>Ga0070741_10000072_pt1 | contig 364099 bp, 347 predicted proteins | sample Coa_R1_4_FD_66440 | JGI IMG/M metagenome (GOLD analysis project Ga0070741, IMG submission 66440) | Surface soil microbial communities from Centralia Pennsylvania, which are recovering from an underground coalmine fire - Coalmine... | ecosystem: Environmental > Terrestrial > Soil >...
CTACACTGTCACTCACCGAGATTCCTCCTGCGCTGTTGGTTGTTCGTTCCAACCAAGCAGTATCAGGAGGGTCTCGTCTTTTCTGGCCCCTCCCCGCCTACTAAGGTGTTACAGCACCTTAACCGGGTGTCGCCGTCCCAAAGGGCGGGCGCGACAGCGCTTCACTCCTTGACTACTACGATCCGGAAGTGCTCGTCGGCCCGGGTCTGACCCAACCCTTGACGGTCTAGTGCCTTGGTTCCGACTTGTCGACCCAGGCTGCGAGCACTGCACTGGGCACGCACTGCCTGGGCGAGCAGTGACCTGATAGGAGACTGGCTCAGAGCCTCTTAGTAGTCCTGTCCACCCGCCCCGACAGTCGTGACCATCGACCTGAACAAGAGAGGAAGCGATGGCACAGACAACATGACACAGGGCCAGATTTCCCGTGTGACGGTGGGCGTGGACCCACAAGGACACGCACGTTGCCCGCGCCAAGGACCAACTTGGTCGACGACTGGGTGACGTCAATGAAATTGGTTGGGGAGCAGCTGGCGCGAGTGGACAAACCATGCCAGATTTGGCATAATGGTTGAGGGAGTCATTAGGCCGGTCAGATGGATGGGTTCCAGCAAGAAAGCCCTCGATGCTTTCCCGAAGGAAGTGAAGGGGCCGATTGGTCGAGCGCTCCTGGTGGCTCAGCTCGGCGGCAAGTCCATCGACGCTAAGCCACTCAAGGGCTTTCATGGAGCCGATGTCGTGGAGATTACTGAGGACTTCGATGGCGACACGTATCGGGCGGTCTACACCGTCAGAATCCGGGAAGCGATCTACGTCCTGCATGCGTTCCAGAAGAAGTCAAAGCGAGGCATCGAGACGCCGAAGCGCGAGTTGGAGCTAATCCAGCAACGCCTCCGAATGGCCGAAGCAGATGCCGCCGGATTCAAAGAATCGGAGAAATAGTGATGGCGAAGAAAAGAGACCCTCGGCTAGACGACAGCCGCATTGAGGAGGGCAGCGGCAATGTCTTCGCCGATATTGGTATGCCCAATCCGGAGGAAGCGCTGGTAAAGGCCAAGCTTTCTATTGCAATCGAGCAGATCATCCAGGAACGCCACCTGACTCAGGCGGAGGCTGCACGCGTGCTCGGCATCGATCAGCCTAAGGTATCGGCGCTGATCCGGGGCCACCTTGAAGGGTTCTCGGTCGAGCGACTGTTCAGGTTTCTGAACAAACTTGATCGTGACGTGGAAATCGTGATTCGTCCTCGCGAGTCAACTGGGCACGTCGATGTCGTCGCGGTCGCGTAAAGGCGAAAGGGGCGCATCCTAATGGCCAGGCAAACTATCGCGGAGTTCCTCGCAGCTGAAGCGGAAGAGGCCGAGCGTCATCTCGATGACCCGCCACGTCCGATGTTCCGCTCAAAACGTCAATCCATGGATCCGTCACAGGTCTTTTCAGTTCGGATACCGGTGGCGAAGCTCGAACAGCTCCGCCTCCTCGCAGTCGAAGTCGGGATTAGCCAAAGCGAGCTCATCCGGCGATGGACTTTGGAGCGGCTCGATGTTGAGGCGCGAACCCATAAGAACTTGGTCAACGAGTAAGGCGGTCCCGATCCCCCGCGTCCGGAAGTACCGTGTCGAACCGCTGACTCAGGACGAAGCACAGGCATTCAGGCCATGGGTGAGGTTGCGGGTGTCATGGATCGGGTCCTCGGCGCAAGCTGAATCATCACTCGACTCGGCTGGCCATCAATGCCCGGATGACCGTTCCGGTTGGCGCGTGCTACGGCAAGTTAAGGAGGCGCGAAGCACGGAAGACGGTCACCACCTCCGCTGCGTCGCCGCGCAGGCGGTAGACGACCCGATAGGGTCGCACAATCACTTCCCGAAGCCAGGAGACATCCCGTTCCGGCACAATCCGCCCGGATTGCGGAAACAGTTCGAGCCGCTCGACGGCCACGAAGAGGCGACGCACGACCAAGTCGGCGTATGCTGGCGAGTCTTGAGCGATGTAGTCTCGGATCGCGTTCAGGTCGCGCAAGGATTGCGGCGACCAGATGACTTCCGTCACACGTTCAGACGGGTCTTAGCCTCTCGGTGAGGGATGCCTTGGCCAGCGTCGAGTTCAGCGAGCCCGGCTTCGATTTTGGCCAGGAACACCAACCCCTCAATAGCGTCGTCAAACGTAGCGTCAGGAGGCAGCGCCTCGATGGCCTGGAGTATTTGCTCGCGACGGCTTGGCTCGGCCACACCTAGATATTACAGTCGGCACCCGGCGAGTTCCCAGACATGGCTAGTACTACTCCGTTAAGTTCATGATGGATTCAACCGGAAGGGGCGCTGGCGCTGGCCGCACCACATGCAGGTGCCGGTCCACAGGGCGAGCATGCGCTGCAGCTCACGCCGCACCGCCGGCAGGCGCATAGTCGGTCCAGAAGTTTTTTTGACCTTGGCGCATCTCCAGCACCAGGAAGGCGAAGGCGATCATCGTCAGGGTCACGTGGTGATGCCAACCGCGCCAGGTGCGGCCTTCGTAGTGGTCGAGCCCAAGCTCATCCTTGAGTTGCTGGTACCCCTGCTCAATCCACCAGCGGATCTTCACTAACCGCACGAGCTCAGGCAGGTCGGTGTCGGCCGGAACGTTCGAGAACCAGAAACGGCTGGGGACGGCCTCCCCTCCGGCCATTCCATGAGCAGCCACTGTGCATCCTCTGCCGGACGGTGATGGGTGAGGGCGTGGCTAGGCCGCACCCGGAGGGCGGCGAAGCGGCTGGTCATCGGGCCCTTGGTCCCTTCGCGCCAAGTGATGGCCTGCCAGGCCTCGGACGGCAGCTGCTGGCCCAGCTCGAGCACGCTACTGCCACGTGGCAAGCCCGCTGGGATGCGCCGAGGACGGCCCTTGCCAGGGTAGGCCGGTGGGCTGATGTTGACCGCTTCCAGCCAGACCGCAACGCTGCTAGTGATGCCCACCGCGAACTGCAGCCCACGTTTGACCAAGCCCCGCCGGAAATCAGCCGTGACGCCGTACCCGGCGTCGGCCGCCACCACGCCAGGCTTGATGCCCCACTCGATGGCGCGGTCGATAAGCGCTAAGGCCAGCTGCCACTTGGTCTGAAACGTGACGTCCTGGGGGATGGCGGCCTCTTGGCGCTTGTCCGGCGCCAGCCACGCCTCCGGGAGATACAGGGCAAAGTCCAGCGGAACGGCGGCATCGTCGGTCACGTAATGCAGGCTGACCGCCACTTGGCAATTGCCGATCTTGCCCAGCGTGCCCGAGTACTGCCGGGCAACGCCGACAGAATGACTGCCCTTCTTGGGGAAGCCGGTATCGTCGACGACCCAGGCGGCCACTGGCTCTAGCTCTTGGATAGTCCGCTGGGCCAACCGCGCACGCACGGGCTCCCAGGCCCATGGGCTCTGACCGACGAATTGCTGAAGCGCCTGCTCATCGCCATCTGGCAGCCGCTGCGCGAGCCGGGCCGCCGTCTTCCGCTCCACGCTCGACAGCAACCCCCGGACATAGACGTCACCCCAGCGCTGCCGCTCGGTGCGCCCCAGCCCGCTCAACGTCTGGGCCAGAAAGCGCGCCAGCCGGCCACGTTCTGCTCTGAGCTGTGCATCCACAGCACAACTGTCCCAGAATCAGGATCAAATGGCAATACTTAACGGAGTAGTACTAGGAGGATTTCGTGCTCAACCGCCCCTCGACGTTCGCCCACGTTGCCGTCAATTGGCCGTCTCGGGGGACTCTACTTGACCGTTATCGCGCTCAAAAGCTTGTGCCGAGGAAGGGACTCGAACCCTTACGCACGTACGTGCACCGCGCCCTGAACACGGCGTGTCTACCTATTCCACCACCTCGGCAAGAGGCGCAGGGAATGATAACAACTCTGGGCCGGTTTTCGGGTCGAAGGGCCGGCGCTAGCCGGCGGTCTCTTCCGACGGATCGTCCTCGTCGGAGTCCCAGCTGATGATCCACACGCACGCGCCGGCCAGGCCAACCGTGGCCACGGCCAGGAAGGCGAGCTGGGACGGGAGCAGGCCGGCATGCGTGCTGCTGGCCAGCAGCATGATGACCATCCCGACCGCCAGCACGATCCAGCAGGTGATGTAGGGATGCGCCTTGGCGAAGGAGACGATCGCGTTCATGCTTCGGGGCCGATTATAGCGGCGCCGAGGCCATCCGGCAGCCCTCCGGCCGAGGCGGGCGAGCGCTCGCTATCATGAGCTCCGAGGGCACACGGAAAGCGTGACACAGGCGGAGACAGAAAGGGCGTGAACGGGCCGAGCCATCCCCGGGTGGCGGTGGTCGGCCCAGGCGAGCCGCCGGCCGACGTCCGGGCGCTGGCCGAGCAGCTGGGCCGGCTGCTGGCCGAAGCGGGCTGCGACCTGTACTGCGGCGGGCTGGGCGGCGTCATGGAAGCGGCCTGCCGTGGGGCATTCGAGGCCGGCGGGCTGACGGTCGGCGTGCTGCCCGGCGCCGATGCCGCCGAGGGCAACCCCTACCTGCGAGTGGTCGTGGCTACGGGTATGGGCGAGGCGCGCAACCTGGTGATCGTGCGTTCGGCGCAGGCTGTCATCGCCGTGGGCAAGGGTTACGGCACGCTGTCGGAGATCGCGTTCGCGCTGCGGCTGGGCAAGCCGGTGGTGCTGCTCCACAGCTGGGAGGAGGTCGCCGCCGATGCCCGCGTTGTCGCCAGCCCGGAAGAAGCCGTCCGCGTCGCGCTGGGGGCGATAGTCCCGTAAATGCAGACGGCCGGGCGTATCTGCGCTAGGCTGCACCTATCGTGATCGAGTCGCTTGCCGGCCTGGACCCCAATGCGCTGGAGCAGCGTGCCGAGGATTCGCCGCCAGCCTACTCGGGTCCGCTGCGCGAGCTGGCGCTGCTGCGCCGGCAGGAGGGCCTGCTGAACGAGGCCCTGTCGGCCGGCCATCTGCCGAGGGAGCAGCGCCGCGTGCAGCGCCGGCTGCTAACCGAGACGCGCCAGGGCATCGCGGTCCAGGAACGAATCGTCCGCGTCCTCGACGCCGGTTGGGAGCCAGTCCAGCCCGCCGCCGGCTGGGACTGGGGCTACGTGGAGGACCCCCGCTACCTGGCCGGGCGCGTGCGTGTGGCCGCGGTCGCCCTGGCGGCGCCGCTGGCCGTGCTGGCCGGGGTGCTCCTGGCCCGAGGCCTCTACGCGGAGCTGCTGGCCGCCGCCGTGTCAGCCGGAGTGATTGGCCTGGCCTTCCAGACGGTGGTCCATGGAATCCTCAGCGGGCTGGCGGAGCGGCGTGACGCGCGGCGGACCGTCGCTGGGGATTCGAGCGAGATCCTGCTGTTCAATGCCCCGCTGCCGGCCATGCCTGCTCTGGCTTACCGCCGGGCCAAGGCATCGGGGCTGTTCGACGAGCTGGTGGTGTACAGCCCGAGAGCCGAGGATTTTCGGGCAATCTCGGCCAGCCAGGCGCCCAGCCTGGGGCTGCTGGACCCCCTGCTGGTGGGACGCATCGGGTCGCAGGCGTTCCTCCTGGCGCAGTGGGATCTGGGCCGGGACCTCGCACCCTCAGCCTAAATCGACAGCGAAGCCACTCCTGGCGATCAGCCGCCACAACGCTTCCGCGCGCTCCGGATCGGCGGCGGAGTCGACGACGCAGCGGCACGATCGCGTGTACGAGCCGATGGTCTGCAGCTCGGTTCGGCCCTCGCGCCACAGCCAGCCCTTGCCTTCGCGGTCGCGGAACAGGAGATCGGCCTCGTCGCGGCCGACGATCGCCGCCCGCGGGAACAGGCCAGAAGCCGACGATCCGGCGAACACCCAGAAGCCGTTCCAGAAGGCCGGATCGGCCAGCCCGCGGCGGACGTGCGCGTTCCTGCCAAAGCGCCGCAGAGCGGCGGCCGCGGGCCGAGCTCTCACATCGCGCAGGATGGCCTCGACGTGCAGTCCTCCGACGAGGGCGAAGCACGGGATCGAGTCGCGCACCAGCCGCGTGATGAAGACGATCCAGTCGCCGGGCCGGCAGCGCTTCAGCGCCGCTGCGCGTGGAGCGCTGGCGCAGTTGTCGCCATAGGTCCGCGTCTCGAATTCCGGATCGTAGTGCGTAGGCTGGTCCCAGAAACGCGGCGGCACGGCCGAGCGAAGGTGCGGCACGTCGCCGTAGCGGACGAGTGACGGGCCGGCCAGGCGTGGCTCTTCGGGAATGGTGACGAGCGAGAACGATCCATCGTGTCGCAGCGGGCTGACCAGGCGGTGCGAGGCATTGACACCGACGTTCGCCAGGAAGATGCGCACGTCGGGCCTGACAAAGGGCGCGCCATTCCGCGGCTGTTGGGCCGGCCGGTGTGGCTCGCTGGCTGCCCTGAGTCGGCCGGAGGGGCGCAGCCCGAACCCACTTCCGGCGGCGCTCGTCGAATCGCGCGGGGCCATGTCGATCCCAAGTATCCAGGCCCGGTGTGCTGCCTGGGCGTCGATACAATGCCTGTTGGATGCTCCACCTCCTCAACAACCTCACCGGACGGAAGGAGCCATTCGTTCCCACCAAGCTCCCGGTGACCATGTACGTCTGCGGCGTGACGCCATACGACACGACCCATGCCGGCCACGCCTTCACCTACGTCGTGTTCGACGTCCTGCATCGCTACCTGCGCCTGCTGGGCTACCCGGTTCGGTACGTCTCCAACATCACCGACGTAGACGACTCGATCCTCGAGCACGCCCGCCAGCGCGGCCTCGATTACCGCCGGCTCGGCCAAGACCAGACGCGGCAGTTCATCCACGACATGGATGCGCTCAACATCCTGTCCCCCGCGCAGCGCCCGCTGGCTTCTGAGGAGATCCCCTTCATGCTGGACATCGTGGCCCGCATGATCGAGCGCCAGGCAGCCTACGTGGTGGACGGCTGGGTGTATTTCAAGGTGAGCGCCTTTCCCGGCTACGGCCAGCTATCCAGGCTGAGCCGGGACGAGATGCTGCGCCTGTCGGCGGAGCGCGGCGCCGATCCGGACGACCAGCGCAAGCAGGATGCGCTCGATTTCGTGCTGTGGCAGCCGTCGCTCCCCGACGAGCCCAGCTGGCCGGCGCCGTGGGGCGCAGGCCGGCCAGGCTGGCACCTGGAGTGCACGGCCATGTCGCTCCGCTACCTCGGCGAGTCCATAGACGTGCACGGCGGCGGGACGGATCTGATCTATCCGCATCACGAAAGCGAGATCGCCCAGTCGGAGCTGTTCACCGGCGCCACGCCATTCGCCCGCTTCTGGGTCCACACCGGCATGGTGCGCCTGAACGGCCAGAAAATGAGCAAATCGCTGGGAAATCTGATCCTCGTACGGGACCTGCTGCGCGAACATTCGGCGGCTGCCGTCCGGCTCTATCTGCTCGATCATCCCTATCGCTATGGCTGGGACTTCGAAGCCGGCGAGCTCGGACGGTATGAAGAGATTGCGGATCGAATCTCCCGGCTGGCCGTGGCGCCTAGCGACTCCGGAACAGGGGACGCCTTCTTCGCCGCCCTGGACGACGACCTCGACACGCCTCAGGCGCTGAGGCAGCTGGAAGCCGCGCTGCAGCGGGCCGAAGCCGGCCAGGACGAGGCCGAGGTGGCGCTGGCCACCTACCGCCGGGTCCTGGGTGTGTAGCGTCTCTCCACCAGCGCGTACCCATTGGCATTGCTTGTGCGTTAGCCATTGCTGTTATGGACGACCCCGATCGGACCGTTATCTGGCATCCGCGCTCCCAGGGAGCCGTGACCGACCGTCCCCTCTCAGGCGCCGCGGTAGAGGAGCCGGTTCGGGTGCAGGACACAGCTGTGAACGTCAACCAGCCTGGGGTCGTGCTGCGCTCGCCGAGCGCGCTGCAGCTGGCCGTATGGCGTGCACAGAGGATCGTTTACTACCTGTCCGGCCTGGTCGAGGCGCTCATCGCCCTCCGGCTGGCCCTCAAGCTCGTCGGGGCTAACCCCGCCAACCCCTTCACTCAGGCGATCTACGGCGTGAGCTGGGTATTCGTGTTCCCATTCAGCGGCATCGTGCCCAACATCAACCTGGCCGGCGGCGCGGTGCTGGAGACGTTCTTGATCGTGGCGCTCATCGTGTACAGCCTGGCCAGCCTGGCGCTGGTCAAGCTGCTGGAGCTGCTGGTCTAGGAGTGCAGCCGGAAAGCGGCCTGCGCTCGCCCGGAGCGGCCCGGTGGGGGGCAGTTCGCCCGGCTAGGGCGCGGCCGATTTGGGGTGGTTACTGGGGCCGCAACGGGCTTTCCGGCTGAACTCCTCAGCGCCCTAGGGATCTCGCTGCGTGGACAGCCGCGAGCGCTGCTGGTGCCGCTGCAGCGCCAGCTCCACCAAGCGATCCACCAGCTCTACCAGCGGCAGCCCGCTGGCCTCCCACAGCTTGGGATACATCGAAATGGCGGTAAATCCCGGAATGGTGTTCAGCTCGTTCAGATAGATCTCGCCGCTGCTGCGTGACAGCAGGAAGTCCACGCGCGACATGCCGCTGCAATCCAACGCTGAGAAGGCGCGAACCGCCAGCTCGCGGATTCGGGCGGCAAGCGGCTCCTCCAGTGGCGCGGGGATGAGCAGCTCCGAGGTGCCGTCGACGTACTTGGCGGCGTAGTCGTAGAACTCGCGGCTGGGCACGATCTCGCCCAGGACCGAGGCTTGCGGGCGCTCGTTGCCCAGCACCGAGCACTCGATCTCGCGCGCCTCGGGCACGGCTTTCTCCACGATGACCTTCAGGTCGTAGCGCGCGGCCAGAGCGACGGCCTCGTCCAGCTCGGCCTCGGTCTTCGCCTTGGAAACGCCGACGCTGGATCCCAGGTTGGCCGGCTTCACAAAGCACGGATAGCCACACACGGCTTCGACGTGGGCCCGCGCACGGCTGGACCAATCGGCTGCCGGGAACCAGACGTATTCGGGCGTGGGAAAGCCCTGCTCCCGAAAGATGCGCTTGCACATGATCTTGTCCATGGCCAGGGCGGAGGAAAGCACGCCACAGCCGACGTAGGGCAGCCCGGCCATCTCCAGGAAGCCCTGGAGCGAGCCATCCTCACCGTAGGTGCCATGCAGCACCGGGAACACCACGTCGACCGCGCCACCCGGCCAATCGGATAGCGCGGTCAGCGCCGTGCCCGGCGCAACGCCTTCGATGCTCTGTCCGGCCCGAAGGAGCTCGTGAGCCTGCTCCGAGGGGAGCCAGCGGCCGCCGCGGTCGATGCCAATCGGCACGACCTCATGGCCCCGCGCCGACAGCGCCGCCATGACGTTGGCCGCGGACGCCAGCGAGACCTCGTGCTCGCCCGACCGTCCTCCGAACAGGACTGCTACGCGGAGCGGGGAACGGGCCGGGATCGCCTCGCCGGGGGCAGCCGTCAGCCCACCTTTTCGAGGGGAGCGATAGCCGCGGACAGCCGTTTCACGCCGAAGCCCTCAAAGGCGATCGTTACCTCTTCGTCGCCGTTGGTGAGGTCGCTGCGGACGACCACGCCGGCGCCGAACTTCGCGTGGCGGACTTTCAGCCCGGCGTGGTAGCTCTGCTGGGTGATGCTGGGCCGGGAAGGCGTCGCGGCAACCGGCTGGGTCACGTCCCAACGATGCCGGGCGCCGGTTTGGCCGTGCCCTCCGGGACGGATGAGCTCGCCCTGCGACCAGCGCGAGCCGCCCGACTTTGGCGGCCAGTCATCGTCGCTGGAGCGGGCGGCCGGCGCAAACGTCTGCCGGCCCCAGCGGCCCGGCGTCGCGGCCCCTCGCTCCGATCCATAGGGGCTGGTCATCAGCTCGGGCGGGATGCTGAGGAAGAAACGCGACGGCGTTGTCTGCTGGGGCGCCCCCCCCCACTGACCGCGAGTCTCCGCGTGGACCAGGTAAAGATGCCGCTTGGCACGCGTCATCGCCACGTAGCAGAGGCGCCGCTCCTCCTCCAGCTGCTGGGGCTGCTCGTTGACCCGGCGGTGTGGAAACAGGTTTTCGGTCATGCCGACGATGAACACCACCGGGAATTCCAGGCCCTTGGCCGCGTGCATGGTGATGAGGGTGGCCTTCTCGACGTCATCTTCCAGCGTGTCCTGGTCGGAGACCAGCGCCACCTCGTCGAGAAACTGCGCCAGCATCTCCGGCGGCTCGCCTTCCGGCTGCGCCGCGGCCTGGCGCAGAAGCTCATTGACGTTTTCCAGCCGGTCCTGCCCCTCGAGCGAGTCGTCCGGATCGATGTGCTCACGGTAGCTCGCTCGCTCGAGAACCTGCTCCAGCAGAGCTACCAGCGGCATGCTGCCGGCGTCCTCCATGAGCCCGGCGATGAGCTGGCGAAAGGCCTTGAAAGCCGTCACGGCTCGGGCTTGCAGGCCCGGCACCTCTTCGATGAGCTGGAGGGCCTGCCACAGAGTGAAACCGTGCACGTTGGCGAACTTCTGCAGGTCGTCCAACGACTTGTCGCCGAGACCTCGGGGCGGCACGTTGACGATGCGCCGCAGACTGGCGTCGTCGGCCGGATTGGAGATCAGCCGCAGATACGCCAGGAGGTCCCGGATCTCGCGACGTTCGTAGAACTTGGGACCGCCAACCACCTGGTACTGCAGCCGTTCCTGGCTGAACGCTCGCTCCACGAGGCGGGACTGGGCGTTGGTTCGATAGAGAATGGCGCAATCGTCCAGCGACACTTCACGCCGCGCCAGCAGCCGTCTGATCTCGCGCACCACGAAGGCCGCCTCTTCGAAATCGTTCGGCATGAACTGCACGGAAACGGGCGTGCCGCGACCGTTTTCCGTCCACAGCTTCTTGTCCTTGCGATCGTGGTTTTCGGAAATGATCGCGTGGGCCACGTCCAGGATGTTCTGCGTGGAGCGGTAGTTCTGCTCCAGCTTGATGACCTTGGCTTCCGGGTAATCCTTCTCGAAGTCGAGGATGTTGCGGATGTTGGCTCCGCGCCAGGAATAGATGCTCTGGTCATCGTCGCCCACCACGCAGATGTTGTGATGCTGCGCGGCCAGCATCTTGGTGAAGACGTACTGCACGTGATTCGTGTCCTGGTACTCGTCCACCAGGATGTAGCGCCAGCGCTGGCGGTAGCGCTCGATCACCTCGGGCGCCTGGCGGAAGACGTCGACGGTGAAGGTGAGCAGATCGTCGAAGTCGAGGCTGTTGTTGAGTCGCAGCCGCGCCTGATAGCGCGGGTAGACGTCGGCCACCAGTTGATCGAAAAACCCTTCGGCCCTGGCGGCGAAGGCCCGCGGCTCGATCAGCTCGTTCTTGGCAGACGAGATGCGCGCCATGATGCTGCTTGGGGTGAAGCGCTTCTCGTCGATGCCGAGCTCGCGCATGACGGTCTTGAGCGCCGTCTCCTGCTGGCTGTCGTCGGCGATGGTGAATCGCGGATCCCAGCCGAGCGCCCCGATCTCCCGGCGCAGCAGCCGCGTGCAGATGGAATGGAAGGTGCCGATGCCCATGCTGAACGGCACGCCGCCAATCAGCGCGGCCACCCGCTCCTTCATCTCGTTGGCAGCCTTGTTCGTGAAGGTCACGGCCAGGACCTGCTCCGGCCTAACCCCATGATTGAGGATCAGGTTCGCGATGCGATAGGTGAGGACGCGCGTCTTGCCCGACCCGGCGCCGGCCAGGATGAGCAGCGGCCCGTCGATAACCTCGGCGGCTTCACGCTGCTGGGGGTTTAGATCATCGAGCAGTGATCGATTCACTCTCGGCAGAGTATAGGACGGCGCGAGGCTCATGAAGCGCGCGCCGTATGACGGCCGGGTCGGTAGTCGAAAAGAGCTGGCTCGGTTAGCCGCGAACGTCGATGGTGACGCCGGGCGAGGGCTTCAGTGGCTGTGGGACGCCGGATGCGGAAACCGCAAGCTCGCGACCATTCTCCACCAAATCCTTCACTTCCCGGCGCAACTCGGCCATGCTCCAACCCGGAGGCGGAGGCGGCGTCATCACCAGGAGAGGAGGAACTATCATACTCGATTTTCGGCAGCGGGAGTGTAAACATTTAGCCCTGAGGAGTCCCCGACCTAGCCACGTGACTCCCCCCATGTGGCGGAGGCTCGGCAGCCCCCGGCCGCGTACACTGAAGGGCGGATGCGAAGACCCCTGGTTCTCGGGTTGGCGCTGCTCTTAGCGGCCGGGGCAGTGACCGCCTACTGGTTCGTCAACCGCCCTCCGGACAGCCCGCAGGTGGGCAAGCCCGCCCCGGATTTTGCCCTGCGCTCACTCGACGACCAGGTGGTTACGTTGAATGCCTTTCGAGGCAAGCCCATCATCGTCAATTTCTGGGCTACCTGGTGCCAGCCGTGCACGGAGGAGATGCCCGCGCTCCAGGCGAAGGTTGCCAGCCATCCCGATCTGGTCATCCTGGGTGTCGACAACGTAGAGCCGGTGGTGAAGGTCAAGCCGTTCGTGGAACGCTTGCAGATCGAGTTTCCGGTGCTGCTCGATCAAGACGGCTCGGTCATCGAGCAGTACCGGGTGATTGGCATGCCGACCAGCTTCTTCGTCGATCGCTCGGGCGTCTTACGGCGCATCTTCACCGGCGCGCTTCGCCAGCAGGACCTCGACGACGGCCTGGCCGCGATTGGGCTCGGAGCGTAGGTTCGGGACCAGGCTCAGGCAGCAGGGCGAGGAGCCCTACAATGCTTGGTGTGGAGACGCCGACCGACCGCAGGTACACCAAAGAGCATGAGTGGGCCCGTGTGGAGGGTGAGCTCATTACCATCGGCATTACCGACTTTGCCCAGGACCAGCTGGGGGACGTCGTCTATGTGGAGCTTCCTAAGCTTGGGGCGCAGGTGAAGCGGATGGTGCCCTTCGGCGTTGTGGAGTCGGTCAAAACCGCCAGCGACCTGTTCTCGCCGGTGAACGGCGAGGTGGTTGGGGTCAACGATGACCTGGGAGAGCATCCTGAGCTCGTCAACAGCTCTCCCTACGACGCGGCCTGGCTGATCAAGGTTCGCCCGAGCGACGTGGCCGAGCTGGACCAACTCTTGACCGCGGAGGAATACGACAGCCTGACCAGGCAATGAGCGGCTGCTTTGTCGAATGATCCCAGCCAGAATTGGCTAAGCGGGCGAGCAGAATTTGACACGGCCTGTACGTTCACTGAAGATGACTTTGGGGAACTCCCTCTCAAAGGGGAGGAGGGGAGAGATCATGAAGAACCTGGCTATTGCGCGCACCAGCGTGGTGTGCTCGATGGGGGCTTGGCTCCTGCTCGCGGCCTGTGGGGGGACGGCGAGCGTTACGTCCGGGTCCGCCTCCGCCGGCGCGGCGAGCTCTCGCAGCGCCGGCCCGGCCAGCGCAAGCGGCAGCGCCTCGCCAGCCACGACCGTTCGCTACAACATCGGCGACGAGCCGGAGAGCATCGATCCGGCGCGCGATCAGGACACGACCGAGGACTTCGTGCTCATGCAGCTCAACAGCACGCTGGTCGCGCCTGACAAGAACCTCAACGTCACGCCCGGTCTGGCCGAGAAGTGGGACATCTCGCCGGACGGCAAGACGTACACCTTTCACCTTCGTCCCGGCCTCAAGTGGAGCGATGGCTCGGCGCTGACGGCGGCGGACTTCGAGTACACCTTCAAGCGGCTGTTCGATCCGGCCACGGCCTCGCCGTACACCGACATCGTCAAGGGCATCAAGGGATCGGAGGAGCTGTTCGGCAGCAAGAGCAAGGACCCAGCCGAGCTGCAAAAGCTGCGGGACAACCTGGGCGTGAAGGCGCAGGATGCGACCACGCTGGTCATCACGCTCAGTGAGCCCGAGGGCTTCTTCCTCACCACGCTGTTCAACGGAGCCATCGCCCCAGTGAACGCCAACAACATCGAGAAGAACAAGGAGCGGGCGTTCGATGCGCCGAGCTTCGTCGGGTCCGGCCCGTTCATGCTGAGTGAGTGGCAGCACAAGGATCACATGACGCTGGTCCCCAATCCGTACTACTATGGCGGCGCGCCGAAGATCAGTCTCCGGCTGGTGATGATCAAGGAGCCCGCGGCCACATTGGCCGCGTACAAGAACGGTGAGATCGACACCATCGGCGGCGTGCAGTTGAGCGCTGCCGACGTGAACGCCATCCGGTCCGACCCGGCCTATAAGGACCAGACGGTCGAGTACACAGAGCTGAGCGTTTACGGCATGCGCTTCAACGTCAGCAAGAAGCCGCTGGACAACGTGAAGGTGCGCCAGGCGATCAGCTATGCGATCGACCGCAAGACCTTGGTCGACAAGGTGCTGGCCGGCCAGGGCGAGCCGGCCACCTCCCTCATTCCGCCCGGGATGCCCGGATACGTTCAGGAGGGTGGACAGTCATATGACCCCGCCAAGGCCAAGGCGCTGCTGGCCGAAGGCGGCTATCCCGATGGCAAAGGCCTGCCCCAAAACATCACCGTGTCGTACAACAACCTCAGCGTGTGGCCGCAGATCATGCAGTTCGTGCAGGCAAACCTGCAGGCCGTGGGCATCAGCATCCAGCTGGACAGCCGCGAATCGGCAACGTACTTCAAGCAGATGCGCGAGGACGCGTCGCCCATGTTTCGCGACGGTTGGAACTCCGACTACCCCGATCCCGACGACTGGTACCGCATCATCTTCCTGTCCACCTCGAGTCAGAACTACGGGCACTACAAGAACGACAAGTTCGACCAGCTGGTGAGGCAGGCCGCGACCGAGCCGGACATGGCCAAGCGTCTGGACCTGTACAAGCAGGCCAACGACATCCTCCAGGCCGAAACGCCCGAGGTGTACTGGTACTGGCCCAAGCGCATTCGGCTGTTCAAGAGCTATCTCAAGGGCGTGGTCACCACCGGCCAGGATGGTGGATTTCCGGGGAAGTACTTCCTCAAGGACGTGACGATCCAGCGCTGAGCGTTGCCGGCGCTCCGAGAGACATGGACGTCCGGGGCGAGCCGGCCATGATAGCGTGATAGCTAGCGTACGGCTTGCTGGAAGCGAAAACATCGTTGGCTGATCTCGTGCTGAGGCGGGTGCTGCTGCTGCCCGTGGTGCTGTTCTTCGTCGCGCTGATGACGTTCGTGCTGATGCACCTCACGCCGGGCGGGCCATGGGACCGTGAGAAGCCCCTGGCTCCTGCTGCCCTGGCCAACCTGAACGCCAAGTATCATCTGGACCGTCCCGCGCCCGAGCAGTTCCTGTCCTACCTGTGGAATGCCGGCCATGGCGACTTCGGGGTGTCCTATCGCTATCCCGACCGCAACGTCAGCGAAATTATCGGCGAGGGCCTGCGAACCACCGCCACGCTGGGCGGACTGGCGCTGGCGGTGGCCCTGGCCCTGGGCCTGCCCCTGGGCGTGGTCGCCGCGCTCAAGCGCAACACGCCGGGCGACTACGGCAGCATGCTGCTGGCAGTCGTGGGCTACAGCATGCCCAGCTTCGTGCTTGCCACCCTCGGCGTCATCCTGTTCGCCGCCGTCTGGCATCTCCTGCCGAGCGGCGGATGGGGCAGCCCCAAGGAGTGGATCATGCCTTCACTGGCCCTGGGACTTGGCCCCGCCGCGGCCATCGCTCGCTACACGCGAGCTAGCCTCCTCGAGATCGTGGCCCAGGACTACGTGCGAACGGCGCGCGCCAAAGGGCTAGGTGAAGGCGCCGTCGTCGGCCGGCATGAGCTGCGTAACGCGCTCCTGCCAGTCGTCACCATCCTGGGGCCAACCATGGCTTACCTGGTGACAGGCTCGTTCGTCATCGAGGAGGTGTTTCACGTTCCGGGAATCGGCCGGAACTTCATCGAGAGCGTCTTGTCACGCGACTACCCGATGATCATGGCCAGCATCCTTCTCTATGCATTCGCCGTGGCCGTCGCCAATCTGCTGGTGGACGTAGCCTATGCTGCCTTGGATCCGCGCATCCGCGTCTCCGCCTGATGCAGACCCTGCCAGCAGCGCCACCGCCAGCCAGTCTGTCGCTGCAGGCGCCACTGGCTAGCCCTGTGCCGCGTCGAGGTCTGTGGTCGGATGCCTTCGGCCGGCTGCGCAAGAACCCCGCGGCGATGACTGGATTGGTCGTCATCGTAGCGCTGGCGCTGACGGCCATCTTCGCCGACCGCATCGCTCCCTACGATTACGCTCGGCAGTTCGTCGGAGGACCGTCGGAGGCGCCCACACGCGCATTTCCTTTCGGCACCGACAGCCTTGGACGGGATCAGCTCAGCCGGGTCATCTACGGCAGCCGGATCTCGCTCTCCGTCGGTTTCCTGGTGCAGCTGATGGTGCTGGCGATCGGCGTGCCGCTGGGCGCCTTGGCGGGCTACGCCGGAGGGCGGGTCGATGGCCTGATCATGCGCTTCACCGACGTGATGTATGCCTTCCCCGATCTGCTGTTCGTCATCCTGCTGCTGGCCGTCCTCGGCCGCAGCGAGGTGAACGTGTTCCTGGCCATCGGCGTCGTGGCCTGGCCGACCATGGCCAGGCTGGTTCGCGCCCAGTTCCTGGCCCTCAAAAACGAGGAGTACGTGCTTGCGGCCCGTGTCTCGGGCGCCTCCGGCTGGAGGATCGTCACCCGCCATCTGCTGCCCAACGCCAGCGGCCCGATCATCGTAGCGGTGACCCTCGGCATTCCCTCGGCGATCCTGACCGAGGCAATCCTGGCGTTCCTGGGCCTGGGCGCGCCGCCTCCCCTGCCGAGCTGGGGAAGCCTGGTCAACGACGCGCTCGATTCGATCTTCACCGTGCCGCTGCTGGCCATCTTCCCGTCCCTGGCTGTGTCTGTGACGATGCTGGCCTTCGTGTTCCTGGGCGACGGGCTGCGGGACGCCCTCGACCCTCGCGCTTCAAGCCGCTGACGTCGCTCGGGCCGCCGCCGCCGCGGCCACGAATCGCTGTGCCAGGAACGGCGCGCCCCCGAAGTGCAGGTGCACGTAGCTCGCCACAACGTTGCCCTGGCGGTAGCCTTCGAGGCGCGACTGGCCGCGCCGCTCGAGCCGGTACAGCGAGCAGTCGGCTGGAAATGCCCGGTCGAGCTCCGACCAGTGGAATTCGTGTCCGCGCAGCCGCGTCCCTTTGGGGGCCAGGAAGGTCTCCTGCTGGACATCGCACTCCACATAACCGATGGCAACCCGGCGCTGCTTCATAGCGGACCAGGCCGGGACAAGGCCGATCAGCGGATGCCTCCGCCCCTCGAAGTCGGTGATCCCTTCGCTCAGGTACATCAGCCCGCCGCATTCGGCGTAAACGGGTCCGCGGAAGGCGCGAATGGCGTCAAGCATCCGTCTGTTCGCCGACAGCTCGGCGGCGAAGACCTCCGGAAAGCCGCCGCCGATGTACAGGCCGCTGCAACCGGAGGGAAGCGACGGGTCGGCCAGCGGGCTGAACGGCGTGATCTCGGCTCCCCAGGCCTCCAGCAGATCGAGATTGTCCTGGTAATAGAAGCTGAAGGCGCTGTCCGCGGCAACGGCGATCCGCGCCTGAGTAGGAACCTTTTTGGACGGGAAGGGCAGCGCAGCGGTACGCGCGCTGCCGCTTCGAGGCCCCGACGCCCGAGGGCTGGCGGCGATCTCCAGCAGCCGGTCAACGTCCAGGTGCCGTTCCACCAGGCCGGCGAGCTGTTCGATGGCCCCGGCGGCGATCGCCTGCTCTTGCGCGGGCACGAGGCCCAGGTGCCGCTCCGGCAGCCGGGCAGCAGCATCCTTGGGGAAGCCGCCTAACACCGGCAGCCCCGTGCGGCGTTCGATTGGCTCACGAGCGAAGGCCAGGTGCACCTCGCTGGCCACGTTGTTGAGAATGACGCCGGCCAGCCGGACTTGCGGATCGTAGGCCTGGTAGCCCAGCACCATCGCCGCGGCGCTCTGGGCGGTCTTGCCCGCGTCGACGATCAGAATGACCGGGCAGCCGAGCAGCTTGGCAAGCTCGGCCGTGCTGCCGCTGTCGTCGCCGCTCGATCGGCCGTCGTACAGGCCCATGACGCCCTCGATCAGCGCCATTCCAGCGCCCACGGCTGCCCGCTCGAACAGCGTCCAAATCGAGTCAGCGGGCACCAGCCAGCTATCCAGGTTGCGGCAGACCCTGCTCGCCGCGACGCTGTGGTAGGTGGGATCGATGTAGTCCGGCCCGGCCTTGAACGGCTGCACGCGAAGGCCACGCCGCTCCAGCGCGGCGATAAGACCCATGGTCAGCATGGTTTTGCCCACGCCGCTGGCCGTTCCGGCCAGCAGCAGACAGGGAACCGGCATCAGCGTTCTGGTCCGCGGCGGGCCCGTTCGGCGGCGGCAACCACACATACGGGCGGGTCAAATTGACGGCGAGGCAGTTTGCCTTCTATCCTGAGTGCTCTGGGAATGCGCAGAGCCATCGGCGCAAGTCTGGTCGTGCATGTGGGGGTCGTCGCTGGCCTGGCGAGCGCATACGTCCTGACCGGCCACACGTGGCTGATCATAATTGCCGCCGTTCTGGCCGGCGATGCGCTGGTGGTCGCTCTGTTCGGGCGGGCACAGGCTCGGGATAGCGAAACCGCGACGGCGGCGCTGCGTCTCCAAGCGCGATTCTTGCAGGAAAAGCTGCGCGAGCTCACTACCCTGCACGACATCGCCCAGGGCTTCACCCAGCTGGAGAGCCCGCGGGCCAGCTATCGCTACCTGGTGCAGAAGCTCTCGGATCTGCTGCAGCTCAAGCGCTGCGCGCTGTTCATCCTCGATGAAGAACGGCTCGAGCTGGTGCCGCACGAGCCGGTCTACGGCATCTCGACCGGGGAGGCCCAGGCGTTGAGGATCCCGCTGGCCGAGGACGAGCTCACGCAGCGCTTCTGGCAATCGCGCGAACCGATCTATTACAACGACGTCAACATCGACGCCGACCCGGACGCCGGACAGATCCGAGAATGGTTCCGAGCGCTCCGACCGCGATCCGTGATCATCCAGACGGTCTGGGTTGGCCAGCAGCCGGTGGGCATCATCTTCGGCTTCGACAAGCGAGATGGCGGCAGCTTCGGTGCCGAGGACAGCCGGCTGATCTCCATTCTGGCCACCCAGGCGAGCGTGGCCATCAACAATTCTCGGCTGTTCGATCAGGTCCAGCTCGACCTGGACGTGAAGACGGCGCTGCTTCAAGAGATCAACCACCGAGTGAGGAACAACCTGGCCTCCATCGTCGGGCTGCTGTCCATGGAGCTGATGCGGCCGGAGCCTCGACCGGCCAAGACGGTCTTGATGAACAGCATCAACCGGGTGAAGAGCATTGGCCAGGTGCACACCATGCTCAGCGAGGACAGCTTCGGCGCCGTGGATTTCCAGTCCATCGCCGAGGCCATCGTCGGCTTCGTCACCTCCAGTTGGGGAAGCGGGCGCCAGGTGCGTGTCGACGTCAGCGGCGATCCCGTTGTCCTCGACCCAAAGCGCGCCAGCTCGCTGGCGCTGGTGGTCAACGAGCTCATCACGAACTCCTTGAAGTACGCCTTTCCCGAGGAGTCCGAGGGTCTCGTCGAGATCCAGAGCCGCGTGCAGGACGGTGAGATCCAGGTCGTCGTGCGCGATGACGGCGTTGGCCTGCCGGACGATTTCGACGTGGAGCGGGCGGGCAGCCTGGGCATGCGCATCGTCCGCAACCTGGTTCGCACGGACCTCAAGGGGCGTTTCGCCCTGGAAACGCAGAACGGCACACAGGCCACCATCAGCTTTCCATTGATTCCCGCTCGGCAGCTTTCGGCCGAGCCCGAGCCGGCCAAGGTAGCCGCTCAGGTCTAAGACTTGCCGGTTGGCAGCTTTTCGATTGCTACGATGAATCTCGTGATGACGCGTTTACGCGTTGGTCCCTCGTCGCGGACTGCCTGCCTGGCAGCCTGCTCGAGTGCCGGGTAATGGTCTCGACCGGCAGAATCCTGGTCGCCGATGACGATCGCGCGACCGTGGACCTGGTCAGGCTCTACCTCGAGCGCGAACGGTACGACGTGGCGGTGGCCTTCGACGGCCAGCGCGCGCTCGATCTGGCTACGAGCACCCCTGTCGATTTGGCGGTGCTCGACTGGATGCTGCCGGTCATGGATGGGCTGACCGTGTGCGAGCGAATCCGCGCGGTCTGCGACCTGCCGGTGATCATGCTGACGGCCAGGGTCGAGGAGCCGGACAAGCTCCTGGCGCTTGGCCGTGGAGCCGACGACTACCTGACCAAGCCATTCAGCCCGCGCGAGCTGGCGGCGCGTGTGGGTGTTGTCCTGCGCCGGGCGCGGGGCAGCCGGCTTTCGGACACCGGACAGCTGCAGGCCGGGGTTGTGCGCATCGACATGCTGCAGCACCAGGCTTGGGCCGGCGAGGCCGAGGTAGCGCTGACCCCAACCGAGTTCAAGCTGCTGGTGGCCATGGCGCGGGAGCCGCGCCGCGTGTTCTCGCGAGAGCAGCTCATCGAGCAGGCGCTGGACAACGACACCGACGCGCTCCCTCGGACCATCGACGTGCATGTGAATAACCTGCGACGCAAGCTCAAGCAGGCGTCAGGCGTGGAGCCCATCGGCACTGTTCACGGGGTGGGGTACCGGCTTGAGATTTGACTTCTTTGGTCGCCTGTGGGTGCGGCTGCTCGTGGTCACGGTAACGCCAGTCCTCATCGCCGTGGTGAGCGTGGGGGTGCTGGCGAACTACGTCACCATCCCCCAATTCGAAAGCTTCATCCTGCAGGACACGCAGCAGCGCGACTCGCGGCTCGAGGCCATCCTGGAGCGCGACTACAGGGAGGAGGGCGGCTGGCAGAACGTCAACGGGCTGGTCCAACGCATCGCCCCCTTGATCGGGGAGCGGTTGGTGCTCGCCGACGCCTCGGGCCGAGTCGTGGCCGATTCGACGGGACAGCTTCTCGATCGCCAGCAGGCTGAGAGCTGGCGCAGGCCGATCCCGCTCATCGTCGATGGGGCCCGAGTGGGCACCGTGTTCATCAATCCGGTGCTGCCGGGGCGTGCCAGCACCCTGCAGGCCGAAGCGTTCCTTAGGGGCGTCAATCACAGCCTGGTGATAGGCACGGGCATCGCTGCTGTGGCCGCCATCCTCTTGACCCTGCTGCTCTCCAACCGGCTTCGCAAGGAGCTCGCACGGCTCATTCGCATTACCCGGGAGATCGGACGCGGCAAGCTGTCGTTGCGGATCCCCGCCGACCAGCACGGTGACCTTCGGGATCTGGGCGCGGCCATCAACCACATGGCCTCGGATCTCGAGGCCCAGATGGGGGCTCGCCAGCAGATGGTGGCCGACGTCGCCCACGAGCTGCGCAACCCGCTGCAGAACCTGAATGGCTACATCGAAGCCTTGAAAGATGGGCTGCTGCCGGCTGACGATCGGACGCTGGGGATTCTCAGCGCCGAGACGGACCAGCTGCGCCGCCTGGTGGATGACTTGCAGGAGCTGTCGTCCATGGACAGCGGCCGTCTGATGCTCGAGTCGGGGCCCATCGATTTAGCTGAAGAGATCGGCGACGTGGTGGAGCTGATGAAGCCGCGAGCGGAGGAGCTCGGGATCGCGCTCAGCGGCTCAACGCCGGAGCTGCTGCCCGAAGCGCTGGCCGATCGGCGCAGGTTGAGGCAGGTCGTCTGCAACCTGGTGAGCAATGCGTTCGCCTATACGCCCAGGGGCGGGAGCGTGGCCATCGCCGCCCGTGAGGGTCACGGCGAGCTCGAGATATCCGTCTCCGATACCGGATCGGGGATCGCCGCCGAGGATCAGGCGCGGATCTTCGAACGCTTCTACCGGGTTGATCCGGCTCGAGCGCGCGCCACGGGGGGAGCGGGCCTGGGGCTAGCGATCGCGCGCGAGCTCATCCAGGCTATGGGCGGGCAGATCGGCGTGGAAAGCCGCTTGGGCTCGGGCTCCCGCTTCTGGCTGCGGGTCCCCGCGTTCTCGGCGGCGGGGCCCGAGGTGGGCGCGGAAAGCTTCCGCTTCCCCGAGCCTCACGGAGTCGCCCTGGAGCTCAACCGCTAGACTCAAGCCACATGGCGCAGCATTCGCGCGGCGCTCGGGCATGATCCACGCCTCAGGCATTACCAAGACGTTCGGCCGGACAGCTGCGCTGCGCGGAATCGACCTGCGCGTGCAATCGGGCGAAGTGCTGGCGCTGCTCGGCGCCAATGGGGCCGGCAAGACCACGCTGCTGCGTCTGCTGGCGACGCTCGAAAAGCCCAGCGCGGGCTGTTTGACCATCGCCGGGCTGGACGTGCTGCGCGAGCCTCAGCGGGTGCGGGCCATGGTGGGTCTCGTCGGCCATCACAACTACCTGCACTCCGACCTGACCGCGAGCGAAGAGCTGCTCTTCTACGGACGGTTGTACGGCGTTGAGGACGCCAGACGGCGCGCCGCCGGCCTGCTCGAGGAGGTGGGGCTGGGCAACAGATCCGCGTTGCGCGTCGGCGCGCTCAGCCGCGGGCAGCAGCAGCGGCTTGGCATCGCGCGGGCATTGGTCCACGATCCTCCATTGCTGCTGTTGGACGAGCCGGACACGGGCCTTGACGCCGAAGGGCTGCAGCTTCTGGAACAGCTTATCGACGGCGCATCTCGGGCAGGCCGCACCGTGATCTTCAGCAGCCACGACCGGGAATGGGCGAGCCGGCACAGCGCGCGCACAGTGATCCTGGCTGCCGGCAGCATCCGCCATAAGTAGGACTGTGGCAGCAAGGCCCACCAGCGAGCCGCCTCTCGCAGGTCAGCCACGGAACGATCCACCGGATGAGGCGCGGCCGCGCCCGGGGACCCACCCATCCATGGGCCGACAGATCGGCGCCTTGCTGTGGAAGGACCTGATCGTGGAGCTGCGGCGGCGAGAGCAGGTGCTGTCGCTGGCCGTGTTCAGTTTGCTGGTGCTGCTGATCTTCAACTTCGCCTTCGATCTTCGGCGCACCGACCTGGCGGCAGCGGGACCAGGGATCCTGTGGGTCACCTTCGTGTTCACGGCGGTGCTGAGCCTGAATCGCGCCTTCTCCGTCGAGCAGGACCGAGGAACCTGGGAAGGGCTGCTGCTGGCGCCAATCGACCGAGGGGCCATCTATCTCGCCAAGCTCGCAGCCAACCTGGCTTTCACCTTGGTCGTCGAGGTCATCGCCATCGCCGCCTTCACGACCTTCTTCGATCTGCCGTCGAATGTGCTTCAGCTGATAGCCGCCGTCCTGGCCGGAACGCTGGGGTTTGCCACGGTGGGCACGCTGTTTGCCGCCATGGCAGCCAACACGCGCGCGCGCGAAGTCCTGCTGCCGATTCTGCTGCTGCCGGTCTCAGTGCCGGTGATCATCGGCTCGGTGAAGGCCACGGCGGTCGCTTTCGAAGGCGTGGACGCCAGCACGGGCCAGTATCCCTGGCTGGGCTTGGTGCTGGCCTTCGACGCTATATTTCTGGCGGTGTCCTTCGCGGTATTCGAGTACGTGGTGGAGGACTGACGGTGCTGGCAGCTTCGGCTCAATTGGATTCGGATCGGCGCGCTGTCAGCCCTGGATCGGCTGTTGAGAGTCGCTCGAATGCGATCCTCGGCTGGGCCACCGCGGTATTGATGGCCGCTTCGCTCTACGCCGTCTTCGTCTATGCTCCCATCGAGCGGACGCAGGGCCTGCCCCAGAAGATCTTTTACTTTCATGTGCCGTTGGCCTGGGACGCGTACCTGGCCTTTCTGTGCACGCTCATCGGCAGCATCGGCTATCTACGCACGTCGCAGCGGCGCTGGGACGCGTTGGCCCAATCAGCCGCCGAGATCGGCGTGGTGTTCACCTCCCTGGTCCTGATCTCAGGCTCCATCTGGGGCAAGACCATCTGGGGCGCCTGGTGGGCCTGGGATGCGCGGCTCACCTCGACGCTGGTCATGTGGTTCATCTACGTGGCCTATCTGATGCTGCGCTCGGCGTTGGGCCGGACAGTGCGCGCCGCCCGCCATGCCGCCGTACTCGGCATCGTCGGCTTCATCGACGTGCCTATCGTGCATATGTCGGTAACCTGGTGGCGGACCCTGCATCCACAGCCGACGGTAGCCAATCCAGCCGGCCCCACGCTGCCCGGCAGCATGCTGCTGGCGTTCTTCGTGTGCCTGGTGACGTTCACCGTGCTGTTCGTGTTCCTGCTTCGCGAGCGCATGGCGGTCGAGCGGCTGCGCGACGACGTGGACGAGCTGGGAAGCATGCTGCTGGCGGGTGCGGCGTGAGCTATCTGTTCGCGGCCTTCCTGGTCATCTGGGTTGGCATCTTCCTGTACATCCTGTACTGGCAGCGCCAGGTCGCCGAGCTGCGAGCCGAAGTGAGGGCACTGCGCAAGCTGGCCCAGCAGCAACATCCGCAGGAGGCCGGCGCCGAAGGGCCGTAGGCCAACGCAACCCTCCCCGGCGTCATCCGCCGGCGCGTACCATGGGAGCTATGAGCACAATTGCCTCCTTGCGACAGCTCGCCGACGACTACTGGGAAGGCGTCCTCCAGCGCAACCCCACGCTGGCAACCTTCTTCGGCGACTATCGCTACAACGATCGCCTGCCGGACGTAGGCCCTCAAGGCAGGGCGGCCGAGGAAGCGGCGCTGAAAGCCGTGATCGAGAGGCTGGCGGAGATTCCGAAAGACGACCTGCCGGCCGACGACCTGATCACCTGGGACATGCTGCGCATCGCAGCCGAGCAGGGTCTGGCCGCGCTGCCACTGCGGCTCGACGAAATGGGGGTCGATCAGATGACCGGGCCGCAGGTCTGGCTGCTGGAGCTGCTGAACTGGCATCCGACCGATACGCCGGAGCACGTGGACCAGCTCATCGCTCGCTATCACGCCTTTCCGGTCTACATGAGGCAGTACCTGGACAACCTTCGGGACGGGACGGTCGACGGTCGCACCGCTACCAAAATGGCGACCGAGCGAGTCATCGGCCAGCTCGAAGCACTGCTGGCGCAGGCCCCGCCTGAGTCGGCCCTGGCGGCGCCGGCCAAGGACGCCGCTCCCGAGCAGGCCGAAGCGTTGGTCTCTGCCATCGACAATGCGGTCTACCCCTCGTACCGCCGCATGCTGGAATACCTCAGCGGCGATTACCTGACTCGATACGCCCGAGAAGAGCCCGGCGTGTGGTCGGTGCGCGACGGCGAGGCGATCTATCGCCTGCTGTGCCGTCAGCACACAACTACCGCGCTGACCCCGGACGAGCTCCATCAGTTCGGCCTGGACGAGCTGAGCGGCATCCAGGCGGAGATGAGGGCCGTCATGCAGCGTCTGGGAGATCCATCGGGCGATATTCGCCGCTTCACCGAGCGCCAAACTCACGATGCCGGGAATTTGCCTGCCAGCCGGGAGGAGATCGTAGCCACGGCCGAGCGGCTGCTGGACCAGGCGCAGGCCGCGCTGCCTCGCGCCTTTGGCCGGCTGCCGCGCATCCCCTGCGCGGTGAAGGCAATCGAGGAGTACCGAGAGCGGGATAGCGTGGCGGCCTTTTACTATCCGCCATCCGACGACGGCTCGCGCCCGGGCATCTTCTACGTCAACACATTCGATCCGCCCTCACGACCGAAGCACACCATGGCCGCGCTGACCTTTCACGAGGCCGTGCCGGGCCATCATCTGCAGATTGCCATCGCTCAGGAGACCACCGGGCTTCCGGCGTTTCGACGGCTCGGCAGTGATGTAACCGCCTACGTGGAGGGCTGGGCGCTGTACACCGAGCGCTTGGCGGATGAGCTGGGTCTGTACCCGGACGAGCTGTCGCGCTACGGCATGCTGGGCTACCAGGCCTGGAGAGCCTGCCGGCTGGTCGTTGACACCGGGCTGCACCACCTGCGCTGGAGCCGGCAAAAGGGTATCGACTTCTTCCTCGACAACGTGGGACTCACCGAGCGTGAAACGATCAACGAGGTCGACCGCTACATCATCTGGCCCGGACAGGCTCTCAGCTACAAGACGGGCCAACGTGAGATCCAAGCCGTTCGCCAGGCGGCCCAGCAGCGGCTTGGCCCGCGGTTCGATCTGCGCGCGTTCCATGATGAGCTGCTCGCTCACGGCGCAATTCCTCTGTCGACGATGAAGGCCACGATGGACGCCTGGCAGCCGCCAGCTGCCTGAAACGCTTCTAGGTGAGGCCGATCTCGCGCAGGACCTCGCCCGTGTGCTGGCCGATGGCGGGTACGTCGTCAGTCCGTTGGGGCAGTCCGGCGACGTTCATGGGGTGCATGAGCATTTGCAGGGGACCAGCTTCGCTGCCGTACTCCACCCAACGTCCCCTCGCTTCCAGCTGCGGGTGCGCAACCACCTCGCGCATGTCATTGATCCGGCCATACGGCACGTCCGCTGCCTCCAACCGGGCAATGACCTCTGCCTCATCGAGCTTTCCCAGGACCTGCTCGATGAGCGGCTCGAGGGTTTCCCTGTTCGCCAGCCGCTTGGCGTTGGTGGCATAGCGTGGATCGGACGCCAGCTCCCGGAGATCGAGCACCTGCGCACACAATCGCTCCCACTGACCCTCGTTCTGCACCGCCAGGTTCACGAACTTCCCCCCGCCGCAGCGGTAGGGGCCATAGGGCACGATGATGTTGTGCCGCCAGCCGGCTCGAGCCAGCTGCACGCCGCCGTAGCGATAGGTGTTGATCTGGCCGCCTGACAGCTCGGCCATGCATTCCAGCATGGAGATGTCGATGGCGCCGCCCTTGCCCGTTTTCTGCCGCTCGATGAGGGCGGCCAGGATCGACGAGAAGGCGTACATGCCGGCGGTGAGGTCGGCGATAGAGATGCCTACCTTGCACGGCTGCTCGGGAGTTCCCGTCAGCGAGATCACGCCACTTTCGCCCTGGACGAGCAGATCGAACGACTTCTTGCTCTCGTATGGTCCACCTCGGCCATAGCCCGAGATGCCGGCGTGGATCAAGCGAGGGAATTGCTCGCTCAGCGCTTCGGGCCCCAGCCCCAGGCGCTCCATTGCGCCCGGCCCCAGGTTATGCACGAGCACGTCCGATCGGGCGACGAGGCGCCCCAGAGCTTCGCGATCTCGCGGCTGGTCCCAGTCCAGCACCACGCTGCGCTTGCCTCGATTCAGCCACACGAAATACGACGATAGGCCTTGCACCGCATGGTCGTAGCGGCGCGCGAAGTCTCCTTCAGGCCGTTCGATCTTGACCACGTCGGCGCCGAGATCGGCCAGGTGGCGCGTCGCGAAGGGGCCGGCAACCGCGGCCTCCATGGCCAGCACCCGGATGCCGGCTAGCGGATAACCCAAGACTTCGAGTGCGCGGCTACTTGCGAGTGATGATGCGCTGGTTCGACTTGTCTCGCTCGTGGATCTTCTTGTCCAGCCGCCAGCGGTTTTCCGGTCGAGACATGATCCGCCGGAAGGTGAAGCCAGGCACGCGCACCAGCCGCGTATCTCGCGCCGCTTCCACTGAGGCCGTCCGCGGCGTGCCCTGCATGATCGCTGTTTCGCCGACGTACTGCCCGCGCGTCAGGTACGCCACGACGATGCTCTTCTCGCCCGCATGAATGCGGATCCGGAGCAAGCCTTCAACGATGATGTAAAAGAAGTCCGCCAGCGAGTTCTGCGAGATCACCACCGAGCCCTCCTCGGCGATCACGGTGTGGCTCACCCGCACCAGGAACATGATGTCCTTGGGGGACAGATTCTGGAAGAGCCCTATCCGGCAGACGTGGACAACGTCCTCGTCGTCGAGGGGCATCGGCCCCTCCTTCCACTTGGTAGGTGACGGGATCAACGCGACAGGCGTGGCAAGGGCTCCTTCTCTGGTAGCTAGACTAGCACTCTACCCCAGGCATTGGCGAAAGCGCGCGCGGCCTGGGACGTTCTTCTTAGGACGCCTGGTCGCCCCCGGCTGGCCCCTCTCTGTAAAACGAAACGGGTCGGTAGCCGCCCTGGATCAGCTCATTGCGAAAGAACTCCACGGCGTCCCGATCGGTGGTGACGCTGTCCTGGCTCTCGGATAGCTCGCGAATGATGTAGGTCAGCCTGCCGGCCCGCACCTCGGAGAAGAATTCGACCCGCTTCCCATCCTGCTTCCTTTCGAAAGCCCACAATCGATCCATGGTCGCTATCCTACTATTCCTCCTTCAAGGTGGCGGGGGACGGTTGGGTACCGGGGTTGCGCCGGCGGCGCTGCCGCTGCCGGACGCCGAGGAGCTGGTCGGACCGGGCGCGGCCGATGCGCTGCCTCCGGGGATGATCAGCTTCTGGCCAACCTGGATCTTGTCGGGATCGCCGAGACCATTGGCTTTCACTATGGCGTCGACGCTGCTGCCGTTCTGGGCGGCGATCCGCGAAAGCGTGTCGCCTTCCTTGACGGTGTACTCGACGCCGGCCGGAGTCGGAGTCGGCGAAGGGGGCGCTTGCGTCGCCTCGCTGGCCGGGCTGCGGGTCGGAACCGCCGCTGTAGGGGTTGCGGCTGCGCCGCCGCGCGAGCATGCCGCCGTCAGCAGCACACCCAGCAGTGCGCCGTTAGCCCAAACTCCGCTCCATGACCACGCCGGCAACGTCCGCACACTCTCTCTCCCTTTCAGGACTTGTGTCGCTGGCAAGCAGCATAGATGATCGGCGGGCCAGCGCGCAGCGGCCGGATCGACCGCCCGGCCAGGGCTATGCTTCGGGCATGTCTCCGGTCGAAGCTCCCAGGGCGTCCCGGCGGCCAATCGAAAAGCTGTTCCGCGAACGGCAGCGCATCGCCAACCTCTCGCAGATTCGGGAGGTGGTGTTTGGCATGCAGGATGGCCTGCTCACCACACTGGGCGTCGTGACCAGCGTCGTAGGGGCAACGGCCAACAATACGACCGTTCTCGTCGCCGGCCTGGCCGAGGCCATTGCCGGTGCGCTGGCCATGGCCGCGGGCGAGTACCAGGCGTCCAAGGCGCAGCAGGAGCTGCATTCGGCGGAAATTGCCAAGGAGCGCCGTGAGCTGGAGGAAAGCCCAGCCGAAGAGCACTACGAGCTTCGCGCCATCTTCCAGCGCGAGGGGCTCAGCCGCGATTCGGCCGAGGCGGTAACCGCGCTCCTGGCCCAGCACCCCGAGCTGCTGTTCCGGACTCACGTCGAAAAGGAGCTGGGCCTGCGGGTGGAAGAGTTCCAGAGCCCGTTCCGCAACGCGCTGGTCATCGGGGTGTCCTTCATCCTCAGCGCCTTGGTCCCGATACTGCCGTACGTCTTCCTGGGCCCTGTTGCCGCCATGGCCGTGTCCGTTGCGCTGACCATTGTGGCGCTGTTCGGGATTGGCATCGGCAAGGCGGCGGTCTCACACCGCGATTACTGGCGCAGCGGTCTGGAGGTTGTGGCCATTGGCCTGGCAGCCGCCGGGATAACCTACGCGCTCGGCCGGCTGGTCCCGCTGCTGCTGCGCTCCTAGGCGAACAGCGAGAGGGGCTTCTCCAGGCGCTGTTTGACGGCCCGCAGGAATTCGGCCGCGGTCGCGCCGTAGAACACGCGGTGGTCGGCCGACAGTGTGAGCTTGACGCGCTTGGAGACGGCCAGCTGTCCATTGACGACTACCGGCTGGTCCTGCACCGCGCCCACCGCCAGGATGGCGCTGTGGGGCGGATTGATGATGGCCGAGAACTCGTCCACCCCATACATGCCCAGGTTGGAGATGCTGAAGGTGCCGCCCTCGTAGTCCTGGAGCTCGGCCCGGCCCTCACGCATCTTGCGCGACAGCGCCTTGCTCTCAGCGGCCAAGGCGCGCAGGCCCTTCCGGTCGGCGTCACGGATGACCGGCTCGATGAGGCCGCCGTCCACTGCCACCGCGAAGCCCACGTGGATGCGCTGATGACGGACCAGCTTGCCGCCGTCATACGACGAGTTGACGTCGGGGAAATCCTTCAACGTCAGGGCGCAGGCCCGCAGGATGACGTCGTTGACGGTCACCTGCTGTTCCTTGGGCTGTCCGTCGTTGAGCTCTTCCAGGTTCTCCATGGCGCGGCGCATGTCGACGTCCATAGTCACGTAGAAGTGCGGCACGCTGCTCTTGGCCTCGACCATGCGCCGGGCAATCGTCTGCTGGATGCGGGTCAAGGCGACGGTCTCGACCTCGGGACCAGCCGGCGCCGCGGATGGCGCTCCTGCCCCAGCGTTCTTGGCCGCCGCCTCGACGTCCTCTTTCTGGATACGGCCAAGGGGGCCGCTTCCATGGACGACGGCCAGCTCAACGCCGAGCTCCCGGGCGAGGCGCCGGGCCATGGGAGAAGCCCGCACCTTGCCGTTCGCCGGCAGCACGTCTGGCGCCTCTGGCGCCATTGCTACCGCCGTGGCTGCCGCCGGCTTTGGCCCTTGGCCCGGCTGGGCCGCTGGCGCCTCGACCGCCACGGCAGCTCGAGCTGGGGCCTGTGCGCCGGCGCTGGTCGCCAGCGGGGCGGACCCGGCGGTCGGCTCCTCACCCGGTAGAGCAATCTCGCCGATGAGCTGGCCGACCGGCGCCGATTGTCCCTCGCTCAAAATGATTCGGGCCAGGCGGCCGGAAGCGTACGCCTCCAGCTCGATGTTGGCCTTGTCCGTTTCGATTTCGACCAATGGCTCGCCCTTCTTGACCTCGTCTCCAGGGTGCTTGAGCCACTTCGACACTGTGCCCTCGGTCATCGTGTCCGACAGTCTCGGCATGACCACCTGCTCGGGCATCAGGCTCGCCTCCCCTCACCGCCGGCCAAAAGAGGCATGCTTACGCGGCCGCCTTGCGCAGGGTCTTCTTGGCGCCGGCGACGATCTGCTCGACGGTGGGAATGCATGCTTGCTCCATATTGTGGTTGTAGGGCATCGGCACCTCGACGCCAGCAATGCGTACCAGCGGCGCATCGAGGAAATCGAAGGCTGTTTCGTAGATCGTGGCCGCGGTCTCAGCCGTGATGCCGTAGCTGCCCCAGCCCTCTTCTACCACCACGGCGTGGCTGGTCTTCTCGACGGATGCGCGGATGGTCTCGACGTCCAAAGGACGCAGGCTGCGGAGGTCGACCACCTCGGCCTCGATGCCCTCCTTGGCCAGAACGCCGGCCGCTTCGAGAGCGAGCAGCACCATGCGTGAGTGCGCCACGATCGATACGTCGCTGCCGGCGCGTTTGACGTCGGCCCTACCCAGGGGGGTCAGGTATTCACCTTCGGGCACCTCGCCTTTGGTGTTGTACAGCCCCTCGTTCTCGATGAAGATGACCGGGTTGTCGTCGCGTATGGAGGCCTTGAGCATGCCCTTGGCGTCCGCGGGCGTGGCCGGCGCCACGACGATGAGGCCCGGGATCGTCGCGTACCACACCTCGAGGCTCTGCGAATGCTGCGCGCCTAGCTGATGCCCGCCGCCGCCTGGCATGCGAACCACCATGGGCACCGTGGCGTGGCCGCCGAACATGTAGCGGATCTTGGCGGCGTGGTTGACCACCTGGTCGGTGGCCAGCAGCGAGAAGTTGATGGTCATGATCTCCACCACCGGCCGCAGCCCGGCCAGCGCCGCGCCCACCGCTGCGCCGACGATGGTGTCCTCGGAGATAGGTGTGTCGCGAACGCGTCGCTCGCCGAACTCCTTGTACAGGCCCTGGGTGACCTTGAACGACCCGTCGAACAGCCCGATGTCCTCGCCCATCAGCATGACGGTCTCGTCTCGCAGCAGCTCTTCGCGGAGCGCCTGGTTCAACGCTTCGCGATACGTCATCTGTCCCATGATCAGCGCCAGCTCACCGGCACATCGCCGACGTAGACGTCTTTTCGCAGCTCAACCGCCGGGTCGGGCTCCGGGCTGGCGTCGGCGAAGTCCACGGCCTCTAGGACGACGCGCGCCACGTCGGCCTCGTCCGCTTCGAAGTCCTGCTCGGTGGCCATCCCGGCTTCGAGCAGGCGATGGCGAAAGCCCTCGATGGCGTCGCGGCGGCGCCATTCCTCCACCTCTTCCTTGCTCCGGTACGTGCCAGGGTCGGCCATGGAGTGGCCGCGGTAGCGGTAGGTGACCGCTTCTATGAAATAGGGCGTCTTCTCTTCGCGGGCCCGGGCCGCCGCGGCGCGGCTGGCGTCCAGCACGGCAATGACGTCCATGCCGTCCACGCGCTCGGCCGGGATGTCATATGCGGCCGCCTTGCGATACATCTCGGTAACCGCGGACACCCTTTCGACCGCGCTGCCCATGCCGTACTGATTGTTCACGCACAGGAACACCAGCGGCAGCTTCCACACCTTGGCCAGGTTGAGGGACTCGTGAAAGGTCCCATTGTTGGTAGCGCCATCGCCGAAGAAGGACATCGTCACTTCGTTGGTCTCGCGGTAGACCGATGCCAGGGCGGTGCCCACGGCCAGGGCGATGGATCCGGCCACGATGGCGTAGCCGCCCATGAACCGCTTTTCCCCATCGAACAGGTGCATGGAGCCACCACGCCCGCGACTCGTTCCGTCGACGCGCCCGAAGAGCTCCGCCATCACCCGCCTGGGATCCACGCCATGGCTGATGGCGTGCCCATGCTCGCGGTAGGTGCTGAAGAGGTAATCCCCTGGTTGCAGAGCCTTGATGGCGCCTACGAAGGTGGCCTCTTCGCCGATGTTCAGATGGAGGAAGCCACCGACCTTGGCGCGCGTGTACATCTCCCCCACCTTCTCTTCGAATCGGCGGTTCAGCAGCATGAGATGGTGGAGGCCCCTCAGCTCGTCCTGACTGTGGCTGGCAAGCGCCTTGTCGCGAGCCTGCGTATCAATTGCCATGTACTGCCCCTAATCCGGCTTCATACGGGATTTTAGCCGCCGCGGGCAGCCGTTCGATGGCAGATGCGGCAGGCGGCCTGTTTCAGGAGGTCGCTACAATCCGCCGGAATGCCCCTCCCACTTTCGACCAAAGAAGGCCACGCCCACTGGCGTGACCTGTTCTACGATGTCGTCCAAACCGGGCTGTGCACCGGCTGCTCCGGCTGTGTAGTGGTCTGCCCGCACCAGGTGCTGGATTATCGAAATCTCACACCCGTGCAAACACTGGACACGGCGGATACCTGCGTGCACGGGGAAAAGGGCTGCGACACGTGCGCCCGGGCGTGTCCGCGAATCGGCTACGGCGCCCCGGAGGTGGACAGGCTGCTGTTCGGGCGGGAGAAGCAGCCGGAAGAGCTATGCGGCATCCACCAGGAAATCGTGTTCGCCCGGTCACGCGAGCCGCGGGTGCGGGCCAGGACACAGGACGGCGGGATCGCTTCTACGCTGGCCATTTGGGCCCTGGAAGCCGGGGAAATCGATGGCGTCCTAACCTCGAGCAACGGGGCAGAATGGCATCCCCTGGACAGCGGCGCTTATGTGGCCACGAGCGCTGAGGAAGTGCTGGCCGGCGGCATGTCGCGCTACACCTACGTGCCGACGCCGCTGCCACTGAAACAGGCGGTTAAGGACGGCTATTCGCGGCTGGCGCTCATGGCTGTTCCCTGCCAGACCGAGTTCGTGCGCAAGCTCATGACCACGAAGGTCAAGAAGTACTACTCGAGGGTGGCGCTGGTTGTCGGCCTGCTGTGCAGCGAGACGTTCGAGTTCGAGCCGTTCATCACCCAGACCATGGTCGAGCGGCGCGCCATCGACGTGCACAACGTGCACAAGATCAACATCAAGGGCAAGGTCATCGTCTACCCGAAGGATGGCGGCGACCCCGTCGCCATCCCCTTGAAAGAGGTTCGCCCGATGGCTCGCTCTCATTGCCATCACTGTCCCGACTTCACCGCGGAGCACGCCGATATCTCGCTCGGCGGACTGGGTCAGGATGGCTGGACGCTGACGCTGATCCGCACGGAGGTGGGCAGAACGTTCTGGGAAGGCTTGAAAGCGTCGGGCCTCATCGAGGTCCGGCCCGCCGAGGAAGAGCCCGAGGTCCTGGACCTGATGCGGCGCTTGGCCATCAAGAGCCGCAAGCGTGTCGTAGAAGCGGGCGATCGCTGGTATTCGCGGCCCCAGCCCCTGCCCTCGGAGCTGACTCCCTAGGCCCGACGCTACTCGGGCTCGTTGACGAAGGCGATGGCCTCGATGGCCACGTTGACGCCGGCGCGCGGCGGCGACGCCACAACGGTCGTGCGGGCCGGGAAGCCTCCGGGGAAAAACTCCGCGTAGACCTCGTTGTAGGCCTGAAAGTCCTCGGCGTTCCTGAGGAAGCAGTTGACCTTGAGGACGTTCTGCAGCGAGCTGCCGGCGCCCTCCAGGGCCTGCCGCATGTTGTTCAAGGTAATGCGCACCTGCTGCCGGATGTCCTGGCTGGGAACCGTTTTCGTAGCCGGATCGATGGGCCCCATGCCCGAAAGGAACAGCAGGCTGCCGAACTGCGTGGCAAGCGACAGCGGCGAGTTGGGCCCCTCGGTAAAGCTGGCTACGGGATTTCGGCCGCTGCGGACCTCGCGCCGTTGCATCGGCAGGATGCTAGCACGCGGCATCGCGCCGGCCAAAGCTGCGCCCGGTTACTTGGCATCGAGCAGCCTCGCTTCAGCAGCGCGCAGGTCGGCGTTCGCGCGATCGAGCTCGGCCCTGGCCTGGGTAAGCGCTTCCTCCAGACGGCCGCGAATAGTCTGCGCCTGGCGGGCGCGTTGGTGAGCTTCGTCCAGCGCACGCCTCGCCGCATCGACAGCATGCTCGGCCTTCAGCGCCTCTTGCCGCGCCACGGCCGCCTGACTCTCGGCTCGGGCGGCCTCTTCTGTCAAGGCGCTCAGCTGGCGGCGCAATTCCGACACGGCGCGGCGCGCTTCTGCCCGCTGCTCCGCGCGCTTGGTCTCTTCCTGGCCGCTTTCCCTGGCCGCCGGCCGGGCTCCGCTCGCTGCTGGGCTGGCTGGCGAGCGCTTCAGAAGCGGGATCACCGGGGCACCTCCCGGCGACCCAAACGCTTCGAAACCATCGAAGCCAGGCGGATCGACGTCACCGGCGAGCCGCCCCGCACGCAGCAAATCGGCGGCTTCGCCGCCGGCGGCTGAGGCGTGCAGCGATGCTTCCAGGCGGTCCACGGTGGCCTTGCCGGCGCTGTGGCCGGACGCCTCGAGCACGCCTGTGGCCGCGCGCAAGACCTGGTTCACAGCCTCTCGCTCCGCCCGAACGGCATCGTGAAACTGGCCCGGGGCGGCGCCGGCCAGCAAGCCGCGCTGGGCGAGCGCCAGGGTAGCCCCCGTCTCTAACAGAACAGCGACGAGCTCCGGCCGCGCTCGGGAGACCTGGTTGAGGGCCCAGGCCGTGAGGGATGGCTTCGAGAGCCGTTTGACCGCTTCCGCCGCCTCGCGGTCGCCAGCCCTGCGGAGCTGCGCGGCAAGCTCGTTTCGCGCCGCCGTGAAGTCGGCCACGGGCAGCTCATACAGGTGATCTTCGGATGCGCTCATTGCTCGCGCTCGATTCACCTCCATCGGCGCTGTTTTAACGGATCCAAGCCTCGGTTGGAGAACTAGCCAATCTAGGCTAGTGTGATCAACGTCACTTTGCTTGAAATACCTACCAGCTTATGCTGGTCTCACCCGCTCGGAAGATGTTGAGAAGCGGGGCATAGCTGCGTCAGAACCTGTCGTGCGGGACTTTGGCGCGGGAGTTGGGGGAACAACTTGAGCTCGAGCACATCTTCGGCAACGCGTGCCGCGGCCTCTCCTTTGCGACGGTTCCACCCGTCGTCGGCGCGGCTGGTTCGCACAATCGTCAGCGTGGCTATGGCGGTGAGCGCCTTGGCTGCAGGCTGGCTGCCACCGCTTGCCACGCCCGTGGCTCAAGCGTCTACTGGCGGTCAATTGTGGATTACAGGTCACGATTATGACCACCATTGCGGCACCACGAAAGGCTCCGCCATTGGCTCCGACACGTTCTGGTCCAGCCACACGGCCCAGTGCAACGCCTTGGCGGTTGCGCTGGCTTACGTCCGCAATGGCTCGACCAAGCCCATCCTGGTGCTGGACGCGACGGGCGGAAGCACCAACTACGACTACGGGAGCACAGGCGGCAACTTCCAGCTATCGAATGCCCTGTCCCTGTCCTTGACCAGCGGCGCCACGTTGAGCAACGGCGCTACCACCCTTGGCTTCACTGCCTACAACGCCTCCGACGGCACACCGAGCGCTACGGCTGCGAGCTTCAACGTGCCCAACGGCCAGAACATGCTCGTGAAGACGCCAACCGACTCCAATTTCCAGGGCTCTTCGGGCAGTACGAGCTGGCCGCTCTTGGACGGAACGGGAGCGCCGATCTACAGCGCCGTTGTCGTGGGCTCGCGTATGAACGAGGCGCTCACCGGCGGGAGCGACAGCACGTCAGTCGGCATTTACAGCCGTAAATCAGACCTGGCCGCCTACCTGAATGCTGGTGGCGGAATCCTCGCCCTGGCCGCCAGCGCGAGCAACGCGCACTACTATGACTGGCTGCCGATCAGTGGCCTCCAGGGCAGCACGGTTCCGAGTACGGTGACAGGGTCGTTCCAGTTTTCGAGCGCCGGCACCACGGGCGGCGGCGGCAATGATGGCCCCCCGATGGGCACGTTGAGTGATACGACCAGCTCTACCGACCCACTGGGCGACACCAACCACACCGTCACGACGAGCATCAATTCGTATGACGTCAACCTAGGGGCCGGCTCCAGTCTGCGATTGATCGAGCTGGACGACGATCAATGCTGCGGCACCCACAACTCGTTCAGCACCTACCCGGCTGCGCTGCACGTCTTTGAAGTCTGCGTGGTCAGCCCGTGTACGACCACCTCGCCCTACACCCCCGAAACCCTGGCAGGCAAGAACCTGACCGTGAACAGCGCCGGGACGGGCATTCCCAGCGTGGCGCTGAGTCCAACCTCAGGGAATCACGGCGCCACCGTGACCGCCACCATCACCGGCTTCACCGCCAGCCAAACCCTCACCCTCCAGATGGAAACGTCGCCGGGGTCTGGTTCATACACCACGCTCACAACGAGCCCTACCACCTGTTCGTCCGACAGCAGTGGGGCCGCGACCTGCACGTTCACGATCCCCAGCTCGCTGAGCGGCGGCCTGTATTCGGTCCGCGTGAGCGACTCTCTTGGCGACCTGGCTACGACCACCCTGACGGTGAGTGGCCCGGCGGTCTCGTTGAGCCCGAATTCAGGGACGATGGGTTCGACCAGCGTCACGGCCGTCATCAGCGGCTTCACGGCCAGCCAAACGCTCACGTTGGGCATCGAGACGTCGCCGGGCTCCGGCAGCTACACCACCTTGACGACGAGTCCGAGCAGCTGTTCATCGAACGGCTCGGGCGCCGCGTCGTGCTCGTTCACCATACCCGGCACCTTGCCATCGAGCGGTGTCTACAGCGTGCGCGTGAGCGACAGCGTCCCTGAGTCGGCCACGGCGTCGCTGACCGTTACCGGCCCAACCGTCACGCTGAGCCCGAACTCGGGAACCGCGGGCACGACCAGCGTGACGGCGACCATCAGCAGCTTTACCGCCAGCCAGACCCTGACCATGGCTATCGAAACCTCGCCGGGCTCGGGCAGCTACACCACCCTGACCACCAGTCCGAGCACCTGTTCGTCGAACAGTTCGGGGGCGGCGTCGTGCTCGTTCACCATCCCGGCCAACCTGCCGACGAGTGGTACCTACAAGGTCAAGGTAAGCGACAGCGTTCCTGAGTCCGCCACGGCGTCCCTGACCGTCACCGTTCCGGCGACCAGCACGCCCACGAATACGCCCACCAGCACGCCGACCAATACGCCCACCGTAACGAACACCCCAACCAATACGCCGACCAATACGCCCACGGACACGCCAACCAGCACGCCCACGGCTACGGCTACGGCTACGCCCACGGCGACGGCAACGGCGACGCCCACGGCGACGAACACCCCAACCAATTCGCCGACGGCGACGCCGACGAGTAGTCCAATGAATACGCCGACCCCAACGGCAACGCCCACAGGAACACCGCCTCCGACGAGCACCCCGACGAGCACAGCCACGGCCATCCCGACGGCCACGGCTACGAGCACGCCTACGGCTACGGACACACCCACGCCAACCGACACTCCGACGCCGACCGATACGCCTACGCCAGTTGGCGGTGGCGGTGGCGGCATCAGCGCCACGATGTTCGTCACGAAGATGACGCCGGACTACGGTTCGCCCAAGGGCGGCAACGTCGTGGTGATCCAGGGCGTCGGTCTCATCAACCCGAAGTCGGTGATGTTTGGCCCTAACCCCGCCGCCATCCTGTTCGCCAATAAGCAGGGCACGCTGCTGCGAGTGAAAGCTCCTTCCGGTACCGGCCCGCAGCAGGTGCAAGTTAACGTCCAGGGCGGGGCGAGCGATCCCACCGTGCCGGCTGCCCTCTACAGCTACGGCCCGCTGATCAAGCACATCAGTCCGGCCTTTGGACCGGCCAACGGCGGCAACAAGCTCACCATCACCGGGCACAACCTGGCCCAGGTGCAGAAGGTGGAGTTCCTGGATCAGGGCACGCTTAGCCCTGTCGCCCCCGCGGTCATGAGCTTCGCCCGCGATACGGCGACCTCACTGACGCTGACGGTTCCAGCACCCAGCGCCGGGCTGACCCCGGGTGGAGTGATTGTGAAGGTTACCGGCCTAAGTGGGACTCCTGACGCCGGAGCCAACGACCTGACCACGGAGAACGCGGTCTACTCCTACGGCGTGCGCGTCACCCACGTGTCTCCCACCTTTGACCGAGGGAGCGGCAAAGTCGTCATCAGCGGACATGGCTTCACCCCCGGCTCGACAGTGATGTTCGGCAGCGCGAACGCCGGTACGGCCTCCACCGCCAAGGGATCGGCGGTCCTCGTGAACAAGGCCGGAACGCTGATTACCATCGCCACTACCCCCGATCAGGCCGAGGGTGATTCAGATCAGATCGACGTGAGAGTCGTCAGCGGCGGAGCCTGGAGCCCAACGGTCAAGGCCTCCAAGTTTTCGTACGGGCCACTGGTTTCCAGCCTCTCGGTCAAGTCGGGCAGTCCCGATGGCGGCACGAAGGTGGTGATCCGCGGTAAGAACTTCCAGCATGCGACGAGCGTGAACTTCGGATCGGTGAGCGTGATGGTCAACGGCTCGGAGATCAACTCCAAGGGCACTTCAATAACCGTCAACACGCCGCTGCACGCGGCGGGAATCGTGAACGTTACCGTGGCTTCTTCGACCGGTGGAACGAGCCCGGCGTCGGCCAAGCTGACCTTCACCTTCTACTAAATGTGGTCGATGCTGCTACTGGAAGGACGATACGGCCACGCATGAAAGGCTGCTCATGACCTCGAAGGGCCTCGGATCGCTGCGCACCAGACTGCTGCTTTCAATGAGCCTAGTGAGTGGGCTGAGCCTGGGCTTGGCCGGGCAGGGCTCGGCCCTGGCTGGAAGCAGTTCGGCTGGCTCGGCCTCACCGGCCGAGACGGTGTTCGTCGTGATCGACAAGATGTCCCCCAATTTCGGGCCCTCGGCCGGGGGCAACACGGTGACCATCCGGGGCCGCGGACTCATCACGCCCTCGTCCGTCACGTTCGGATCGACTCCTGCGCACATCGTGTTCGCCAACAGGGCAGGCACGCTGCTGAGGGTCAAGCCGGGGACGGGCACCGGCTCGGTCGACGTGCAGGTGAAGGTCGAGAACGGCGCCACCAGTCCCACTGCGCTGAGCGCCTACGCGTTTGGTCCGCTCATCAAGAAAATCTCGCCCGCGGTCGGACCCGCTGGGGGTGGCAACACCATCACCATCACGGGCCAGAACCTGGCTAACCCGCAAAAGGTCGAGTTCCTGGATCCAGTGACGCTGACGCCGGTAGCGCCGGCGGCGACCAGCTTCATCAAGAACACCAAGACTTCCATCAAACTCAGCGTTCCAGCCCCCACCGCGGAGCTGACGCCAGGGGGCGTGATTGTACGAGTAACCGGACCCGACGGCTCGCCCCCGGCCGGCACCAATGACCTCACGTCCGAATCCGCGGTTTACGCCTATGGCGTGCGCGTCACCAAGGTATCGCCGAATGTCAGCAGGAATGGCGGCAAAGTCGTGATCTCCGGCAGCGGCTTTACCAGCGGGTCGACGGTCCGTTTCGGCAGCGGTACGCCTGTGCTGGTTTCGTCAACCAAGGGATCCCCGGCAGTGGTCAACCCGAAGGGAACGACCATTACCCTGGCCAGCGTGCCGACGCAGGCCGCCGGCGATTCCGACCAGGTAGACGTCATCGTCACCAGCGGTAGCGTCAGCAGCCCGGCGGTGAGCTCGGACAAGTTCTCATACGGCGCGGCGATCACCGGCCTGTCTCCAACTTCCGGGCCTCCCGCGGGTGGAACCAGGGTGGTCATTCACGGCAAGAACCTCCAGCACGTGACCAGCGCAACCTTTGGAACCACACCCGTGACAGTCAGCGCCTCCAACATCAACAGGTCCGGCACGGCGATTACGTTGAATACGCCGGCGCACGCCAATGGGATCGTGGGGGTGACCGTCACCGACCCGGCGACGGGAACCACGCCCGTATCGTCGAAGGACACGTTCGCCTTCTATTAGCCGCCTGCCGGCGCGGACTGCCGCTGCTCCGGCGGGAAACCCGAGCCCGAAAAACCACCGGAGTCCCTGGTGTCGCAGCCTCAGCTCGAGTTATGGCTCTGACCAGGATAGGACCTGCGGTTGGGCGAGTAGCAAGCATTTATCGTGCCCGGCCACCGCAGCGCTGCTCGATTGGAAGCAAGCTTCCCACGCGTGGTCGCGTTCGAGTATTCTAGGCAAGCATCCGGTTTAGGGCAGATCGAGGGCAACACGGAAAGCAACCAGCACTGCATCGTGGGACATTGTCGCAGCGCGGCGGCGATCAGCATCGGCACGACCGCTTCCTATCCCGTGTGCGCCAAGCACTACATCATCCTGGCAGCGTTCGCCCGCGAGGAGGGGCAGACGCTTTTCGACTACCAGGGCAACCTTATGACCCTGCTGCGCCGCCTGAGGTGCAATACCTGAGGGGCACCGCCTCGCGCATGGAATCGACGCTTAAGGAGCACCGTCTCGTACGCGATCGCGCAAGTGGATTACTCCGGCGCCGAAAGGGCGCGTTCCAAGAAGCTGCTGCAGATCGGGCGCTTCGACGGCCACGGCGGCCTCCCGGGTGGAGTCGCAGTCGTACAGCTTCAAGTACGGCACGAGCGCCCACACGGGAGTGCCCAACTCGGCTACCCTGGCGTTCGCCGCACCAGGCCTTCTAGGATCGGCCATGATGTGCCGCCGAATCGATTCGGCGGCGCGCTTGCCGACAACGGGCGTTGCCATCGCCCTAGATCATGGCTTGGCGGGGTCGCTGAGAATGACCCCGCCTTTCTCTCCGATTGTGAAGCCGTAGCGCTCCTGCACCTTTTCCGGCGTGGTATCGGCGATCAGCTGATCCATTTCGTCCTTGTGGTCAAGGTAGTAGCTGATAGCATCGTGAATCGCCGCGGCGCCCAGGTGCGGGTAGGTGGCAATGATTTCGTCAACGGAGGTGCCGGCGTTCAGGAACCGTGCGATGGAGGCGACGCTGATCCGGTGTCCGTCGATCACAGGCTGACCGCTTAGGACACCCGGCACCCGCACGACGTGCGGGTGGTCAGTCTTTTTGATTACCGCTGCCATCCTGTCCAGATTATGGCTCGAAAGCCAGGCTCAGCTCCACGTCCCCACCAAGTCCGCCTACGACGGACCACCGCTTGCCGGCGCCCATCCCTCCCGGCCAGCCAAGCCACCGACCACAGCTCCCCCGGCAACCAGCCGCGTGCTGCCTGGTGCCACCCCAGCGCCACCGCTGCGGGCAGGCCCAACCAGGCCTGCCCTACGCGGCGCGCAGCCACGTCCCCAGGCGCGCCGTCCGGACTTCGCCGGCCGCCACTTTCGGGCGCCCCGTTCGGCGCAGTGGTGGGGGGCAGGATACGCATTCCGCCGTCGCTTACTGGCGATCGCTGCATGCCCGCTACAGACTAGCGTGAGCTCGCCAGCCCGCTCCGGCAAGGCTCACGAGCGCTGCGCGCCTGCTTGCGGCAGCCCTTGCCTGCACTACACCCGCGGGATCGGCAAATCGAGATCGAGGGCCTGAGCGACCTCGACATAGACGGGAATCGATGAGGGCTGCCTATCGTCAGCGGGGTAGTTGTCGAAAAGCAAGACCGGGCGAGCCGACAGGTGCAGTCGATTGGCATCGGGCGCCAGTGCTGGGAAGAAGCTCTGGCGCCACTCCCGCCACACATCTTTGGTGGTTCTCCTATCGGCAGGCTGCCCAAAGGGCTCTGGATGGGCGAATCCCTGGTTGTCCTCAGCCGTTATCCAACCTGTCCATCCATATGCCGATTGATGGGCAAGACCGTCGACGGCCGTTAGCCGCCATCGGCCAGTGAGGCCAAATCCGAGCGTGGTTCGAGTGAAGCGCTCTATGACGACTTCAAGTGTGCCTGCTGCTAAGCACGCATCGACGTCTTCTTCTGAGATCACTTCTCCCACGGGCTCATCGTGCGGATGGCTAAACGCCGGTGACAACGGCCGGCCTGCCGCCATCAGCCTATCTAGAGCCAATGCGGCTGTTAGCTCGGGTTCGACCGCAAGCAGCCAAGCCAAGGGATCTGTAGTTGCAGGTAGTTCCCAGATTCGACCAAGCAAACTGATCTCGTCCCAGTGGTCGTCCGGTGTGATCCAGCCGCGGGGAACTTCGATTGAGAGTTGCCGATGCTGAAACCACTGGACCGACTCTTGCCATGGCGTCACCCGATCCCAGGCATTGCCCATGAGGTTGTCGAAAGCGATGCGAGCCGTGAGCTTTCGATGATTCGTCAGTAGCCAGTTAATCGGATCGACTGAAACTCGTAAGGCAACGAGCTGGCCAAAGAGAAGAGCCGCGTCTTCAGCTTCAATGACGGGGAATTGAGCGCCGATGCCTAGTCTGGACAGGGCGCGGAGCTGCGGAATTACTCGGTATCGAATAGTCGCGAGGTTCATTCTCGGGAACTGAGCAGACGTGGACGCCCCTCTTTGGCTTGCTGGAACAGCCATCCGTTGATGCCGTCTCGACCTTGCCAGCTATGGCCTGGGAACACGAATCCTCGCTGCTCCATCTCCCGGGTGATGTCTGCAAGCACTGGGGTGGGCGATTTGCCCGTCAGGTATGCGGTCGTCGCAAAGTCCGGCAGGACCATGCCATCCGGCGCTCTCACCAAGTCCAAACCGTCCACCACCAAGGATGGTCCAAGGCCCGAATCCGGACCATCTTCGTTCGGGAATCGCATGACCGTGTAGCCAAGCACCACGTGCTCAGGATCTATGGTTCTCATCGCCTGTCGCTCACCTGATCGCCACGACCTGGGCCCTTTTGCCGGTGGGCCTGCCAAGACAGCATCGATTTTGCCCGCCGCATCGCGCTGCGCTTCCTGAATCACATGGGTGACCATCGTCACTTCAGCCGCATCGTTTAGGTGGGTGTGCGCGTTCCAGTGGCGTCCCTCACCGCGATGTCCCACTCAACGTTGACAGTTGAGTCAAAGTGAGCAATCAGATCCCAAAGATGGTCGTTTCTACAGGTAAGCCAGAGCTCAATCGCCTCCGTTGGCCGAGTTGTTCCACTCGGCACATACGGATCGCTCGACCGTCGCACGCGAAGCTGGCCGAGACCCGGAGCAAGCGGATAGTCGCGCAATCGGGGGTCGTCAGGTTCTCCGATCCGTCGGACGAAATTCAGGATGACACTATCGACGCCGCATATCGGGCAAACACGGTCGGACGGTTGCTGAGCCTTCGGTGGATTGTCCGGATCTATGCCAAGTCGAATCATCAATTGACGTCCGCGCTCCCGAAGCTCCTCTTTGCTAAGCAGCGGAGCCGGAGGCCTTTCCGCGGCGCTCAGCACGTCACGGTAGTCGCTTTCGGCCGCCTTGGTCCATGCGATCAGCCTGTGCATGTCTCCCTGACTGAGCTTGAGGATCGCCTGACGAACACGCTCGCGCTCGCGATGGAATCCCCTTGCACCGTAGCGCTCAAGGATTGCGAAGACGACCTCGGGGTCCTGGTCTGGGAACGTCTGTGCGACAACCGAGATCGTTTCAGCGTTGCGCTCTGTGTCGTCGGCCAATGGACCTTCTCCCGACTGAAGCATCTTACCGGCGGCTGGTGCTCAAGGGAAAGCACCGAATCAGTCGGTCATACCTCGCCCGATAACACTGCATCCATCTTCGCAGCCGCGTCGCGCTGCGCGTCCTGTATGACATGCGAGTAGATGTTCATGGTCGTATTCAACTGCGAGTGGCCGAGAAGCTCCATGGCAACGCGCGGCTGAAAGCCCTGGGCGAGCAGCAGACTGGCGCAGGCGTCGCGGAGGTCGTGGACGCGTTGGTGTGGCAGTCCGCCCAGCAGGAGGCGCTGAAAGCCCTTAGCAAAATTAAGTGCCGGCGGGGGGAGTTGAAAGCACCGCTGCTTGCCAGCTATTATCCATGATGTGCCTGGAAGTGCACTCATCTGAGCTCAGCTCGGGCCTCATCGGTACCTGAGCGCATCCTAGGACAACAGGACACAATGGCGCATTTTGAGCACGGTTGGTGGCAGCGTTAGTGTCTGGCCGGTACTCTTCTAGAGGCAATCCTGGCCAAGCAAAAGCGGAATCGAAATGTCCTCGTCGACGTCCGGCCAGTGCACGCCAACCCCCCCGCCAATCAGCCGCCAGTGCGACCGTTGCTCCGAAGTTGCCTTCGTCAGCCGCTCAGACCATTCGAGGGGCATACCAATTTCTCGGCCATCGGCCAGCTGGAAATACACCATCGAGCCGTCGAACCGCACTCCGCTGGCTAGCGGTGGGCTATCGATTGTGAACGCTGTTCCAGCCACTCAGTAGTTCCTCCAGGTGCTCGGCGATCACCGACTCGATGCGCCTAAGCTCATGATCAGCGTAGCCCCTGTTGAATGCGAGAGCAACCGGCGCGAGCCAGAACTTGGCTTCGCCACCGCCCGACTCGACGTGAATGTGCGCTGGCTCTCTGCCTTCCTGCATGTAGAAGAAGAACCGCAAGCCACGAACGCGGAGGACAGTTGGCATGGCTTGCCGACAGCATAGGCGACCAAGCCTGAGCGCCATTACCCCCCGGCCGCCGGCGCCTAAGGCGCCCGCCGCGCCGCCGAGGGGCGGCTCTCGATCAGCCCTGCAACCATCGTGCCGCTGCGCGTCACCGCCGCCTGCGCGGCGCCCATCCTCGCGACGAGCAGCTCGTTGCCTGTCACACCGCCCAGCACAACCTGGGGCGGCGACCCGCCATCCGCTGCCCCGTGGCCGCCCAGCGCCACGGCTGATGGTCCACTCCCGTAGCTGGCCACCGGCCAACCTTTCGCGGTCGCGCAGCCGTATCCCCAGGCACGCCGTCCGGCTGCTGTCGGCCGTCACTTTCGGGCGCCTGTTGATCGCAGTGGGGGAGGGCAGGATACGCATTCCGCCGTCGCTTATTGCGACGGTCGTGGAATGCCTGCGCCGGCTGGCTGTCGCCGGCCCGCTTGTCCTGCCCTCCAGGAATGATGGCTCCATTTTCGAGCGCCCGCGGAGCCGGCTAGGGGTACGGACTACGCGGGGCTCCCTTGCTCCGCACGATAGGAGGTACTCAGTGTTGTTGAAACGCGCTTACTATCGTGCTAATTTCCAGGCAAGTTGGCGTACCAATACTGGGAGCGGCATGCGAAACGCACCTGCGCCGCTATTGGCATCGGACTTTTGGTTCACACCTCCGTGCATGACCCCGAAGGGCAGCACTGGCATCACGAGGGCACGGTTTACGTACCGCCCATTGTCCACATGGATATGACTTCCTCTGGCGCGGTCTTTATGCCCCAGCAGGGCTAGTCGCAGCGACCGGTTGCGGATCGTGCAAAGCACGTCGACCGGAGACCTGCCGTTTAGGCTTCCCGCGGTATCAGCATCTTCCTCAGCACGTAAAGTCATCCAAGTCAAGTCTGTACCAGTCCGTGGCTGTGACAACGTGCAGCTCGGGCCCACGCCCGATGACTCTGGCTTCTGCCGTTAGCGGGCGGTCGTCAGGGAAATTGATCCTGTATTTCGAGTCGATTGTGAAGTCGCCGCTTCCGACCTGACCAATCAGAACCCGGTCCATTTGGTCTCGATAACCGCTCACAAGCGCGACGGTAGTGCCTTCGGCAATCAATGTGCGTGCGTGATCCGTAGTAGTCGTCCACCAGACAGCCTGCCTCTCCGAAATGCGGAGTATGGACCCGTCACGGGCCCAAACGGCGTCCCTGATTAGATTCAACGACTCGGGACCCACGCCAACTGGGTAGGGGCAGTGCCAAGCGGGCTCGAGATGAGCATTGAACTGGACGATCCCTGATGCCCCGATCGGCTCAGGGCTCCCGGGACGGCCCCAGCCGTAGTTCCCATAGATCCCTTCATCGAAGTACCCGACCCAGACCTCCCCGCTTAGCGTAACCTTGATGTCCTCGATGCCGTCGCCGAGAGTAGCCTCACGGATCGTGTCGCCATCAGCGTCAATGTGGATAGCGTTTCGCTCGGCCCCTTCCGGTCGCCAACGACAGCGAGCACCGACCAGCAATAGGCCTCCCGCAGGCATGGGCTGAATGTGAGGGTGGGCTATCGGCAACTCAGAAAGTCTGAGGACTCGTGTTCGTTCTGGTGTGTGGTACGTAACGCGTGCGCTGACCGGCTCTTCGGTGCGGGAATTGGGGAAACTCGCCCACCCCGGCTGCTCCAGACGGCTGGTCAGAGCGCCGTAGCCTTCCGCGCCAGACCAAAGGGCGATCAGTTCGCCGCTCGGTCCAATTGAAGCGGCGACAAGCGATTCATCGGGAAGGACTGGCACGAGCTTCGCGTGGTGGCGGAGATGCACCCCACCCCTCCAATCGAATGGTAGTTCCCTCCCTTCGGCGTCGCCTGGATGATCCAAGGTCTAGGCCGTCACGATACCGATTGGCTTGGTGTCACCGTTAGTGCCTGCTAGCTTCGTTAGCGGATGTCTGCGGACATTTTTACGCCCAAAATTGGGCAACAATTCAGTGCGGGCGGGGGGAGTTGAACCCCCACGCCTTGCGGCACTGGATCCTAAGTCCAGCGCGTCTGCCATTCCGCCACGCCCGCTTCGCTGCCGATTCTAGCGAGACCCTCGGGCTAGCGACGCTGCAATCGGGTCTGCGCCGTCGACGGAGTTGCGTGTTCCAGCTGGGCCGACCTGAGGATTAACTCCCGCCGCGACCTGATATCCAGCTTGTCGTACACATGATGCAGGTGGGTCTCGACTGTCTTGACGGAAACGACCATTGCCCGGGCGATCTGCTCGTTGCTCAGACCCTGGCTGGTCAAGTCCGCTACACGGGATTCCTGCGCCGTGAGCTCGTCAGGATGCTCTTTGCGCAGGCGCCGGCCGCCGGCGGCGGCCAGTTCCTCCTGAGCCTTATGAGCCAGCCAGCCGGCACCAGCCGCTTCCGTCAATTGGAGGGCCTTCCCTAACACTGGGCGTGCTCTCCGAGGTTCAGAGTGACGGCGCAGGAAGGCTCCATAAGCAAGCAGCACTCTGGCTTCGGCTAGGGGCATCCGCAGGCCATCCAACGTCTTAACTGCTGACTCGAAGTGACGCTGGGCTTCTTCAGGCCGCCCTTGTGATTCAGCGATGCGGCCTTTCACCATCGCGGCCATGGCCTTTGGCCAGCGGCAAGGGAAGCCCGCGGATCGCTTGTCGAGCCGGCCGGCCAGCCGCATCGCATCGTCGACCCGATCAGCCGCCAGATAGGCCGCTGCTGCTTCAGCCATCCAGGGCACAACGCACGGCTCCAGGATGCCTGTGGCCTCAGCCAGGGCTTCGGCGCGCTCGAATAGCAGGCAGGCATGAGCGATCTGCCCGCGCCACTCGAGCAGGCCCGCCCGCAGTCGGTGCAGCCACAATCTCAGCATCGGCAGCCACTGCTCGTCATCGCCCAGCAGCTCGGCCAGCCGGTTGCACGCCGCCTCGCTTTCATCGCCACGCCCCATTTCAAACAGGATTAAGGCACGCACCCAGGCGGCCCATGGCGCGAGCGCTGGGGTCAAGCCGATCAAGATGTCGGCGTGGTCGGCGAGTTCGAGCGATTCATTCAAGCGTCCTTGGCGGACGAGAGCTCCTGCCTGAGTTATGGTCAGTGCCACGCTCGCCATGGGCGCACCAACCCGCTCGGCCGCGTCACGAGCAATGCCGAACACGCGCTCGGCATCCTCAAACCGCTCGCTGAAATTGGCGATGGCGACATGCATGCTCAGCGTGCCCCAGCTCCAATCGAGGTTGGAGAGGTCTGCTACGGGATCCAGCTCGGCTCTGCGTGCGGCCAACTCCACAGCTGACAGCCCCGCAGGATCCCCACATTGGTACGCGCAAAATCCCCATGTTGCCTCGGCGCGCGCCTCAAGGTCTGCCGCAGCATCTTGGGCCCGCGTCCGCGCCTGAGCTGCGAGCTCCAGCCCGTGGCGAGGCCCTCGTGTGATCCAGTGCACCGCCGCCACATCGAGCAACGCCTGAACGGCCTCACGCGAGTCACCCGCTGCAGTGCTCAATGCACCTTGGAGCTCTTGGTCGGACTCGCGGGTCTGGCCGGCAACGTACAAGGCCACCGCCAGGCGGCGGTGCGCGGCGGCACGCGCCGCATCGGGCGCGTTCGCTCGATCGAGCACGCGGCGGCACAGCGGTATGGCCTCAGCCGTCTGACCGCTGGCCAGCATCGCCTCCGCGAGTGAAAGCAGCAGGTGGTCGCCCGCCTGGTCGCCCGCCAGCTGAGCCGCGGTCAGCAGATGCTCGCGCGCCACGGAGAACGCCCCCGCCGTGGCGGCAGCTTGGCCTACCCGCTCCAGAGCGTCAATGGCCTGCTGGTCGCCGACCAAATGGCCGAGTTTGGCATGCTCCACAGCCTCGGCGGGATCGAGACCGTGAGCCATCATCACCTTGAACACGTGGGCGTGACGGTGGGCGCGCAGCGGTTCAGCAAGGTCCTCGTAAAGCGCTTGGCGAAACAGTGGATGGACGAATTCCGCTGCCGCTGGCGCGGCGCCGCGCACCAAGCCTCCCCGGCACAGCGCTTCGAGCGCCTGACCTGCGTCCTCTTCTTCTAACCCGGCAACCTCAGCCGCTAGCGCCGGCTCGAAGCGGGTCCCAAAAACACTGGCGGTTTGCGCGTAACGCCTCTCCAGCTCCGAGATGCCCAGAAAGCGGCTTAAGACAAGCTCGCGCTCCGCACGGTCAGGATGCTGCTCGTCAACATTCGGCACCGCCTGCCTACGCGTGAGCCTCAACGCGGCCTGCTCGATGAGGAGCGGATTCCCGCTAGTCAGCGACCACAACTGGCGTTCTTCGTCCGGCTGCAGTGGCCGGCCCACGCGCTGCTGGAGCAGCTGCATCGCCGCTTCTTCGCTCAGCGGGGACAGCGTCTGGATTCGGGCACGACCGCTATTGACGGCCTGGCGAGCGGCCTGCAGGGCCGCGGCTGGCCACAGACGCAGAGTCGCGAGGGCCGCAACCTTCAGGGCAGGGATGCGCCGGACCAGGAACATCGCCAGCCGCAAGGAGTCCGGATCCGTCCACTGCAAGTCGTCAAACATGAGCAGCGTCGGCTTCTGCGTCGACTCTTGCAGGAGGCGGAGAGCTTCATAGAACAGCGCCGCGCGGGCTTCGGCGCCTGGGACCGGCGGCTGAAGCGGAACGGGCGCCCAACCAGTGGGCAGCTCACGCAGCGACTGGCTGACGATACCGAACGGTAAAGCGCTCTCCATGGGATCGCCCTGCCCGTGGATCACGTCGAATGCGTCCCCCGCCAGCGACCGCGCCAGCTCGAGCATGGTGGTCTTACCCAAGCCAGCCTCGCCTACCAGGAAAAGCGTGCCACCTGAGCCGGCGCGAGCCTCATCAAGCAGTTCGTGGATCGCGGCCACCGCGGCCTCTCGCTCAAAGACCGCGTCCACACGGCCATTATCACGTTCCGCGCTAACGCTTCCACTCATTGCTCATCCGTACGCGCGGCGGACTTGGCAATGCCCCTCACTCGAGCCGCTGGAGTGAGTGGGGGGCGGGGGAAGAGCATCTGGGCATTATCGCGCCCGGTTGCCCAAACATCAGGGGAATTGTTGAGGACAAACGCTCCTCCGCGCAGCAGGATGTGGTCATTGAATCGACTAACGCACGAGGAGGTTGCCCATGAGCTTACTGTCCCGAATCAGGCTGCTGTTCAACGCCCGCGCCAATGCGGCGCTGGACCAGTTCGAAGATCCGCCGACGATGCTCAATCAGGCGTATGAGCAGCAAGGAGAGCTGCTGCTTCGGGTCAAACAGGGCGTCATTGAGGTTGCCACATCGAAGCAGCAGCTGAAGCAGCAATCGGAAAAGCTTCGAGCCCGAATACCCCAAACGGAAGAGCAAGCGCAAAAGGCACTCGAGCTCGGTCGCGAGGACCTGGCGCGCCTTGCGTTGCAGCGAAAGCAGACGGCAGTGGCCGAGCTCCAAAGTCTGGACACGCAACTGGCGGAGGTCTCAGAGGAGGAGCGCAAACTCACGACTGCGCAGCAGCAGCTGTCGGCCAGGGTCGAAGAATTCCGCATCCATAAGGACGTCACATCAGCACGCTATGCCGCCGCCACGGCGCAGATCCGGGTCAACGAGGCCCTCACTGGCGTGTCCGGAGAGGTGGCTGAGCTCACCCTGGCGCTGAGGCGCGCAGAGGAGAAGACCGAGCGGATGAGAGCGCGTGCATCGGCGATCGACGCGCTGATCGAGGTCGGCGCCCTTACCGGGCCGCTCGGTACGGGAGATCCGGTTGACCGTGAGCTGCGGGAGCTTGCCGCCGCGAAGGCGGTCGATGACGAGCTGGCCGCGCTGAAGGCCAAAGTGGCGGCAGGTAGCTCGGACGCGGCCAGGAAGTCCGAAGAAACACCAGAGGAGAACAGGTAAATGGCTGTTGATACTGCTGCACTCCCTCAGGCGGACCGTGAGGTGCGCCAGCGGAGGGATAAACCCCCACGACTCGACGTTCCTTATGCGGACGACCTGGCGTTCGGCCAAATCGTCATCGTCACAGCACGCTGGATCCTCATCCTCGCCGGGTTCCTGCTGGCCCTGTGGAATCCCGGCAAGCTGTCGGAACTGCAGGTGGTCCTCGGCTTCGTGCTCGGCCTCGCGGTGTGCAACTTCTTTCTGCACGCACGCCTGCTGACAAAGCGCTCGAAAGTGGAGAACGCGGCCATCGCCTACGTGACAAGCATCGCCGACATGGCGATCATCTCCATCATCATTGCCGCCCTGGGCGGGGCGAGATCGTCACTCTACATCTTCTATTACCCCGCCATATTGGGCTTTTCCGTCGCCTTTCGCCCGACGGTGACGTACCTCCTAGCCGGAGCCGGGATGCTCACCTACGCCGTCATCGTGCGCAGCACGGGAGCACACACCGATGCCGAATCGCAGGCTGTGCTGGTGCAGGTGCTCATGATGGCCGCGGTGGCTGTCTGTGGCAGCGTCTACTGGCGCATCGAACGGGACCGGCGTGCGGCAGCGGCGAAGGCGTGTCAAGGGCTCGTGGATCGAATTCGTGAGCACACCGCTGCTGGCGCGGCGGCCAGCTAGCCAAGGAGGATAAAGCGATGGAAGATACTCGGACACCAACCCAACAAGCGGCCGAGGATGTGTTCTTCGGCCAGGTGGTCATGATTTGGGCCCGCTGGTTCATCATCCTGGCAGGCGCGATCGTCATCTTCTGGAGCGCCAGCAGCACGGCGGCACTGTCGCTCGGCATCTTGCCGGTGGTGGCGTTGATGGCCATCAACTTCTACCTGCACGGCCGTTACCTCATGGAGCAGCCGGCCAATCGCCATTTGATTGGCCTGGCATCCGCCTTGGACCTGGTCATTATCAGCCTGATCGTGCTGATCGGAGCCTTGGGAAAGGCCGGCTTGCAAAGCCCGTTCTTCGTGTTCTATTACCCGGTCATCCTGGGCTTCGCACTGGTCTTTCGGCCGAAGTTCACGGTGGGCTATGCGCTCGCAACCATGGTCGTCTACGTCTTTGCATGCGCGATCAATGGGATGTCGTTCGATCCGACGCAGGCAGACCTGAAAGTGCTGGTCCTGCGGCTCATCACCCTGGCCACGATGACTGGTTTGGGCACCTACTACTGGCGCATCCTGCGCAGCCGGCGGCGGGCTGCTCAAGGCCTCGATCCTGGCGTGGTGCCTGGACTCCGGCCATCAATGCTCAGCAGGTAGGGTCGTGGCCCTGTTCGACCGGCTGAAAGTCACTTTGAGGGCGCTGACGGCACCGGCCGACGATCCGCGTGAGATGTACGGCGGCCTGGGGAGGCAGCGGGCGCTGCTGGGAAAGGTGCAGCAAGCACTGGCGGATATTGGGATCACCAAGGCTGGATTGCAGGCCAAGACTGCCGAGGTGCATGACAAACTGCCGGCATTGCAAGACCGTGCCAGGCGCTATCTGCAAGCAGGCCAGGAAGACCTGGCCCGCGCCGCTCTCCAGCAGCGCCAGCTCGCGACCATCATGCTGGACGCCCTGCAGTCCCAAATCCGTGACCTGGAGCAGGAAGAACAACGCTTGACGATGGTTGAGCAGCGCCTTTCGGCGCAAATCGAGGCGTTCTTCGCCAGACAGGAGGTCATCGTCGCCCGCTACAGCGCCGCCGAGGCACAGGTACGCATTAACGAGTCGCTTGGCGGCGTTTCCCAGGAACTGGCGGATTTAGGCGCGGCGCTCGAGCGAGCTGAGGAGAGGACGGAGCACATGCAGGCCCGCGCTTCAGCCATAGACCAACTCCTCGAGATCGGAGCACTGGACCTGCCCGCTGCACCCAGCGTGGATGCAGTGGAGCGTGAGCTGGCCGACATCGATACCACTGAAGCCGTCGACGAGCAGTTGGCGGTGCTCAGGAAAGAGATCGTCACCGATGGCCGCGGTTGATCGGGCCATTGGCGAGCGGCGGTCTGCAGTCAGCATGGGATGGGAAGTCGCGGGGTTCGGGGTGAAGGTGGGCGCCTGGGTGGTTGATAGTTGGCGTTCCGCATTTTCATAGCTCCAAACATCAGGGCTTTCATGGATGCCGTAGGACGCGGGCTGGGCGATGCTGGCGACCGGAGGTACGAATGCCAATCGCAACACGTGAGATCCGTGCGAACCAGGTCACCCGAGAGGCCACGCCCGACCACCTCTTTCAACTGCTACTGAACCGCACCAAGGTTTGCCCGGACGCGACTGCTGTCGGCGCGCAGCGAGGACTAGGCTGGGAAACGCTCACTACCCAAGAGCTGCTGGCTCGCGTTGACCAGCTCGCACTGGAGCTGGGGCGGCGAGGGATCGAGAACGGGGATCGGGTCGTATTTTGGGCGCCAAACACCTGGCTCACGCCGGTCTACCTGTTTGCGCTTTGGAAACTGGGCGCTGTCGTCGTGCCATTTGACCGTGAGATGAACCCGTCCGCCGGCAGACAAATATTGGAGCTGGTTGAGCCGCGATTGGTGCTGGGCGGTTATCACGAGAGGCCGGCCTGGCTCAGCGAGGCGGCGGACATGACCGAGTGGTGGGAGCCTGCGCTCGACGCCGAAGCAAGTCATGCCGGCCTTGATTGGACGGCCCCTGCGGAGGAATTGGCGGCCATATTCTTTACGTCTGGAACGACTGGCAGCCCAAAGGGCTGCATGATCAGCCACGCCAACCTGTGCTCTCAAGTAGCGGTGCTCCAGCAGAACATCCCGCTCGATCCGTCATGCCGGCTGGCCAGCATCCTGCCGCTGTCGCACCTGTTTGAGCTGACTTGCGGGTTGCTCTACCCGCTGTCAGCGGGCGCTGCCATTCATTACGTGCCAAGCCGCCGCGGCCGTGACATCTTGCGCGTGCTGAGCGAGCAGCGTGTCACCCACATGATCGCGGTGCCACAGCTGCTGACGATCATGGGCGAGACGATTGAGGGCCAGCTGCGCGCCAAGCTTCCGGGTCCGATTCTCCGGCCGATGTTCACACTGGCCGACCGCTTGCCGATGCACCTGCGCCGCCGCTTGTTTGCGGCGGTGCATCGTAAGATCGGCGGCCGGCTGCAGCTGGTTTCTGCCGGCGGCGCGGCGCTGCCGGTTGACGTGCAACGGCTATGGGAGCGGCTCGGCGTGCGCATCGTCCTGGGTTACGGTACCAGCGAATGCTCGCCCGTAGTCGCCTGCAGCGCCCCCGATGGCAGCACTCCATTGGGTAGTGTGGGTAAGCCGATAAAAGGCGTCGATGTCCGGCTTTCGGCCGAGGGCGAGCTGCAGGTCAAAGGTCCGAATGTGATGCGCGGCTATTTCGATGATCCAACCCGCACGCGCGAAGTGCTGCATGACGGCTGGTACTCGACCGGTGATCTCGCCCACATCGACTCTGAGGGCAACATCACGCTCACCGGCCGGGCCAGAGATCTCATCGTGCTGCCGTCCGGCCTCAACGTGTGGCCATCGGACGTCGAGGACGTGCTGAGGAAGGACCCGCTCGTTAAAGACGCAGCGGTCGTACCGGTCTCAACGGCCAGCGGCAGCCTGGTCTTACACGCCTACCTCATAGGGCAAGGCGTCGGAGCTGGAAGCGCCAAAGAGGTCGCGGCGCGCTGCAACCGTTCGTTAGCCGTGCACCAGCGGGTCAGCACCGCTTCATGGTGGGCCGATCCGGACTTCCCTCGGACCAGCACCCTGAAGGTGCGACGTCACCTGTTGCCGCTACCCTCGGCCGGACCCGACGCGACGAAGAGTGAGGTGGGCGCATCCGTGGTGAATGGCGCCGTCGCGGAAGCCGTGGCCGCGGCAGCGGGCGTGCCGGCGGTCCGGTCGGACCAGACGCTGGCCGAGCTAGGACTGGATAGCCTGGCCATGGTCGAGCTGGCGCTGTCGATTGAGGACAAGACAGCTGTCATGGTCGATGAGGGCAGCCTGTCTGCCGACATGACGGTCGCGCAACTATGCGAGCTCGTCGAGGCGCCCGAGCCATCCAGTTCGCAGCCGGTATCGATGACCATGCCGATCTGGCCGTACACCTGGGGACGGTGGCTGCGCTGCCTGAGCTGGCCGATCGACCTGCTGTATCGCCATTTTGTGACCGAAACCATTGTCATTGGAGGGGACAACCTCCAGTCGCTGCCAGAGCGGGTCATGTTCGCCGGCACACACCATGGCTTCGGCGACATGCCGCTGATCAAGCGTGCTCTCGCCGAGACCCCGGCCCACCGCTTGGCACGCTCGCTGGTTATCGCTATGGCGGGTGACTTGTTGGCCAACGCCGGCTGGCTTGGCAAATATGGCGTAGCCGCTTTCGGGCTGTTTCCGCTGGCGCGCAGCGGCAATCGCCAGGAGAACCTGCGCTTGCTCTTACGCATTGCACGCCGTGGCAACGCCATCGTAATCTTCCCGCAAGGCAAGCATGTGAAGCCCGAGGACGAGAAGCTTGGGCTGCCAGAGGCCAGCTTCCGATCAGGAGCAGCTGTCCTGGCCGAAGCGCTGGATGCGACGGTTGTGCCTTTTGGCGTGGCCGGGACGGAGTGCATCATCCCGCCCCACGACGAGGAGTGGCACGGCCGCACGATAGTCGGCATTCCGCTCTCACTTACGCCGACACCCGTCGTGATCGCTTTCGGGCAACCGTTGCAGATCGGCCGAAGTGAAGATGCCGCTCAATTCACGGCACGCCTGCAAGTGAGGTGCTTTGCCCTCACCCGCCATGCGGAGGACGCGTTGCGGGACTTACATGGAAACTGAGCCCGAACCCCTGACCACTGCGAAGACCTGCCTGTACAGCGTTGGCGACCTGGGAGCGAGCATCGTCTACTCCGTTGCTAATACAGCCTTTCCGCTGTTCCTCAGCAGCTACCCCGCGGTACCGAACTGGGCCGTCGGCCTATTGGCCCAGGAACGGTCGCTTGTTGGCGCTTTCATCCAACCGCTCATCGGAGCTATCTCCGACCGACTGCCTCCGAACCGGTTGGGCAAGCGCCGGCCGTTCTTCTTGCTAGGTGTGCCGCTAGCGGCCGTCGCCCTCTTGTTCTTCTCGTCGCATCCGCCCATGGCAGCGGTGCTGGGGGTGATGACCATCTTCTCGTTCTTCCTGAACATCGCCTACGACCCCTATCTGGCGCTGATGATCGACATCGCGCCGGAGAGGCAGCGCGGGCGTATCGGCGGCATCATGGCAGTGTTCCGCATGATCGGCCAGGCGGCCACCATCGCCGTCGCCTTCCTGCTCTGGACGAAACACCAGCCGTTGGTATTCATCATCGTCGCCATTGGGCTGGTCGCGGCCTTCACCGTCACTTTCGTCTCCGTCGACGAGCCCCCCATCATACGGGACGCGAAGCCCAAAGGAATGCAACTGAAGCCTGCCGAGTACTTGCGCGAGCTCCTTTCCCATCGTGAGGTTGTCAAGTACCTGGGCGCGACGTTCTTCTTCTGGTTTGGCGTCGGCGGGGTGATTCCATTCATCACCCGCTTCGGTGTGCAGGCCCTGGGCCTCCAGGAAAACGTATCGTTCACCCTTCTTTTGCCGGCGCTCCTCGGAACCGCGCTCGCCGCGGTACCCGCGGGGCTGCTTGGGGAGCGGGTCGGCAAGAAACCGGTACTTGCCGCCGGGCTGGCGCTATTCGGCCTAGCCACCATGCTCAGCGCGCTGCTGGCTCGCAGCTACGTCGATGCCATGGCCGCCCTCTTCATCCTGGGCCTGTGCAACGGTGTAGCCAATGCCTTGCTCTTCCCGCTGTTCACCGAGCTGATCCCTGGCCGCCGCGCCGGCGAGCTGACAGGCATCAGTTCCACTGTGTGGTCGCTGGCCCAGCCACTCGGCGCCTTTGGCGCCGGCCTGCTGGCCGACGGAACGGGTACGGTCCGGGGTGCTTTTGCGGCGGCCGGAGTAGCGCTGGTCATCGGGTTCGCTCTGCTGATGACCGTGCGGGTTCCAAGTGGCCGGCCGCTCCTGGCCGCCTCGGCCTCTGATCCTCTTAAAGATGCGGCCCTGGCTTGAGCTGCGATGTCCTATCGGCCGAGCGTTGGGTGAAATGAGCGCTAGCGCACTTAGTGCCGTAACCCGTGCTTTCAGCTGCACGGGCCGCTTTATTGCCGACACGAGGCGGAGGATCCTGTCGCCGGTCCTGGCACCTTCCGCTGGGCTTGCCGTGGCACTGGTCGCGTACGGCAACTTCCTCGGTCTGGTGGACGGCACGACGAGGCCCATCTTGGTTCGCAGCGCCGGGGCAGTGGCGCTCGGTGCAGTGATCGCTGTGTTGGCGCTACGACGTGGTTCTCTCCCTGACCTGGGACTTCGGCGGAGCAACCTGCGGCCCAGCCTGGTCCTGGGCACAGCGATTGGACTGATGATGGGCTTGCCGGGTCTCGTGTACGTGCTCTTTGCAGCGCTCGTGCCGCTGTCCAATGCGGCCGGAATTCGCGAGCCCGCGACACCCGGCGACATGGCCTTGTTCGTTTTCGGCCACCTGCTCATTGCCACGGCGGTCGTCGAAGAACTGGCCTTTCGGGGGTTGCTCCAAGCAATGTTCAAACCGGCTCTTGGGCAAACAGCTGCGCTGATCGCCACCGCGTGTTCATGGGCTGCCTGGCATTTAGCGGTGAATGCACAAACACTGACCTCAATCGGCGGCACCCATTCGCCAGCCATCATCGCCGCAATCTTCCTCGCGCAAAACCTTGCCGTTTTGCTCGGCGGTCTCCTGCTCGGCTGGCTGCGTGAGAGGACAGGCAATCTCGCGGGCTGCATACTTGCGCATTGGATCGCCGATATCTTGCTTGTCGGCGGCTTCTATTTCGGCGGCCTTGGGTAGACACTCGAATGAAGGCCATTCCGACTGCTGTCGCCGCTCAATCAGGACGATTGGGCTCGTTAGTAGCGAGCTGCCGGCTCTTAAGTCCAACGCGTCTGCCATTCCGCCACGCCCGCGTGGTTTGAAGGCTACCATTGGCTATACCGGCCAGCCGGGAGGCGATGATATACTCGCCCGCACAAGCGCGGTCATTTGGGGAGCGTCGCCGCCATGGCTGCCTGGGTCCGCGCCGACCAATTCCTGCTGGCGCAGTGTGAGGATGGGTCATGGCAGCAGAAACCGGTCAAAACGAAGCTGTTCCCTCAGCCGGGGCGCTCGGCGAGCCTGAGGCCGAAGGCAAGTACGTCTACTGCATCATCGAAGAAGCCGCCCCCAAGGCCTTCGGCAAGCTCGGCATCGGCGGCCGTGGCGACGAGGTGTACACCATCCACCACGGCAAGCTGGCTGCCGTGGTCAGCGATACCCCGCTGGTCGTCTACGACCCCACGCGGGAAAACGCCCTGCGGCACGAGCAGGTCAACGAGACCGTCATGAACGACTACACGGTCATTCCTATGAGCTTTGGGACAGTCTTCAAGCGCACGGACGACGTCATCGAGTTCCTCAAGGGCACAGCCGATGCGCTCATGGACGTGCTCCAGAAGATGCGCGACAAGATCGAGCTGGGCCTCAAGGTCAACTGGGAGCGCGAGGCCATCATCGGCGAGATCGAGCAGGGCAGCGAGGAGATCCGGCGCCTCAAGGAGGAGATCAACCGCACCTCGTCGTCCACGTACTTCGCCCGCATGCAGCTCGGCCGGCTGGTCGAGCAGGCGCTGACCAATCGCTCCGACCAGTTCGTGGCCGAGGTGTACGACCACCTGCGAGATACCGCCGTGGCATCACGGGCCGGCAAGCCGATTGGCGACAAGATGATCATGAACGCCGCCTTCCTGGTCGAGCGCGACAAGGCCAGTGAGTTCGACGAACGGGTCCAGCAGATCGCGCGCAAGTATGAGGGCAAGCTCGCCTTCCGCTACACCGGGCCATGGCCGCCGTACAACTTCGTCAACATTCGGCTCAAGCTCGAGCGGGCCGGCGAAGCCACCATCATGCCGGCGGCCAGCCTGAATGCTGATCATTGATCGGCTGCTGCTGCTGCCCATCACGGGACCTGTCGCCGGACTGAAATGGATCTTTCGGCAGGTGGCGAACGTGGCCGACGAGCAGCTCATGGACGATTCGGCGGTCAAGGATGAGCTGCTGGAGCTGCAGATGGCGCTCGAGACCGGCGACGTCAGCGAAGAGGAATATGCCGTTCGCGAGGCAGCGCTGATGCGCCGGCTGCGCGAGATTCGCGCCTACCGCGAGCGGCGTTCCGGCCGCGCCGAGGGCGAATCGGATGCCTTTATTTCCTACTCCTAGCTCGCGCTTCATCTTCTTCGGCGGAAAGGGCGGGGTGGGCAAGACCACCTGTGCCGCCGCGGCCGCCCTCCGACTTGCAGCCACCGGGTCGCGTGTGCTGGTGCTGTCGCTGGATCCGGCCCATTCCCTCCGGGACGTCCTGGCCGCCGATACCGAGCCGAGCCCGGGCCAAGCCCCGGCCGACCTGCCAGTCGAGGTGGTCGAGCTCGATGCCCGCCGCCAGTTCGAGGAGTTCATGCGGGCCCACCGCCGGGAGCTCCAAACCCTCGCCGACCGCGGAACGTACTTCGACGACGAAGATATCCAGGGCTTTCTCGACCTGTCCCTTCCCGGCGTGGACGAGATTGCCGCGCTCCTCAAGCTCGGCGAGCTGGCGGGAGACGAGACGGGACCGTCTCGTGTGGTGGTGGATCTGCCGCCAACCGGCCATGCCCTGGCGCTGTTCGACGTGTCGATGGCGCTCCAGCAGCTGGTGCGCTCGCTGGAGCTCATGCAGGACAAATACCGCTTCGCCGTCAGCTCGCTGACCGGCCGCTACGTCAATGACACGGTGGACGACTTCGTAGAGCACCTGCGCGCCGCATGCCGGGCCGCGGAGGAAACCCTGAGAAACTCCGCGCTGTCCAGCTTCATCCTGGTGGCCCGCCCGGATCCGATGATTGTGTCCGAAACGGGGCGCTATGCAGCCCAGCTCCGGCAGCTCGGTGTGCCGCTAACCGCCCTGGTGATGAACGCGGTCTCGCCGGGTGGGCGGGTCGAATTGGCCGAGGCACTCCTCACCCTGCCTTTGCTGCGCGTCCCGCTGTTCGACCAGCCGCCGGTCGGCGCCTTCGCGCTGCGAGCGGTGGCCACGTCGCTGTTTGGTGATGGCAGCGATCGGCGCCCGCGAACGGCTTGCGCCAGGCAGGACGGGCAGCCGGACGCGGCCTGGCAGCCGCGGTTCGGGCTCGCGCCCCTGCTGGCCGACCATCGCCGGCTGCTGATCTTTGGGGGCAAGGGCGGCGTCGGGAAGACCACTCTGGCCGCCGCCACGGCCATCGCCCTGGCGCGCCGGTCCCCCAGCAGCCCGATCGTGCTGGTGTCGATCGATCCGGCGCATTCGCTGAGCGATAGCCTGGGCGTGCAGGTGGGCTCGAAGCCAGTCACGCTGCCGGGTATCGACAACCTTCAGGCCTGGGAGCCGGACGCCCGGCAATCGTGGCAGGAGATCACGTCACGATGGCCCACCCAGCCGGCCGACGTCTTTCGCGGCATGCTGGGCAGCAGCCGACTCGACCCCGTGTACGACCGGCAGATTGCGGAAGCGCTCGGCCGCATCGAGCCGACCGGCTTGGCCGAGCTGCACGCGGCGGCGGCGATTGTGGACCTGCTGGACGAGGATCCTAAGCGCCTGGTCGTCGTCGACGCCGCGCCAACCGGCCACCTGCTGCGCTTTCTCGAAACACCGGAGGTCGTCGTCAGCTGGACCAAGGAGCTGATGCGCGTCCTCCTGAAGTACGACCTGGCGATCAGGCTGCGCGATCTTTCGGAGGAGCTGCTGTCGCTGTCCCGCAAGGCCAAACGGCTGCAGCTGGTCTTGCGCGACGCCGCGAGCTGCGAAGTGGTTGTCGTGACCTTGAGCGAGCCCGCGGTGATGCGGGAGACCGAGCGCTTGCTGCTGCGGCTTCACGAGCTGGGGGTGCCGGCGCGCTACCTGGTCGTCAATCAGGTGCCTCCCAGGAGCAGCCGCTCGGCAGCCGGCCGGCATATGCGCACCGCTCCGGCAACGTTGCCGGCACGATTTTCCGAACTGCGGGCCATGGCCGTTGAGCGCCAGCCTCACCCGGTGCAGGGCATCCGGATGCTGGAGGCCCTCGCCGCGTGAGCAAAGCGGCGCTGATCTACGCATACTGCCTTCTACCCCAGGACGCCGCCCTCGACATGGCAGGCGTGGAGCCTATCGAGGCGGGCAGCCCGCTGGAGATCGTGCGGGCCGGCCGGCTGCAGGCAGTGTGCAGCCAGGTCGGCCCCGATTTCGAAGAGCGGACATTGAACGAGCGGTTTCGCGATCTGGACTGGCTGTCGCCGCGGGCCGTGCGCCATCACGAAGTCGTAGACGCACTGTTTGGGCAGTGCCGCCCGATCCTGCCGCTGACGTTCGGGGCCATCTTCCGTTCGCGTGATGCGCTGCGCAGCCGAATCGAGCGGGATCAGGTGGCGCTGGCGGCGGCGCTCGATCGGCTTGCCCGCAAGGCCGAATGGGACCTCAAGCTCATCCGCGAAGAAGACGCCTTTCATTCGCATTTGCGAAGCGCCAGCGACGCGCTCCGGGCGCTGGACGCGGAGCTGCAGGGCAAGCCACCCGGGACCGCCTTCATGCTGGCCAAGAAGATAGCCGCGCTGGAAACCGCCGAGGCACGGCGCGTATCCGCCGAGGTGCGAGCCGACGTGCACGCTCAACTCAGTGACCTGGCTAGCGAGGCCACGGTCGACGAGCTGGCCCCGCTGCCGTCCGAGCCCAGGACGCGGCTGGAGATGCGCAGCGCTTACCTCGTCTCCGAAACAGCGGCTGCTGGCCTGAAACTTGCTGTGGACGGACTTTCCGAGCAGTATGGCTTGCTTGGTTACATCTTCGACCTCAGCGGTCCGTGGCCGCCATTCAGCTTTGCCGGCCGCCTGCCGGATACGTTGGGCTAGATGGAAGAAGCCAGCCTCAGCGGCAGCCTCTTGGGCGCGTCCGGCGGCGATCAGGCAGACTTCAGCCTGGTCGATCTCGTCGATCACGTGCTGAACAAAGGCGTGGTGCTGGTCGGAGACGCGACCATCGCTATCGCCGACGTCGATTTGATCTACCTGGGGCTCAACATCCTTCTCACTTCCGTGGAGAGCGCTCGCGAGGCGCAGCACCGGAGCAGCTCGCTGCCCCAGGAGCCGGCGCGATGATGTACGTGTACGCCGCGGTCCCGGCCGGCACGACTGCTCCCAGCGAGACGGGCATAGATGGCTCCCGGGTGAGCGTAATCGAGGCTGGTGGCCTGGGGCTGGTCGTGTCCGACCATGCCGCCCCGCTTGTCCCGACCCGCCGGCGGCTGATAGAGCATCACCGCGTGAACATGGCGCTGGCGAACGCGGGCGCGGTGCTGCCGTTCCGCTTCGGCAACGTCTTTGCCGAGCCCGATCAGCTCCTGAGCTCGGTCGCGATGCGCCGGGCAGAGCTGTCGAGCAAGCTGCAGCGGCTGGCCGGGCTCGTCGAGCTCACCGTGCGCATAACCAGCAGCGGCGAGGCATCACCGATAGACTCCCACGATGAGCCTGACGAGACACCTGGCCGGCGCTATCTGCTTGCCAAGCGCCGCGAGCTCGACGAGGCCGGCCGCCGCGAGCGCCAGCTGAAGCTGGCCGGGGATCGAGTCCTGGCGGCGCTGGCTGGGCTGATCGAGGATCATTGCTCCGAAACGCGGGGGCGGCAGTTGATGCTGGCGCTGCTCCTGCGGCGTCAAGACATCTCGTGCGCCCGGACCAGGCTGGAGGAGATCGAGAACGTCGCGGAGGATGGGTGCGCGTGGACCGTTTCCGGACCCTGGGCGCCGAGCAGCTTCGCATGATCGGCAGCCCCGAACGGGCGGACAGCCCGCTGGATAGTCCGGACGCCGAGCTGCTTCAGCGGCTGCGCACGCTCGAGCAGCGTATCAATGGCACACCCGAGAACGTCGAGCAGGGGCTGGCCAAGCTGGTGCTGTCGCTGATCGAGTTTCTTCGGCGCGTATTGGAAAAGCAGGCCATTCGGCGCATGGATGGCGGGGACCTGAGTGATGAACAGATCGAGCGCATGGGGCTCACTCTGATGCGGCTGGAGGAGAAAATCGTCGAGATGGCGGCGCAGTTCGGACTGGATCCCGACGACTTGAACCTCGACCTCGGGCCGCTTGGCAGGCTACTATAAGCCCACATCTGACGACGGCGGTGAAGAGGTAGCGTTGGCGGAAGGAGATCGCAGCGGTATTGCCACTCGGTCCACCGGGTTGGTCGACATTCTCGATAGGGTTTTGGACAAGGGGCTCGTCATCGCCGGCGACATCAAGATCTCGCTGGCCAACGTCGAGCTGCTCACGATTCAGATCCGGCTGCTCGTGTGTTCCATTGACAAAGCCGAGCAGATCGGTTTGAACTGGTGGCGCTACGATACGGCTCTGACGCGCAGCTCAGTGGGCGAGAGGATGCTGGAGCAGGACGATCTGAGGGCTCGAATCGCGTCGCTGGAACAGGAGATCAAGCGTCTTACGGCCGCGCTCGGCCAGACATCCCCACGGCCTCGGCGGCGGCCTTCGAGACAGGAATAAGGTCGGTTGGGGAACCGGAAATCAGGCAGCCAATGGTTGATAACTAGGAGGGAAGGTTCATGGCGGTAGAGAGGGCTCCGGGCGGGACGAGTCTCATTGACGTCCTCGACCGAGTACTCGACAAGGGAATCGTGATCGACGCGTGGGTGCGCATCTCGCTCGTTGGAATCGACCTGATCACGGTCGAAGCGCGTGTCGTCGTGGCATCGATCGACACCTATCTGAAATACGCCGAGGCAGTCGGCATCACGGCTCCTGCCTCCAGGCCGGCCGTGCAGCAACCAGGAGCCTAATAGTCGCGAAAGGAGCGCCATAATCCAGCGCGCAGGCGCACAGAACATGGCAGTCCAGCATTCAGCCAAGTCGGGTGGCCAAGGGCAGCCGACGCCGCCTGGCAGGGACAGCCCCGATCCAGTCCTCGTTCTCAATCAGCTCAACAGACGGGTCCATGCCAGCCAGGACGTCGACGAAGTGTGCCTATTGCACCTCGAGGCCATCGTCGAAAAGCTTGGCTACGAGGCCGGCATGGTCGCCATCCTGAACCGCGCCAGCGGCTCATTGGAGGGCCGCATCGCCATGAACTGGGACCAGCAGCTGGTCAGCCAGATCAACGTCTCCATCGACGACTCCGAGAGCGTGATGGTCGATGTGGCAATGAGGGCCACGCCGGAGCTCGTTCCACGCGACTCGCATGAGGGCCGGGTGCTGTCGCCACTGAAGGACATCCTGGGCCGCGACCGGTCATGCAGCGGCGTCGTGCTGCCACTGCTGAACGGGATCGAAACTCCCCGCTGCTGCCAGCATACGGATGCGCCCGAGAGCTGGCAGACGATGTTCAGTCCGCGCTGCCTGGCCTGCTACAACTACCCGGTCGAAGGCGTCCTCGTCGTCGGATCGTGCAGCGCCGATCTGCGAGACGCCGACGTCGAGATCCTGCAGCCCTTCGCCAACCGGCTGGGCACCGCCCTGGCCAGCATTCACGCCGTAAGCCGCCTCACCGAAAGCGTCGAGGGGCTGCAAACGGAGCGCGAATGGCTGCTCACGGCGCTCAATCACATTCCGGAGCCGGTGCTGCTGACCGACCTGAACAACGACATCGTGCTCGAGAACAAGAAGGCCGAGGACCTGTTCAGCGTGTCCGAGGACGACAGCGAAGGCAAGAAGCAGGCCTGCAGCATGAACAACTTCCTGCTGTCGGTGGTGCTCTCCGGTTATGCCGTTGACGAGCGACCGGCGCCACGCGAGCTGACGCTCGTGGACCCCATCGAAGGCGGCGAGCTGCTGTACGAGATCGTGTCCAGGAAAGCCACCAATCCTCGCACCGGCGAGCCGGGCATCGTCTCGGTGATGCGCAACGTCACCGATTTGAAACGAGCCACTGAGGAGCTGCGCCAGAGCTTCGAACGCGTCCAGGAGCTAGGCCATGAGGCTCGCCAGGAGCGGCAGCGCCTCAACCTGATCATCCAGAACGTCGCGGACCCGGTCATCATCACCAACATCGCCAATGAAGTGCTGCTCATGAACGAGCAGGCCGAGCGCCTGCTGTCGCGGCCTGTCGCGGGCGGCACCATCGCCGGTACCAGCGAGCGGCGGCGTATCTACGAAGCCAATGAGGTGAAATTCACCTCGTTCGTCTCGCAGATGCGCATCGAGTCCGGCGCCACCAAATCGGGCGAGCTGGAGCTCGAGGACCCGGAGACCGGCGAGCTGATGAGCATGTCGGTGGTGTCCGGCGAGATCGAGGATGAGCTTGGCCAGGTGACGGCCGTCATCTCCATCCTCCACGACCTGACCAAGGTGCGCGAGCTGGAGCGCACGCAGCTCGAGAAGCAGCTCTTCGAGTCGGAAAAGCTGGCCGCCACCGGCCGCCTGGCGGCCTCGATCGCCCACGAGATCAACAACCCCCTGGAAGCCATCAAGAACTCGCTGTATCTGCTGTCCACGCGCTTCGAGGGCAGCGAGGACGACCGCCGCTTCCTGGAAATTGCCAATCGCGAGACCGAGCGCGTATCCGGCATCATCCAGCAGATGCTGGGGTTCTACCGGCCATCGCTCTCGACTGCCCCGCTGAACGTGAACGTCATCGTCGAGGACATCCTGGCGCTTATGGCCAAACAGCTGCAGAAGCAGCACGTGCAGGTGGAAACCAATCTTGCCGGCGGCCTGCCTCAGGTGATGGGTCACGGGGACCAGCTCAAACAGGTCTTCCTGAACATGATCCTGAACAACCAGGAAGCCATGCCCCGAGGTGGACAGCTGCTCATTCGAAGCTACGTGTCCACAGAAGAGGACCCCACGATGGTCGGGGAGCAGGTCAGCACCGTCAACGTGGAGTTCAGCGACACGGGGACCGGTATCGCTCCCGACATCCTGCCGCACATCTTCGAGCCGTTCTTCACCACCAAGGCTGAGAAGGGAACGGGGCTCGGTCTGTGGGTGAGCTTCGGCATCATTCGCAGCCACAACGGCCACATCAGCGTGAAGAGCAGGCCGGAGCGCGGAGTCACGTTCACCATCTCACTGCCGGCGATGGTGCAGGTGTGAGCTTGGCTCCTCCCCAGATCCTGGTCGTCGACGACGAAGAGAGCGTCCTCATGACGCTCGCGGCCGTGCTCCGGCGGGAAGGCTATGAGGTACACACGGCCGGTACCGGATCCCAGGCCCTGCAGGCGATTCGCAAGAATCGCTTCGATCTGCTCCTCAGCGATCTGCGGATCGACGAGATCGACGGACTGACGCTCCTCGCCGCCGCCCAAAAGCGGGATCCCGAGACAGTTACGATCCTGCTCACCGGCTACGCCTCGCTCGAATCTGCCGTTCAGGCGCTGCGGCACGGCGCCTTCAACTACCTGCTCAAGCCCTGCAACATCGACGAGATGAAGCTGGCGATAGAGCGTGGTCTCGAGAAGAAGCGGCTGTCGGAGGCGCTGCGCACGCGCGCCGCGGAGCTGGAACAGGCCAATCGCACCATCCAGTCGATCAACGAGAGTCTCGAAGAAAAGGTCACACAGGCAACCGCTGAGCTTGCCGAGCGCATAGGCGAGCTGCAGGAGTCGCGCCGTCAGCTCACGGCGGTTATCGACTCGATGCAGGACGGCCTGCTGGTGTACGACAGCGCCGGTCGCGTGGTTCAGGCCAATCCATTCGCCCTGCAGCTGTTCAGCTCTTCATACGACGACATGATGGGGCTCGGATCCGTGGACGTGGCAAAGCTCACCGGCGAGCCACCTTTGACGGCCTTGCCTTCGGAAGAGACAGCCGATCGACCGGTGGTGTTCGAGTTCGGGGGCCCGAGGCCCCGTTTCGTACGACGAATCGTCTCCTCTATCCCGAGCGAAGCGGGGCGGACGTCAGGGTGCGTGGTGGTGTACCAGGACATCACCGACCAGAAGGAAGTCGAACAGCTCAAGGATGACTTCCTGTCCATCGCCTCTCACGAGCTCAAAACGCCGTTGACCTCCATCATGGGCTACACGCAGCTGCTCGGCCGGAAGCTGGGCAGCGCCAATGCGGCTGAGGTGCTCGACGTCATCCAGGCGCAGTGCCGCCGCATGAACCGCTTGGTGGAGGACCTGCTGGATGTTTCGCGCATCGAGCGGGGCGGGCTGGAAACGGCCCACTGCCCGGTCACGCTTCCAACCGTCGTGGAAGGGGTCCTGGCCAAATTCCGCACGACGAGCCACAGGCATGAGTTCCGGGTGCTCTGCCACGACGAGGGCATTACGGTTTGGGCCGACGAAGATCGCCTGGATCAGGTCCTTTCGAACCTCGTGAGCAACGCCATCAAGTACTCTCCGGACGGCGGTGCCGTCGAGGTGACGATCAAACGGAGGGAGCAGCACGCGGAAGTGGCGGTTCGAGACTGGGGCATCGGCATCGCGCCCGAGCAGCAGTCGCGCATCTTCAGCCGCTTCTATCAAGCCGACAGCGTCGTCCGCTCCCGGCGTTTTGGTGGGATGGGCCTGGGATTGTTCATCTGCAAAGCCATCATTGACGAAATGGGTGGAACCATCAGCGTCGAAAGCGCGGTCGGGCACGGCAGCACCTTCCGCGTCTCCCTGCCGCTCTGGAAGCGCTGAACCAGGATTCCGAGCGGGCGTTCCGGCTCCAGGAGCGTCGACCACGTCCGAATCGGGGTGCACCGTGCTCTCGAGTCTGAGGCAGGCCGGCGTTCGGGTTGCCGGCCTGCTGCTGTCGATTGCCTGTACGAGCGCCTGCACGTCGATTATTCCGCCTCAGCCGGAAACAGCCCCACCCCCAACGTCGAGGGCGGCCTCGGGCAGCCCTTCCACCGCGGCAGGCTCGCCCCGTACGGCGACGGTCACCGGGACGGGCCGGTTCGGCCTGAGCATTCGAAAAAGCCCGGGCCTCGCGTCAGACCGGATCGCCACGGTCCCCGATGGCTTCCAGGCGGCCGTGGTAGGAGGCCCCGTCGGACAGGACGGCTCCGATTGGTACCAGCTGCAGGCGCCCGACGTGACGGGTTGGGCAAGCGCCGCCTATCTGACGATCAGCGCGGCCGGCTCGGCGCCCGCTCCCAGCTCGAATGGCGGTGCTCGGGCATCGGGCAGCCCCGACTCGTCGCTCTCCACCCCGCTGTCGCAAGCTACCCGAGAAAAGAATTACGACGTGGGTGGAAGCGGGATTTACGTGCAGACGGCCGTCAGGGCGGCGGTCGATCACCTGCATGATTCGTCAACGGCCACCGATCTGCTGTCCCGAGCTGCTCCTGCCTATGTGCGGATCACGGTCGACCATTTTCAGGCAGTCTCCGAAGGGGGCGAGTTCAGCACCATTGGCCACAGCATCAAGATGGCCGACTCCATGCTGCGGGAAAGCCTCGACGTGCAGTCCGCCGTGCTGGCCCACGAACTGCAGCACGCGGTAGACATCCTCGTTGACCACGCCGTACCCGACAAGCCTGAGGACTGCGTCAACCTGGAGCTGCGAGCCTACAAGACACAGGAGAAGGTGTGGCTGGAGCTGACCAAGCCATCGCCCCCGCGAACCAACATGGAAGCCGAGCTCGATCAGATATCCCATACCGTGAACACTCCTGACTTCGCCCGAAACCTAGCCCAGCAGTACGCTTCAGAGTGTTCGGTGTACGGCAGCCGGTGAGCGCCGCGGCCGGCGCGGCTCGCTGCTGCAGCCTCCTAGCGGTCGGACTGCTCGCGGCCTGCACCTTTATCGACGGCACCTCTACTCAGCCGGTCGCGTCGGGAGCAGCCCATCCAGCGGAGATCGAGCGCCCCCTCGCCGCCACGCCGGTGCCGCTCGCCAAAGCTGCACCCGGCCTCCATCTGGCCTTCGTCACCGATCTTCGGGGCGCCAACGATGGCGGCCTCAACGCGCTTGGGATCGCCGGTCTTCAGGCGCAGGCGCAAAGCTTGGGCGCTTCCGATCCACTGGTCTTCGTGCCTGATAGCCCCGCCACCATAAGACAGACCGTCGAGCAGGCGGCAAGCCGGGCCGATCTGGTCGTCGGCCAGGGCAACGATCTGGCCGACGCCTTCGTCGCGGCCGCGCAGGAACATTCCAGCGTGAGCTTCGAGCTGATCGGCGCCAGCGCCAGACCAGACGGAGCCTCGAACCTGCGCCAAACGTCGTTCGCTGTCGCTGAAGGGGCACGCCTGGCCGGCATGCTCGCCGGCGGGCTGAGCTTCAGTCACGTTGTCGCCGTGGTCGGCAGCGTCCGCTCCGCGGAGGAGGAAGATGCGCTGAGCTCCTATGGCCAGGGCGCCCAGTCTGGCGACCGTACAACCGTCTTGAGCGGCTACGCCGGCGACGGCGGCGATGAGGCCGCCGCCAAGCGCATCGCGCAGGAATTCATCGATCGTCGAGCGGACGTTGTGTTTGCCGCGGGCATGCCCGCGGGTCTGGGAGCCATCGCCGCCGCCTCGCAGCTGCGCGTTCTTGCGATTGGCTTCGGTCGCGACCAATTCGACGTGGCCCCCAACGCAGTCGTGAGCAGTGTCCTGCTGCGGACCGACGTCGCTGCCAGCCTGGCGCTGCGGGAGTTTGCCGGCGGGTCCTTTCGAGGCGGCTCGCGTGAGCTCGGCGTTGGCGACGGCGCGGTCGTGCTTGCGCCAGCCCACGCGCTGTCGGAGCGGATTCCAGGCCCGCTGGCTGCGAAACTGAGCCAGGCAGCGGCGGACCGTTCATTGTTCCCGCCACACGCCGGCTCGTAGCCTACCTGCCGGCGGGGTGCTACGCTACCGGGCGTGCAGCGGCTTGACCCAACATCCATAGGCGACGACTATCGGTCCCAGGTAACCGTCCAGGCGTACGGCTCGGGCGGTCGCATCGACGGGGTCGAGTTCATCGCCCTTCGCCACTTGATGGACGAGGGCGGGGATTTCATGGAGCTGATCCGGCTCAACGAGCACGGCGCCCTCGCGGCCAAGCCCGACATGAAGGTGACTCAGGTCAACTACTCGCGGGTGCTTCCCGGCGCCATCAAGGCCTTTCACCTGCATTTCAACCAGGAGGACGTGTGGTTCGTCCCGCCCACCGACCGGCTGCTGATCGGCCTGCTCGACGTTCGCGCCGGCTCGCCCACCTACCAGCAGCACATGCGCTTCATCCTCGGCCCCGGACCGAGCCGGATGGTCTACATACCTCGCGGGGTAGCTCACGGCGCCGCCAACCTCTGGGGACAGCCGGCGCAGATCATGTACTTTGTGAACCAGCACTTCTCGCTGGAGGAGCCCGACGAGCGCCGGCTGCCCTGGGACGTCTGCGGCGCCGATTTCTGGACGATCCAGCCCGGCTAGACCAAGCCTGCTGCCGGCTGTCCACCGTTTGACGTGATCGTCACACTCGGCGACCTAACGCTGGAAATCCTGGTGAAGCCCGATCATGACGCGCCAGGCCGCCCACCCGACTCGATTGGCAGCGTAACCATGACCGGCGGCGGAGCCGCGGGCAACTTCGCCGTATGGATCAGCCGGCTTGGCGGCAACTGCCGCTTCATCGGCAAGGTCGGCCGGGACCCGGCGGCGGAGCTGCTGGTCGTGGACCTGCTGAAGGAGGGCGTGCTCGCCGAAACGGTATCCGAACAGGGCTCGACGGCCACGTTGGTCCACACCGTTCGGCGCAGCGGACATGCCACGCTGATGCCCGACAGGGGCGTCGCCGTGAAACTCAAGCCCGAAGACATTCGAGAGGACTGGCTCAATGATGCCGACTGGCTGCATTTGCCGGCGACCTCGTTATGGGCCCAACCGATTGCCGCGGCGGCTGCCAGAGCAGTGCGACTGGCCCGGCAAGCCGGTGCCCGGGTCAGTGTTTCCCTGACGTCGGCAAACAGCTTGCGGGACTACGGTGTGAGCAGGTTCACCGCCCTGCTGAAGACGTTCAAGCCAGACGTCGTGCTGGCCCGGCAGGACGAAGCGGCGTTGTTCCCCACCGGCGCGCTCGGCGACCTGGCGCCGATCGCCGTGCTCAAGCTTGGCGCCAACGGCTCCGGCGCCGCCGACGGCAATGGGTATCGCGAATACCAGGGCGAGGAGCAGCGCGCCGTCGACCGCTCCGGAGCCGACGAAGCTTTCGACGCCGCCTGGTGCCTGGCCTACCTCAAGACAGGCAGCCTGGAGCAGGCCTGCGCCAGCGCCAACCGCCTCTACGCTCGAGTGGCTGCCCATCATGGCAGCAGACCCAAGGTCGACCTGAGAGGGCTGGTGAGGTGGTAAGGAGTCGTTAGGCGCTGGGCGCTGGTCGGTAGGCGTTAGCGTGAGCGCTGGCGTTAGTTGCTGGCCGTTAGGCGCAGAGTAGCGCGGGGCCTTGCGCCCCGCCCCTGTTACGCGTTGATCGCCGCTTTGGGAAGGTCTCCCTTCGCAACTCCCACCGTCGCCTTGCGCCTAACTTCGCAGCCTGAAGCGCTGGATCTTCCCCATCCCGCCCGCGGTCCGGGGCAGCTCAGTCACGAACTCGATCCAACGCGGATACTTGTAGTGCGCCAGCTTGCCCTTGACGAAGGTCTGAAGCTCTTCGACCAGAGCCGGGGATCCGGTCGCATCCGCTTTCAAGACCACGAAGGCCTTGGTTTTGATCAGCCCTTCCTCGTCGGGCGCCCCAACCACCGCGCAGTCGGCCACGGCTGGATGGTCGAGCAGCACTCCCTCGACTTCGGTCGGAGCCACGTACAGGCCGCCGACGCGAATCATGTCGTCGGCGCGGCCCTGATATGAGTAGTAGCCGTCGTCGTCCACCATGAAGTTATCGTGCGTTCTCAGCCAATCACCGGCGAACGTTTCCTTGCTGCGGTCGTGTTTGTTCCAGTAGCCCGCGGCGACGCTATCGGATCGAACGTACAGCTCCCCCACCTCCCCGCGGGGAACGATCTCGCCGTCCTGATCGAGCAGCCGCGTCTCATGGGGGGCAATGAGCTGTCCCGACGTTGCCTCGCGCACCTTTCCCGCGCGGTTAGAGATGAAGATGTAGCCGAACTCGGTCGATCCGATGCCGTCCAGGATCTCCACCCCGTAACGATCCAGCCAGCGGCGATAGATTGGGCCCGGCAGCGCCTCCCCGGCCGAGATCGTCTGTCGCAGGCTGGAGAGGTCGTGGGGCGTCTCGTCGGCCAGCATGGCCGCCAGCGAGGTCGGCACCGAGAAGAACAGCGTCACACGCTCTGATTCCAGGATGCGATAGAGCGTTGGCGGAGCAGGCCGGTCTGAGTTCAGGACGACGGTGGCCCCGATGTAGAGCGGGATGTACAAAGAGTTCACCAGGCCGTATGACGCCGACAGGCCCGCCGATGAGAACAGGATGTCCTCGGGCGTCACGCGCACGACCTCTCGGGTGTACGGGCCCACGCAGTGCATCATGTCGTGGTGCAGATGAATGACACCCTTGGGGGTACCGGTCGTCCCTGACGTGTACAGCCAGTAGGACGCATCGTCCGGCGAGGTGGGCGCCGGGTTCAGCTCCGTCGAGGCTGAGCCCACCATCTCATCGAAGGATAAGCAGCCTTTGGGCACGTCCGGCCCCACCATGAGCAGGTGGCGCAGGTAGCGCAGGTCCCCGCGGATGGGCTCGATACGATCCCAGACCTCAGGATGGATGACGGCCACTCGCGCGCGGCTGTCGTTCAGGTAGTACAGGAAGTCCTTGGCGCTCACCAAGCGGTTAGCCGGCACTGGCACCGCGCCAATCTTCATGCTGCCCAAGAACGTGGCCATGAAGTCCAGTGAATCGGGCAGCAGCAGCAGGCAGCGGTGTTCCATCTCCACACCCAGGCCGGAGAGCCCGTTGCCGACGCGGTTGACCGAGTGCAGCAGATCGACGTAGCTGACGTCGCGACCGTTGAAACGGACGGCCGTCCGCGATCCACGCCCCTCCTCAACGTGGCGGTCGACCAGATAGGCCGCCATGTTGAAGACGTCGGTAGGGATGCGGTGCTCGGGATGAGAGGCAGGCGTGCTCATGCCGCAGCGCCGCCGCTACTGTGTCGCAGGCTCGGGCAGGCTGGCGTAATTGCCGCGGAAGAACAGCAGCGGCTGGCCCGGGCCGTGTTGAATGCTCGAGACGTTGCCGATGAAGATGGTGTGGTCGCCGGCTATGTGCTTCTCATGCGTGCGACACTCCAGCACCGCCAGGGCGCCATCGATGATCGGCGCTCCCGTCTCACCGGTGTGATACGAGATGCCGGCGAACTTATCTTCGCCCTTGCCGGCAAAGCGTTGAGAGATCTCGCGCTGATCCTCGCTCAGGATGTTTACCGCGAAGACCTCGGACGTGGACATGACCGGAAAGGTGTCGGACCTGTGGTCCACGCACACGAGGATCAGCGTCGGATCGAGCGACAGCGAGCTGAAGGCGTTAGCGGTGAGCCCGCGAGGCCGGCCCTGCTCGTCCACCACCGTGATGACCGTCACGCCGGTGGCAAAACAACCTAGCGCGCGACGGAACTCCAGTGGATCTACCGGCATGTCTCCGCGAGACAGTCTATCAGCAGTCGGCGTTTTCTCGGATGTCCCTCCGCTCGAGGCTGCTACCGGCTGGCCAGCACCTGGCCCATACGAGTCACGTCGTAGCCGCCCAGACGCTGGATCTCGGCCCGCAGCTCGGGCGAGGCCAGCGCTTCACGAAGCGGTGCCAGCAGCGGCGTGTCCCAGTAAGCGGGCCCAACGACCAGGTCATATTGCTCCCGCAGCAGCGGGACGAACTCGAGGTTGAGCGCGCGGGCTGCCGAAAGGACCCCCAGGCCTACGTCGGCGGAGCCCCCGGAGACGGCCACAGCCACCGCCAGATGTGTGTATTCCTCGCGGTCGTAACCGCGGATGGCTGCAGGGTCGAGTCCGGAATTGGCCAGCTCGAAGTCGAGCAGCATGCGTGTCCCGGACCCCCGCTGCCGGTTGACGAACGAGACGTCGGGACGGCAGAGATCCGCCAGGGAGCGGATGCCCTTTGGATTGCCGGCCGCCACGATAAGCCCCTGATCGCGCATGGCAAGATGGACCAGCAGCGCCGGGGCTCCTTCGAGGACCCTTTCGAGGTATGGCACGTTGTACGCGCCACTGCTCTCATCCAGCAGGTGGCAGCCGCCGATATGGCTTTCGCCGCGCTTTCGAGCCAGCAGAGCACCGAGACTGCCGACGTTCGCGGCCGACAGCCGGCTGCCGGGATGATGGATAGCGATGAAATTGGCCAGGACGTCGATGGCCGGATCGTGGCTGCCGATGCAGACGATGGTCCTGTCGATCTCATCGCGGCTTCGCAGCAGCTCCACGTCAACCTCTTCGCCGGCGTTCACTCCTTCAGAGAAGCGCGGGATGCGCACCAGGCCATCCGCCCGCACCAGTGAGGTAATCACCCCCGCGCCGCGGTTGAGCGGTGTCGCGACCACCCGTTCACCCACTCGCCCAACCGAGACGCGCAGAAACTCGTCTTCGCCCATAGGCGAAAGCACCTTGCGAGTCATCGCCGCGCGCATGGTGGGGCGCGGGCTGACAGGCGCGCCCAGCAGGCTGGCGATGAGCGGCTGCACGAACAGCTCGACGGTGAGCACCGCGGACACGGGATAGCCCGGCACCCCCACGACGGGCTTGGCGCCGACGAGGCCGAGAATCACGGGGTGGCCGGGCCGGACGGCGACGCCATGGACGACCACCTGGCCCAGCTCGGCAATGGCCGCCGCGGTGAAGTCTTCCGAGCCGGCGCTCGATCCGGCGTTAACCAGCACGAGGTCATGGCCCGCCACGGCCCCGACAATCGCCGCCTTGAGGCCTTCGAAGCTATCGGGCGTTATGGGCAGGCAGTCCGGCTCCGCACCCCACTCGGTCACCTGGCCGGCCAGCATCATGGAATTGAATTCGATGATCTTCCCGGCTTCGACTGCTGCGCCGGGCGCCACGAGCTCACTGCCGGTGGGGATGATGGCCACACGGGGGCGCCGCCGAACCGGGATCTCGGTGACTCCGGCCGCGGCCGCGGCCCCCGCGTCCTGGGGCCGTATACGGTGACCGGCCGTCAGGATGAGCTCGGTGGCGACAACATCCTCGCCCATAGGCCGCACGTGCTGCCAGGGCGCGACCGGCGCATGTATCTCCACCTCAGCGCCCGGCAGCTCCTGCAGATTCTCGACCATGATCACCGCGTCGCAACCAGGCGGCATGGCGTCACCGGTGTCCACCCAGATGGCCTGCTCTCCGACCCGCAGCCGGCGCGGCCTTGTCTCCGTCGTGCCGGTGGTGTCCGCCGAACGGACCGCTACCCCGTCCATCGCGGCGGCGTAGTAGTGCGGTGCTGAGATCTGGGCCCACACCGCCTCAGCCGTCACGCGCCCAATACTGTGGGCCACGGGAGCCATCTCCAGCTCGATCGGGCCGAAGCCAGCCAGAGCAAGCGCGCTGCCGTAGTGATCGCGCGCCTCTTCAAGGCCAACGTCCTCGAGGTAAACGGTGCGCTTGTGGGCCATCAGAACAGCCGAACCTGGGCCCGCTCGCCCTCGTCCAGGCCGGAGCGATCGAGCGGTATATGGATCATGCCGCTGGCCTTGACCATGGTGAAGATGAGGTTGGACTTCCCGAACAGCGGCTCGGCCCACAGCTCGCCATTCCGCGACTCCAGCCGTGCCTGCACGTAGTCTTCGCGGCCAGGGGCCGAGGCGATCTTCCGCGTGACGCGTGCCCTCACGCTGGTGAACGCATCCGGCTCAGCATGCCCCAGCAGCCTCTTGATGGTAGGTGTTACCAGAAGCTCGAACAGCACGATCGCCGAGACCGGATTGCCCGGCAAGCCGAAGACGGGCTTGCCACCAGCCAAGGCCACGATCGTCGGCTTGCCGGGATGGATGGAGATGCCGTGGACGAGGATCCCAGGCTCGCCCAGCTTGCCGATCACGCCGGCCGTCAGATCACGAGAGCTCACCGAGCTACCTGCCGACATGACCAGCAGGTCGCATTCCTCTAACCCCTGCCGAGCGCAAGCTTCCAATCGCTCGGACTCATCCGGGAGGATACCGAGCAGCCGAGGCATACCGCCTGCCTGAGCGACCAGGGCGGCACACGTGTAGCTGTTGATGTCACGGATTTGGCCAAGACGCGGATCCTGCTCAGGTGGAATGACCTCGTCACCACTGGAGACGATGCCTACCACCGGCCGCCGCGCCACCGGAACGCTGATCACGCCAAGAGCCAGCAGTCCGCCAACGTCCTGGGCACGCAGCGGCTGCCCCGCCGGCACCAGCTCGGCGCCACGCTGCACGTCTTCGCCTATCTGCACCACGTTTTCGCCCGGAGCAACCGCTCGCAGAACCTCGATACTGCCGGCGTCGACGTATTGGGTATGTTCCAGCATCACCACCGCGTCCGCGCCCTCGGCCAGCATCCCGCCGGTGTACGCCACAGCCGCCTGCCCTATTCCTAACCGGAGCGGGTCGGTGGCGCCCATGGGCACCTCGCCGACGACACGCAGATAAGCGGGAAGGGCCTCCGAAGCGCCGAAGGTATCGGCGGCGCGCACCGAAAAGCCGTCCATCGTCGCGCGAACAAACGCCGGGAGGTCGGAGGGAGCGGTAATCGCCTGCACCAGAACGCGCCCTAGGGCCTCAGCTGTGGGCACATCCTCCATTCGAACGGCCGGCCGAAAGTGCTGCAGGAAGCGCTCGTATGCCTGGGCGGGCGGCAAGACGTTGAACAGCTCAGGCATCGCGCTGCTCTGCCGGCCCCGGCCGGCCCCACTCCTCGGCAGCGCGACCGGGCGCCAGCCGCCCGTCGCTGAACGTTCGCACGGCAGCCGGGTGTGCAGCCAGGCGTCCCTCGGTCGCGAAGGCGCAGAGCCCGGCGCCCTCGGCTATCGAGCTTTCGAGCCTGACCGGCTGGCCGAGCATTCCGGCCACCGCCTGAGTGTGATAGCGGCAGACGGTGTCGTCGCCCCCCGTCAACATCGCGTACGGACAGCTGAGATCCAGCAGTCTGAAGCTGTCGCCGTCCTGCTCCCAGCGCGCCAGGCCACCTTCCTGATCGAGCACCTCGGCGACCGCCGCTACGCGATCGCGCAGGCTCGCCCCGGCCACCGCATGACGATCGGCGTAGCGCGCGGCCGCAATGCTCAGGATTTGCCGTACACCACGCTGCCCGGTGACGAGCCGCAGCGCTTCCAGCAGGTCAGCTGTCAGCTCGGCCGAGCGGTTGGGGAATCGCGCTCGGCCCTGGTCCGTGAGGAAAAACCTGCGGCGCGGCCGGCCAACATGGCCGCGCTCGTCGCTGGCACCGACCAATCCCTGCCGCTGCAGCGCCCTGAGATGCGCCCGCATGGTGACCGGCACGACTTGCGCCTCGCAGGCAAGCTCCTGGACGGTGGCTGCACCCGCTCTGAGGCGATCCAGCACTCTCCGGCGCGCGTCGGAGTTTTCGTACATTCGGCCTTCAGAATACCGCTGCCGCTCACCGCGCATGGCTTCGATTGGAGTTGGCGTTCACGCGAAGCCAAATCCTGTCCAAAAGTCCCGGGAGGGCCGCGGACCTGGCATATGCCCGCCGGCGTTCTATATTCTTAATTCCGTCCCGTGAGTTTTCGGCCTGTGCGATGGGATGGTCCCATCATCCTGCTCTGCTACTTCTGTGCTTTTTGGCTATGCGTCTCGCCGCTGATCCCATATCAGTTTCAGACGGACGTGCAGCTGTACGTTGGCACGCTGATTCTGGGCACTCCGCTGGCCATCGTCGGCGTGTGGCTGAATCATCTTGCCGAAAAGAGTCCAAAGAAGCAGTAGTTTCGAGCGGCCGGCGCTCCGGAGACAGCGCGCGTGCCCGGCGGTGGCACAGCTCTTGCGTTCGCCCCCGCTCACAATGAAGAAAGCACTCGTCGTTGAAGACGATCCGTCGATTCTGACGCTTATGAGCGAGCTCCTGCGGGAGCAGGGCTTCCAGACGGTGTATCCCGCGAACAATCCTGATGCCGCGCTGGCTCTTGCCGCCGCCCAAGGCTTTGACCTGGTAGTGCTGGACTATCACCTGGGTCAACAGTCCGGCATCGAGGTCGCGGAACAGCTCCGGGCTCTTCCCGGCTTCGAGGCGCCCGTGCTGGTGACCACCGCCCTCCCCTCTGCGCGCGCCCATCAAGTCTGCGCTGAGCTGGATGCTTGCGAATGCGTAACCAAGCCCTTTGACGTTACCGATTTTCTGGAGGCTGTTCAGGCCTGCCTCGATCGCCATGAGCCTCGCCTGGCTGCCTGGGCCCGCTCTTAATCGGCCACTATCCTGGGCGGAGACGTTCCGCCGCCGTGGATAGCGCCGGGCTTGCCTGCAAGCCGCGCTATCCTGCTACCCGATGGGCCGTTTGGCAGTCATGGTGAACCGGCGCGCCATAGCAGCCGCGGTTAGTGGAGCTCGCCCTGATCTTCACGGTGCACGCACATGAGCTGAGATGACGTCTCTATCGACGCCACCCAGGCGTCGTCGGGCCAGCCGCTCGCTTTCGCCACAGCATCCCGCCACGGTTCCTGCGCACGGCCGGCTCCTGCTCGTCGACGACGACGAAAGCGTGCGCCTAACGCTCGGCGCGGTCCTAGAGCAGGAGGGTTATCTCGTAACGATCGCCGCCACCGCCGCGCAAGCGCACGAACAGATCGGCCAGCACAGCTTCGACGCTATCGTGGCCGACCTGCGACTCGAGAATGACGAGAGCGGCGTTGACGTCGTCGCTGCCGCTCGCGAGCGCGACCCCGACGTCGTCACCATCATCCTCACCGCTTATGCCTCGATGCAGGCCGCCGTCGAGGCACTGCGGGGCGGGGTCACGAATTTCTTGGCCAAGCCGTGCAGTATTTCCGAGCTGAAGGAAGCTATCGAGCGTGGGCTCGAAAAGCGCCACCTGTTGACACAGCTGCGGAGCGCCCAGCGTGAGGCTCAAGCCCGCCAGCCCATGGAGGTGCTGGCAGCTGTGGGCCGTGAGCTGGCGAGCTCACTGGACTATGACGAGGTGCTGGATCGTTTGGCCCGCTCGATCGTCCCGCTATTCGCCGACTGGTGCGTCGTCCACGTGACCGGGACCCATCACCTGCCCGAGCGAGTGGCCGTCGCCCACACCGATCCGGGCAAGGAGCAGCTTGCTCTCGAGCTGCAGCGCTTCCACCAGACCACCTTCTCGGAATCCGGCCTCGTCCGTGAGGTTCTGGAATCCGCGGAGTCACGCTACGTGCTCGAGTTGGACGCACCCGTCGGGCCAGTCAAGGGAGAGAGCGGAGCGATGGCCTCGGACCTCCTGAAGCAGCTTGCGCCGCGGTCAGTGATCAGCGTTCCGTTAGCCGCGCGGGGAAAGACCATCGGGGTCTTCTCGTTTCTGCAAAGCGACTCCGGCCGGCAGTTCACCCTGGATCACGTTGCCCTGGCTGAGGAGATTGGCCGGCGCGCCGCCCTTGCCATCGACAATGCCCGGCAATATGAGGTGCGGCGGCTGGCCGAGGAGCGGCAGCGCTTCCTGGCCGACGCCAGCAAGGTCCTGGACGCCTCACTCGACTATCAGGTCACGCTGGATACGCTTGCCGGCCTGGCGGTTCCCCTTCTCGCGGATTGGTGCACCGTTCACGTAGTCGGTGATGACGGCGCCGTCCATTCCCTAGCCCTCAGGCACGCCAATCCCGAACGAGCCCGGTGGGCTCGGGAGCTCAGCCAGCGTTATCCCCCGGAGCGCGATGCTCCGAACGGCGTTCCTCATGTGCTACGTACTGGCCAGTCCGATCTCTATGTGGACATTCCCAACGATCTGCTCGAGTCCGCGGCGGTCGATGAAGATCATCTCCGGCTGCTGCGTGCCGTCGGCATGACGTCCGCGATGCTCGTTCCGCTCAATGCTCGAGGCCGCACGCTAGGGGTTATCTCGTTCGTGCACGCTGAATCCGGCCGCCATTTCGGCTCCGATGACCTGGCTTTTGCCGAAGAGCTCGCCAGTCAGGCCGCACTGGCCATAGACAACGCCCGGCTGTATGGTGCTGAGCGCCGGGCCAGTCAGGAAGCCGCCCGCCTTCAACGGCTGAGTCAGCAGCTGGGCCGCAGCCTGGCAGTGGAAGCCGTGCTGGATGGGGTGGCCGCGGCGGCCTCTGAGCTGCTTCGTTGCCCAGTCGCGGGCGTATTCCTGCTCGACAGCTCCGATGAAGGCTTTCACTTGGTGGCCGGACGCGGAATTGACGTCACCGCCAGCTCACCGATGCTCCTGCCACGTGACCGCAGTATCGCCAGCCGCGCCATCGCTATCGGCGAGTCAATCATCATCGCCGACGTTCAGGCTGAGCCCACCGCCACTCTGCCGATTCTCGTCTCCGGCGGCTCGGTCGGGTCGCTCGTCGTCGCTCCAATCATCTCTGGCAGTGGCAGCCTGGGAGTGGTGGAGGTGTATTCGACCACTCCCAACGCCTTCAGTCCCCACGACGCCGGACTGCTGACAGCTCTGACCGGCGCCGCCGCCGCCGCACTCGAAAATGCTCGGCTGTTCAGAGCTGAGCAGGACGCGCGCCTTCGGGCTGAAAGGCTGGCCAGGGTGAGCCGGCAGCTTGGCAGCAGCCTGGCGGTGGAGGCTGTCCTCAACGAGGTGGCAGCGGCCTCGTCGGAGCTTCTGCATTCCCCCGTCGCCGGCGTGTTTCTCCTGGAAGAATCGAATCAGGGCTTCCAATTCGCGGCGGGGCGCGGCATCGACGTCGCCGCAAGCTCGACGCTGCGTTTGCCGCGGGAGCGCAGCATCGCCAGCCGCGCCATCCTGGAGGGCGAGGCAGTGATCGTTCCTGACGCCCAGGCAGAGCCGAATGCCACGTTGCCAGCGCTCGTGTCCGGTGAATCCGTGGGCTCGCTGATCGTCGCACCAATCGTGTCCTCGTCAGGGCCTCTCGGAGTTATCGAGGTCTACTCCGCTGCCACCAATGCTTTTGCCCCAGAAGACGCGGGCCTCCTGGCCGCACTTGCGGGCGCGGCTGCAGCCGCCCTGGAAAATGCCCGCCTCTACAACCAGCGCGAGCGCGGCCTCGCTCGGCTGCACACGTTGCTGGCAAGCCTCCCCGTCGGCGTGGTCGTATGTGACGGCCCATCCGGCCGCGTAGTTTCGACGAACCAGGAGGCCGAGCGTATCTGGGGATCGAGCTGCTGGTCGTCGATGATCGTGGGGGAGCGCGATCCCCGAGCTGGCCGGCCGGTGAACGGACAGCCTTACCGCGTGGACCAGTGGCCGCTGGCCCGCGCCCTTCGCCAGGGGGAGACGATCAGCGGCGAGAAGATGGAGGTGCTTCGCGAAGGTGGCAAATCCATCGTGGTCAACGTCAACGCTACTCCGATTCGGGATAGCGCAGGTAAGGTGATCGCCGCGGTTTCCGTTTACGACGACATGTCGGGCGAAGAGGAGCTTCGGCGCCAGAAGGAGCAATTCCTTTCGGCGGCCGCGCACGATCTCAAGACTCCTCTGACCGGCATTCAAGGCCTGGTTCAGCTGCTGCAGCGGCAGGTAAGGCGGCTGAACATACCCGAGGAAGACCGGCTCGTTGCGAACCTGGTGGCAGTCGAGTCGAGCACCAAGAAGATGACCGGCCTCGTCGAGGAGCTGCTGGACGTGTCCCGGCTGGAGGCCGCCGGCACGCTGCAGTTGAGCCGCCGCGACGTCGATCTCATTGCCTTGGCGCGCCGTGTGCTGCACGATCAACAGCCCATGACTATTCGGCACGAGCTGACGATCGAGACCTCCCTCGATCGTCTCAACGGCACGTGGGACGAAACACGCTTGGAGCGCGTCATCACCAACTTGGTGAGCAATGCGATCAAGTACAGCCCCAATGGCGGAAAGGTCGCTGTGCGCTTGAGCAAAGAGATCGATGGCGGCCGCAGCTGGGCGGTGCTGTCGGTTACGGACCAGGGGATCGGGATCCCGGCGGCGGACTTGGACGCGGTGTTCACCCGCTTCCACCGGGCCGCCAATGTTCCGAGTCGCATTCCCGGAAGTGGCATTGGGCTGTCGTACGTCCATCATGTCGTCGTCCAGCATGGGGGGTCTATAAACGTCCGAAGTACGGTGCGGCACGGGTCGACTTTCACGGTTCGACTGCCGCTGGAGGATGGGTAGCACTCGTGCCAGGCATCCTGGTCGTCGATGACGAGCCCGAGATTCTCAAGTTCGTCGGCGATGCCCTGAAGGAAGAGGGCTACGATGTCCAAACCGCGGTCGATGGCCGGCAGGCCATCGACATCGCCTCCCGCGACCGGCCCGATCTCGTGGTGCTCGACATCAGGCTCCCGCGGCTCGATGGACACGGCGTAGCGCGAGAGCTGCGACGCCTGTACGGCAATGTGCCGATCCTGGTCATGACGGCCGACGGCCGAGCCCAAGAAAAGGCCCGCACCGTTGGCGCCTTCGACTTTTTACCCAAGCCCTTCGACCTCGATCACCTGTTCAACGTCATCCGCGGCTGTCTCAACACTCCCTGACCGCTGCTGGAGCCGTGCCAGGCTGACCTGCGTCAGCCTGGCACGATCAGCGCTTCCTCACCGGCTCTGAGAGCGCCTGGTCGGCCCATGCAAAAGACTTCTGCGCCAATACGCGGCGCCGACAGCGGCGCTCGAACTCCTTGACAAAGCCGATCGGGCCTACTACGTTGTTAAACAGCCATTTATGTAATGGCTGTTTATGTGTGAGAAAGAATCGCCGCGACTTGGCCCATTGGTGAAGGGCCGTCGCCGTGTCTGAGCGCGAGCTCAAGGCGCTCTGCCGAGCGGTGGGCGACGTCTCCCGCACGCGCATGATCCGCTATCTGGCCGGACAGCGGGAGGTCAGCGTCAGCGATCTCGCGGATCGGTTAGTGCTGAGCCAGCCGCTGGCGTCATGGCACCTCCGCATACTCAAGCGTGCCGGCATCGTGACCACCCGGAAGGACGGTCGCCAGGTCTACTGTGCGCTGGACCGCCGGCGCATTGCACAGTTTCAAGAAGCCCTCGCAGATCTCATTCAGACAAGAACCGGTCAGGAAGCCTCCACGCTGCTGGCCGAGCCTTCTCCCGTGAGCTGAGTCACAGAAAGGAAGACGTTGGGAAAAGTTCGCGTTGCCATTGTTGGCGTAGGGAATTGCGCATCGTCCCTGGTGCAGGGCATCGAGTACTACAAGGACGCCAAGGAGGACGACTTCGTCCCAGGCTTGATGCACGTCAACCTGGGCGGCTACCACATTCGTGACGTGGAGTTCTCCGCTGCCTTCGACGTGGACAAGGACAAGGTTGGCAAGGACCTGAGCGAGGCCATCTTCAGTGGCCAGAACAACACGTACAAGTTTTCGGACGTTCCTCCGCTGGGCGTAAAGGTCAACCGTGGAATGACGCACGACGGCCTGGGGGCCTATCTTTCCAAAGTCATCGAGAAGGCGCCGGGTCAGACCGACGACATCGTTCGCATCCTGAAGGACAGCGGTACGGACGTCGTGGTGAACTACCTGCCGGTGGGCAGCGAGCAGGCCACCAAGTGGTATGTCGAGCAGGTGCTGAACGCCGGCTGCGCGATGGTCAACTGCATCCCGGTATTCATCGCTCGCGAAAGTTACTGGCAGACGCGTTTCAAGGAGAAGGGCCTGCCAATCATCGGCGACGACATCAAGAGCCAGGTAGGGGCCACCATCGTGCATCGCGTGCTCACTCGGCTGTTCCGCGAGCGCGGCGTCAAGCTGGAGCGCACCAGCCAGCTCAACGTGGGCGGCAATACCGACTTCCTCAACATGCTCGAACGGTCACGGTTGGAGTCCAAGAAGATCTCCAAGACCAACGCTGTCACCTCGCAGCTCGACTACGACATCGGCGCCGATAACGTGCACATCGGCCCCAGCGACTACGTCGCCTGGCTGACCGATCGCAAGTGGGCGTACATCCGGATGGAAGGCCGCACGTTCGGCGACGTGCCCCTTAACGCCGAGCTCAAGCTGGAGGTGTGGGATTCGCCCAACTCGGCGGGGGTCGTGATTGACGCCGTCCGCTGCTGCAAGCTCGCGCTGGACCATGGCATATCAGGCACCCTGGAGGGCCCCGCCGCCTACTTCATGAAATCGCCGCCCGTCCAGCATCCGGATTCACTGGCCCGGCAGATGACCGAAGAGTTCATCAGCCACCCAGACGAGCCGTCGAGCGGCCATCGCAGATCGGCCAAAGCCGATGCGCCGGGGACCAATGGCCACGCCACCGAACCATCAGCCCTGAAGGCCAACCGCTCCGCGGAACTGAAGCCATAGTTGCCTACTTCCTTCTCCGCCTGGCTTCGTGGCTTACGCGCGTACTGCCTCTGCGGGCGCAGCTCTGGCTAGCAGATGTCGCGGGGAGCATTGGCAGCCTCCTGCTGCCAGCCATGCACAGCCGAGTTCGCGAAAACGTACGGCACGTGCTGGGACCCGAGGCACCGAAGGATGAGGTGGAGCAGGTGGCGCGACAGCAATGGCGCAACTACCTGCGTTACCTGCGGGACTTCGTGTCGCTGCCACACGCAGCCGAAGCCGAGCTCCCACACATTTTCGCCAATGCCGACGGCTGGGAGTACGTCGAGGAGGCCATGAGCCACGGCCACGGCGCGGTCATGGTTTCGGCCCATTTCGGGAATTGGGACTTGGCGGCGGCTACGATGGCCCAGCGCTACCCGGTCAACGTCATCGCCGACCGTTTCACGCCGGAACGGCTGGATCAGCTGGTGAATAGCTACCGCGACGCGCTCGGTCTCAAGGTGATTCCCATTGATCGGGCGCTCAAGCGAACGCTGACTGCGCTCCGCCATAACGAAGCCGTGGCCTTTCTCGTGGATAAACCGATTCCGCAGGATGAAGGCGTGGAGGTTCAATTTTTCGGGCAGCCCACTCGCATACCGGGCGGAGCGGCGTTCTTCGCTATCAAGGCCCGTTGTCCGGTCATCCCCGCGTTCGTCTGGCGCGACCACGACTGGGTTTTCAGAGCCAAGGTCTTCCCGCCCGTTCGCTACGAGGGCAGCGGCGACACCCAGCGTGACGTTCGGGCCGTAATGCAGCTGGTCATGGCTCGACTGGAAGAGATGATCCGCGCCCGACCCGAGAGCTGGTACATGTTCCGGCGCATGTGGAGTATTCCGGATCAAGTGGAGGAGGCAGTCGCTTAGCTACTGGATCTTTCGGCTGGCTGCAGTGCTCGTGCCACGACTCCCAGAGCCGTGGCTGGGTCCCCTTGCGAACCTTCTGGGGGGACTTGCTTACGTATGGGCGAGGAAGGCTCGCATGACCGCCGAAGGGAATATCTCCAGAGTCACCAACCGGCGGGGCAACAGTCCCCTGGTCCGGCGCATGTTTACCCGTAACGCACAGTACTATCTCAGCCTGTTCGCGCCTCGGCCAGCGGGCTTCGATTTGCAGGCACACGATCTCGATGGTTGGGGCAATTTCAGGAAGGCCCTGGACCTCGGCCGCGGGTGCCTGCTCGTGAGCCCGCACCTGGGAGACATCAATTATTACGCTGAGCTGTTCGTGGCCTCGGGCCTTGGCGTCAACGTCCTGGTGGAAGACCTCCGCCCGAAAGCGCTATCCGACCTCGTTACGAAGCTTCGGGGCCGGCGTGGAGTGCGCGTAATCGTGGGCGGCAAGGGCGCCCTGCGCGAGGTATACCGGGCACTGGACCGCAACGAGATCGTGGCCATCATCAGCGACCGAGATCTGTCGGGAGACGGACCGGAAGTGACCTTCTTCGGCTCCCGTGTGCGCATGCCGGCGCTGGCCTTCACCATAGGAGCCCGCCACAAGACCCCCGTGGTCTTCGGCACGGCGGTACGTCTGCGGGGAGACCGCATCGTGGCGGACGTGCGGCCCCCGTTCATCCCAACGACCGATTTGCATGCCGAGACCCAGCGCATGGCCGCCACGTTCGAGGAATTCATTCGGCGCTGGCCAGACCAGTGGCTGGCATTTCAGCCCATTTTCGGCGCGAGTCAGCGGACCAGGCATGGGACCGAGGTGGCGAATGGGTAAGGCCGATTTGCACGTCCACACGACCTGGGGGGATGGCACGGCGAGCGTAGCCGATATCCTGCGGTTTGCGTCCGACGAGACCGATCTCGACGTCATAGCTATCACCGACCACGACGATCTGCGGGGCGGCTGGGAAGCCCAAGCGCTGGCAGGTGCATACCGGGTGCAGGTGATTCCGGGTATAGAGATCACCACCTTGCAGGGCCACCTGCTGGCACTATTCCTCGAGCACCCGGTGAAGATGCTGCGCTCCGTGGAGTGGAGCATTCAGGCGGTGCACGACCAGGGGGGGCTGTGCATTGCCCCTCACCCGTTGAGCTGGCTGACACGCAGTCTCGGCGAGCGCGCCGTGCGGCGCGTGCAGCGCGACCCTCACCGCGAGGTGTACTTCGATGGCATCGAAGCCATCAACCCCAGCCTGGCCGGTCAGGTGACGGCTGCCAGAGTAGGGGAACTCAAGGCTGAGCTGCGCCTTCCCGAGACGGGCAGCAGCGATGCCCATCACCTACGTGGAGTAGGATCGGCGTTCACCGTGTTCGCGGGAAACACGGCGAGGGATCTGCGCCAGGCTTTGGCCGCTGGCGCGACCAGGGCGGAGGGGAACTTCGTGTGGCACCGTGAGATGACCGGCGTCATGAAGGCGCGCACAGCGTACCGCTGGCGCAAGTACGTGCTGGGGAAGCTCGCTCCAGCCCACAGTAGGGATGCGGCGATTGGTACGCGGCCGCACAGCCAGTCGGTGGAGGACTAGGATGAAGATCGGTCTGGTCTCCCCCTACGACTACGCCGCTCCTGGCGGCGTGAGGGAGCACATCGGGGCGCTGGATGCGAAGTTCCGTGAGTTCGGCCACGACGTCGTTATCCTCACCCCCAACTCAAAGGACGGTCGCGAAGAGCATCACGACAACGTGATCTCGCTGGGACGGGTGACTCCGTTGCGCGTCAATGGATCGACGGCACGCATCACGCTGTCGATGTGGCTGACGCACCGAGTGCGCCAGATTCTGCGCCAGGAAGAGTTCGACCTCCTGCACATCCACGAGCCCCTTATGCCCGCGCTGCCGCTCACCGTGCTGCGCTGCTCTGAGACGGTGAACGTGGCCACGTTCCACGCCCATGGGCAGTCCTACGTGTCGAACCTTGGCTATCTGTTCGGAAAGGCCATCGTCCGCCGGCGCGTGAAGAAGCTGCACGGCCGGATCGCCGTTTCCGACACCGCCAAGGACTTCGTGTCGAGCTACTTTCCGGGCGACTACGCCATCATCCCCAATGGGATCGACCTGGAATGGTGGCAGCGGCCGGTGAAACCTATCGAGCGCTTTGCCGACGGCCGGCCCAACGTCCTGTTCTTGGGCCGTCTCGAAAACCGGAAAGGGCTCAAGTATCTCATCCGCGCGTTCAACCGCGTGCGCCAAGAAGTTCCTCGCGCTCGCCTCATCGTCGCAGGCGAAGGCAGGCTGCGCTCAGGATTCGAGCGCTACGTCTGGCAGCACGATCTCGAGGGCGATGTGTTCTTCACCGGCTTCGTGCCGGCGGTGGACCGACCGCGCTACTTCGCAGCCGCTGACGTCTTCTGCGCACCCTCTACCGGACAGGAGAGTTTCGGCATCGTGCTGCTCGAGGCCATGGCGTGTGGGCGGCCTATCGTCGCGACAAACATCGCGGGCTATCGAGACGTGGTCACCAACCGCCGAGAAGGCCTGCTGGTGAAGGTGCGCGACAAGGATTCGCTGGCCGATGCGCTGATTGAGCTGCTCACCCACTCGGCCCGGCGGCAGGAGCTGGCCCAGCAGGGGTTGGTGACGGTGCAGCGCTACTCCTGGGAGCACGTGGCGCGCTGGATCCTGGACTACATGAGCGAAATCAGAGAACGACGGCTGCACGCTGGCGCGCTGCTGCCCGAGCTGTCGGCAGGCGAGGCCTAGAGCCGTGTTTGGGCCGCGCTCGCAGCGATTCTTCCGTGCGCTGGCCGAATGGTGGGTCAAGCCCATGGCGGCGGTGGGCCTCACGCCGAACATGCTGACGCTTCTCGGCTTTCTCCTGAGCGCGGCCGCGGCCGGCGCCATTGCCTTGAATCACCTCATCTGGGGCGCAGTCCTGCTGTTCATGGCCGGCGTGTGCGACTTGTCTGACGGCGCGCTGGCGCGGGTGCAGGGGTCCGGCTCGACGTTCGGAGCCTTCTTCGATTCCACGCTCGATCGCTACTCCGAATCCGTCGTCCTGCTGGGACTGGCCTATCACTATGGCGTGGCGGGCGGGGTGGTCGAGCTGATGCTTGTGTTCGCGGCGCTGGTTGGCTCCGTGATGGTCAGCTACACCCGTGCCCGAGCCGAAGGGCTGGGCTTCGAGTGCAAGGAAGGTCTGTTCGCCCGGCCGGAGCGGATGCTGACAATTATCGCCGGGCTGCTTCTTTACCCCTGGCTGCTGTGGTTCGTGGTTGCGCTGGCAGTCCTGAGCAACGTCACAGCCATCCAGCGAACGCTGCACATCTGGCGAATTACTCGCCCGCCATCTCTCCCGGAGCAGGGTCCCAAGCATAGCCTGCCTGAGAGCCCAACAGGCGGTTCAGCTCCTGAGCGAGGTTTGCTGCACTCAAACTGATTGCCTCAGGACTGACGAGGATCAGCCCCGGGTCCGTCGTCAGCAGCTCGCCGGCCAAGGCGTCCATGTTGGCAAATGGCAGTTCCTGCAAGCCAGAGTCATCCACGCGTAGGAGCCGCGACTCATCGCCAACGCGATCGACAATCAGGACCTCACGCCTCGCACTCCCCACGCTCATCTGCGTCCTCATTGTGGAAGACAGTAAGCGTCCTGTAAACACCTCCGGCCTAAGGTACTATTCGGCGCGGCATGGACTTCCGACTGACGGACGAGCAGGAGCTCATCCGCCGAACCGCTCGAGAATTCGCTGAAACGCGGATCGCCCCAATTGCCGCTGCCATCGATCAGGAGGAGCGGTTTCCGGTCGAGACGGTACGCGAGCTGGGTGCGCTGGGACTGATGGGCATGAACCTGCCGCCTGAGTACGGCGGTGCGGGCGCCGACTTCGTGAGTCACGCCGTGGCCATGGAAGAGATCTCGCGCGGATGCGCCGCCCACGGCGTGATCATGTCCGTTAACAATTCCCTGGTTTGCTGGCCGATCAGCGCCTACGGCACGGATGAGCAGAAGCGGAACTACCTGCCCGACTTGGCGAGCGGCCGCAAGCTGGGCGCATTCTCGCTGTCCGAGCCGGGATCGGGCTCAGACGCTGCCGGGCTGCAAACAACGGCAGCCGATGATGGCGACGCCTTGGTCTTGAATGGCACAAAAGCCTGGGTGTCGAATGGCGGCCAGGCCGACGTGTATGTGGTCTTCGTGCGGACCAGCAAGAGCCACAAGCACAGAGGCATCAGCTGCCTGCTGGTCGAGCGCGACACCCCCGGCTTGACGGTTGGCGCCAAAGAAAAGACCATGGGCATTCGGGCTTCCAGCACCGTTCAGCTCAGCTTCGCCGACGCGCGCGTGCCCAAACGGTGCCTGCTCGGAGTTGAAGGGCAAGGCTTTGAGATCGCCATGAAAACGCTCGACGGCGGGCGTTTCGGGATCGCTGCGCAAGCGGTGGGCGTAGCCCAAGCGTGCCTGGACGAGGCTCTCGCGTATGCGGCTGAGCGGCAAGCGTTTGACCAGCCGATTGGCCACTTCCAGGCGATTCGCTTCATGCTGGCCGATATGGCGACCAATATCCAGGCGGCCCGCTGGCTAACGCTGCATGCCGCCTTCTGCCGCGACCGGAACGAGCCATTTACCAAATGGGGATCGATGGCCAAACTGTTTGCCTCGCGCACAGCAGTCCAGTGCGCCGACGCCAATCTGCAGATCCACGGCGGTGTCGGCTACACCCGAGACTTCGCTGCGGAGCGACACTACCGCGACGCGAAGATCCTCGAAATCTATGAGGGCACATCACAGATCCAGCACGTGGTCATCGCCGATCATTTGATGCATCCGAGCCGCTGACGTGGTCGACAGCATCGCCGCTCGTTTGCGACTGGATACACTGGCTGATACATTGGCGCAATAGTCACGTAGACGAGACAGACGCGCTGGCATGCAGCTTGCTAAATACTCAAAAGGGGCAAACCAGGGGTGAAGACAGAGGTGCGGCCGAGACCCGGGTCCAAGGCTGAGTCATGAACAAGATCCTGATAGTCGATGACGATCCGGAGATCGTTCGTCTGATCTCGGAGTTGCTGAAGGACGAGGGCTACGAAGTTGAGTCCGTGACACAGAGCCTGCGCGTGTATGACCGCGCCAAGGCCAGCCGGCCGAACCTGATCCTGCTCGACATCATGATGCCCTATCTCGACGGTTGGGACGAGCTCAAGCTGTTCAACCTGGACGATGACCTTCGCCACATTCCCGTCATCGTCATCACTGCGGACCGCAATGCTTTCAAGGGTGTGGACGACGCCTCGCAATACGGCGTCGTTGATCATCTCTTCAAGCCCTTCGAGCTGAGTGAGCTCCTGGAGAAGATTCGGAACGCGTTGATGTCCAAAGCCCAGTAGTAGACTGCCACAACGCCGTCTGAGCGGTCTACTACAATCTCGGCGTAAGCCACCTAACGCTGCCACAGCAGGCCGGTTGAGGCCACTTGCGGCAGCTGGTCGTCTGGAGGTCCGCCTGGCCACGCTGCTCGCTAGTCCAAACGCTCGCGCAGCAGAGGCTGAAGCTTCGGCTGGCGAGCGCGGCGCGGCCATAGCCCCAACATGGAACGCGAGGCTCCCCCTCATTGGCCTGCTGCTTCTGTTCTTCGGGCTGAGCACGGCGCTCAACGTTGCCAACCCGATATGGGAAGGTATTGACGAGCCCAGCCACTTTCAGTACGTCAAGTACATCGCGGAGCAACATCGCCTTCCGCCCAAAGGTGCCGACCTGCCGACCCTGCCGCACGACGAAACGAGCTGCGCGAACATTCACTGCATCGCTCGCGGCGACATTACCAGGCAGCCTCCCCTGTACTACCTGCTTGAGGCGCCGTTCGTTCTACCTATCGACCTGAACAGCTACACGTCGTGGGTGGCAAATCCGTATTTCACCTGGCCCGGCTACCCACTGCGTAACGGCGCCGCCACGCACACCTTGACTGAAGCGTGGCCATACCACGGGATGGTCCTCGGCGTTCACGTGATGCGCGCGGTCTCCGGTTTGATGGGCGCGGGTACGGTCGCAGTCATCTATTTCACCGCACTGGCACTCGCCGGCCGCCGCTGGTTTGCCCTGGCAGCTGCTGCCACAGCCGCGCTGACGCCGGGCTTTCTCCTCACCAGCGCCACCGTCAATAACGACAACGGCGTGATCCTTACCAGCTCGCTCGCGCTCTTCTTCGGCGTTCGCGCCATTCTGTCCAAATCGCGTTATTGGCAGTGGCTAGTGCTGTACGCGGCGGCAGCGGCAGCGGCGATGTGGTCGAAGTCGGACGCCATTTTTTTGGTGCCGTTCGGCATTGCAGTAGGGCTCGTGAGCGTGAGGCGCTCAATGCGGGAAGTCGGTACCTCTCGCAGCCCGCGGCTTGCTCACCTCATTTTGTCAGCTTGCCTGGTCGTCAGCCTTACTCTCGTCGTGGAGAGCCTGCGGTCCCACTGGTTAGGTCGACTGATGGACGGTTTCCAGGCCCTTCGAAGCGCCGTTACTGCTCCGGTCTGCTCCTGTCCGGGTCCCGGTCAAGTGGTGTGGGGCGGGATCCCCAACCTTTGGGAAACGTACTGGGGATCCTACGGGTGGGACACCTTCCATCTGCCCGGACTGTTCTATCGGCCATTCCTGCTCTTTACCTGCCTGGCGCTGGGCGGCGTTGTCTTGTCGCTGAAACCACTCCCAGGGATGCCGGCCGTCCACGGCTCGTCCCGTTCGGGCACAACTGCCGCGGCAGCCCTGCTCTATTCTTCCTTCCTTGTGCTCTTGGCGGTTGTCCTGTATCGGAACATTGTTACGTTCAGCGACGGCGGCACGACACACGCCAGGTTCCTCCTGCCTGCCATTGGCGCGAGCTCGATCTTCATTGCCAGCGGGCTCGCAATACTCCCCAGCGTTTTCCGCAAGGCCGCGCTGGGCGGCCTGTTCGCCACCTGCCTCAGCGTCGTGGGGTACTCGATCTTGACGCTCCCCCAATCGTTCGGACCGACGGCGCCTGCGTATGGTGACGCTCGCTCGGCAGGAGTCCAACAGTCACTGGCGGTGGATTATTCCAATGGCATGCGCCTGGCGGGACTGAATCTCGCAGCAGACACGATCCATCAGGGTCAGCTTCTCCGTCTCGAGCTCTTCTGGACGGCGTCACACCAGCCTGACTTCGACTACTCCGCCTTCGTCCGGCTGAACGATGGGCAGGGCCACATCGTCCACGACGAGGACCATGGGCCTGGAATCTCGCTTCCCCTGCTGCCGCACGATTGGCTCGTCGGCGAATGGATCTCGGACCCATGGACGCTACGCGTGCCCTCGAATGCTCCTGCTGGCTCCTATGCCTTGGAAGTCGGTGTCTACGACTACCGTGATTTGAAGCCGGTCGAGGATGGGTCGGGTAAGGCTGCAACAACCATTGGCAGCGTCACCATCGGGTAGCCGAGGGCACTGAGACGCAATGCGGCAGCCTCCTTAGGCTGTGCAGTTACATCAGTACGCGCTGGTTACCACTTCGAGCCAATTCTGCCTGCCTACCATGCGTCCACGGATTGCATCGACCCGCAGAGGCCCCAGGCGCGCCTGGGTGGTGATGTGCCGTTGGGCAAGCAGCCCCACCGGTTGGGATGAGACCGCAATCGCCAGGCTGGTGGCGAGACCCAGCATCAGCTTCTGTTTGGGCGAGCTCATGAATTCACTGAGCCATAGCCCGACCGTGCCCAGCAGCACGCCAATTGCCACCGTCGTGCCGCAGCGGGGTGCTATGGCCAGGCTCAGCTCGCCTGAACGCAGGCGGGTCATGGCCTCGTTCACCGCCTCCCGGACCTGATCCTGCCTCGCGGTCCCGTAGAGCTTGAACCCTCTATTTGTGGATCGCGCGATCACCCGGACGCCGGGGTCGTGTTCCTGAAGGATGGCGATCGTGGCGTGCTCCAGCGCGTGATTCTGGCGCAGCTGCTCTCCGAGCCCCCAGGGGAATCCCACTAGACGGCCTCGGCCTTGGCGCTATGCCTGGCTGGCCTTGAATAGTAAATTTCCATGATCCTCTCAGCCAATCGTTCCGGATCGTGCTTCAGCGCGTCCTTTCGACTAACAACGTCGGCCGAGACCAGATGTAACGAGGCGTCTATCTGCAGCTGCCGCCGCCGGGGTGGACTGGTGACGGCAAACTTGCTTGGCAGCTCTGCATTTGGCTGGCTGTTGGCAAGCACGTATTGGAACAAGCCACGGCAGCCATGGCGATACAACGCGCGAATGTGATCGTCGACCTCGAAGCCATCCGTTTCACCACGCTGCGTAGCGACATTGCACACGTACACCTTCACGGCGTCCGACGCGCGCACAGCCTGTTGAATGCCTTCAATGAGCAGATTCGGCAGGATGCTGGTGTAGAGGCTGCCTGGACCAATCACGATGAGGTCGGCATCCAATACCGCCGCCACAGCTTCGGGATAGGCCATGATGTGCTCCGGTTGGAGGTACACGCGATCGATCTGCCGGCCGCTATCCGGAATGTTGGATTCACCGTGCACCATGACTTCATCAGCCATCACCGCCGACAGCGTCACGTCCTCCAACGTGGATGGCAATATTTGGCCGCGAACAGCCAAGACTCGGCTCGATTCCCGCAATGCCCGCTCGAAGTTGCCCGTGATCTTCGAAAGGGCCACGATAAACAGATTGCCGAAGCTGTGCCCTTCCAGATCCGTCCCTTCGCTGAAGCGATACTGGAACAGCTCCTGCACGAGCGGCTCGGCGTCGGCCAGCGCCACGATGCAGTTACGAATGTCACCCGGGGCGGGAATGTGAAACGCTTTGCGCAGACGGCCTGAGCTGCCACCATCGTCGGCCACCGTAACGATCGCGGTCAGGTTCGAGGTGTGCTCCTTCAGGCCATGCAACAGAGTGGACAAGCCATGGCCGCCACCGATCGCCACGATTTTGGGGCCGCGCTGGAGCTGCTTACGCTGCAGCACGATGTCGCTGATGCGGCCGCCGTTGGCGAAGGGCGCGAGCAGCGTACGGTTGAACAGCATGAGCGCGACGACGAAGATGCTGGCGCTCAGCACGATGAGGATGAGGCCGCGCAGCCACTGCGGCTCGACGAACTCCAGAAAGAGCCAGAACACCAGCCGACCAGACGTGCCCTGCCCGAAGTCGACTTCGCGATAGAGCTGCACGAGCAGCAGGGCAACCCCGAGGCCGCACAGCAGAATGCCCGCGAACAGCAGCAGCAGCCAGCGCTTGATCTGCAAGCCCGGGCGCAGCCACTGGATCATGACGCCCTCACGCTAGGATGCCTGCGCTCCTAAGCTCCCGGCGCGGAAGCAAATCCGCCGGCGGGAGCGTTTTGAGCGAGCAACCTCGATATGCCCTCCTCGAGGGCGATCGTCGGCTGCCAGCCCAGCAGCTCCTTAGCCTTGGCCACGCCTGCACGCTTGAAGCGTTCGTCATTGCCTCGGGGAAGCTGATGCACTGTGGGTGCGTGAAAGAACGACGCCAGCGTATTGATGGAGAACTCCTGCCCGCTTCCTATGTTGATTGGCTCACCCTTGCCCACCTTGTTCGAGGCGGCCGCCAGGAGATTGGCCCGAACGACGTCGTTCACGTGCGTGAAATCCCTCGTCTGGTTGCCATCACCATGGATAGTAAGCGCCTGTCCGTGCTGGCTCTGGTCCATGAAGATACCGATCACCAGCCGGTAGGCCCCTTCCATGACCTGTCGTGGCCCATACACGTTGAAATAGCGCAAGCACACCGTCTCCAGACCAAACACTGAAACGAAGTTCCGGCAGTAAATTTCACCCATCAGCTTTTGGCAGGCGTAGATGTTCAGTGGATTTGGAGCCATATCCTCCGTCAATGGCAGCGTTGGCTGATCGCCGTAGACGGACGACGACGACGAATAGACCACGCGTTTCACGTGCGCGTCCACCGCACCCTTGAGGACGTTGAGCGTGCCGGTTACGTTGGCGGCATGTGTGGACAACGGGTCGTCGATGGAGCGCTGAATCCTCGCGAGGGCAGCGGTGTGAAAGACGACGTCGATGCCTTTCAGAACCTGCGGCAACCGGGTGTCGGTTGCCAAGTCGGCTTCATGAAGGCGTGCCCGAGGATTGAGGTATTCGCGCTTCCCTGTCGAGAGGTCGTCGATGATCAGGACCTCATCTCCACGTTCGATGAGCGCATCGACGATCTGGCTGCCGATGAACCCGGCTCCGCCCGTTACGCAGACGCGCATTCGCCCTCTCCTCGAGCCTGTATCTCAGCCGCGACCGCCCGAATGGCTTCGTCGAGCCGGTTCGTAGGCATGAATCCGATGGTGCGCTCGAGCAGAGAGCAGTCCGGAACACGCCGTCGCATATCCTCGTAAGAATCGCCGTAGGCTTCCTGGTAAGACACATGCACGATTTTCGACCGGCTGCCTGTCAATTCCAGCACCCTGCGGGCCAAAGCATTGATCGAGATCTCGGTCGACTGCCCGATGTTGAAAATCAGCCCGGGTGAGGCCGGGGATTCGGCCAAAGCGATCATCGCTTTGACTGTATCTTCGACGTAGGTGAAGCAGCGGGTCTGCTCCCCATCGCCGTAGACCGTGAGTGGTTCGCCGGCCAGCGCCTGGCGCACGAGGTTTGGCAGGACCATGCCGTACCTTCCGGTTTGTCTTGGCCCGACCGTGTTGAAGAGGCGCACGACCAGCGCCTTGACCTTTCCCTCGCGATGAGACGCCAGCGCCAGCGCCTCATCCGCCATCTTGGCGACCGCATACCACCAGCGTGCAAGCTCACCCGCTCCGAGGATTCGATCGGCCTGCTCTGACAGCGGCCCTGATTCGTTCTTGCCGTAGACCTCCGACGTAGAAGCCACGATCAACGTGCTGCCGGGCGCGGCGGCAGCGAGGGCATTCTCCGTGCCTCGCAGATTCGTGTTCAGCGACGCCAGCGGATGGTCCAAGATCGTACGAACGCCAACCGCCGCGGCTAAATGAAAGATGACATCGAAGGGCGGGTCGCACAATCTCTCGAGTGCCTGGCTATCGCAAACGTCGGCCTGGATGAAACGAAAGGCCGGCCATGATCTGACAGCGGAAAGATTCCGAAGGCTGCCGGTTGCCAGGTTGTCGATGGCGACAACCTGGTCACCCCGTTGCAGGAGTGCCTCGCTAAGATGGGAACCAATAAAGCCGGCCGCGCCGGTGACGAGGGCCCTCAATTGGGATATCGCCTCATTGCGGGGTGTTCTCCGGGTCGGAGGGGGTCGCTGGTGAAGGCACTAGCTCGTCAACCCTATCGTCTGCTTGTCTGATTGATTCAGTGGAAGCGATGACTGGCTCTGCGGTCGACGCCTAGGCCTCCAAGCACCCACCCAAGCAAAAATCATTGTCCATCCATCTAGCGACAGGATGAACGCGGGCAGAAGTATTTGCAGGCGGAGTCGGAAGAGGGTTCCCAGGTTACTAACGACAAAACCCAGCGCGAGTCCGAGGAACAGAACATACAACGCGAGAATCGGCATCGCTCCCCGTGGACGTATAAAGCTCGCGACAAGCGCCACCAGCAGTCCGGGAAGTGAGAGCCAAAGAAACGCATCTTCGATATTGGCAAGATAGCGAAGAGGACCGATTGAGTTCCCCACCGATCGCCATTCGCTGGGCTTCGGTCCAACAAGGGCGAGCTGAAGGGCCCTAGGCAGGTAGCCCAGAACATCGCCACATGTTTCAAATCGGGTCGTCGAGTCGAGTTGAGATCCTCCGCCCGAAGTAACAAAGCGACCTCTCGCTCTGAGGAACGGACCCGCCAACGAACACCCCAGACTTGAAACGGGAGATGGTGCAGTTTCGACCGAGGGCCCGGGATTGGCAGTTGAGGCGCCGGAACTCGGTTGGCTGAAAAAAGAAGAGAGCTTGGCGCGCATAACGTCGAAGGCGTTCACCCCCACATGGTTCAGCGGTTCTTCGTAATAGGAGGGAATGCTGCCCAGAACGACTGCTGCCAGAACAATTGAAACGGGTGCGAGTCGGCCGATGTCCCGGTGTTGCAGTCGCGCCGAAATAACGCTGACGGCTATTCCAACCAACACCGCACCTACTATTGCCGGGCTCGTGTATTGCCCGCGGATTAGAGAAACCAGCAGCGCCCCACCAAAGACTACTGTGCCCCAGGAAAGGAGCTTCCTTGGAGCGAGCTTCGGGTCTGTGCACATCAAACAGCTGACACCAGCCACCACGGCAAAGATTGCGAGCCAGGTCAGGGGATCCTTAAGCAGCTGGCTGCTCCAGGCAAGAGATGAAGGCCAGAATGCGACTATGCAAGCGGCTATGACCGCTGAGATGCTCGTAACACCAAGTGATCGAGCCGCAACGAAGGCCAGAGGCACACACATGGCAGCGAAGAGAGCATTGGCAACTAGTACCTGTGGCAACCCGAAACCAAAAGCCCAATAAATGCCCGCGATGATGATGGGAAAGCGATCGAACGACCCGTTCTGCAAATGGCTCCCAACATCTTGGAGGTTATGCGCCTGACTTGCGTACTCGACCGCATCCGTCGCAAACGTCCAATACCCTCCCGGGAGCTGGAGGCTGACAAGAATCGGCAAATGGAGGAAGCTGACAAGAAACAAGCCTAGTCCAATCAACAGCCGGATGATGAAGCTTGAAAGAGTTAGCCAGACTATCCAGCCATTGTTGGCTCGTCCCGCAAGCCACCTCAGCAGTGCCACGGCAACGCCCACTTCAGATAGCAAACGGACCGCGAATACTACCTCACCCATGCCGTTCCCCACTCGCCCGGCCACCGTTCATCGAGGTGCCGTCGAGCAAGTTTGATTAGGGTGCATTGCCCGGACTCGCTTGGGCACAAAACGCTCCTCTGCCACGTCCTCCCACCTATTGGAACACGCGTTCGCGTTGGAACACGCGCTTGCGCATCAGCCCGCCCTGACCTCTCATATGTCCGTAACTGGCGGGACCATGAACTCACGGTGCCACAGCTCAAACATGAGTAATGTCCAGAGCGTGTAGGTGTGGTCATGGCTGAAGCACTGGTGCTCGTTCCAAAATGAGTGGATCGCCTTCGGCTGGAAGAATTCGTGCATGGCTCCGTCTTGCGCCAGCAGCGCATCTTCCGCCATTTCCCGAAGCGGTCCGCGCAGCCATGCGCCTACGGGTATGCCGAATCCCATCTTGGGGCGATCGATGTTGTCCGCTGGGACAAATTTGCGAGCGAACTGCTTCAGCAGGTGCTTTTGCTGAATTCCATGCCGCAGCTTGAAGACAGCCGGCAGGCTTGCCGCAAACTCCAGCACGCGATGGTCGAGTAACGGTGACCGGGTCTCGAGCGAGTTTGCCATGCTGGCGATGTCCATCTTGACCAGCAGATCGTTCAGCAGGTACGTATTCACTTCGGTCGCGAGGACCTGGTCCGTCAGATCCAGGCCGGCGTTCCGTTCGAACTCCCGCTCGACGACCTTGGAGCGCTGGGCTCGAGCTTGGGCCAAGATGTCAGGTTTGAGCAGCTGCGCCACGCGACTAGGGGAAAGCGTGGCCACCCATTGAGCCAAGCGATCGGCCGGAGGCCGACCGACAGCTTCAAGGAAGCGTCCGGCGCGCCGGACGCGAGAAGGCAAGCGTAGGTTGCCTGCCATTGGCGGGCCGATTGCCATACTCGCGCTCGAAGCTCCCGGAACGTGCGCGATCCATGCCGCGATCTGCATTGCCCGATGGCGGTCGTAGCCAGCAAAAGCCTCGTCGCCACCGTCACCGTTCAGCGCGACCGTGACGTGCTGGCGTGCAAGCTTGCTGACGTAGAACGTAGGGATTGCCGAGGAGTCAGCGTACGGCTCACCATAGTGCCGGACGAGGGTAGGAAGCACGGCTGCCGCGTCTGGTCGGACAATGAGCTCATGATGGTCGGTATCGTAGCGTTCGGCCACCCGCCGCGCGTGTTGGAGCTCATTAAAATCCGCCTCTTCGAACCCTATGGAAAAGGTCTTCACTCGCCCGGGAGTCAACTGGGCCATGAGCGCGACGACGGTACTGGAATCCACGCCCCCGCTCAGGAGCGCCCCCAGCGGGACGTCGGCTACGAGCCGCAGCTTAACCGCCTCGCGCAGCTCCCTTTCGAGCTCGGCAAGGGCCTCTCGCTCGCTTATCCGCAGCTTCGGCTTGAACGACAGCTGCCAATAGCGTGTCACCGACGTGCTGCCAGCGTTCCACGTGAGGTAGTGACCCGGCGGAAGCTTGCGTATTCCTCCGTAGATACTGCTGGGTACGGGCACGTAACCGTACGCCAGATAGTCACCCAAGGCACCGAAGTCGATCTGGCGATCCAGCGCTCCGGAGCCGAACAGCGATTGAAACTCCGAGGCGAAATACAGGCTTCCATTGAGCTCGGCATAGACCAGCGGCTTCTTGCCTACTCGGTCTCGGGCCAATAGCAGGCGCTGACGTTTCACATCCCAGAGGGCAAAGGCGAACATGCCACGCAGCCGCGAGACGCAGCCATCTCCATATTCCTCGTAGGCATGGACGATGCACTCGGTGTCAGACTGGCTGCAGAAGACGTGCCCACGCGATCGGAGCTCGTCTCTCAGCTCTCGGAAGTTGTAGATCTCGCCATTGAGTACCACCCAGACAGACTGATCTTCGTTGGCAATGGGTTGATCCCCAGTTACCAAATCGATGATCTTGAGGCGCCTGATACCGAGACACGCCTCCCTGTCCTTGAACAGGCCCTCAGCGTCGGGCCCGCGGTGAACCATGGCGTCCGTCATTCGCTTCACCGCGGTCGAATCTGCGGCAGGACCGGCAATCCCGGCAATTCCGCACATATGTCGATTAACTCAAGCGGCTACGAGTCTGCGCTTGTCGGCCAACACGCGCTCATAGATGCCCTCGAGGCCCGAGGCCACGGCAGGCAAATCGAATTGGCGCTCGACGAGCGCCAGGCCATTCCTAGCCAGCCTAGCGGCCAGCGGGCGGTCGGAGAGTAGCTGCAGGACAGCGCTCGCCAAGGCCTCGGCATCGCCCGGGGGCACGAGCATGCCGGTAAGACCATCGACGATTGCCGCCTGCACGTCCACAGTCGTGAACGCCACGACCGGCTTCTCGCAAGCCATCGCTTCCAGCACAGTGATGCCGATGAACCCTTCAACGATCCCAGGCTTCACGTATACGTCGGTCTCGGCCAGGATCGCGTCAACATCCGCTCGGCGGCCGGTCAGAATGACACGCCCTTCCAGGTCGAGCTGGCGTATCTGCTGTTGCAGTTCCCCCCAAAGTGGGCCTTCACCCACAACCAGGCAGCGGGTGTTGGGCTGCTGGCGCACGATGCCAGAGGCGGCCTGAATGAACAGATGATGGCTTTTTCGCGAGTGCAGCGCTCCGATCGTGCTGATGATGGCCTCCTCCGGTCCAATGCCGAACTCGGCCCGAATCGCTCCGGCGCGGGCTGCCGAGGATCGAAAGCGCGAGCAGTCCACGCCAACCACTCTACAGTCGATCATCCGATCAGCATCGACCCGGAGTCGCCGCATAGCGCGTTCGATCTCCTTGGAGATGAGCAGGATACGGTCGGCGCCGATTGCTAACAGCCAATTTCTCGCGTCTGTCACCAGACCGGCTTCGTGATCCGAATTCTGCAAGCCCATCGGCGAGCTCAAATGGACAGTTGTGCTCTTCCGACCCAGTGCCATCGTCGCGACGACGTTAGCCGCGGCCGACATGGCGTGAACCACGTCGAATCCCTGGTCCTTGGCGAACTGCCGCAGTCGCCACGCCGCCTTGAGGAGACCCATGGGGTTACGGATCTCGATAGCCGATCTCAAGTGCTCCACACCCTGTTCCTGCAAGGCATCTTCGAGCACGCCTCCCGATGACATCACCCACACGTTGTGTCCGCGCTGCTGGAGCTCTCGGGACAGGCCGACCAGATTGGTTTCCACCCCGCCCACATCCATCGAGTTGGTTGTAAACAGGATGTTCAACGCTGCGCAGGCGCAGCCGTGGACCGAGTGGCAGCATCGAGCGCTTCGACGACAAGCGACAGCTGCCCGAGGGAAAGCTCCGGATAGATCGGCAGGCTCAGTATGCGGGAAGCAGCGCGCTCCGTTCGAGGCAGCGCAACATCACTCCCACCGAATGTGCGCCAGGCTGGCTGCAGATGGATCGGCACGGGGTAGTGGATGCCGGTCTCAATTCCCTTTTCCGAGAGGTACGAGCGCACCGCGTCTCGCTGGGACTCCAGCTCGACGACAAACAGGTGATGCACGTGCTGGCCATCGGCTGCATCGTCCAGCAGCCGCACGGAAGGTAAAGACTGCAGGGCTTCGCGGTATCTCCCCGCGGCCAACTCGCGTGCGTCGTTCCATTCGTCCAGGTGTCGCAGCTTCACTCTCACCATGGCCGCCTGGATTTCATCCGGCCGCTCGTTGAAGCCGAACACCTGGTGCTGATATTTCGATGAGGAGCCATGATCTCGCAATCGCCGGACGGCATCCCGCACCTCGGCATCGTCGCTAGTGACCATGCCCATCTCGCCATAAGCGCCCAGGTTCTTGCTCAAGTAAAAGCTGAAGCAGCCTGCCTGCCCCCAAGCGCCTGCGAGCTTGCCGCCCCGGCGGGCACCATGCGCCTGACATGCATCTTCAATGACGGACAGATTTCGCGCCTTGGCTAGGGCCATGAGGCTTTTCATGTCCACCATTCGGCCAAAGAGATGCACTGGGATGATCGCACGAGTGCGTTGGCTAATGGCCTGGTCGACCTGATCAAGGTCCAGCAAGTGCGTGCCAGGATCGATGTCGATGAACACCGGTCTCGCACCCGCCTGGATAATTGCGCCAGCCGTGGCCACAAAGGTGTTCGCGACGGTAATGACTTCGTCGCCCGGCTCTACGCCAACAGCCCGCAAGGCCAGGTGCAGCGCCGAAGTCCCGGAGCCTACCGCTACCGCGTATTTCGTTCCGCAATAGGCGGCGAACTCCTCCTCGAGGGCGCGGACATTCGGACCGAGAAACAGCTGCATGCTGTCCAGGGCGTTCGCTACGGCCTGAAGCAGATCGGCTCGCAGGGCCTGGTACTGTGCCTTGAGGTCGACGAACGGCACTAGCGTATCTACGCTGCGACCTCCTGGGCCGTCCCGCGGTTGCGCATCGACCGCTCGGCCGCTTCAATAACCCGCACGATTGCGAGTCCGAACCGGCCGTCGCTCCGAGGCTTCCGGCCGGTTCTAATGCACTCCAGAAAGTCCTGACACTCCAGCAGAAGGGGCTCGGTAGCATCGATCTTCGGGCTGGTGATGTCACCGGTTCGATAGGTCAGCTGAAACTCACCGAACGTCTCAGGATTGTGGACCTTGTCCACCCCCCGATCGAACAGCTTCACCTTTTCCACCGGCTCGACGTCGTCATACAGCACCATCAGCTTGCTGCCTACGATCGTCATGCGCCTAAGCTTCACCGGCGCCAGCCAACTCACGTGGAGCTGGGCCAAGACCCCATCCGCGAACTCCAGGTTCACGAAGGCCACATCCTCCAGCCGGTCTCCCAGCAACGAGCGGCCATGCGCACTCACCAGGACGGGTGCCCTTCCGAGCCAGTACAGGAGGATCGAGAGATCATGCGGGATGAGATCCCACAGCACGCTGACGTCCTTCTGGAACAGGCCCAGGTTCACCCGAGCGCAATCCAGATAGTGGAGGTCGCCTACCGTGCCGGCGGTGAGCACTTCCTTGATTCGCACCACCGGCGGGCTGTACACGAATGTGTGGCCCACCATCAGCACCTGGCCCGTCTTCTCCGCCAGCTCACATAGTCTTTCAGCCTGCTCGGCGCTCGAAGCGAGCGGCTTTTCGACAAGCACGTGCTTGCCTGCCTCGAGGGCACGCGATGCCAACTCGAAATGTGTCGACACGGGTGTAGCCAAATAGATCGCTTGGATGCTTCGGTCCTGGAGCACCTCGTCAACCGACGTTGTCGTGCTGATGTCGGGATACCGACGCTTCAACTGCTTCAGCCTGTCGGCATCGAGGTCGCAGGCGGTCGATAGCCGGCAATCCGGTAATTCGGCTAGATTACGAACGACGTTGGGGCCCCAATAGCCGTATCCGATGGCACCAATCGAAATCGTCAAAGTAATCGGCAGATCAGATGCGTTGGCGGGAGCGACGCACAAAGGACCAGGATAATGCTCAGATGATAGCCAACGACGTGAAGCTCGGTCGCAATGTCAAAATACCCCAGCCCGAGCTCGTGAATCTTTATGGCTGCAGCATCGGTGATGAATGCACGATTGGCGCATTCGTCGAGATTCGCCGCGATGTCGTCATTGGGTCACGCGTCAAGATTCAGGCTTTTGCCTTCATACCTGAAGGTGTGGAAATTGGCGATGGCGCTTTCATTGGACCGCACGTAACATTCACGAATGATCGTTATCCGGCCTCGGTGAATGAAGCCGGTGAACTGCTGATGCCCGGCGAGTGGCAGCTAGAGAGAACGGTTGTGGCGGCCCGGGCCGCTATCGGGGCAAACGCCACGATCCTCTGCGGAGTCACTATTGGCGAGGGAGCCACGGTTGGCGCCGGGGCGGTCGTCGTGAGCGACGTGCCGCCCGGAATGACGGTTGTCGGCAATCCCGCTAGGCCGCTCCCCATCCGTCGAGCCGGTCCAGGCGCCAGGGCGGACTCATAGTTGAGACTCCTATATGGACGAAATATGTTTTCGCCCGAAGACCTTGGTGGCAATCGACACCCAGTCGAAGTGTTGAGCCGGCTCGCGAAGCGGGGACATGAGATCCGAGTGGCGACGTCGGGAGACCGGGTGCGGCTGAAAGCCCAATATCCCTGGGCCGATTTCTTCACCTATCCGCGACCCACTGGCGGGACCGCGGCCAATCATCTGGCGCATCTGAAAGGCGCACGTGCCCAATTTCTAAACGCCTCCCGTGGATTCCAACTCCAAGTGCTCTTGCTTGCGTCGTACGAAGTCGCTGCGGCCGCCCAATTCGTTGGCTGCCTGCGCGGTGTGCCCAGCATGTTCTTCTACCACTCTGAGCTCTATTCCGACTACGTGAACAGGGTTGCCAAAGACCGGCGACCAGCCAAGCGCCTTTTCGGCCGCCTGCTCAATGCCTACGCTCACTGGCTCGAGCGTCAAGTGCTGGAGAACAGCAGCGTAGTGGTAGCGGTTAGCGGCTTCTCGGCTGAGCAGATTGCGACCCATGCGCCACGCGCGACCCAGCGAGTCGTCTCCATTCTGAATGGCGTCGATACGACTTTCTTTCATTCCCGCTCAGACCGCCAACAACTCAAGACGCAGCTGGGGCTTGAGCCGACCGTCCCGCTGGTCATAGGCGTGGGCAGGATGGTTCCAGTTAAGCGCTTCGAGCGATTTCTCGAGACAGCCGCGCTGCTGAAGGCCGAGGGAGTGGCCTTCCAGGCTGCTTTGATTGGCGAAGGTCCCGAGCGAAGCAGGTTGGAACGGGCCAGCACGAGCCTGGGAGTCGCCGATCTCGTGCGCTTCACCGGCCAACTCAACGCCGAGCAGTTGCGTGCATACATGCAGGCCGCGGACGTCCAAGTGTGCTCGAGCGTGTTTGAGAACCGTAGTCTCGCCATCATGGAGGCGCTCGCCTGCGGCACTCCGGTTGTAGGTACGGCGACCGGAGGCACTCCCGAGCTCTTGAATGCCGTCGACACTCGGCTGCTTGTATCGGAGCAGTCAGCCTCGGCACTCGCTTGCCCCATCCGCTGGCTGCTGAGCACCCCAGCAGAACGCGAAGCCCTCGGCGCTCACTGTCGCCAGTTCGCGGTTCAGCAGCTCGACTGGGAACGAACCGTTGATCTCGTGGATGCTCAATTACACGCGTTGGTCAGCTGATGCGATCCCTCGTCCTCGGAGGCTGTGGCTTCATCGGCTCTCACCTGGTTCGCCGCTTGGCAAGGGATGAGGCCGAGATCAAGGTCCTCGACCTTGGCCCAAGCCTGCATCACCCCGAGGAGCCAGGCTGCGCGTACCTCTACGGCAGCTGGCAGGATTCCTCGCTGCTCAGCGAGGCGCTCGAGGGGGTCAGCTGTGTCTATCACCTGATTGGCACGGTGCAGCTCGCACAGGCAAATGAGCATCCGGCAGAGGACCTTCAGAGGACCGGTGTGGACTCCGTGCGCCTCCTCGAGGCGTGCGTCTCGCATGCTGTGAAGCGCGTGGTTTACGTATCGTCCGGCGGCGCCGTTTATGGCTTGCCCCGAACCGTCCCGATAGCAGAGGACCACCCAACCGAGCCTATCTCCGCTCACGGTATCTCGAAGCTGGCCGTCGAGAAGTACTTACGGCTGTTTGCCCATTTGCACGGTTTGGAGCACCAAATCGCCAGATGCTCCAATCCCTACGGTGAATGGCAAGATCCGCTGCGAGGCCAGGGAGCAGCGGTGGCGCTGCTCTGGCGCACGCTGAGGCGTGAACCGGTGAGCATCTGGGGCGATGGGAGCGTGGTGCGCGACTACGTGTACGTTGGCGACGTGGCAGACGCACTCGCCCGACTCGGTACGCATCCGGAGCCAAACCGGATATTCAACGTGGGGTCTGGTGTCGGGACATCCCTGATCGACCTTCTGGGCGCCATTGCTCGCGTCGCTGGCCTCGATCCCATCGTGCAATACGCTGAAGCGAGGCAGTTTGACGTGCAGATGAACGTCCTCGACGTAACCAGCCTGCAACGCGCCACTGGCTGGTGTCCGAGCGTGCAGCTGGAGGAAGGGCTGCGACGCACGCAGGCTTGGCTGGAGGATTTCGGACGGGGAAAGTCAGCCTGAGCGACTGGCTCGCCAGCGCAGCAGACTGGCGTACAGGTTATTGCCACGATTGCCCGACACGATGGATGCTAACGTTCGGAGACCGCGCCCGGAAATGAGCAGGCGGGGATCGTAACGGCAGCCCAGGACCAGGGCGTGCAGTGCGGCGGCCCGGTCTCGGTTCGAAAGCCCGCGCGATATTCGGCGGGCATGCTCGCCGACAGTTCTCAGGAGATCTGGCGACCCATTCGCTTCAGGGTAACGCGCCATGTATTCGCGCAGCAGCCGCTTGTACAGACCCCAGAAGCGGTTCAAATCCGCACCGTCGATCCCGAGTCGCAGGCGAGCTGCGAGATCCACCTCGGCGTCCGGAAAACTATGGCCGAAGACCTGTTCCAGCATCCGGCCGATGATGAACCTGTTCTCCGCTATGGAGCGGTTAGCCTTAGCGCCCACCAGAGAGCCCATCATAGAGGCGCCATGCTGCCGGTAGCTCAGGAGCCGGTCAGGCAGGTTAGCGACTTGGTACCGCAAGGCTATTCGAGACCAGAGCTCATAGTCTTCGCACTGGCGAAAATCGGAGTATCCGCCAGCCGCGAGAATGACTTCTCTTCGGAACATCACGGAGGAGTGGACGAAGGTGTTATCGAAGATCAGCGCCCAACGAATGCTCGCCTGTTGAAGGCTGACGTCGAGCTGTCCTATGGGATTTCCGGCTTCGTCGATGACCGTAGCCTGACTTCCGAGCAGGACGATATCAGGATGTCGAGCAAGGTAACCGATTTGCCATTCGAATCGCCTCGGATGGGAAACATCGTCCTGGTCATGCCGAGCTACCAGTGGGGCTGTGGCTAAGCTGAGGGCGCGGTTCAGCGTGCCGGCCAACCCCAGGTTGCTTTCGTTTTCGAAGAGCCGGACGCGAGGATCGTCATAGCCCCTCACGACATTCGCCGATTCGTCCTGCGAAGCATCGTTTACGACGAGCAACTCGAAGTCCGCGTGCGTCTGCACCAATATGCTGTCGATTGCCGAATGCAAGAATCGGGCGCCGTTGTACACCGGCATCACCACCGACAGATCAGGCATGTGTAACGGCCTCAGCCCAGATCTCGCCCCAGGCCACCTGCAGCTGCCTGATGGACAAACCGGCCTGGCTCAACTCCTCCTCAAATGAGTCCACCGTGTATTCAGTGAAGTGTGTGGCGTCGCTGAAGTAGGGAAGCTTGAGCTCTTGCCGCAATGGCACTCGCCAATCCCGGTTGTAGAGTGGGACGCGAATAAGCCAACGAGCGGGAGCGACTTCCCCGAGCAGGCGACGTAGAAACCCCACCCTTTGTTCAATGTGCTCAAGCAGATTCGACAATACGATGACGTCGAAGGCGCCCTCCGGCCGCTCCTCCAAGGCATCACCATGGATGAATTCCAAATTGGGCAGCCCGAAGCGAGCGCGGGCCATGGCTATGTGTTCCGCGTTGAGATCGATACCGACCACTTGAGCGTCAACCCGAGAAGCTATCGAATAGGCGACCGCGCCGTAGCCGCAGCCCAGGTCCAGGACCCGTTCGCCTGGGTGAATCCGATCCACGAAGAAGTCGTGGTAGCGCATCAAGCGATGCTTAACGTGGACCCCGCTGTCGTAGCTGATCGCCACCTCATTGACACGGCTGGTCAGATCGTCGTCGATTTGAAGCAACGCGCGCATCGCGGAGCGCGGCGGCCCAGCCGCCGTCGCATCAAAAACTGCCTGCAGGAGCCGGCGCCTCAGGCGCCACGGAATGAGGCGGAACGGTGCGCTCGCGATCAGACGGATGGACCGTCTCACGTCAGAAGCTCCTCAAATGCCTGTTGGTGCCTCAACAGCCAAGCATCGAGATCAAAATTGCTGACGGCTCTCTCCCTCGCCGCCCGTGAATACTCGCTCAGGCGAGAGGCGACCGCCACGACAGCCTCGGCCATCACGTTGGGATCGGGAGGAATATCCTGCTCCCAACTCAGCTCGGCGGGCACTCCCACTCCTGCATCCTGCCCAACGATCTCCGGCACGCCGCCACTGCAGGAGTACACCACGGGCAGCCCGCAGGCCATGGCCTCAATGACGAGGCCTGGCGAGGGATCGTTGTACTTCGTGTGCAGCAGGATGTGGGCGCGGCGAAAGATATCCGGCGCTTCGACCTGGGTGTATGGTCCCACGAGCGTCAGTCGGTCAAGTACCTGTCGCTCCTGAGCCAGCCTCTTGACTGCCTCCAGGGCCAGTGCCTCGTCTGGAGTCCAGGTCAGCCGGCCAGTGATCAGCAGCCGTGTGGCCGGGCGGGTCTTGACCACTCTAGCCAATACCTCGATCGCCGAGGCTACGCGATACCACTGATACTGAGTGCCACCCAGCAGCAGCACCAACTCCTCGGTGGTTCGATCTGCCGTAGCCGGAGTGAAGCGAGTCGTATCGACCGCGTTGTACAGGATGTCCCAAGGCTTGCTTCGGGCCCCCAAGTATCGGTCGGCGCTGTCCTTGCAGAATTGGCTCTGGTAGAAAACGTAATCTGCATGGCGGATAAGGCGGGCCATGGGACGGTTGGCCTGTTGCCAGCCAGGTCCATGCCACGCGGGATAGGCCACTCCATCCTGGTTCCAGACCACCTTGGCCCCCTTGCGACGCGCCAGCCGGGCCAAGGCGACCGCGCCCCGCGGCGGCTGGCTGCTAACCATGTAGAGGATATTGAATCTCGCGGGGGAATTCGGATAGATGTCCTGCATCCGTTGGAACTTGACTATCCCGCCAATGGCAGGCTCGAGCGACGAGGGAATCCGTGGTTGCCCATACCAGACCTGCGGCGGCAGGCACCGGGGCACGCTTGCCCGATTCTCGGAGAGGAGCGCCGGAAGGCTCGACATCAAGGAGATTGCCTGGCGCATCCGGATTCGAGTCGACACCGGCAAGAGGTTGGCCGGATGATCCGGGCCGTGGTTTGCCAGAGATCTGATAAGGTTCGGACGGCCGATGGCCAAAGCATAATGTCCCCGTTCCAAGAACCTAGCCGCGTTGCGGAGGAGCCATGCGCCTGATCAGAAGCATGGCGGCCAATTTTGGCACCGCAGGTGAGCTGCTGGGCTACCTTTGGCAGCGCAAGCTGTGGTGGTTGGTACCAATGGTCACCGTGCTACTGGTCTTCGGGCTGCTCCTCGTATTCGCCGCCACCACCGGTGTCGCCCCGTTTATCTACGCGTTGTTCTAGCCATTCGCCTTTCGTACCACCGCATCGCCCATTACCAGGAGGTCGATCCCGCTCCGGGCAAAGGTCGAGAGCGCATTCTCTGGGGTGTTGACGATTGGCTCGCCGCGTAAGTTGAACGAGGTGTTGAGCAGGACTGGGACGCCGGTACCCTGTCCGAATTTCTCCAGCACGCGATAGTAGCGCGGGTTCCATTCGGACCGAAGAGTCTGCAGCCGGCCGGATCCATCGACGTGCGTTACAGCCGGAATGCAATCGCGCCGGTTCTCCCTGACCTGGCTGACTAACAGCATGTAGCGCGCTGGATAATGCCTGGCCGGCTCAGGGAGCTCGAAGTACTCACTCGCGTGCGCCTCTGCAACGACCGGTGCAAACGGCCGGAAGGGTTCCCTGAACTTGATCTTGACGTTCACCGTCTCCTTCATCTCCGCCCGTCTGGGGTCGGCTAGGAGGCTCCGGTTTCCCAGCGCTCGTGGTCCCCACTCGAAGCGGCCTTGATACCAGCCGACGACTTGCCCCTTCATCAACGCGTCGGCAACGATATCCGTGAGACGCTCGTCATCTTCAATCCAATCGAAGCCCGCTCCTGCGCGAGCGAGCGCGGCGCGGATAGCGGCGGGACCGTGTTCTTCGCCCCAGTAGGCATGCTCCAGAACAAAGCGGCGGGGCTGTCCCAGAAGGACGTGGTGGGCGTACAGAGCCGCTCCCAGCGCCCCACCTGGGTCACCGGCCGCAGGTTGAATGAAGACGTGCTCGAAGGGCGTCTCGCACACCAGCCGGCCATTGGCCACGCTGTTCAATGCAACCCCACCGGCAAGGCACAGATTCTTCGAGCCGGTCTTCTCATGGGCATATTTCGCCATCTTGAGGACAGTGTCTTCGGTTACGCGCTGGACGCTGGCGGCAATGTCCGCCCAGCGCTGATTCTTCTCGGCGAGGGCTCTATCGGAATGACTCCCAGTGGCCTCAGTGAAGAACTCCGCCTCTCCGGGCCGTGGTTCACCAAAAAGATCCACGAAGCGCCGGTTGTACGAGTGCCGGGTGGAGACGTGGAAGCTGAAGTAGTCCAAGTTCAGACGGAAGCTCCCGTTGTCCTGAACGTCGATCAGCTTGTACACATCGTCCACGAAGTGGGGCCGCCCATATGGCGCCATACCCATGACCTTGTATTCGCCCTCGTTCACCTCGAATCCAAGAAAGGCGGTGAAGGCCGAGTACAGAAGCCCGAGCGAGTGGGGAAAGCGGATCTCGTCGAAAAGCTCGATGTCATTTTGGGCCCCGTTGGTGGGGTGCTCGTTCGAGTCCCAGCGGGCGGTCGCCCGTCCAACGGTCGCCGTAGCCCATTCGCCGACACCGTCGATGGTGAGGATGGCTGCCTCATCGAATGGCGAGCAGAAAAATGCGCTGGCCGCGTGAGACAGGTGGTGCTCAGAGAAGAGCACCCGCTCTGAGCGCACCCCCAGCTCGCTCATGATCTGGCCCTTCACCCACAGCTTCTCGCCAAACCAGGCGATCATCGACTCTCGGAAGACGCTCCAGCCCCGCGGGAACGTTTGCAGGCAGGTCAACAGGATTCGCTCGAACTTGAGCAGCGGCTTCTCGTAAAAGACCACGTAGTCCAGATCCTCCCGCCGAATGCCTGCCTGGCGCAGACAGAAGTCGATGGCGAGATGTGGAAACCCCTGGTCGTGCTTCTTGCGTGAAAAGCGCTCTTCTTCAGCTGCCGCTACGAGCAGTCCATCCTGCAGGAGCGCCGCCGCGGCGTCGTGGTAATAGCACGAAATGCCCAGAACGTACACGATCAGCGCGACCTCGCGCTGCCAACGATGCCGTTACTGATCAAGCTAGCCGCCGCGAATCGTCAATCGTGCGGTCTCGGGTGGTCCGGGACAGCCAGAAGCTGCCGGTGGGGCGCGATCTGAGCTCGAGCGGATCAGAGGTCATGCGAGCGATAACCGCGAAGGGCACGAGAATGGTGAAGTGGAACAGCGTGAGAAAGACGCGGCCCACGGTATCGCCCATGATCCGGCCAATCCGTTTCCAGACCGTCCAGACCCGTCGCAATCCGCTTATCGTGGCATCCTTCAACGACCTCTCCGTCCCGTGGCGTCGGGCGCACCTACTCTAGCAGTCGTCCAGCCGAAGCGATTGCGTTGACTGGAAGTCAACGAATGATCTGGTGGCTAGCCAGATAGCGTTCGATACTGGCCGCTGCCAACGCGTGGCCAGCTTCGTTCCAATGGCCGCTGCCCAGTCCCGCCCCAAAGCCATGGAAGCGCCGTCCGGTCTGCTCGCGCACCCGTTGTTCCTCGTAGGCCTCCGGAAGGTAGTCGAGATTATTTGCGGCGGCAAGCTGCGTCAGGCGCTCCTCCGGGTAAAACACGTCCAGCCCGGCGCTTTGGGCCTTGGCGTACGTGTCGTCATCATTACTTACGCCCAAGATCAGTAGCTTTGCGCCGTGGTCTTCGGCAAAGGAGCGCATACTCACCAGAAGCTTCTCGTTCACCCTCCATGCAGTGTCATACGCCGAACCCGGTGCGGGCGCGCTGAAGATCTCGCTTCCGGACAGTCCTGGCTCGGGAGTGAACTCACCCCTGCCGGCGCCGGAATCGGCGGTATTCGCGGAGGTGGCAGCGCGGCTTCTCAGCCGGCTCAGCATGCTGCGCATCCCTCGCTCGCCCAGCGTCGCCAGCACACTGGAGTTACGCACCGTTCGAAAAAGCTGATTCACCGGCGTATTCTGTGCCCGCACGTAGCTGACAAACGATTCGTCGAGGGCCAAAGAACCATCCGGGTTGAGTGTGTAGTAGGGCTTCCACGGGATGTTATTCAGGCTGCGGACCGAATCCCGCACATCATTGCCTGAGAAAAAGGCCACGATGACGAGGTCTGGTTGATACTGGATAGCTTCGTGCTTCAGCGTTTCGAAGTACTGCGCAACGTCGAAGCCGCTCATGCCAAAGCCCAGGACCTCGACGTTTTTGCCCTCGCTCCTCAGATCTCTCTCCAGCAGCTTCCAAAACGTCTGGCTGAGATCTACCTGAAGCGCTTCGACAAATGAGTCCCCAATGACCGCTATGCGGTAGACCCCTTCAGGCTTGGACAGCCCGTGCTCCTGGTCTCGCCAGCCATGGGAGTTGATGCTGTAGCAGGAAAACCCTTCGAGGTTGAAGCAGCCAGAGTAACCTGGCCAGTTCACGATCCCGACCGTCTCACTGTATTGCGTGGGAACGAGGTTCGTGGGGAAGCTACGTTGAACCCTGCGCAGGGCTAACTCCAGCAGCCCGAGGGTTAACGCAATTGAGACGAGCGTCAGAAGCAGCCCGCTCGTCAAGCGAACTCGTTTGGGCCAGGCGTGAGCGGAGCTGGCAAGCGGCAAAGCCATCAGCCAGCAGAAACAGCGCCGTCCAACTGTGGTTTAGACACCACAATGGCGTAAGCAGATGGCGGCCAGCTAACCCGGCAATCGGCCTTGACGGCAGCCCGCAACAAAGCCGAATACAGGCGAGTTGCCTTCGAGCCGCGGGTTCGAATATGAGGCATCCTGAATAGCCGCCGCAAGACTCGAGGTACCAATGGAACCGTCAGCCACAAATACATGCTGCCGGTTTCGAGCCAGGTGATCACTACCGTGTGCAACAGGAACGACGGTAGCCCGCCCAACCCCCACAGCTCAATGACCTCGAGCCCCGCGGATTCGAAGAGCCGGGCAAGACCCGCGGACGAGAAGCGACGAAAGCCATGAAAAGGATATAAGAACAGCGCCCAGACGCTTGGCACGATGTGAATCCCATAACCGCCCGGCGCTGTGACGCGACCTATCTCCTGGATTGCAGCGTGAATGCCGGGAATATGCTCCAGGCTACTCGATGAGTACGTAACGCCGATGCTGTGCTCGCGTAGCGCCAGCTGCTCGACCACCATCCGTCCAAAACGGCGAGGTGGCTGCATACGCTGCCGCGCAAGTAGCCATGAATCCCTCGCCAGAGGATCGATTCCAAAGTAAAGGCTCGCGCCAGCGGTCTCGAAAAAGCGCGCCTGTCCTCCTGCCCCACAGCCAATATCGCAGACGATTTGCTGCGCACAGCGCTTGGCTGCCATTTCTTGGATGAAAGCTGCCGTGTACGTTCGAATGGGGCTCGCTCCCGCCTCATACTCTGCCTCGACAGATCCTGACGAGGAGCTCAACCGATAAGGCGTCGCCTTTCTGCGCTCGCTGAACGCTTGGACGATCTGTCGAAGGCCGTACAAGAGGTACCGCAAGCTGTCCGGTCTCGACAGCGATACGTCCCCTGAGATTTCAGGTGGAGCTGCGTTGGGCATGGAATCCCATGGCGGATAGATAGCGATCGGCCACGTCCCCGAGTGAAGGAATGGAGATCTTCTGGCGACGGTCGCCATACTCACGCACCAATCGGTCGATCAGCTCCGGGATCTCCTCTTCGGAAGAGAAGCTGAAGCCGGCTTCTCCGGCGATCTCCGGGTGCCCCCCACTCTTCGCGTAAATAGCCGGCAGCCCGCAGGCCAAGGCCTCGAGTAAGGCGTTGGAGCACGGGTCATGCAGGCTGGCAGTAACGTAAACGTCATGGTCACGCAGCAGCTCGGCGAGCTCATGTGAAGGCACTGGCGGGATAACCCGAATGTTTTGGAGGTCTACGGGCACCCGCCCAACGAAGTCGTACTCCAGCCTGCTCCAATCCAGGTGACGGTCGAGCCACTGATACGTCGCAGCGCCCTTGTTGACATTATCGGACCAACTGGTGGAGATGAGCCTTACCTTGCGGCCCGTCAGCGATCTCACGGTGCTGCCCGGACGAAATATGGCCGGATCGGGGGCATTCATGATCACCGTCGGGTTGCGCAGATTGAGTCCCGCCTGTTGGTGAGCCTGCAGACTGTAGGCAGATTGAAAGACGGTGACATCCGCCAGCTCCTGGTTGAGCTCCCAGATCCTGCGATCCGTACCGTCGTCCTGCCCGCGATAGGCAGCGATTGGCCCGTCGACCCGATGCACCATGCGACAACCCGGCCGGCGCATGCGCCGCAGCCTATCGAAGTCGAAGTTGAACGAGTTGAAGAGGCAGGCCTGTGAGGACGGTGAAATTCGATTCGCTTCAACTTTGAGTCCGAGGCGCCGAAACTCACCGCGAAGCGCAAGCAAGAACTGATTTCCGCCTCCGTAGGGCGGCCGTTGAAACTCGTGGATGATGGCAACGTCGGGTCTTCGCCAGATCGCGTTGACGAGCTTCTTCAAACCTGCGCGTCGCCCACAACATACCGGGAGTTCTGCCCCGAACGTGCGTAGTATGCGTATCCGTCATCAGCCGCAGTCAAGCGCTGAGCAAAAAATGTCGCACGCTGATGCCGCAAATTGGGATTGTAACGATCGTATGGCTGCACCCTAAGCACGCATCTCCAACCGGCCATGTGCAGCCATGCCGCGATAGCTCTGGCGTTTGGCAAATGCGTAACCGTACCAGTGTCGCGATAGGTTTGGGGATAGTGCAACTCGACTGCTGGTGACGGAAGGCCCTGAAGGAGCCAGTTGCGTGTCGTCGCCGACTCCAGTGCTAGCACGCCACCTGGTCGCGCTAGACGGTAGAGGGTCCTGAGCAACCGCAGCTGTTCCGCATTATGATACAGGACACCCAGGCAATAGATCAAGTCGAAGCTGCCCAGGTCTCTCAGAACCTCGCCTGTCAAATAAATAATGTTGCCTTCCAAGTACGTATGAGGTACGTCGATATCCGCAAGCCACGCCTGGTTCCCGTCACGCTTTTCCGGCAGATCGATGAAGACGATTTCAGACGGATGCAAGGATTGCAGGCGACGAGAATCGAGTCCATCCTTTGGCCCAATTTCCATAATGCGTGGAGCATTGCTTGACAGATTGGGAAAACGAGCCGTCAGTTGTCGAAAGATCTCAGGTCGATACATCAGCGGCTCACTTGGGGTCTTCTGCGACGGCCTGCCGGTCAGATGATGTGCGATGCGAATCAAGGTGCCGACGATGAAATCTCTCATTTGGATCCGGCGCCAGTGGCGAATGCACCCAGGTGGGATCCTGGCTCTAACCTTGTCTCCTTCGCAGTCGATCGGGGGTTGGTCCAAGATGCATTTCGTATTCGACGACGGTACCCAACAACTCCGTTGGGGTCGACGCGGGCGATCAGGTTAGCAGCTCGTTGGAAGGCACATCTCGAACATAGCGGGCCGGGGTGCCCATCCAGAGAACGCGTGGGGGGACGTTACGTGTGACCACCGAGGCGGCCGCGATGAATGCCTCCTCACCGATTTCCACTCCCGGCAGCAGCGTTGCATTGGCACCTACACGGGCGGCGCGCCGAATTCGCGGGCCCTTCTTGAGGGCAAATCTTCGCTCGGTCCGTCCCATGAAATTGTCATTAGTCATGATCACACCGGGGGCGATGAATACGTCATCCTCAATCAGTGTGTCCGTGGGCAAGTAGGCCTTGCTCTGAATCTTCACTCGACTGCCAATCTGAACGTTGTTCTCGACCGTCACGTTCGCTCCCACGATGGTCCGATTGCCAATCGAACACCCCTCCCGGACTAAGCTTTGGTCACCAATCAGGCTCTCGCTGCCGATTTTCGAACCCGCAAAGACCACTGTTCCTGCACCAATGCGCGAGTGGGCTCCAATGCTCAAGCCATCCAAGCGCTTGTTAGCGGAGGTACTGGTTACCGCAAGGCTAGGTAGGCGGCCAAGCACAGCATTATCGCCCACAATGACCCCATCACCCAACTCGGTGCCGTCATGAATTACGACGTTATGCCCCAAGATGACGCCGGAACCAACCCGGACGTTGCTTCCAATAACGACATTCTGGCCCGATGAGATGGTCGGCACGCCCTGATGCCCGCCCTCGTCTTGCACGTTCGTCACCCAGCAGTCGATTGTAACTTCGCGCCCGCCTGACGGACTACAATTACCGCTGTTATCTTTCCCGCCCAACACAGGCCAGGCGTGCGGCACTTCATCCTCCAGAGGATGTGGAGCCACCGCCGCCTAGCAGCAGCCGTCATTCTCACCGGATTGGGCGTTTCTGCATCAGAAGGACTTAGCATCGCCATAGTCGTTCCCTTGCTTAATGCTCTCGCCGGACCGCAATCTGGCGCGCTTGGAAACGGCAAGCTGGCTCTCGTCGGCAACTTCCTCCAGCAAATGTCTCTCGCTGAGGCGCTTAGAGCAATCGGCATTCTACTGATAATCGTGGCGCTCGCTCGTAGTGTGCTCCAGTTTTTGGGCAACTGGCTTTCTTACCGTCTGCAGACGGCGATCGACAATGACCTCCGTCTTGGAGTTTTTGAGCAACTGCTGTCTGCAGGACTCGCATTCATACAGGGCGACCGGTCGGGCAATCATTTTGCGGTGCTCAACTCGTTCACCTGGCACACTAGCCGTCTGATTCAGACACTCGTTTCCCAGGTAGCGAACGTTTTCGTATTGGTGGTCTACGTACTGCTGATGCTTGCAGTCTCCGTACAACTCACGCTCGCCGCCGCGATATTGCTTACCGGAGTCTCCTTAACGGTCACTGTACTGAATCGCCGAGGTGCTGTGGTCGGTCGTCAGCTCACCCAAGTATCAGCTGAGCTTATAGCTGTCGGAATGGAAAGCCTCGCAGGCATGAAGTTGATTCACCTGTTCGGCAAAGAAAAGGACGCTCGGGCGCAGTTCCAAGCGTCGGTCAATGAATTCAATCTGCGCGTCATGCAGCAGGGAACCCTGTTGAGCATGACAGCAGCGACCTTCGCCGCACTGACGACGTGCGCGATTGCCGGGATCATTGTGGTGAGCACGTTTGTCGTGCCAGTCACTCCCGCTTGGATCGAGCTCTTAATGCTCTTCCTGATCATTATCTTCCGACTGCTCGGGCCTGCAACAGAACTCAACAGCGCGCGGTCTACTTTAGCCACCAACTTGCCCGATGTGCAGAAAGTCATCGCTTTCTTGGATGAGGAAGGTAAGCACAAGGTGATCGACGGACCACTGATCTTCGAGGACTTCCACACCGAGGTTCTTTTGCAGAACATTACCTTCCGTTACCCCGGTAGTGAAGAAGTGGTATTGGAGGATGTCACCTTCGCGCTGCCCCGAGGCCAGATTACGGCGCTCGTTGGAGCGTCGGGCGCAGGAAAATCCACTATAGTCGACCTTCTTGCGCGCTTCTATGATCCGGATAGGGGTCGGATAAGCGTAGATGGAGTGGATTTACGCCAGTTCAATATAGCTAGCTGGCGAAGGTGCCTGGGCGTAGTCAGTCAAGACATTTTCCTGTTTGCAGAATCGGTTTCATGGAACATCCGCTACGGAAACCTCTCCGCCACGGACGAACAAGTGCGCCGCGCAGCCCATCTTGCTCATGCTCACGAGTTCATCGAACAGCTCCCTGAGGGCTATGACACGCAGATCGGCGATCGCGGGGTACGCCTATCGGGCGGTCAACGACAACGAATAGCTATCGCCAGGGCCATACTCAACAATCCCAAGGTCCTGATCCTTGACGAGGCTACTAGCGCGCTCGATTCGATTACCGAGAAGCTCGTGAATGCTGCCCTTCAAGGGCTTATACAAGGACGGACGGTCTTATGGGTCGCCCATCGTCTCTCGACAATTAGGCAGGCCCATAACATTGTGGTTCTAGAACGCGGCCAGGTTGTCGAATCAGGTACGCATGAAGACCTCGTGACCCAAAACGGACACTACGCCAGTCTGGTAATGGCTCAGTCTCTTCAGCCTGTCAGATGATCGGCACGATAAGCTCGGCGCTCCAGCGCAGACTACGTTCCGTTGTCACACACATCGCCTCTCGATTGTGGGACTGGCAAATGGACGAATGGGAGGCCCGCAGGACCGCTAATCTGCTACGGGCGATGTCGAGTCATGGCATGCCCGTAAGGTTGCGGGCCGGAGTACGAATAGTACGTCCGGAGAACGTAACGCTTGGTCATCATGTTGACATCGGCGAAAATTGCTTTTTGATGGCGCAAGGCAGCATAGTGCTTGGTGATTATGTCCTTATTGCTAACAATTCGGTGATAACGACGATTGGCCACCAGATGGATGGCATATATTACGGACGGATTTCTACGGCTCCGGTGACCCTCGGCTGCAATGTGTGGATAGGTTCCGGTGCCATTATCCTGCCAGGCGTATCGATTGGAGACAACGCGATCGTTGCTGCAGGGGCGGTCGTAACGCGCGACGTCCCACCGAGTTCGCTTGTCGCTGGAGTTCCTGCCCGGGTGAAAAGAAAGCTGTCCTGAGGCAAGCGATTCTGACGTACTAGCACCCGTCAACATCGGGCCAATCCGGAGTTTACGTCTTCTCGGGAGTTACGGCTTCAGCGATCTTCGAGAGAACAAGCGCTAAGTTCGATTAGCCGAGCACTGACCAGCCCGTGTTCGATGCCGTTAGGCAACATATCCGGCGAAGAATGCGCGCCACTGCGGGATCTGCGCGAACAGGTCATGTTGCTCAGCAGTTCGCCGCGCCGCTGCCGCCGCCGCTTTCCGGTCGTAAGTGTCCGATAACGCGTGGCGCGCCCAGTGGGTAAGAGCCTCGATGTCCTCGACATCGACGATCCAGGCGTTTTTGCCATGATCAACCAGGTCCACGGCCTGTCCGACTCGAGTCGTCACCAGCGGGACGCCCGAAGCCATCGCCTCCAGCACGGCCTTGGGGCCACCTTCATCTCGCGAGGTCACCAGGTACAGATCCAATGCGTGATACATGTGGCTCAGTTCATCGTAGTTAGCCGCAAAATGATGGCGGAAAGGGACTCCCATCTCCTCCAGGCCGCTTGCTACGTAACCCCTCGCCGGGCCTGATAGAAAGACGAAGATCTCAGGAATCTGATCTTTCAGTCGTCCTATTGTGCTCAGAAAGACGTCTGGGCCCTTCACTAGCTTCGGCTCGAGCCCTTCGGCCCAACCAACACCGTCCTTTTGGAAAGAGCCGATCACGACGGCAGACTGAGGAAGACCATACTTCTGCCTAGCTTGGGCTCCTGATTCATTAGTCTTCGCTTGGAAGCGCGCCGTATCAACACCTATAGCGATCCGGTGCACCTTTGCAGGTTCGACTCCCGCTTCCAGAACCAGGCGCTCCATGCCGCTATGGGATACTCGAATTCGACTGAACCGTCGATGTTCGCGTCGCAGATTGTCATAGCACTGCACAAATACAGGATCACGCCCATCCGGCCAGCCGTGTGCGTAGTACATTCCAAGCCGATTTGAGCTATGGGTGCGCACACCGCCCAACAGCACAAATTGCCCGGCAAAATAGACAGCCTGCCGACGTACCCCAGCGGGGGAGTCGCCAAGCCACGCTCGAATCTTCATGGAGCGACACACGCGCTGCAGGTCTCGCACTTCATCACCCAGCACCCAACTCCAGCTATCGGGCACGAGCACCAGTCCGGAATACGACTTGGCGGCAGCGGACAAGCACGCCAATGCCAAACGGCGACCTACTCGCCCAACACCATCGATCACCATTGAAATATCGGCACCACTTCGGCGAGTAAAGACTTCTGGCTAAACACCTGCATCGACACACCTTTAGCGAGAAGTAGTTCGCTCCAGCGGGCAAGCATACTCACTGTGTCTCGGCCACCCGGGAACGGGCTTCGGTATGTCAATCCTGGAATTTCCTCCCTATCGGTCTCGCCTTCTCTTAGCCAAAAGTATCGCTTATCATACAGGTCCACTCCTACGAGCACGATGTTTTTCCAACCAACAAGATACGCGAAGTTCACTACATCGATCACTGTCCCAAACCCATGCGACAGACCATTCGCAAATGACTCGCTTGGAGGTGAATAGCGGCCCCGCGCACGGCGGCGGAACCGAAATATTCGGGCGGATTTCGGCAGGAGCCTTCGACCAAGTATTGTGTTGCCGCCAATGGCCCACCAGCCCTCTTGAATTAAGTGCACCGTCGCACTGTATCTTGGATTAGTCGCGAACGCCCCAGCCAGTTCGTGGTAGTCTATTACTTCAGCCGTCAGATGGTAGTCGACACGGACGAACTGCTGCCGAAAGAAGCGGTTGAAAGAGATCGTGTTGCCGGCCGCAATGTGCTCCCAGTCATACGGCGACAGATCATTTATGGATGGCCCGCTACCGAGAACAAACACTGTGTCGGAGGTCCGAGTGTCTCGTAACTCGGCTTCAGACATCGGGTGATAGTAGCCCCTTGCGGAGAGGTTACGAAGGTAAGCTACTGCCGAGAGCGGTGTCGACGGCCACCACCACCGCCAGTCTCGGCGAACTATTCGAGCTGGCAGCAGAACCGTTCGTACTAGATTGAGAAGTGACGGCGTCAGTTAGGCATCTATCCCGGCGGCCTTGCGGTAATCAGCTGGATGACCTATATCCACCCAGTCCTCGGCTATCGGAAATCCGACAACACGCTCTCTCCTATTCAATAGCGCCGTGATGAGGTCAGGCATATCGTATGACCGCTTCCTCGGGACTATGGCTCGAACACTGGGGTTAATTAAGTAGATGCCGGCATTAACGTACCGTCGCATCTTGGGCTTCTCGCAAATCCCAGTGACGCACTCTCCTTGAAGTTCGACTACTCCAAACGGCAGCTCGAACTCGTGCTCCTTTACAGCCACTGTCATGCTCGCCGAGTTTTCCATATGAAAGTCCAGCATCGCGCGGAAATTCACGCTAGTTAAGATATCTCCATTAATTACTAGCAGAGGCTCGGTCGTTGGATCCATCAAGCCTAACGCGCCCGCTGTTCCAAGAGGCTGATCTTCCCGGACATAGTTAATCTTTACACCGAAGCCGCTGCCATCACCGAAATGATCTCGAATTATGTTTCCCTTGTAATGTGTGGCAAAGTTGACGTGACGAATTCCAGAAGATCGCAAATTGTCGACGATAATCTCGAGTATTGGCTTGCCATGAATGGGAAGCATGGGCTTGGGAATATCTTTGGTAAACTCGTTTAGCCGCTTGCCAAAGCCTCCAGCCATCACGAGTGCTTCGACCGGAGGATTCTGTTCTTTTATGAGCTCGGAAAGCAGCGAAATGCCGACGACTCGATATCGATCGTCCACGATTGGAATGTGACGCACGCCAGCCGTGTTCATAGTACGAAGCAATTCACCGGCCGGCGTATTGGGTGTAGCAACCAGCGGAAGCTGGCCCACCTTCGCTGAGTTAGATAGAACGTCTGCAACTGTCGCGTCCAGCCCCAGTCCCCGCAACAACGCCCTGCGAACGTCTCCGTCGGTCATGGTCGCTTCAAGCCTGTAGTCGTCGCCCACTACCAAGGCGATACCTTGACCTCCGCGATCGATTATCGCCATCACATCACGCAACGATGCCGTGCGCGGTACGCACAGCGCGACTAACGGCTCTTCAGGTCCTCGGCTAGTCCCGGTCAGCTTCATACACCGGGCGCCTCAACGCCCATTCCCCCTCCCGGCGTTCCCACAGGTGCGGAGACCGGAACCGGTCACAAAGCTCCAGGAAGTAGTCGGGATCCATCTCGATGTAGTCCATGACCTCATTAAAATACTTCTTCGGGAACTCACCATCGAACCGCCGAACAAGCGCCACGCCTTCCTCTCGAGTTAAATGCCGGTTGCGAATTTCCTGTGCCGCATCATAGCTAGCTCGGCCCAACCCAAATTTGATGTACGTGGTGTAATAGTGCAGCCCATCGATTCGATCGTCCAGGCTATTGTATTTGCTGTACGTTCCCTCGGATCGCTCAGGGTTCGCCTGGAACCCTGTATGCTCGGCCGCGTAGTAGTAGCTCTCCTGCGGCGTCCACTTCACGTAGTAGCCAAGGTAGTGCACTTCGATATTCGCCTCTTCCAATTGCCGATAATCGAGCGGTAGGTAGGGCTGAAGATCCTGCACCGTCAAACCATGCGTTTCGGAGAGCTCGGCTATGGATACACCCGCTAGCTTTATGCTCGACAGATTTCTCGTTGTGAAATACGATCGGTCTCGCAAGGATCTGGAAGTATCAGCAATAGGATTGCCATACTCGGCCTCGTTTTCCCCATAGAACACAAGCGGCACATGCTGCTGGACTGCCATCTTGGGCGCCAAATTCTTCTGCCCAAGAATAAACGTCTGGAACGGATGCAGCAGGTTCTCAATTGACAATCGCGTAAGCAGCGCATGAACCCTACCGTTAGGCTTGAAGGTCAGGTTATCAAAACCACCCACTTCAATCCAGCTCCGGAAATTTCGGAGGCCAATTTCAGTGTAAAGGATTGGGGGCCATGTGACGGTTAACGGATGCATCCCATATTTGTACTTGAGGAGATGGGCCGCATATGCGCTATCCTTGCCACCGCTGCCAGGAACGATGCAATCGTAAGCCCCGTCAGTGCGTCGATGCCTCTCAAGCAGCCTGAGAAGCTCTTCTTCGCGATCCTCCCAATCGATTCGCTCCTTCTCCAGCGCGAATCGGCAAGCACTGCACTGTCCGCTTTCGTCGATATCGAGCGTGGCGTGCTTGTGGTCACTGCCGTGCTGGAATTCGACGCTTGATGACGGACGTTGGTTCGACATGACGCAAGAGCGGCAGAAGCGAACTGAGGGTGGAAGCCCGTACCACGCTTCCACTGGATCGCGAGATTCACCCACGTCCGATATTCCTCTGTTCTACGAAGGCAGCGAAGTTAGCATAAATTCGCAAGCCCTCTCCACCACTTCGTTCTGGATGAAACTGGCAGGCGAAAATGTTGTCGCGTGCTATGGCCGAGCAATACTCGTAACCACCATGGCTCGTCACAGCTACTACACAGTCCTTCGTCATTGGCTCAACATAGTATGAATGCACAAAATACATAAAGGTCCCGTTGGCCACACCTTGAAGAAGACTCTGTGCCCAAGGCTTGGCGCTTGGCGCATGTACCTGACGCCACCCGACTTGAGGCACTTTTACGCGCTCACCGTCTACCAACTCTGGAAGACGACGTACCGATCCCGGAATGAGGTCGAGCCCCAAATGACGGCCAAACTCATGGCTCTCAGTCATCAGCAGTTGCAGGCCTAGGCAGATACCAAGCAGTGGTTTTCCAGACCTCGCAGCCTGGATCAGCGATGTTGACATCCCACTCTCGTTCAGCTCCCTCATAGCCGTTCCGAAAGCACCAATCCCTGGAAGGATGAACCCATCGGCACGCTCTAGTTCGTCCGGCCCTCGCGCGACGAACGCATCAATCCCGCTAACATCGCACGCTCGCTGAACGCTGAATAGGTTGCCCATGCCATAGTCGACGATGGCAATCCGAGCCTTGCTCATACAGTCGCCGGTCAGACGGGAAAGCGGCAGCACACGCCGTTATCGACCAGATAGGCCTTCAACTTCGACAGCGCGGTTGGCTGCACCTTGCCGAAACTCCGCCCACCACGGAGGTACTCAACGTTACCTTCCTCGTGGAACGCCAATTGGGCAAGTTTCAGTTCATCCAACAGTTGATAGTGAAGTATTGACGCCAATGCTAGCGCATCCGCTCCCGCCGCGGCCGCCGCAAGTGCGTGTTCCACCCTCCCTGCGCCTCCACACACAATCACCGGCACGTCGGTGACGGCTGCAACTTGATGCAATAACTCGAGTTCGAATCCGCTGCCAGTACCTTCCCGATCGACAGATGTAAGCAGGATCTCTCCCGCTCCAAGCTTGGCGGCCTCGGATGCCCATTCAACGGCATCGATGCCAGTTCGCTCACGCCCGTTATCCGTATATGCCTCGTAAACGCCGTTTGGCTGTCTTATGGCCTCGATCGACACCACTATCGTTGATGAACCAAACTGCCTGCTCGCCGACCTGACCAATTCAGGCTCGCGAATGGCAGCCGTATTCAACGCCACCTTGTCTGCCCCAGCGCGGAGGATTGCCTTGATGTCATCCGTTGACCGCAAACCTCCACCTACAGTCAACGGAATAAAAATATCCTTTGCTGTCCTAGTTACAATCTCTAAAAGGCTGTTTCGACCGTATAGGCTAGCTACCACATCCATGTACAGTAGCTCGTCAGCTCCCTGCTCATAGTATCGACGCGCAAACCACTCAGGCTTACCCAAAACACGCAAGCCTTCCAAATGGATGCCCTTAACTAAATTAGGACCTTTGATGTCAAGCCGTGGAATGACACGGATAGTCATCAATGGTTCATCTAGCCGGCATTCGAACGGCGACTCACTGCTAATCGATTAATCTTGCAGCCTCGAGTGAGCCGGATGCCATCGCTGGGCCCTCGAGTTTGACTGGCGCTGCAACGCACCCCACACCGCCTCGATAACGTGCGCCTGCTCCTCGCGGCTGAGCGCCGGAGAACTCGGTAGACTAAGAGCACACTGGTGCAGGCGCTCCGAAACCGGGAATCGCAGACCCTTATCGTATGGTCGGTTAAGGTGAAGCGGGCGCCACAAGGGGCGCGATTCAATCCCCAATGATGCAAGCCTTTGCCTTAGCTGTCGACTGTCCATGCCAAATTCGTCTGCGGCTACAAGTATCGTGAACAACCAGTAAGTGCACAGCGCCCACGGTGCCTGCCTCATCGGCTCGATCCCTTCTAGCTGCTCGAAGGCCTTGAGGTAACGCCTAGCAATGGCTCGTTTCCTGGAGACATGACTATCCAGTTGCTCGAGTTGCGCACACCCCAAAGCGGCGTGGACGTTCGTCATCCGGTAATTGAAGCCGATCTCGTCATGAACGTATTCCGAAGCGTCGTTCTTTGCTTGCGTAGTTAGATACCTCGCTCGCTCTGCCCAACTCGAATTATCAGTCACAATCATGCCGCCACTGCCGCTCGTGATGATCTTATTACCATTAAAGCTGAAGCATGCGATGTCGCCGAGATGTCCTACTGCCTGGCTTCGGTATTGGGCCCCAATACTCTCGGCGGCGTCTTCGATGACATGCAAGCCATAGCTATGGCTAATCTCAATGATCGGATCGATGTCGACCGGATGTCCAAGCAGGTGGACCGGAATAACGGCTTTGATACGTTGGCCCGTAGCCCTGTCGTGGAGCTGGCCATTGTTCACCCTACACTGTCGTTCCAAGAACTCGGTGACTAATTGCGGATCCATCTGCCAGTAAGTCGGATCGACGTCAATGAAGACAGGATCTGCTCCCACATACCGAACTGCGTTGGCGGTGGCAACGAAGGTAAGAGCGGGAACTAACACCGCATCATTGGGTTTAACATCCGCCACTAGCAGGGCAGTGTGCAAAGCCGCTGTACCGGTAGAGGTTGCCACCGCGTGTTTTGCCCCAAGGCGCTGCGCTATGAGTTGCTCAAACTTGTCGACGAATGGGCCAACCGACGACACCCAATTCGTATCCAGGCATTCCTTGAGATAGCGCCACTCGTTGCCATCGAGGCACGGCACCGACAGAGGGATCATTGTGGACCAGAAACAGTCGTGTATCGGCACGACTCAAAGCTTGCGACCCATCGCGGCCATAGAGTCAATGGGGATCGAGACGCAGCAAGCTCGCATCGCTGCCATCCGTCGAAATACCACGGTATCACCGGTCCCGGACCCCTCCAGGATAGCGATGTGCTCAACTCCAAGGCGCTAGCTAGGCAGGCTCTCATCCAGGTTGCCGCCTTGGTCGGCTCCGGCTATCAATCGAGCTGGCACCCCTACGACAATCGTACCGGGATCAACGGCCTTACGCACAACGGCTCCGGCGCCAACAATGGCTGCGTCACCGATGACCACGCCCTGCAGAACCGTGGCCCCGGCGCCTATGTGCGCATAGGACCCAACTTTCACCCGACCTCCCAATCGAGCGCCTGTAGCTATGTGAACGTGGTCCCTGATGTCGCATTCGTGCTCGACGATCGCCCCGGAATTGACGATTACGTCCGCTCCGACCGACGCTTCTGCGTTCACGGCGCTGAATGCCATGAGAGCGCTTCCCGGTCCGATCTTGGCCGAGGCAGAGCAATACGACCAAGGATGCCTAATCTGAACTGGTCGAAGTCCATGGCCCAGGCCCAGCTCAAATATGCGAGCACGCGGCAAATTGTCGCGCGATCCACCAATACCGACCGCGAAGGCGGCCAGGCCTCGCGCGCACAGTTCGGGTAGGAGGTCATCGGAGCCCAGGACTGGCACACCCATGATCGAAAGCCCTCGCATCTCGGTGCGGGCGTCCAGTATCCCAATCGGCGTCGGAAAACCTGCGGCAAGCATGCAGTCGATCACAACCTTGGCATGCCCGCCTCCTCCGAGCACAATGCAGCTATCGTCGGAAATTACAGTCGGCAAGTGGAGCATCGCACGCGCGCAGGGGCGTACATCACAGGCGATCGACGAACTGCTTCAAGAGGAAGTGCTTGTCGAGCACCATTGACGAGAGCCGTTCGACAATGATGCTTGCTGCATGGCCGTTACCATAGGGGTTCGTGATTCCTTGGATAGACTGACGGAATCCTGGCGTGATCGCTCGCCGAATGGCCACGGCAATGGCATCCTTCGTGCACGGCACATCTATAACGTTGGGTGCTCGCAGACGGCCAGCCTGACGCGCGCCTACGTTAACCACAGGCAAACCGAACGACGGCGCTTCGACAATCCCGCTTGACGAATTGCCGACCATCGCGGCGGCATGGAACATCAGGCTGAAATATCCAACTGTCCCAAGATTCGGTAAGTAGCGAACGTGGGGTATCTGCTGGGCAAATGTTTGCATCATCTGCTCAATCGCTCGCCCGCCAGCATCAGCATTCGGCTGAGTAATGACTATGGGCAGTTGAAATTCACGTAAGGCCGAAAGAAGCTCCGCGGCGTGCGAGACCGTTCGGTCATATTCACGAGTTTCAGCGTGGAATGTAACCAGGATAGGAGGTGGATCGAACGGCAACCCAACCGTTTCGGCGAGCTCGGATCGGTCCATAGGGCGAAATTCGGTGAGATTGTCAAGGCTCGGAGCACCGGATACGACAACCCGCCAATCTTCCTCACCCATTTGCCGAACACGCCGCGCGTAGTCTTCAGTGGCAACAAAATGGAAGTGACTAAGCTTGGTAATGGAGTGACGAAACACCTCGTCTACGGCACCGTACGTAAGCTCACCGCCATGGATATGAGCGACCGGAAGGTTCAGGACAGTCGCTGTTAGCGCGGCCGCGTGCATTTCAAATCGATCCCCTAGGACGAGGACCAGGTTCGGCTTCTGCCGGCTGAACGCCTCCGCAAATCCGAGAATACCCAGCCCCAGCGATTTGGCGATGCCTCGTTCATCGTCTGCAGCCAACAGCATCTGGACTTCCTCTGCAACGTCAAACCCTTCGTTTCGAATTTCGTAGAGCGTTTGACCGTGCTCGATTGAAAGATGAGAGCCGGCTGCGATCAGACACAAAGAGAGGGCTGGCTCCGCATCGATAGCTCGTAAGATCGGACGGTAGCAGCCAAAATCCGACCGCCCGACCGTAACTACGGCAACCCTCCTCAATCGAACATTTCCTCTTCGAGAAGGGCATCGCTAGGAATAAAGCGCGTCGCTACGCGACCGATCAACTGCTCCAGTGCTGTCGGCGGAAGGCCGAATCCTGGCCGCTTGAACACCACATCAGCGCTATGAAGAACATGGCCTCGCTCGATATCTCTCGCGGCGACGAGACTTTTGCGGACGACTCGCGCGACTGCTACCTCGGACTGCACAATCTTCTTCTTGCCGTCACCTAGCGCTCGCTGTGCTATCCGGACGTCAGCGACAAGCCTTGTGAGTTCATCGGGTTCAAGTGACGCCAGATGATCAGGACCGGGGAGCGAGCGACTCAGGGTGCAGTGCTTCTCGATGACACAGGCACCGAGCGCGGCGGCAGCAATTGCGATGGTGGTTCCCAAAGTGTGGTCCGAATACCCCACCGGGCAGAAGAACTCGCGTTCCAAAGTGGCCATGGCGCGCAAGTTCACATCACCTGGTTCCGTTGGGTAGTTGCTGACACAGTGCAGGAGGACGATAGCGTTGTTTCCGACCCCGTTAGCGGCAGCCACGGCATCCCGAACTTCATCCAGATTTGCCATTCCCGTCGACACAATTAGAGGCTTGCCCTTGCGTGCAACATGAGCGATCAGTGGCAGATTGGTGAGTTCTCCCGAAGGGATCTTGAAGGCTACAACTCCAAGTTCGTCAAGAACATCGGCACTTTCTTCAGAAAACACGCTGGAGAGAAACGTAATGCGGCACTTATCTGCATATTCAACGAGTAGCCGGTGCGCCTCGATGGACAACTCGAGACGACGTAGCATCTCGAGTTGAGATTCAGACGCATCAGTCCTGGCCGCCTGGTAGTCAGCCTTAGGTGCCCTAGCAGTGATCAACCTGTCGGCCTGAAAGGTTTGGAACTTAACAGCGTCGGCACCTGCCGCCGCAGCAACTTGAATGAGTTGACGTGCGAGGTCGAGGTCACCGTTATGATTCACGCCCACCTCTGCTATCACATAGCAGGGCTGACCGTTCCCCACCAGCCGATCTCCAAGCTGAACTATGCTGGCCACGAGTCCGGCTGGCTGAGGATCAGATCCGCGAGCTTCAGGTCCCATTCATCATCAATATCTAGAGACCGTTCAGCCGGCATCACGTACGCGAGCGTACGATCGCCGTAAAGCGCTCCTTGCTCGACCAAGAGCTTTCGCGACACTAGGTAAATTGCTCCATTCAAAGCATAGGCATCAGGAAGGGATTGTTTACGCCGATAGTTCGCTGGCCAATCACCAAAATCAACCAGCAGACCTTCGGATGTCACCCGCTTGGTTAAGTAAGGGTGTGGCCTGGCGGCGGTCACGGAAACGACGCTGTCTGCCTGATTACTAAGTGCCAGTCTGAAGGCTTCATCGATATCGTCGCCCGTTCGCAAGGGCGATGTGGGCTGCAAGAGAAGCACGAAATCGAAGGCATGACCGCTATCGGCCTCGGCCCAATCCAACGCTTGGAGCAACCCGGGCACAGGTGGAGAGTCATCTTGGGACAGCTCAAGCGGCCGAAGAAAGGCGAACTCGGCGCCCCAGGTCTGGGCTACTATGCCGATCTCAGGCAGGTCTGTCGAAACGGTAAGACGGCTGATGCACCGGGCTGACCGAGCGGCCATGCAAGTCCATGCTATCAGCGGGCGCCCGCCGGCAATGGCAATGTTCTTCTTGGGAATCGACTTCGATCCACCACGCGCCATGACGACTGCCAGGACCGTCACATTACCAGTCCCTTGTTTCCATAACCGAACCATAACCAATCGACGATCGCCACCTGAAATGCCGTCTCCTCAAGCGTGCGTCCCCGCTGGGTTAAGATACTCACAGAGGCGCGTCCAGCCTTGGCGGATGAGCAGACTGCTCCTGGAAACGCTGAGTAGAAGGGCTAGCCGTGAGGCGTCCCCACCTGCCGCTTTGACGCGAATCAAAAGACTTGGGTGAGGTCCGCCAATGATCCCTCTGTTCAATTTAAATGCGCAGCATCAGCAACTTCAACCTCGGCTGAATGAAGTTCTTCAGCAGGTTGTTCGTGATGGCCAGTTCATTCTGGGCCCAAATGTCAAGGCTCTGGAGCGGGAGGTGGCGATCGCCTGCGAGTGCAGCCACGCAGTCGGCGTGGCTTCGGGCACAGATGCGCTGCGTCTGGCTCTGGCTGCAGTAGGAGTAGGTGTCGGCGACGAGGTAATCACAACCCCATTCACCTTCATCGCCACAGCTTCTGTCATTCTACGCGCAGGGGCCGTGCCGGTCTTCGTGGACGTAGATCCCACCACCCTGAATTTGGATTCGAGCGCGGTTGCGTCCGCGATTACACCTCGTACTAAAGCCATCATCGTGGTCCATCTTTACGGGAACCCTGCCGAGATGGAGTCTCTCTCGGACGTCGCGAAAAAGCATGGGCTGGCCCTCATTGAGGACTGTGCCCAGGCTTTCGGAGCGGAGTACCGTGGCAAGAGGGTCGGCTCAATAGGGAGCGTTGGCTGCCTGAGCTTCTATCCCACCAAGAATTTGGGTGGCGTGGGCGACGGCGGGATGGTGGTAACAAACGAACCCACCATTGCCGATCGGGTGGACCAGCTTCGACGGCAAGGCTCTCGCGTTCGTTACATTGCAGAAGAAGTTGGATTCAACAGCAGACTCGATGAGCTTCAGGCGGCGGTGCTGAGGGTCAAATTGGAACATATCGATGGCTGGCAAGAGCGCCGGCGCCAGATTGCATCTCGTTACTCCGAGGCTTTCCGGAGTTCGCGCAGCGTGGCGGTGCCGCTAACCCATGCCCCGGACAGCAAGCCGGTGTTTCACCTCTACACTGTGAAGTCCCAGGCACGGGCAGAGCTGCAGCGAAGGCTCCGAGACGCGGGGGTGGAAACGGGTGTGTACTATCCGCAGGCCTTGCACCTACAACCCGCGTTTCGGCAGTACTTAGCAAGGCCTCTCCCGGTCGCAGAAGATGCTCAAGACACGGTCCTCTCGCTGCCAATGTTTCCAGAGTTGACCGATGCGGAGATTGGCTTCGTAATAGATTCCGTCCTTGATATCTCACGGTGACCCTCGGACACGCGTACTTCAGAGTCCTCCGACGCGTAACATGATCCATCTCGCCACTGTGGTTGGCGCCCGACCCCAGTTCGTTAAGGCAGGGCCGATTTCGAGGCGAATGGGACACGTCGTCGAGGAGTTCTTGATTCACACAGGGCAGCACTATGACTGGTCAATGTCGGGGGCGTTTTTTGACGAGGGAGTGCTCCGCCAGCCGGATATTAGCTTGGGTATCGGGTCTGGCTCCCATGGCGAACAAACGGGCAGGATGTTGGAGGCTCTCGAAAAGATCTTTCTCGGGACCAGGTTCAATGCGGTGCTGGTGTACGGAGACACAAACACCACGCTGGCTGCTGCGCTGGCCGCAGCCAAACTTCAGATTCCGCTCATTCACGTTGAGGCGGGCCTGCGATGTTTCAACCGATCTGTTCCCGAGGAGATCAATCGCGTAGTTGCGGACCATCTCGCGCACCTACTCTGCTGCCCATCACATCAAGCTGCCCAACAACTCGGCAAGGAGGGCATTCAACACGGGGTCCACGTAACGGGCGATGTCATGCTGGATTCCTTGCTCGATGCGTGGCCAGATGCCCTAAGCTCAGCGGCATCCAGCCCGTGGGACGCAGAGCAGCGCGCCGTCCTTACTCTGCACCGTCCTCAGAACGTTGATTTCGCGGAAATGCTCCGGCTGCGGCTCGAGCAAGTTGGTCACTTGCAGCTGCCAGTGATCTGGCCAACACATCCTCGCTCCGTCCGACGCCTCGCCGAATTCCGGATCGCCTTGCCCGCGAACATCCAACTCGTCGAACCGCAACCTTTCCGGGAAATGTTACGTTTGGTCGCAACGAGCCGAATGGTGATCACGGACAGCGGAGGCCTGCAAAAGGAATCGTATTGGCTCCGCCGGCCCTGCTTCACACTTCGCCCCGAAACGGAATGGCCCGAAACAGTTGCAGTCGGATGGAATACTCTTATCGGTTTCGGACCAGACGACCTCCGTGCCGCCGCGCTCAACTGGGCAGCCCCGCCCCATGATCCTGGCCTCTACGGAGACGGTCACGCGTCCGAGCATGTAATTCGAGCCATCCTCGATGAGCTGGGCAACGAGGCATGACGCTGGCCAAGTTGAGGATCGGCCAGCTCGGGCTGGGGCAATGGGGTGGCACATTGCTCAGGGCTTTCAACTCCACGGAGGGGGCCGCCCTAACGACGGCCTGCGACGCGGATCGGCGGCAGTTCGCATCGCTTGCAAGTACCTACCCCAAAGTGGAGTTCGTCACTGATCCAGCAGAACTGCTGGATTCCCCAACCATCGACGCGCTGGTCATAGCCACTCCGGCTGAAACCCATTACGAGCTAGCCAAAGCCGCAATACTCGCTGGCAAACACGTCTTTGTCGAGAAGCCCTTTGTTTTGGACCTGAAGCAAGCTCAGGAGTTAGTCGAACTCGCTGATCGCCGAAGCCTAGTGCTCATGGTTGGCCACCTGCTTCTCTATCATCCCGCCTATGTGGAGCTCAAGCGGCGTGTGCACCAGCCAGAGTTCGGAGACCTCTATTACCTCACGTCCGAACGATGCAACCTCGGCAGGATTCGCAGCAACGAAAACGTCATGTGGAGCTTCGCTCCGCACGACGTTGCCCTCATTCTCTGGATCCTGGAGGAACGTCCCCAGCTAGTTCGCGCCGTCGGACGAGCTTACTTGCAACCCCACATCGAAGATGTCTGCTTCATGGAGATGCACTTCGCTTCCGGCCGCTTCGCTCATGTTCACACAAGCTGGCTATTCCCGCGAAAGGTGCGAACATTTACAGCAGTCGGAAGTCGGCAGTTAATCGACGTGGATGACACACAGCTAAGCAACAAAATGACGGTGGTTGAAGTTACCTCGAGTATCCGACCCGATTTGGCGCCTTATGAGGATCGCTATCATTATGAACTCGCGACTTTCCGTCGAGGTGATACATTAATCCCTCAACTCGACAACAGTGAGCCGCTAGCATTGGAGTGCGCAGAGTTTGTGCAAAGCATTAGGGATCGCAGGCAGCCGCTTACCAGCGGGCAAGCAAGTTTGTCCGTTGTAGATGTATTATCGGCCGCTCAATTATCCTTGAGGACAGGCGAGCCCGTCCCTCTAGACTAGCATTGCGTTGCTTTCCACTGCCCCCTGTCTGCTGTTTGAGGTCGAATTGAAGTGCGTATCCTAGTCACTGGCTCTGAAGGCAACATCGGCCGCCACCTAGTTGCATGGTTAAGAGCACGAGGCCACGAAGTCCATCGTACGGACATCCTGCCTCTTTGGTCGTCCGACTATACCCAAGCCGACATCCTAAGCCCAGCAGACCTCGTTCCACTGTTCATGCAATGGAGGCCCGAGGTCGTGTACCACCTAGCTGCCATGGTTAGCCGAGTCACCTGCGAACAAGCGCCACACCTCGCAATCAATACCAATGTGTCAGGCACCCACAACGTGGCTCGGCTATGCATTGAATTCGGCGCCAAGCTCGTCTTCACGTCAACATCTGAGGTCTACGGTAATACTGGAACTCTGCAGGCAGAGACCACTACCCCTGAGCCCAACAACCGATACGGCTTGTCGAAATGGCTCGCCGAACAAGTGCTGCGCTATGACGTTCTGAACAGTGGTCTCCGAGCAATAATTCTGCGGCCCTTCATGTTCTACCATGAGGACGAAACTAGAGGCAGCCACCGATCGGCAATGATTAATTTTGCCGACGCATTGTCCCAGAAATTACAAGTCCACGTCCATCGCAATAGCAAACGCGGCTGGCTCCATCTCAATGACGGGGTGCGAGCCCTGGAGAGGGCGGCGCATATAAGTACCTTCGCCACAATCAATATAGGCAATCCCAATATCGTCGAAACTGAAGCTCTTGCGAAGCTGATGTGCCAATTGCTCCAACTGAACCCCGAAGACTATATCTGTCTCGAAGAGCTACCAGCCCGCATGACCCTGAATAAGACACCCGACCTCGGGCAACAGAAGGCTCTGTTAGATTTTGAACCAGAAATCGCGCTCGAGGAGGGAGTCCGACGAGTGCTTCGTCGCTTCGGAGTGATGTGCTGACGGCTCGCTGAGTGAATCTATTCTAGCGATGCCTTGCCACCTGCACACTAACTTGACTAAGTGCCTGCTCGTCGAGTTCTCGTCTCCGGAACTCCAGCGTACTTCATATTACCGTAGTTGGCAGCGGGCTTTCTGTCGTCACCCCGATTTACAAACGACTGTAATAGACCTGCGTTCTCCAGTGCCGTTGGTCTGGCAACAAGCCTTATCGGCTCGTAAAGGACAGCCGGATATGGTCGTATTACTGCACTCAGTCAATTGGCTACGTGACCCTACCCGCTGGCGTCTTATTCGGAATTGCCTAAGCCACATCGACGGGCCGAAGGTGTGGTTTCTCATTAATGAGTTCCGGGCGGTAGGGACACAACTGCTGCAGGCAACGAGAGCCGGGGCCACGGTTATAGCCAGTCAGTTACCCGCCGACGTAGCACAAGATTTCATCGGACCCCATTTTAGCGGCAGGGTCATCGATATGCCTCACGCTCTAGATGCGGGTTTCTTTCGTCCTGGTCCGCAGATAAAGGATCGACCTCTGGATATCGGCTTTCGAGGAGGCTCGTATCCGGAGTATGTCGGACACAACGATAGAGAACTGCTGTTCGACCTTTCGAGAATCTGCGCAAGCCGCTTGAATCTGCGGGTCGATGTCAAAGCAGAACGATTGGAGTCAGATGACGAGTGGCGATCATTCTTGGGCCACTGCCGCGCTGTAGTTGGTCATGAGGCCGGAGCGGACTACTTGGACATGGATGACTCGATACGCGATACCATTAACCGACTCTACGGCAAGTTGTCGAGCGCAGAGTTGTTAGAGTTAGCGAAATACTTGATTGCGCACGTTCGTCCGGCCCTCCGACTATCAGGACGAATTGTCGCACCGAGGAGCTTCGATGCTATCGGAACAAAGACCTGTCAGCTACTGTTTCCGGGCAGATATAACGATTTACTGGAGCCGAACATACACTATATTCGTCTAGAGCGAGACTTCAGTAACTTAGACGAAGTGACACTTCGCCTACGCGACGACGATTATCTGCAGCGCCTAGCAGATCATGCCTACGAATGGGCAATGGACAGTCAGACTTATGCTCATAGAGTGAGCCGGCTACTTGCCTTCTTATAGCGCTGATTTCCCGCCGGACGCCGTATTGTATCCTTCGCTCGGCTTGAGGAGGTGGTCTCGGTAGTCTCGCTCGATCGGCTGCCCGCGCTCATAACGTCCAAGCAGGCCCGGGTCGGGGTGGTTGGTTTGGGGTACGTTGGCCTACCATTGGCCCTCGAGTTAGCGCGCGCCGGCTTCAACGTGACTGGCTTCGACACCAACAGTGCCCGCGCGGCGAGCGTCAACCGAGGCATCAGCCACATCCTGGACGTGTCCGGTGAGGAGCTCGCTCCACTTGTGCGAGATGGCCTGCTGCACGCTGTGGATAACTTCGAGCAGGCCGGCGAGCTGGACATCATCTTCATCTGCGTCCCCACGCCGCACGACGCTGCCAAGGCGCCTGATCTGTCGTTCGTCGAGGCAGCCTCGCGGGAGATCGGCTCGCACCTTCGCTCCGGGCAGTTGATCATCCTGGAAAGCACCAGCTATCCCGGCACAACCGAAGAAGTGATGCTGCCTCTGCTCCAGGCTTCCGGGTTGACTCCGGGCGAGGACTTTGCCGTCGCCTTCTCCCCAGAGCGAGTGGATCCGGGCAACAAGGCCTTCGATACGCATACCACTCCGAAAGTCGTTGGAGGCTTGACACCCCGCTGCAGCGAGCTCACCAAGCTGGTATTCGAGCAGATCCTCGATCGGCAAGCTTCCGTCCACATCGTCAGCTCTCCGCGCGCCGCGGAGATGACCAAGCTGCTGGAGAACTGCTTCCGCAGCGTTAACATCGCGCTGGTCAACGAGATGATGTTGCTGTGCGACCGCATGGGCATCAACGTCTGGGAAGTCATCGACGCTGCCGCGACCAAGCCCTTCGGATACATGCCCTTCTACCCTGGTCCCGGTGTCGGCGGCCACTGCATTCCCGTCGATCCCTACTACCTGAGCTGGAAGGCTCGCCAGTACGACTTCTACACCAAGTTCATCGAGCTGGCCGCCGAAATCAATCTATCGATGCCTTTCTACGTGGTGTCCAGAGTGGCTGAGGCGCTCAACAGCTGCGAGAAGAGCCTGCGCGATTCCAAAGTCCTGCTGTTGGGGGCTGCCTTCAAGAAGGACGTCAACGACGCCCGCAACTCCCCCTCCGTTCGGGTCATGGAGCTGCTGCTCAAGGAGGGCGCCTGCCTCGATTACCACGACCCTTACGTCGAGGAGGTGACTGTTGGCCTGGGCATCTTCAGCCGCCGCAGCCGTGATATCAAGCTCAAGGCCGTGCGGCTCGACGAAGCCACACTGAAAGCCGCCGACTGCGTGGTCATTACCGTGGCCCACAGCGCCTATGACTTCGATTGGATCGTGGCCAATTCCGGCCTTGTCGTCGATACTGTCAATGCAACCAGGTCCATCAAAGCCGGATCACAGAAGGTCGTGTTGATTTAGTGCAGTCCTACTACCTGGTATTTCTGGTGGTGTTGTTCGGCTCGCTGGCGGCGTCTACGGTGCTCACGCCGTTGGTCCGTTCCGCCGCGGTGCGCTGGGGTGCAATGGACCACCCGGCAGAGCGCAAGATTCACTCATCGCCAATTCCCAGGCTCGGCGGCCTCGCCATCTGGATTGCGCTCTGGGTGGCCGCCCTGCTGGCCGCACGGGCGATCCCCAGCGATGCCCGGGTGGTACCCGCGTCAACCATCCCGGAGCTCGCGGCCATCTTTGCCGGCGCCACGGTGATCCTGTTCGTGGGCATGGCGGACGATCGGCGCGGCGGCATGACCCCCATCGCCAAGCTCGCGGGACAAATTGTCGGAAGCACCATCGTCATCGCCATCGGCATTCGGCTGCAGGCGTTCGACGTGCCCTGGATTGATATTCCACTCACCTATCTGTGGATCGTCGGGCTCACGAACGCGCTCAACCTGCTCGACAATATGGACGGGCTCTCGGCCGGAGCGGCCAGCATCGCGGCGGCGTTCTTCTTCTTACTGGCCATCCTCAACGGCCAGATCCTGGTGGCGCTGCTGGCCGTCGCCCTAGTGGGCAGCTGCCTGGGCTTCCTGGTCTACAACTACAACCCCGCCAGCATCTTCATGGGCGATACGGGCAGCCTGTCACTCGGCTTCCTACTGTCGATCCTGGGGTTGAAGCTGCAGATCCACAACTCCGCCAACTTGAGCTTCCTCATCGCCGCGCTGGTCCTCAGCGTGCCGATCTTCGATACCTCGTTCGTTGTGTGGCGGCGCCTCACCGAGGGGCGCCGAATCACCCAGGGCGGCAAGGACCACACCAGTCACCGGCTGGTGAATCTCGGCTTGAATCAAAAGCAGGCAGTCTGGTCGCTTTATTGCGCCTCCTTCCTGGCGGGTCTGGCGGCGCTGATCGTCTCGCAAGGAAGCCGTTGGATGATCGTATTCATCATGGTCCCGTTCGCCCTCGTAGTTGTCGGCGCGGGCCTGTTGCTCGCTCGAGTCGAGGCCCCTGTCGCCGGCCGTTCTGGGTAGCTCACCCCACCCTACGCGTCCGTCCTTCGTTCCGCTCGCGCTGCAGCCTCCTGCAAGGCCCGGAACAAACGTCTACCTGCTGATTGTCGGGGCCATCGCCCTGGCCCTCCGCCTCTGGCACATCGATCTGACGCAGTTCGATATCGATCAAGCCGCGTTGATGCAGACCGCGGCGCAGTTCATTCATACCGGCCAGGTTCCCGAGACCAGCGGAACGGTCTTGACCATCGGCATGCGGCAGCTTCCGTTGATCACCTTCTTTCTCGCGCTCCCCATGCTCGTGAGCCAGAGTCCAGTGTGGGTGAGCGCCTGGTTCGCTGCAGCCGACTCGTGCGCCGCTGCTCTCGTGGCAGTGACGGCGCATAGGCTGTGGGGCTGGCGAGCTGGTCTTGCCAGCGGCCTTATCTATTCGCTTACGCCTGCCGCTCTTCTCGCCGCACGCAAGATCTACGAGCCCGACCTGGTTCCCGTATTGTGCGCGTTGTCGCTGTACGGCCTGGTGCATTTCCGAATGACCGGACGCACCTGGAGCGCCGCGGTGGCGCTTTTCGCGATCGGCGCCGGCGCCGAGCTGTTTCCGCTGTCAGGCGTGCTCGTGCTGCTGTGGCTGGCGCTGGTGTTGCCAGCGTGGCGCAACGTCAACTGGTCCGGCATAGCCCTGGCGATAGTCGCGCTGGCGGTTCTCGCAGCTCCCTACATCATCCTTCAGCTTCATTCCGGTTGGCAGGATCTTGCGGTCGTGCTGCGTTTCGCGTCGAGTCCGAAGACTACCGATCTTGCCAGCTTGAGAGGGACCTTGACCCTTGCCGGCGCGGGCTTCGATGGCCAGCTGATTGGCTCTCTGCCTGGGGATCTGGCCAGCATGGGACTGGCCGAGCCCGGATCATGGCTTGCCGCGTTGGGGCTCACCGTTGGGGCATTAGCCGTGGTCTTCTCTCGCGATCGCTCCGGACTCGTTGCCATCGCCGCCCTCCTGCTCGCTGTGCTGGCAACCGCCCGGCACAGCGGCCCCCTGTACCTGCACTACCTCTTGCTGTGCTTGCCACCCGCGGCACTGCTCCTGGGCCGGGCGGCGGCGCTTATCTCCAATCGACTGCTCTTTGCAGCGCTGCTGCTCGTCATTGCGGCTTGGCGGCTCGTCCAATACGTGGAATTCGACCAATCCATCGCGGCAGCGCCTATTCATGCGAACTACGGTGTGCCGCTTCGCTTCTCACTGCAGGCAGCGGCCGCTGCTATGCGCGGCGGCGGGCCGCTGTATGACGCGGAGCGTTCGGACAATCATGCCGTGGTGTTCTCCTATCTGAGTGGTGGGCGGTATGACGTTCGCCGTTTCGATCAGCTGCACACGTTTGTGTTCCCCCAAACCGAGGCCACCTACCTAGTCGAGGGCCAGCCAGCGCTATTGCCTCTCTTGAGGCAAGTTGGAGGCCAAATAGATACAGTCCTCACCTCCAGCGGCGAGCCCGCCTACTCGCTCTTCCGAGTTTCTCCCTCCGCCGTCACGGCTTTCAATCAGTCGACCGAACTCCGCTCGCTCGATGTCGACCTAGCTCATGCGGTAACCTTGCAGGCCTATTCCGTTTCCGACCTTGCCGCGGGCCAGCCGTCGACGTTCACGCTCGAGTGGAAGGTGACAGATCCGGATCTGGTGACCAGCTCACAGCTGCGCCAGTTCGCCCACCTCGTCGACGCCAACGGGAAGACGTGGTCGACGAATCCTGACTTCTACGGCTTTCCGCGGCTGGAATGGCAGCGGGGTGATACCGTCGTGTCCTGGTTTGACCTCCAACCTGTTCCCGAGACTCCAAGCGGGCCCTACTGGATCGAAACAGGCTTCTACGACCCATCGACGGATCAGCGCTTGGCCACCACCAACCCGGATGGGTCTGGCGGCGGCGTGGTCCGCGTTGGCCCCCTCAAGGTTCGCGGAACCAGCGGGACATCTGACGATCAGCCGGCGCTAGCGGTGTTTGGCCAGGACGAGATCGCCCTTCAGGGAGTGCGCCTCGGCGAGCGGCAGGTGACGTTGACGTGGCGCGCCATCTCCAAGCCCGCCGCGGACTACACCGTGTTCGTTCACGTGCTCGATGCTCAAGGACACGTCGTGGACCAGCATGACAGTCCTCCCCAGGCCGGGACGTACCCCACGCACTTGTGGGACGCTTCGGACGTCGTCGAGGACACGCATCCCCTGCCGCAGACGGCTGTCGGGCCTGCACACCTCGAGATTGGCCTCTACACCTCTACTGGCCAGCGACTGGCCGCGTTCGACGGGCAGGGCCACAGCATCGGGGATCATCTCGAGATCGAGGCTGGCTCTTAGCTCGGGCCCGGCAGTGACAGGCGAACAAACGTTTGGCCGCCCAGCGTCGAGATGCGTTCAGCTGCAGGTAGCGTGTACAAGCCGGCGATGAGCTGGTCACCCGGCTGGGGCTGCTTCGTTAGCGGCAAACGCACGGTGTCGAAAACTTGCTCACCTTGCGACCACTGGCTGGTCGGATACGTGCCTCGCAGCGGGTAGGAATCGTCCTGGGCGAGCACTGTGTTGTCGGGCGAAAGGAGCTGAACGAACACCGTGAAGTCGTGGGCCGGACGAGACGGAGCCTCCCAGCGCAGGTCGACTGTCAGGCTCGCGCCGTCGAGGAGAGTCGCCGCATCGAGTAAGTCCAGCGCTCCACTAAAGCGTGCGAGGGGCTGAGATGGCTCTGGCGGCACGTTGCTGCCGCGCAGCTTCCACAGCGCAACCGGCAATCCCCTCGACGCGGCATCTCGGGGATCGACACTAACGGGCTGCACCTGCGTGCCAGCTCCCGGGGCGATGTAGTACATGCCAACGTCGACCGAGATAGGCAGCGTGTTGCGTTTGTCGGGCCTGCTGTCTTTGCCGACGGTGAACTGATACCTGTCCACCACGATTTCACCCGGCTTCCAGAAGCTCGGCGGGAACCTCCCGCCGCCGGGCGTGCCTTCGTAGCTTGCTATCGGGCTATCGGCATTGCCCGGAACGTCGAAGTGAATGAAGCTGCTGAGCGCACGACCTTCCGGCGCGGACGCCCTCCAGTACAGCGTGAGGGGATAGCTGTGACCGGCCGCGACGTCTACTATGTCCGGCCCATCGACTCCGATCAACTCCACCATGCCGTCGAACGTGGCGTGCACCTGTCGCGCCCCAGCGGGCAGCTCAGAAACAGTGGGTGGATACCCGTAGTGGGGCGCGACGGCCAGCCAGGCAGAGGCGCCACTCAGTCCGATGACCGCGGTCGCCAGTGTCGCGGCTACGACGACGGAAGTATTGCGCAGGACTGCTTGCCAGCCGCGAGCAGCCACGATTGCCAGGGGCGCAACTGCCGGGAACAGGTAGCGCCCACCGCCGTTGCTGATATAGCCGTACGCCGCAGTTTCCAGCAGCACGATGGCCGGCCAACCCCAGAGAATGCCGCCGAAGCCACGCGCCGCGCCCGATCGGCCCCGCGCGAATTGCGCCATTCCGGCGATGAGGCCGATCGATCCGAGCACAGCAAACACGGCGTACCATCCGGCCGAGTCGACGTTGTAAACGCCGAACTTGAAGAAGAACGAGTGGAAGCTGTCCCCTAGCTCCCCGAGCATGAAGCGGAAACGATCGACCGAAAGAATGAACGGGCGATAGCCTTGGCCCTGGTAGGCGCGGTTGGCCGCCAGCTGGCCGGTGGGATCGCCGTACACCACTACGTCGTAAACCACCCACCAGCCGTAGATCAGGCACAGCGCCAGCAGCAGCCGAGCGGCAGCCGCGAGCTTGCCGCGAACAGTCCCTTCGACTTGCCACGCCACCACGCCGTAGATCGGAACGAGTCCGACCGCGTTCAGCTTGGTGAGCGCACCGAGGGCGATTCCAATCGCCGCCAGCCAGCTCCAGTGCCGGCTTCGGTCCTTCCACCACAACGCCAGGAACAGCAGGGTTACCGAGCACAGCAGCGCCAGCTGCGCGTCGTTCGAAACCACGACTTCGTGACCGGCGAAGCCAGGAACAGCCGCCAGCGCCGCACCGGAACCCAGCCACAACAGCGGCTGGGTTGGAAAGACGGTTCGCGCCAGCAGCACCGTGCAGGCGACCGTGCCCAGTCCGCACGCCAGCCCGAACGCTTCGATGATTCGAACCGCCAGCTCGGCGCCGTGAGGGAAGCCACTGAAGGGCCGGTGAAACAGGGTGTTCTTGTTGTAATCGAACTGGCGCTCCCCTCCATGGGGATTGCCCGGCGCCACGTTGTCGAGATCGGCGCTGGAAATGGGCGCGCTGATGGCCGCGGCGATCAGATAGAAGAGAGGAGGCTGCCCTGCCTCGGCGGTCCGGAAATTCTCGGCTTCACCCAGCAGGGGGAATCGATGCTCGATCTGGATCGTGCGCACGTACTGATAGTGCGAGTACGCATCCGGCCCCTCGAGGATGGGTACCGCCAGCAGGAATTGGCCAGCTGCCAGGCAGAAGGCGGCGCACGAGAGCAGCAGCGACCACGCCAAAGCATGAGGGGCGAATCGCTTGGTCAGGTCAACTAACCGGCAGCCGAGCTGATGCGGTGTCTGCTCCCGCCAGTCCTTTCTCGGCGAGGAGATCCCGGTAACAGCGCCGCATGTCGTTCGCAAGGCGGGTGATGTCGTAGCGCGGATACACCGACGCACGCCCTCGCGCACCGATCTGGCTCGCCAGCTGGTGGTCCAGGAGCAGGTTCTCAATCGCCTCACTGAAGGCTGCCACGTCGCGGCTTTCCACCAACATGCCGTTAATCCCATTGTCGATAAGGTCGGTAACGCCTCCGGCGGCCGTGCTGACAACAGGTTTGCCAGCTGCCATGGCCTCGATCAGCGCCACTGGCGACCCTTCGTTGAACGAGGTCAGACAAATGACATCGAGCGCTGCGTACACGGATGCCAGGTCGGTCTCCCAGCCCGTGAAAGTGGCCGGGCCGCCGACCTCCTTCGCATAATGCTCGAGCTCGGCGCGCCGCGCGCCGTCGCCAATTACCACGAATGCGACCTCTGGCAGCCGCTTGTGGAGCATCGCCGCAGCATCGAGAAATAGCTCGTGACCCTTGATTGGAACCAAGCGTGCGACGATGCCAACGACGGGTGAGCTGGCTGGAATATGCCATTTGGCCTTCATGGCGCCGGGATCCGCGGAGGATGCAGTAAGCTCGTTCAGCTGCAGCCCGAGCAGCATCACCCCAATCTTCGCCGGCGGAGCCACACGGAACGCAATGAGCTCGCGCCGCTGCTCCTCATTCACCGTCAGAATGCGATCGCTGATCCTGGCCAGCAGCCGTTCGATAGTCAGGAAGGCGTAGGTCTTCAAGCGACCGAAGTAGCCTCGGAAGACGTGCCCGTGGAACGTGTGAACCACGACCGGCACGTGGCAAGCCCAGGCAGCCAACCTGCCCGCGAGCCCGGCCTTGGCGGTGTGCGTGTGAACGATCTGCGGCTTCTCGCGGCGGATCAGCCGGATCAGCTTCCACACCGAGACGGCGTCGCCAAGCAGGTTGATCTCCCTGCCTAGCTCGGGAATGCGCAGCACCGGAACGTCGAGACGCTCGGCAAGCGGAAGCATGTTGCCTTCATGCTCGTCCTCCACGCCACTCACCAGCGTGGTGTCGTACTCCGGACGCAAATAGCGTGACAGCAAGATCGTGTGGATCGCCGGTCCGCCGACGTTCAGGCGAGCGATGACGCGCACCAGCTTGCGCGGGGAACCAGCTGGCGGAGTTGTGTGGGAAGAATCTGGGGCTACGGCTGGGTCAATCGCCCTGCTCAGCCTCGTCCACCAGCATGACGGGAATTCCGTCCCGAATAGGGTAGCGGCGCTTGCAGGTCGCGCACACAAGCCAATCGTCTTGCTGAGTGACGGGGGTCTTGCACACCGGGCAAGCCAGGATCTCCAGCAACTGAGGATCGATCATGTCGGCTCAATCTTAGGCTGGTCGCGTGCTGTGTCAACGGCAGGAATCCGCTCAGGCTGCTTCAACGATTTTCCCCGCTGCCTTCCGGTATCCCGGCCTCCCGAAGCAACGCCCCTGTCTCGGCGGTGTTTCGGCTGCCCAGGTACAGCAACGCAACGCCTCCGAGGGCTGTGAGAACTATTCCCACCAGCGTTGTCAGCCGTGTGAGATTGAGGTAGGCCAGGGCCTCCGTGCGCCCAACGTTGAAGAGCCCCAGTACGCTCTGGGCGGCCAAATCGAAGCTTCCCGCAAATCCCGGCCCAGCCGGGACGATGGTTACTAGCGCTAGAACCGTCGTGAAGAGAGCCCCCACGGGCCAGCCCAGCGGCAGGTTCATGCCTTCCAGCGCCCAAAAGTAGTACGAAGCCTGCACGATCCAGATGCAGAATGAAAGCAGCAGGATCGAGCATGCCCGGGGTAGGTCGTTGACCACCGAGAACCCCTGCAGGAGCTGCGCCAGCAGGCGTATGCCGCCGGCCAGCACACGGTTTCCGGACGCCCAGGCCGGGACGGACAGGTTGAGGCTGTGCCGGCCGAGGAGGTAGACCGCGGCGAATGCCGCGACCGCTACCCCAGCTCCAACCCCGAGCGAGATCCGTATCCAGGAAGGGAGAGAGAAGAACGGCAAGAGCAACGCCAGGATGAGCAGCACTGCGAACAGGTCTGAGAGACGCTCCACCACCAGAGTGCCAATGCCCTTGCTCTTGCTCACGCCGGTCGCCTGGCTCAGCACGTAAACGCGAACCAGATCTCCCAAACGCGCAGGTATCACCTGGCCGCTGGCGGAGCCGATGCTGTAGGCAGCGACGGATTGCGCGTTGGAAATGGGATCGCGCGCCTCGAAGCAGAGACGCCAGCGTATACCGCGCAGGACCATGGTCACGATGGTGCTGGCGACCTGCAGTACCAGCTCGGGTCGCCGCGAGCGAACCATGAGCAACGCCATCTCGTCGAGCGGCACGTCACGGTAGGCAAGCCACACCAGCGCCGCGCTGATCGCCAGCCCGACGGTCCAGCGCAGCCAGGAGGCCCAGGTCATTCAGCTGTGGGCGAAGCGGAAGTGCCAGACTTTGACCATCGCCTCCAGGACTATCGCCCGCGACATCTTGGACAAGCCCTCGCGGCGTTCCTGAAAGATGATGGGCACCTCCACAATGCGGAAGCCCTTTCGATGCGCACGGTACGTGAGCTCGATTTGGAAGGCGTAGCCGTTCGATTCGACCGAGTCCAGATCGAGGGACTCGAGCACCGAGCGCCGGAAACACTTGAAACCGCCGGTCAAGTCGCGATACGGCAGGCCCAGAATAAGCCTGGAGTAGAGGCTGCCGACCTTGCTGATGAGTTTCCTCTGCTGGCTCCAGTTGACGGTACCTCCGCCGCGGATGTACCGCGAGCCGAGAACGAGGTCTGCGGTCTCGATGCGTTCAAGGAAGGTAGGGAGATGGCGGGGATCGTGCGAGAAATCGCAGTCCATCTCCAGGATGAGCTCGTAGTCCTGCTCGAGGGCGCGCTTGAATCCAGCGATATACGCCGTCCCAAGACCCGCTTTGCGCGGGCGATGCAGCACGTCGAGGCGGGGGTAGAGCCGCTGCTTGAGCTGCTCTGCCAGATCTCCCGTCCCGTCCGGCGACGCGTCGTCAACCACCAGGATGTCTGGCCCGTAGGACAGGATCTGCTCGACTATCGTCGGGAGGTTCTCAGCCTCGTTATATGTCGGGAGGACGACGAGGCCGCGGCTGCTCACCGCCTTTGCCGTTCAAGGCGAACCATGGACATGGCCATTCTAGCAGCGCCTACCCCGGCTATTGGAGCGGGAGTCGAACAAACGACTCTCCCTGCTCAGTGAGCAGCCGTTCGGTTGATGGCAGCCGATAGAGCCCGAGAATAACGGAATCCCCGGTCTGAATGGGACGTGGCGAGCTCAGCGCCACGCTATCGAACACCTGCTCTTGTGGCAGCCAAGCAGTTGTCGGATAGCGTCCGTCGAGAGGGTAGCTGTCATGCTGAGCTATCAGCTTCCCCTCCGCCGAGATCAGTTGAACGAACACTGTCAGGCTCTCGCCTAACGCCCGTTGCGTCAGCCATCGCAGATCGACCTGGACCTGGCCCGGTGCGCGCGCCGATGCGGAAGCCGACACCAGATCGAGCCCAGCCGGGAATCGCGCGAGGGGCGGCGTGTTCGGAAGAGGGGGTGGGCTGCCAGCCAGCCGCCAGGCACCGATCTCGAACCCGACGTCGCTTGCCTCGGACGGGTCCGCCACTACCTTTCGGATCGGCTGGCCAGGGACTGTGGGCGACTGGTAAAAGCCGGCCCTTATGGGAAGCAGCACTGTGTTCCGCCGATCCGCTCGCTCATCGCGGTTCACCCTGAACGTGTATCGGTCGACGACGACTTCACCCACATTCCAAAAGCTCGGCGGGTACGTCCCCCTGCCGCTCGGACCGTCATATGCGGCCCCCGACCTGTAACTCGGGTCATTCGAGTCGACGTGCACGAACGTCTTGTACAGGTCGGTAACGGGCTCTTGCAGCCGCCAGTACAGCGTTACCGGATACTCACGTTCCGGTTGTACCAGGACACCGTTCGGCAGGTCGGCGCCGAGGAGCTGAATCGAGCCGGCGAATGTAGCTCGGAGCGGAGTGCCGATCGAAGGTAAGGTGGTCAGCACCGGCGGATAGGCGAAGACCGGGGCAACGGTCCTGCCGGCCACCAGCGGCGGGACGGACAGGGCGACGCACGCAAGGGCAACTCCGGAGGGGGCAGCAAAGCTAGGAATCTTTCGCAGGAGCCCCTTCCAGCCGATGACGGTATAGATCGCCAAAGGGGCCATGGCGGGAAACACAAACCGGCCTCCGCCACCTTCGGCGATGCAGTAGGCGAACACCTGCAGCGCCGTTATGGCAAGCCAGGCGAACAGCAGGTTGTTCAAGGTCCCTCGCCTCTTGGTCGCCAACGTGCTCCCAAGCCCAAAGGCAAAGCCAACGCTCGCCAAAGCCGCGGTGACCGCGAAAGCCGGCAAGGAATCGATGTTTTCGGCGATGCCATACATCGAGAAGAACGAGTGAAAGGTAAAGGCCATGGCTGAGGGAAGCAGCCTCAGGTTCTCCCCGGCGATCGGGTGGTAGTTGGCGTTGTAAGCCCCATTCAGGACGAACAGCGTGGTCGGGTCGCCGTAGAGCACGGCCGCTCGAACGAACCACCATCCGTCCAGCAGGGGCAGCACCAGGAGCAGGGGGATGGCCGCGTGTGCGCGCGCCTCCCATGTCTTGCCCATCCACCAGCAGGCCAGCAGGTACAGCGGAACGAGCCCTACGGCGTTGAACTTGGTGAGCAGCCCCAGACCGATGGCTCCGGCGGCAACCCAGGCGAAGACCTGCCGCTTGTACTCTAGCCAGCATCCCAGTGCAACCAGGGTCAATGAACACAGCGCGACGAGCAAACAGTCGTTGTTTATCTGAGAAAAGTGGTAATCAAACGTCGAATCAGCGCCAACGGCGAGACCTGTTGCAAGCCACATCCACGGATGCCCGGCCACAAGCCACCTTGCGAGCACCACTGCCGCCCCGACGGTCAGCAAGCCGCACGCAATAGACATGACCTCCACCAACCGCATCGAGAGCTGCGCTCCGTGCGGGGGCCAGGTCAGAGGCCTGTGCAGAAAGCTATTCTGGTTTGCGTCGGCGTCTCTTGCACCGCCCGACGGATTGAGCATCGCCACGTTGTCGAAGTCGCTTATGTCGATGGGCAGAGACAGCGCAGCGCCGAGCAGGTAATAGAGAGGCGGTTGAGCAGCCTCCTGGCGCGGTGCAATCGTCCCGATCTCCTGACCCAACACAGGCAGGGTCCGTTGGCTCAACAGCCAGCGGATGTAGTGGTAGTGCTGTGGTCCGTCGTTGGTTTCCAGTGGCGGCGCTGCCAGGAAGAAGGCAGCGGAGATTGCCAGATAAGCGATGGCAGCAGTCGAAAGCGCAAAGCTCAGCGGATGCGCTGCTCGCGCCTGTTTGAGCCAGCTCAAACGCGCGGTACAGGTGTAAGCAATCGTCGTCCCACAGTCTTGCAGGCATCCGCGAACCGGGGATGGGCGTAGAATGTGCTCATCGACTGCCGCATGCTGTCAATTCCGCCCGCGGCTCCTGGCTTAACCTGATCAGCTCGTCTCCCGCTCATCAGCGTCCTGCCGGCAGGCAGTTGAGTTCTCATCTTTCCCTGATCGTCCTTGCCCTGCTCCTCACATTCACCCTCGGGCTTACGATCTACGCGCCGCAGGAGCTGGGTTCGGACGGCTACCTCTCCGCGGGCTTGGCCTTGGGCTCTCCAGGCGACTCCATTGCTTATCTGGCAAACGATCAGCATCCACCGCTGTTTTACCTTATCCTTCGCGCCTGGTTCTTCGTTGCCGGGCGCAGCTTCCTCGGAGCGCGCTGGCTCTCCTTGGCCGGCATCCTGATCGGCCAGGCCGCGTTGTACTGCATCGGCCGCCGTCTGGGAGGTCGAAGATTGGCGGCTTTCGCCACGCTCCTTTACGCGGCCAACCCGGCTGCAGTCAGTGCCGGGGCGACCGTCCGCGACTACAGCCTCGGGCTGGGCCTTTCACTGCTGGCGTTACTCACCTCTCTGCGCCTGGCGGCGCGGCCCTCAGCGCGCGGGGTGCTTGCTTGTACGCTGATCAACGCCGCGGCCCTGTTGACCTGGTACTTTCACATCGCCTTCTTGCTGGCCAGCGCCGTCGCCGCCGCGGTCAAGCGCAAGGCCGCGCTCCCACTCTTCTTGGCCCTGGGCGGCGGCGTCGCGCTGACGTTCGCCTGGCTGTGGATGGTGATCCCCGTGCTCCTCGCGCGAGCCGGGACGCCGCAGCAGTTCGGGGCGTCACCGTCCCGACAGCCGGTACCCCAGCTCCTCCTGACGCTGCTTTCGCAATTCAGCTTTGGAGCCTGGCCGTCCCGGCTCAACGACCGCTGGGGCCCGCTCCTCTTCGGACTGCTGTGGATGCTCGTCGCCGCCGCGGGCGTGGTTGCCCTGCTGCGCCGGGACTCCTGGCGAAGCGGCGCCGTAACGGTGGCAGGACTCGGCGCTGGCCTGGCGCTATTCGTCTTCTTGCGATCTGCCTGGGCCACAGACGCAAGTCCGCGGTACCTGCTTGCCGCCCTGCCATTTGCGTTTGTCGCTCAGGCAGCGGCGCTCTCGCTTGCCAGCCGCTTAGGCGGAGCGGGCGTGGCGCTTTGCGGAGCGTGGGTTGTCGTATCGCTCGGTGGCGGGCTGTGGGAATTCCAGCGAGTGCACGCCCTACCGCCGCTTCCCTGGGAGTCGGATCCAGTCCTTCAATACGTTGAAACCAGTGCACGTCCCGGTGATGCGCTGTTCTTCTTCGGCTGGGGGCCGTACAGTCGCTACCTGCTCAGGAATCGCGATCCCCTGAGCGCGTACGGGCTCGATGTCGCCAGCCCCGAGCAGAAAGGGCAGCTGGGCCAGCTGATGCAGCCCAAGGTGGCCGCCATGGAAGACGCCAGCCGGGTTTGGTTCGTGAACGAGCATTCGAGCGACGAGGCGAGCAGCGTGTTGCTGGACAGCTTTCTGGAGAGCGGGTTCTATTTCGTCGATCAGCAGACCATCAAGTCGCCGGTCTTCGATGGCCAAGGCGTCGTGCGTCAATACGCCTCCGCACGGGACGTGCAGCCGCACCCGCTTGGCTTGACCCTGGACAGCCGAGTCACGCTTGCGACTGCCGGCTATCCGGCCAGCGTGCACCCCGGGGGGGTGCTGCCGGTCGACCTGGAATGGCACGCGCTACGAAACAACCAGGACAATTACTCCGTCTTCGTGCACTTCGTTTCCAGCAACGGGCAGATGGTGGCTCAACACGACGGCTGGCCCGCGGCCGGTCTACGCCCAACGTCACGTTGGCAACCAGGCGATGTAATCCACGATCGGCTCGCTCTTGCGCTGCCCGCCAGCCTAACCTCCGGCAGCTACCGGCTCATCGCCGGCATGTACGTCGGAGACTCCCGTTTGGCCTTGGCCGATGGGATGAACAGCATCGAGCTTGGATCAGTAGCCGTCACCTGATAAGCCTGCCCCACCCTCCGATTGGTAAGGTTGAGGCAATGCAGCTCACGAGCTTTGGCGTCAAGTTTCAGCCCTACGCCGGCCGCCGAAAGACGCGCGAGGTCATGGTCGGCGCTGTCGGTGTGGGGGGCGACAACCCTATCCGGGTGCAGTCCATGACGACCACCTTGACCAAGGACGTCGGGGCCACGGTGGCGCAGACCGTTCGACTGGTCGAGGCCGGCTGCGAGATCGTGCGTATCACCACGCCCACGGTGCAGGATGCTCGCGCGCTCGGCGAAGCCAAGGCTCAGCTCAGAGCCGCGGGAGTCGTGGTTCCGCTGGTAGCCGACATCCATTTCTCCCCCGCCGCCGCCATGGAGGCGGCCGACTATGCCGACAAGGTGCGCGTCAATCCCGGCAACTATGCCGATTCGCGTCAGTTCCGCGTTCGTGAGTACACCGAGAAGGAATACGCGGCCGAGCTCGGCCGCATCGAGGAACGCTTCGCACCGCTGGTCCTCAAATGCAAAGAGCGAGGCATTGCCATGCGCATCGGCACGAACCATGGCTCACTGTCCGACCGCATCATGAACCGCTTTGGCGACACGCCCGAAGGCATGTGCGAGTCGGCCCTCGAGTTCGTGCGCATCTGCCGCAAATACGGCTACCACTCGCTGATCATGTCGATGAAGGCGTCCAACCCCAAGGTCATGATCGCCGCCTACCGCCTGCTCGCGGTGCGCATGGACGAAGAGGGCATGGATTACCCCTTCCACCTCGGGGTGACGGAGGCCGGAAACGGCGAGGACGCCCGCATCAAATCGGCTATCGGCATCGGCAGCCTGCTCGAGGATGGCATCGGCGACACCATCCGCGTGTCGCTGGCCGAGGAGCCGGAGAGCGAGGTGCCGGTAGCCTTCCAGATTGCGCGCCGCTACGAGCAGCGGAACGAAGCAGCCCTTCCGCCCGTGCCTGATTTCAGCACCCAAACCGCCTCGTCCGGAACCATCCGGGTGAACAGCGGGTTCATCCGCAGACCATCTGACCAGGCAGGCGGCGTGGGCGGCCACTCCACCATCGCGGTTATCGGCGCCGGTGCACAAGCAGATTTCGACACCGTGCCAACCGGTGCCCGCGTAGTCTCCGGCCATAGCGCCGCCGAGCTCATTCGGGCTGGCCGTGGGGTCGCGGCGGAAGCAACCGACGAGCCCATCCACCTGCGGATGACCACGGCCGATCTCGTTGAAGCTTCCATAGGCATCGGGTCGCTGCTATGTGATGGCATCGGGGATAGTGTGGAGATCACCGGAGGACCAGCCGAGCAGGTCGAGGCCCTTGCTTTCAGCATCCTCCAAGCCTCAGGCGCCCGGCTGAGCCGCACTGACTACGTCGCCTGTCCTGGCTGCGGGCGCACGCTGTTCGACCTCGAGAGCACCACCAATCGCATCAAGGCGCGGACTGCCCATCTACCCGGAGTCCGCATTGCCGTGATGGGCTGCATTGTGAACGGCCCGGGGGAGATGGCGGACGCCGACTTCGGCTATGTCGGCTCCTCTCCCGGCAAGGTCAATCTGTACGTCGGGAAGGAGCAGGTAGCTCGCGGGATCCCAACGGAACAGGCCGACGATCGGCTGATCGAGCTGATCAAAGAACGCGGTCGCTGGGTCGAGCCTTCTTAACGCTGCAAGCGTCTCACTCGGGCCCGATCAGCCTGCCTCCATCTTGACCCGAGGCAATTTTTCAGCGAGCTCGAGCTCTATGAGCGCCCTCTTGAGCCTCGCGCCCAGCTTGCTGGGCTGAGGGAGTCCGCAAAGCAAGCTGCCTATTGCCAGCGCATCCCAGACTGCCAGCGGCAGCATGGCGGGAATGAGCAGACGGTAGTAGTAGTTGTTGGGAAAGAAGATCACCAGCGTGAAGGCATGCGACACGCCTAACGCCAGCGCCGTCCAGGCCAGCCGGCTGTGGCGGTGGGTCAGGATCCCGGCCAACACCAGCAGCCAGGTCAGAAAGACCGGAAAGAAGACCACGGGAACGTCGCCGCTGGCCAGCGTGCGCGGGAAACCCAGCACGTACAGCGCCTTGTTGGCGAGCTTCAGCCCAACCTGTCCCGGTGCGTTGACCACAGCCTCGGCTGAGGCGACGACGTTCGAATCGTAAGTCTTGCTCCACGTCAGCCACGGCTCCGTGGTGATAGTGCGACCTTGCGGCACGAGTCCCTGGTAGATGTTGATGCTGCCGGACGAGGGTATCGGCGTCGGGAAGCCCGCTGCCAGCCAGTTTCTCGCAGGGATGAGCATCACCAGCAGCAGCACCGGAACACCACAGGCCGCCAGTCTGCGGCCGAAGACCGTCCTGTCGGTATCCCAGCAGACGACCGCCAGCACGAACGGTAGGGCCAGCCAGGCAGTGGAGCGGCTGAGAATCGCCAGCCCCATGACCGTTCCCACCAGCATGAGCTGCCTCATAGCCGGCCGCTCACCGAGCCTGGAGACCAGGAACAGCAGCACCGCCAAGCACATGAGCAGGGCGTTCTCTGACAAAAGGTACGTCGACAGCGTGAACCACTCCAACATCACACCGCTGGCAATCACCAGCAGCAGGGCCACGAGCGATTCCATTCGCGCTGGGAGCGTGAATGCCAGCAGCACGCTGGCCGCAACGACCGCCAGGGACTGCATCAGGATCGGCCCCTTCACCGAAGGGCCAAGGGCGAAATGCTCGAGCGCCAGCAGATACGGATACAGCGCCTGGTAATAGAAGGCTTCGGCGTGCCCCAGGGGAGCGCCTTGGAGCATGAGCAGCGACCCAGCGCGAATGTTCCGGGCGAAGCTTTCGTACGTGAACCAGTCGTCCCCGGCCGAGAGGACGGCCAGGCGGGAGGCCTGGGAAGCCCAGTCGGTCAGCGTTGGCAGGCCGTAGAAGAGACCGGCTCCCAGACCAACAACCAGCCATGCATACCATTGTCGTGGTCGGGATCGGAGCCGCTTGGATAGGCTTGCCAGGACAACGACGAGCGCCAGCAGCAGGGTGGCGACGTTGAGCCATGGATCGGCTGCCGCCGCGGCTCGGCGAAGCCACTGCAGCCGGCCGGACGTCGGGGCAACGTAGCCGGTCGCTGCTTCCAGCTGAGCCTGAAGGGCGGCGCCGCTCAGGTCTTGCGCTGCAACGTCCACCCGCAACCGCTGCTCGGTAGGGCTGGCAAACGGCACCTTCCAGCCCCCCGACAATGCGGTGCGGACGTAGGCGAAGATGATGCTCGCATCGTCTTGCGGGCCGGCGTATCCGGCCGCCCGCAGCTCGGCTTTGATAGCGTCCAGCGACTTGGGTCCATTCGGGGTCATGACCATGCCATCAGGCGTATCGGGCGGCACGTTGGAATCGAACAGCACCTGTGTTCCCAGGGTCACGACCACCGGTGCCGAGCTCGCGATCCGCAGGACGCCATCGCCCTGTACAAAAGTCTCCAGGCTCAGGGCGAGCGGCACATGCCGGCGGTCCGGGGCGCCGCCGCCGTTGAAGTTCAGGGCGGCATCATTGACCAGGTCGGCCGGCGCTTCGCCCGCCTGGAAGCCCGCGGAGACGAGCTCGGATCGGCTCGTAACGGTCTTGCCGCCGGCGGTAATAGTCTGATGGAGCAGCCAGCCGGATCGGCCTCCGCTCAGATCCGCAGTCGATCTCAGTCCGCCCAGAACCAGGCACAGCAGGGCTATACGGCCCCAAATAGGCGCGCCGACCGCGCGCCAGTAGGACAGGCCGGCGAGTAGCACGAGGACGCAAGCCAAGCCGTTGATGACGGCGGTCGCTGAATCCAGTGGTCGAGCCTGCGTTCGCAGCAGCAACACCAGTTCGACCGCCGCGGCAAGTCCACCAACCATCCGGAGCCCGAAGCTCCTTGTCAGGGCCAAGCTGCCAGATTCAAAGCTTCGGCAGATTCAGCAGGTCATGATAGCTGATCAGGGCGATGAACATCAGCAGGATCGCCATGCCGATCAGGTGCACAAAGCCCTCCTTGCGCGGATCCACCCTCCGGCCGCGCACGGCCTCGATGAGCACGAAGAGGATCCGTCCACCATCCAGCGCCGGAAAGGGCAGGAGGTTGATGATCGCCAAGTTCACGCTGAGAAAAGCGGCGAACTGGAGCAAATAGGAGGGCCCCAGCTGGGCCACCTGTCCGGTTACGCTGGCAATTCCGACCGGCCCAAGGAACTCGGGAGCGACGATGCCCTGGATCGTTTGGATGAGGCCGACCCAGATGAGCACGAAGGTGAGCACGGCCTGCTTCAGCCCGAGGACGAAGGCCGTCCAGACAGGATACTGCCGGTTCACCAGCTGTTCGTGGATCGCTACGCCCACGGCTCCTTCGCCAGGCGGAGGATTTTCGCGCGGCGTGAGCGTGACGTCGACTGCTGCCTGCTGTCGAATAACGGTGAACGTCGTCGGCTGGCCGAGCCGAAACTGGACCTGGTCTTTGAAATCGTTGACGCTGTGAATCGGCTGGCCCTGGATGGCGGTCACGACGTCGCCGGGACGCAGGCCCGCGGCCTCTGCAGGCGAGCCGGCCTGGACGACGCTCAGCTCGACTCGACCATCGGGTGTTGGCATACCGATCAGAAAGACGGTCATCAGCAGCAGCGGAGCGAGAATGGCGTTCATGATGCTGCCGGCCGCCAGAACCACCGTCCGCACACGCTTCGGCTTGGATGAGAAGCTCCCCGGCTCCAAGGCGGCGGCTTCGCTGCCATCCTCACCCACCATACGCGTAAACCCGCCCAGCGGCAGCAGGTTCACCGAGTACAGCGTGCCCTTGTACCTCACGCCGAAGAGACGCGGCGGGTAGCCAAACGCGAACTCGGTCACCGTGATGCCCGCCAGCTTGGCGGTGATGAAGTGGCCCAGCTCGTGGACGAACACCAGCAGCAGCAGGATCGGGATGATCCACAGCCAGTCCAAGGCGCTTCTACCCCTCTTTCAGCGGAGCAACGTTCGAGGTACGCGCGGCAGGCGATCGGGCAGGCACGCTCACTCTCGGCCCCAGATCGCGCTCGGCCTGCTCCGCCACGAAGTGACGCGCCCAGGCGTCGGCCTCCAAGATGTCGCCGAGCTCAGGCTCGGGAAAGCTCTCGTGGCTCTCCAGCGCGCTGCTGACCAAACGGGGGATATCCATGAAGCCGATGCGCCGCTCGAGGAACAGCTGAACCGCCTGCTCGTCTGCCGCCGCGAGCACCGTGGGATAGGTCCCTCCCCGCTTGCCCGCCTCCTTGGCTAGACCAATGCAGGGAAAGCGGCGGTCATCGATTTCCTGAAAGGTCAGGTCCTTCGCGGCCACGTCCAGGTGAGGACTATCCAGCGGCAGCCGCTCGGGGTAGGCGATGGCGTAGGCGATTGGCACTCTCATGTCGGGCACGCCCAGCTGGGCCTTGATGGAACCGTCCACGAACTCGACCATGGAATGGATGATCGACTGCGGATGGATGATCGCGTCCACCTGCTCGAAGGGCAGATCGAAGAGATGATGAGCCTCCAGGATCTCCAGCCCCTTGTTCATCAGCGTGGCGGAATCGATGGTGATCTTGGGCCCCATCACCCAGTTCGGATGCTTCAGCGCCGTATCGGGCGTTACCTGAGCGAATGCTTCCAAGGGGAGTTCACGGAATGGCCCTCCGGAAGCGGTCAGGATCAACCGCTGCACACGTCTTCGATCCTCGCCCGCGAGACACTGCCAAACCGCGCTGTGCTCGCTGTCAATGGGATAGACCTCAGCGCCGCTCGTCCGGGCCTGGCGCATCACCAGGTCGCCAGCCATGATCAGCGTCTCTTTGTTCGCCAGGGCAACCGTCGTCCCGCGCGCGAGCGCGGCCAGCGTCGGCTCGAAACCGGCCTTCCCCGAAGTTCCCACCACCACGAGGTCGACGTCGTCGCGCGAAGCCAGATCGATCAGCGCCTGAGGGTCGGTGGCCACGACCTTCGGCTTGAAGCGCTCACGCTGCTCCTCCAAGAGTGGCGACTGGCGTGACGCGGCCAGGCCCACGACCTCGAAGCGCTCGGGGAATTGGGCCACGACGTCGAGCGTCTGCGTGCCGATGGAGCCAGTGCTGCCCAGGATCGCCAACCGCCGTGGCGGCTCGGCGTCTCTTCGATCCTGCCCATGGCGGCGGAGGTGAGCTGAGGGTGAAGCCAATGTCGTGCCTACCTGCCGACAAGCGTAGCGAAGTAGAAGACGCCAACTGTCGAAAACAGCAGACCGTCGATGCGGTCCAGGATTCCACCATGGCCCGGGAGGAAGGTCCCGGTGTCTTTCACACCAACCTGTCGCTTGATCACCGACTCCACGAGGTCGCCAAGCTGCGCCAGCACCGCCACCACTAGGCCCAAACCGAGCGCTTGCGGGTAAGACAGCTTGAGGAAATGCACGGTCGCCAGACTAACTGCCATAGCGACCAGCGTGCCACCGAGGGTGCCGGCCCAGGTCTTCCCCGGGCTGACTGCCGGCCAGAGCTTCCGCCTGCCAAAACGACGGCCAAGCAAGTAGGCGGCGCTGTCGAACGCCCAGGTGCACACCAGGGCCGCCCCCATCCACCACAGACCATCGGCCCGATCGCGCAGCAGCACCATGTAAGCAACGAGGAATCCGGCATACAGCCCTGCGGAGGTGGTGACGCCCCAACGCTCGAAGGCGTTGCTCTGTCCGTGGCACAGCAGCAGCGCCAGCAAGCTGAGCATGAGCAGCGGTCCTACGAGCAGAAAGAAGCCGCTGCCAGGCATGGCCCATGCCCCAACGAGCGAGACGAAGACGATGAGCGGTCCGACCCATGGTAGCGGGGGTCGGCCGGACTTGGCCGCGAGGGTCAGCATCTCCGACGTCGCCACGATCGCCAGGATGGCTACCCACAACAGCCACTCCCAGCCGCCAAGGTACAGCAGCCCCAGGTTGAGCGGCGCCCAGGCGATAGCCGTCAGCGTCCGCAGCCGGGCAGCCGTCAACGGGAAGAAGGTCGGGAGCTGAAGGACTCCCCGATGCCGCCGAACTTGCGTTGGCGCTGGCTGTAGCTTTCGATTGCCAGCTCGAACTCGTGCTGGTCGAAGTCCGGCCAGAACACCGGCGTGGAGTAGTACTCGCTGTAAGCCGCCTGCCAAATCAGAAAGTTACTGAGGCGCATTTCCCCGGCGGTGCGGATCACCAGGTCGGGATCGGGCAGCTCCGACGTGTAGAGATAACGCCCGAACAGCTCCTCAGTAACGGCGTCCGGATCCACCTGGTCGCGCAACATGCGTTTCACCGCATCCAGGATTTCGGCGCGCCCACCGTAATTGAAGGCGACGTTCAGCTTGAGGCCGTCATTGGCGGCGCTTTCACGGACGGCCGCCTCGATCTCCTTCCGCAGCGTTGCCGGAATGCCCTCCAACCTGCCGATGACGTGGAGCTGGATGTTGTTCTCGAGGATAGTGCGCTTTTCGCGGCGGACGGTCTCGCCGAAGATGCGCATCAGCGCCTTGACTTCCCAGTCCGGCCGGGTCCAATTCTCCGTCGAAAAGGCGTACAGCGTAAGCACCGCGACGCCGAGCTCGTGGGCCTTCTCCGAAATTCGCCGGATGTTGCGCGTGCCGGCCTCGTGACCCATGGCCCGCGGCAGGCCCTGACGTTGAGCCCAGCGACCGTTGCCATCCATGATGATGCCGACATGACGAGGCACGTGGACTCCCGCGCCTTCGGTACTGAGCGCTGCCGTGCTTCGGGGACTGGTCGCTGCGCTGGTCATTGCCTGTAGTTTGACCCGAAGTCTGGCGCCGGTGAAGCCAATCGTGGGGCGCGAAGCCCGGTTTCGTGGCTCGTCGACGCTGCCTTCGTCAGACTTCCATGACCTCCGCCTCCTTGGCGTGGCCGATCTCGTCGATGTGCTTGACGTAGGTGTCGGTCAGCCTCTGGAGGCGCTCCTGGGCGCGCTTGTCATCGTCCACGGACAGCTCCTTGGCTTTTTCGAGCTCCTTCAGATGCTCGTTGGCCTCGCGCCGCACGTTCCGCACGGCTACACGGCCGTCCTCCAGCTGACGCCGCACCAGCTTCACCAGATCCTTACGGCGCTCCTCAGTCAGCCTCGGGATGACCAGGCGAATCACCTGGCCGTCGTTGGTCGGCGTGAGGCCCAGCTCCGACTTCAGGATGGCCTTCTCGATACCCGCCATGGCGTTGCGGTCGAACGGCTGGATGACCAGCGTGCGCGCCTCCGGAACAGAGATGTTGGCCAGCTGCTTCAGAGGCGTCTCTACACCGTAATAGTCCACGTGGAGATGCTCCACCAGCCCGGGAGAGGCCCTCCCTGTGCGGATGGTCGCAAGCTCTTTGCGCAGCACCTCGATGGAGGCTTTCATCTTGGCTTCCGCCCGATCGACGATGTCCTGCATCTCTACCTCAAAATCGCCCTAATCGCTGCTGATGAGAGTGCCGCGATGATCTTCTCCGCGAACGATGCGCCGCAGATTGTCGTCACCCGGTAAGGCAAAGACGATGATAGGCAACCGGTTGTCCATGCACAGCGTAATCGCCGTTGGATCCATGACCGAGAGCCCGAGATTGAGGAACTCGATGTAGGTCAACCGGTCGAACTTCTTGGCCGTCGGAATCTTCAGGGGATCGGCGTCATACACGCCATCGACCTTATTCTTCGCCAGCAACAGCACCTCGGCGTCGATCTCCATCGCTCGCAGGGCCCCGGCGGTATCGGTCGTGACGTAAGGATTGCCCGTGCCCGCCGCGAAGATGACGACGCGGCCCTTTTCGATGTGTCTCGTCGCCCTTCGCCGAATGTACGGCTCGGCCACCGAGGCCATCGGTATAGCAGTCTGCATGCGCGTCGGCACGTCCAGCTTCTCCAGCGCGTCCTGCAGCGCCATGGCGTTCATCACGGTCGCCAGCATACCCATGTAGTCGGCCTGAACACGGTCCATGCCGGCTTCGCTCGCGGCCAACCCACGAAAGATGTTGCCGCCGCCCACGACGAGGCCTATCTCCGCGCCGAGCTCGCTGGCCAGCCGGATCTGGTTGGCCACCTCCTGCACTACAGGCAGATCCAGCCCAAATTCCTTGTTGCCCATGAGCGCTTCGCCGCTCAGCTTGAGCAGAATCCGCTTATAGCGGAGGTCGGCCACCTACTTCCCCAGCTCGAAGCGGGCGAAACGCCGAATTCGGATCGGTTCGCCGAACTTGCCGCTCTTCTCCTTGACCAGCTCTTCGATCGTCTTATCGGGGTCCTTGATGTGGGGCTGCTTCATCAGCACCACTTCCTGCAGACGCTTCTGCAGCCGGCCATCGATGATCTTGTTCTGAATCTCCTGGGGCTTGCTGGCAACGTCGGCTTCGGACCGGTACGCAGCCCGCTCCTTGTCCAACCAAGCAGCATCCACACTATCGACGTCGATCGCCACCGGGTTCGTGGCCGCGATCTGCAGGGCAATTTCGTGCACCAGGTCCTTGAACTCAGGATTGCGCGCGACGAAATCGGTGCCGCAGTTGACTTCGACCAGTACGCCGATGTTGCCCACGCCGTGAACGTACGCGTCTACGAGGCCCTGCGATGCCTCCCGGTCGGCCAGCTTGTCCGCGCGCTCCAGCCCCCTGCGCTTGATGATCGCTTCGGACTTATCCAGGTCCCCGCCGGTTTCCTCCAGAGCCTTCCGGCAATCCATGACGCCGGCGCCGGTACGGTCGCGCAGCTGCTTGATGACCGTGGCCGAAATGTCAGCCACGGGGCCGCTCCGCCACCGCGGCATGCGGAAGATGTCGTGATTTCAAAATCAATTCCAAAGCAGTCCTGTTTTCGCTCCTACTCGGCGATCGCCGGCGCCGGTTCTTCAGTAGGAGCGTATGCCGCCTCGGGCGCAACGTACTCGGCCGGAGCCTCAGCCCCAGCGTATTCCACGCCCGGCTCAGCCACGTAGCCATAGGTTTCCCCTTCGTAACCCTCGTACCCCTCAGCCAGCAGGCTTTCCTCATCCTCCTCCTTGCGCAGGGCTTCCGCTTCCGCCCGGCCTTCCAGGATCGCGTCGGCCACCTTGGAGGTCAGCAGCTTCACGGCGCGTATGGCGTCGTCGTTGGCCGGAATGCCCCACTGCACTTCGTCCGGGTCGCAATTGGTGTCCAGCAGTGAGACGATCGGGATGCCCAGCCGGTTCGCTTCCTTGACGGCGATGTGCTCCTTCTTCGTATCGATGATGAAGAGGAGGTCAGGCAACCGCTTCATCTGGCGGATGCCGCCGAGCAGGCGATTCAGCTTGATCATCTCATCCTGGAGCTTGAGAGCTTCCTTCTTGGTGAGCAGCTCGAACTCGCCTTTGCTCTTGCGCTCCTCCAGGTCGGTCAGTCGCTTCAGCCGCTGCTGGATGGTCTGATAGTTGGTCAGCATGCCACCCAGCCAGCGAGTGTTCACAAAGTACATGCCGCAGCGCTGGGCCTCTTCCTGCACTGATTCCTGGGCCTGCTTCTTCGTGCCCACGAACAGCATGGTCTTGCCTTCTCGCGCCTGTTCCTTGACGTAGTTGTAGGCCTGGGTCAGCTTGGTGACCGTTTGCTGCAGGTCGATGATGTGGATGCCGTTGCGCTCGGTGAAGATGTAGCTCTTCATCTTCGGATTCCAGCGCTTGGTCTGATGCCCGAAATGGACGCCTGCTTCCAGCAGCAGCTTCATTGAGACGATGGCCATGGGTTACCTATCCTTTCGTTTGTCCTCCGCCCTGGGCTGTCCGGCAATCCCGACGACCTCGGTCACGATCCGGACCCCGTGGTTGGGCGTGTGTTTTTTAGCCTTCGAATTCTAGCGAATCCCGGCCTAGACCCTAGAGAATGTACTTCCCCAGGTCCTCGTCCTTCACCAGGTCCGCCAGCCGCGCCAGCACGTATTCGCGATCCACCGTCACGGCCTGCCCCTTACGGTTCGAGGCATCGAAAGACAGCTCCTCCAGCACCCGTTCAACCACCGTGTGCAGCCGGCGCGCCCCGATGTTCTCCAAACGATCGTTGGCCTGGACGGCCACATGCGCAATCTCGCGCAGTCCGTCGTCGGTGAAGTCCAGCTCAACGCCCTCGACCCCCATCAGCGCCTGATACTGCTTGGTCAGCGCGTTGTCCGGCTGCATGAGGATGCGCACGAACGACTCTTCGGTCAGAGTCTCGAGCTCGACCCGCAGTGGCAGCCGGCCCTGCAGCTCGGGGATCAGGTCGCTGGGCTTGGCGTGGTGAAACGAGCCCGCGCAGATAAACAGGATGTGCTCCGTTCGTACTGGCCCGTAGCGAGTCATCACGGTCGATCCCTCGATCAGCGGCAGCAGATCCCGCTGCACACCCTCGCCCGAGATGTCCACCGTGGTTTCGTGGCCCGCCGGGCGTGCAATCTTGTCGATCTCATCCAGGAAGACGATGCCGGCCTCTTCGACGCGGCTGGTCGCGGCGTCGATGACCGCGTCCCAGTTGATGAGCTTGTTGGACTCTTCGGCCGTCAGCAGGCGGCGGGCTTCGCGTACGGACATCTGTTTCGACCGCTTGCGCTGCTGGTGCTGGGCCACGTGGCTCACGAAATCCTGGATGCTGTCGCTCAGCTCTTCCGGGTTGGCGGTCGAGATGAACTCCATGATCGGAGGAAAAGCGTCCTCCGCTTCGGTCTCGATCTCGATCACCTGCTCGTCTAGCTTGTTGGCGCTCAAGGCCGCGGCGAGGGCTTTTCGGCGGCGTCGCAGCTGCGCCTGCTCGCGCTTAGCCAGCTCCGCAGCCGCCGTCCGTGCTTTGGCTACCAGCTCGGGGACGCTCTGGCTGAGCAGTGCCTCGACGATTCGCTCCTCAGCCAGCTCCTCGGCGCGCTGCTTGACCTCTTCCTGGCGGCTCTCATGCTCCAGGTTGATGGCCGCTTCCAGAAGATCGCGAACGATCGACTCCACGTCGCGGCCTACGTAGCCCACCTCGGTGAACTTGGTGGCCTCGACCTTGATGAACGGGGCGTCGTGCAGGCGAGCCAGCCGCCGGGCGAGCTCAGTCTTGCCCACACCCGTGGGCCCAATCATCAGGATGTTCTTGGGCATCACCTCGGCGGCGATCTCCGGCGCCAGGTGGCGCCGCCGGTAACGATTGCGCAGCGCAACGGCCAGCGCTTTCTTAGCGGATTGCTGGCCGATCACGTAGCGGTCCAGCTCGGCAACGATCTCTTGTGGGGTGAGCTCAGCCATTCGGTCCGATAACTTCGAGCGAAATCTTATCGTTCGTATACACGCATAATTCTGCTGCGACCTTCATCGCGGCCACGGCGATCTCGCTGGCGCTCAGCGAGGAGTGCTGAATGAGCGCTTTGGCCGCCGCGGTGGCGTAACCAGCGCCGGAGCCAATCGCCGCTACCTGCTCGTCCGGCTCGATGACGTCGCCCTCACCTGACAGGATCAGCAGATTGTCCGTATCGGCGACCACCAGCATCGCCTCCAAGCGGCGCAGGAACCGGTCGGATCGCCACTCGCGCGTGAGCTCTACCGCCGCCCGGCGAGTGTTGCCCGAATACTTCTCGAGCTGGCTCTCGAACTTATCGAACAGCGCCAGCGCGTCGGCCACCGAGCCGGCGAAACCGGCCAGCACCTGGTCCTTGTACAGCCTTCGAAGCTTGCGGGCGCCATGCTTCATAACCATGTCGTTCACGGTCACCTGACCATCTCCCGCCATGGCTACCTCATTCCCAACCCGCACCGCCACGATGGTGGTAGCGCGAATACGCCTGTTCTGCATGAATCCTCGCGGAGTATGAGTGCGGCCCGGACTGACTCAGCCGACGGCAACGACCTCACGCACCGGTTCGGCTGTCGATGGCGGCGCCGCCGGCAGCTCGTCCGCGCTGCCCTTGAAGCCACAGCCGGTGCATTCCACCCGGTTCTCACGACCCTGTGTCAGCAGACCGCCGCAGTTGGGGCAGGGGATGTTGATTGGCCGGTTCCAAGCAGTGAAATCGCATGCGGGGTATGCGCTGCAGCCGTAGAACACTCGGCCCTTCTTGGAGCGGCGCTCCACCAGCTCGCTGCCGCAGCGCGGACATTTCACGCCCAGCTTATTCTGAATGCGCTCGGTGTGCCGGCACTCCGGGAAGCCCGGGCAGGCCAGGAAGCGTCCGAACCGGCCGAGTTTGATCACCATGTGCCGGCCGCACTCAGGGCAGGGCTGGTCGGTCTGCTCATCTGCAACCTTGACCCGCTCGACCGTCTCTCCCGCCTGTTTGACTCGCTCGTCGAAGGGCTCATAGAAGCTCTTGAGCACCGGCACCCAGAGGCGCTCACCCGAGGCGATGTCGTCCAGCTCCTCTTCCAGATTGGAGGTGAACTTGACGTCAACGACGTTGGGAAACTGCTCGACCAGCAGGCTATTTACCGCCCGGCCAAGCTCCGTTGGCTTGAGCTGCTTCTGGACGCGCTCGACGTACCGCCGCTCCTGGATGGTAGCGATGGTGGGTGCGTACGTGCTGGGCCGGCCAATGCCTTCCTCTTCCATGGTCTTGATCAGGCTGGCCTCGGTGTAGCGCGGTGGTGGCTGGGTGAAGTGCTGATTGGGCAGCAGCCCGATCAGATCGAGCGTCTCGCCCTTCGTCAGCGCCGGCAGCGCGCCCTCCTTTTCCTCGTCACTGTCCTGCCCCTCGAGATACAGCACGGTGAACCCGGGGAAGACCACGCGCGAACCGTTGGCGCGGAACAGGAAGTCTACGGCCTTGATGTCCACTGCCGTCTGATCCAGCTCGGCCGAAGCCATCTGGCTAGCCACGAAGCGATCCCAGATCAGCTTGTAGAGACGGTACTGCTCCGACGGCAGCATCGATCGCAGCTGCGCCGGGTCGCGCCGTGTGGACGTTGGGCGGATGGCTTCGTGGGCCTCCTGCGCCCCGCGGCTGCGGGTCTTGTACACACGAGGCCGGTCGGGCACGTAGGTCTTGCCCCACTTATCCCGAATGAAGTCGCGCGCCTCGCCCTGGGCCACGCTGGCGACGTTCAGGGAGTCGGTACGCATGTAGGTGATGAGGCCGACCGGCCCGCTCGACCCCAGGTCCACACCCTCGTACAGCTGTTGCGCAATGGCCATGGTGCGCTTGGCCGTAAAGCCGAGCTTGCGGCCCGCCTCCTGCTGCAGCGTGCTGGTGGTGAACGGCGGCGCCGGCTGACGTGCCGCGCGTTTGGTGCGCACGTCGTCCACCCCGTAGGCGGCGCCCTTCAGCGCTTCGACGATACCCTTGGCGTCATCCTCGCTCTTGGGGCTGACCTTCTTACCGCTGCGCTGCAGCAGCTGAGCGCGGAAGACGTCCTTCTTGGTCCGTTTGCCGGACTGAGCCAGGTCAGCCTCGATCGTCCAGTATTCCTCTGGCTTGAACTTTTCAATCGCATCTTCGCGGTCACAGATGAGGCGAACCGCAACGGACTGCACCCGGCCGGCGCTCAGACCACGCCGCACCTTACGCCACAGCAGCGGCGACAGCTTGTAACCGACCAACCGGTCGAGCACACGTCGCGCCTGCTGGGCGTTGACCAGATCCATGTCTATCGAGCGCGGGTTGGCGATGGCCTCCTTCACCGCGCCTTCCGTGATTTCATGGAAAGCGACCCGCCGAACCTTGTCGGGCTCGAGATCCATGGCCGCCATCAAATGCCAGGCAATGGCCTCCCCTTCCCGGTCCGGGTCAGTTGCCAGGTACACATCGCCTGCCGACTTGGCGCTGTCCTTCAGGTCCTTGACCAGCTTGCGCTTGTCCATGGGGACGGTGTATTTCGGGGTGAAGTCGTGATCGGTGTCCACGCCGAGCGCGCTCTTGGGAAGATCGCGGACGTGACCCAGCGAAGCTTTCACCTGGAAGTCCCGCCCCAGGTACTTCTCGAGGGTGCGCGCCTTCGCCGGCGACTCCACCACGACGAGCTTCTTGAGCTTCATAGAGGCATACCTTAGCACGCTGGATGGCGCCTGCTTGTGACAAAAATCACCCTTCGGAGAAGGTTCTTCAGCCGGCGGAGCTCCGCTGTTTGGCCAGGGCCCGAGCCATGAATCGATCGAAATCGATCAGGAATCGCTCGTGACGTCCCTCGCCAACCTGCTCGCTTTGGTCGAACGCTTCCACGCCGAAAACCAAGCGCCGGCCATCGATCTCCAGCAGCTGTGCTCGGGCCGTGACCTCGAAGCCAATCGGCGTGGCGGCGAGGTGCCGCACGTTGACGACCGTTCCCACCGATGCCTGACCCGGCTCCAGGCCGCCGCTGATGGCCCGGATGGCTGCCATCTCCATCATGCCGATCATGTACGGCGTGGAAAGCACCTCGACCGAGCCGGATCCGATGGCGGCCGCGGTCATTGAAAAGTCCACTGTTGCGCGGAGCTCGCCGCGCATGCCCAGTTCCAGCATCGCTCCCAGCCTCAGTCCTGGCTGCCCGTGAACACGCGCGGGACACGCGCCGTGATTGAGCACGGCACGTCGTAGCTGATCGTGCCGCTCAGCGCAGCCAGCTCCTCGGCGCTGATACGCTCGCCTTCCTGGCAGCCCAGCAGCACTACCTCGTCACCGGTAGCCGCGTCCACGCCCGTCAGATCGATGGTGATGTTATCCATCGACACGCGCCCCACGATCGGCACCCGCCGGCCACGGACCAAAGCAGCGCCGCGGTTGTGCAGCCGCCAGTCCAGCCCGTCACCGTAGCCAATGGGAACCGTCCCGATAACCGAGGCCTTCTGGGTATGAAAGGTCCGGCTGTAGCCCACCGACGTGCCGGCCGGGATCGAGGCTACGCGGATCAACCGCGACTTCAAGCTCATGGCTGGGCGCAGCTCCATCTCCGCGGCCATGTTCGGCGCCGGCGACAAACCGTACACCGCGAGCCCGATGCGGACCATGTTCAGCCGCAGCTCGGGCATGCCTACGTTGGTCACGTGGCCGGCGTGCTGAAAGCGAAAGTCGATGCCGCGCTGATGCAGCTGGTTCACCACGTCCTGGAAGCGGTCCAGCTGCTCGCGGGTGAAGTCAGGATCCTCATCCTCGCCACAGGCGAAGTGCGTGTAGATGCCCTCCAGGTTCAGGTTCGGCAAGCTATGGACCTCTTCGGCCAGCGGGATGGCCTCGGCAGGCAGGCAGCCATAGCGAATCAGGCCCGTGTCCACTTTGATCTGCACCGGCACGCTAACCATGCGCTTCTCGGCGATAGCGTTGAGCTCACGGGCCAGGTCCGGGTCGTTCACCGTTGGCGTGAGGGCGTGCGCCACCACCTCTTCGGCATCCCACAGCGGGGTGTGGCCCATGATCAGGATCGGTGCGTACACGCGCGCCATGCGCAGCTGCACGCCCTCCTCGACACGCGCCACGCCCAGAGCGTCGGCGCCGTGCTTCAACACCGTCCGCGCGACCTCGACAGCCCCGTGGCCATAGGCATTGGCCTTCACGATTGGCAGCAGGTGAATGTCCGGACCCAGCCAGCGCTTGAGCTCGCGCACGTTGTGCGCAATTGCGTCGAGATTGACCTCCGCCCAGGTGAGCGGTCGTTCCTGGCTTACGTCAGATCACCCACGCAGGAGTGCCGGCGGGAGTGCCGAGTGCCGAGTGCCGGGTGCCGACGGAGTGCCGAGTGCCGAGTGCCCACGGGAGTGCCGAGTGACGACGGGGGTGCTGAGTGCCCACGGAGCGCCGGAGGGGGCTGCCGCCGCCATACGCAAAGCCAAGCGGGGAGCGTCGCTTCTGATTCTCGATGCATGCGCTCTCCTAGATAGTAGTCGCGCGATCGATGCCGCATGTGAGTGCTAACGAAACTCGCATCCGCAAATCACGCTCGGCACTCAGCACTCGCACTCCCGTCGGCACTCGGCACTCCGTCGGCACCCGGCACCCGGCACTCGGCACTCCGCCGGCACTTATCCCCGCAGCGCTGAGCCGTAGAACCGCAGATAGTCCTCTACGTGGGCTTCCCAGTATGCGGGGGTATGGCTCCCGGGCCACTCGTGCCACTCGTGGGCTATGCCGTCGCGCTGCAATTGCTGGTGGAGCGCTTCGTCGGCCACTCGGCTGAGCGTGTCCTGGCTGCCGACGTCCAACCACAGCTTGAGCGCGCGGGCTTGTGCCGGACGGTCGTGCAGCAGGTGAACCGGATCGTGCGCATTGAAGTAGGCGTCGCTGCCGAAGAAGGCCGGGCCTCCGGCCCTGGCGGGCAGCGAGGCGCTGTGAGCGCCGGCGGCGGCGAACGTGTCGGGAAACAGCATCGCCAGGGCCAGGGCCCCGAACCCGCCCATGGAAACGCCGCCGATGGCGCGGTGCTTACGGTCCGGGACAGTCCGCAGCTGGCTGTCGATTTCCCGGACCATGTCCTGGGCCACGTAGCTGCCGTACTTGGGGCCTCCATTCGCCTGGTCCATCCAGAAGGACTGGTCTCCCTGCGGCATGACGATGATCGTCGCCGGCGTCTCGCCGGCCGCGATGAGCCTGTTAGCCGCGACGCTGACCCCATACCCGGGCCATTCCGTATTCGACCCGTTCTGCCCGCCGAAGCCGCCGCCGATCCCGTGCAGCAGGTAGAGAACCGGATAACGCTGGGTTGGGCTGGTGTCGTAGCCGGCTGGAAGGTACAGCAGGTAGGACATGCCCTGTCCCAGCGCTTGGCTCAAGAACAGCCGCCACTCGACGCGCGCTGCCGACGGCGAGGCGGCTGGGGCCGGGCCGGGCGTAGTCAGCTGCGTGGGCGTGTCCTTTGTCGGACTGGCAGCCGGGGACGGCGTCGCTGCGCTTACGCTCGGCGCGGCACTGCGAGCGGCTCCTCCGCTGGCCGGCGGCGAGCTCACGGGCGTGAGGGCAGGGCTCGGCGCGCTGCCCGCCGGCCCGCCCGACTCCGCCGCCGGGCTGGCAGGCATGAGCACGGCCGCGGCCAGGGCGTCCTTCCAACCCTGCAGGCGCGGGCGAGCCAGCACGACCAGCCAGCCGGTGGCCAGCGCGGCCAGCGCCAGCACGGCCCAACCATTGATTCGCCTGCGCTTGGAGTGCAACGTTCAGCTTTTCCCTCTGGATGGTAAAACGGCAAGCACATGAACGGCCCGGATTGGGACTGGTGGCTCCTCTAACCGCGCTCGCGTTGTTCCTGGCGGCGGTGGCCGGGGGGATAGTGAACAGCATCTCCGGCGGAGGCACGTTCCTCGTATTCCCCAGCCTGCTGCTGGCCGGCGTGCCGGCGGTCCGAGCAAACGCTACCAACACCATCGCCCTCTGGCCTGGCGTGATCTCGAGCGCCGTGGCCTACCGGCGCGAGCTGAAGGGGGCGCCGCACGTAGCGCTGTTCGGTGCGATCAGCATCTTCGGCGGCGCGCTGGGAGCGCTGCTGCTGTTGAAGACGCCGCCGGCGCTGTTCGAGCGTGCGGTCCCTTATTTGCTGCTCGTCGCCACGCTGCTGTTCGCCTTCAATCCGGTCCTGCAAAAGCGGCTCGGAGGCGGCCGCGGCCTCAGCCACATCAACCCCTGGCGCCTCGCCGGGGTCGCGGTCGTGCAGCTCGGCATCGCCCTCTACGGCGGCTATTTCGGCGGCGGTATCGGCATCCTCATGCTGGCCGCGCTGGGCCTGCTCGGCATGACCGATTTCCACGCCATGAACGCCTATCGAACGTTCCTGGCCAGCCTGACGAACGGTGTGGCCGTGGTGGCCTTTATCCTCGCCGGCGCCATCGCCTGGCCGCAAGCCAGCCTGATGATCGTTGGCGGCGTGGTCGGCGGCTATGGCGGAGCTCGCGTCGTGCGCCGCATGGAAGCGCGCGTCGTCCGCCGAATCGTCATCCTCATCGGCCTGACCGTGAGCGCCTACTTCTTCTGGCGCCAGTTCAGCGGCTGAATACGCCGCTTGGCGTATGCTGAGGCCATGCGCGCGAGGACTGGATCGTTCGAGACGGAATATCGCACTTCCGGCTCCGGCCCATGGGTCGTGCTGGCGCATTGCCTGGGCAGCAGCATGGACCTCTGGAAGCACCAGGTGGGCCCGCTCGGCCACGACTTCAGCCTGCTGCTGTACGACCTCCGCGGCCAGGGCCGCAGCGGCAACCCCGGCATTTCCTATTCGATAGGCGACCTGGCCGACGATCTCACGCGGCTGCTCGACGAGCTGTCCATCGAGCGCGCCTCGATCGTCGGCCTGTCCATGGGCGGCATGGTCGCCCAATCGCTGGCCGCCCGCCATGGCGACAGAGTCGACAAGCTCGTCCTGGCCGACACCTCCTCTCACTACCAGGGCGAGGTCGCCCGCACTTGGCGCGAGCGCGCCGCCGTTGCTCGATCGGAGGGCATGGGCGCGTTGGCCGATGCGACCATGACCCGCTGGTTCACCGAGGGCTTTCGGCGATCCAACCCGGATGAGGTCGCCTGGGTGCAAGCCACCTTCGCCGCCACCGAGTCGAGTGGCTATGCCCTCGCCTGCGAGGCCCTGGCCGGTCTCGATCTACGCGCCGAACTCGGCCGAATCGGCGTTCCTACGCTTGTCATGGCCGGCGACCAGGACCATTCCTGCACGCCGGAGGTCGGCCGGCAGATTGCCTCCGCCATCCGTGGAGGTCGCTTCGAGCTCATCGACTCCGCCGCCCACGCTTCGTGCGTCGAGCAGGCCGAGCGCTTTACCCGGCTGACGCTGGACTTCTTGCGCTAGCGGGCCGCGCCGCAATTCGAGCTGGACCTTGGCTAAACGTGACCAAAGTCCTGTCACCGCTCGGTTGATTAGCACTCGACGTGATATAGTGTCAACGAATCTTCCTGCTCATAGAGGTGCACCCAATGCCGATGTATGAATATCTCTGCCAGACCGGCGGGCACCGCTTTGAGGCGCTTCAGCGGATGACGGACGATCCGCTGACCAGCTGCCAGGAGTGCGGAGGCTCCGTGCGCCGGGTCATTCAGCCTGTGGGCATCATCTTCAAAGGCTCTGGGTTCTACGCGACGGACAGCCGCAAGGCCAGTTCGGCATCGACCAATGGAAGCGCTGATTCGGCCAAGTCCGACAAGGCGGAGACGAAGTCGGAGTCGAAGACCGATTCGTCTGCGTCTTCCGGCTCGAGCTCTTCCAAGTCGGACAGCGCGGCCGCTACTCCGGCCGCCAGCTAGGCCTCAGCTCGCTCGATCGGGCGCAGCGGCAGCGGAAGGCGGCCCGCCAACCCTGTTCACCGCGTTTAAGAACGGCTGGATGACGTCCAGCGGCAGCGGGAACACGATGGTCGAGTTCTTTTCGACGGCGATCTCGACCAGCGTCTGCAGATAACGCAGCTGCAGCGCGCTTTCCTGGGTTCCGATGACCTGGGCGGCAGCGGCCAGCTGCTGTGATGCCTGGAACTCGCCCTCGGCGGCGATGATCTTGGCCCGCTTCTCGCGCTCAGCCTCGGCCTGGCGAGCCATAGCGCGCTGCATGGTCTGCGGCAGCTCCACGTCCTTGATCTCGACGACCCCAACTTTGATGCCCCAAGGCTCGGTGGCCGCGTCGATGATCTGCTGGATCTGGCGGTTCAGATCTTCTCGATTGCTGAGCAGATGATCCAGGTCCGCCTGGCCCAGCGCGCTGCGCAGCGTCGTTTGCGAGATTTGCGACGTGGCGCGCAGGTAGTCCATCACCTTGGTAACGGCGTCGTTCGGGTTGATCACACGGAAGAACACCACCGCTGTGACCTTGACCGTCACATTGTCGCGGGTGATGACCTCCTGCGGCGGGACCTCCAGCGTGATGGTGCGCAGGTCGATGCGCTGCATCTTGTCGATGATGGGCACGATCAGGAACAGTCCCGGCCCTTTCGCTCCCTGTATGCGGCCGAGGCGGAAGATCACCCCGCGTTCGTACTCCTGCACGATCTTCACCGCGGACGAAGCAAACATGAGGGCCAGGACGACGATCACGACAAGGGGGATGAGGTTCATGCTGACGGCTCCTTAACTGTAAGTGGGTTTCTGGATGGAGAGCTCGAGCGAAGTGCCTTCACCGGCCACGATACCGCAGTACGGCGCGGCGGTCTGTGGGCCTGCGTTCTAGTGGCTGGCGCCCAATGTCCTCCTCACGAACAGCGTGAGTCCTCGTACACCGAGCACTTCCACCCGACTGCCGGCGGCGATGGGCTCGTCCGAAACCGCCTTCCACCATTCCCCGTTCACCCGGACTTCGCCGCTGTCTCTGATGTCCGTGGCGGCTTCACCAACCTTGCCCACCAGCTCCCACGCACCCGTCGTCGGTGGCGCTTTGCGGGCCCGCAGGCCCAGGCGCACGATGACGCCGAAGAACAGCGCCGTGCCGGCGGTGAAGATCAGGATGACCGGAATCGAGATGGCCAAGCCGCTTGATCCGAGATTGAGCAGGGCCAGCGATCCGAAGGCGAAGCTGATAATCCCACCAGCCGTCAGAACGCCATGGGTCGGCATTTTGACGTCGGCGATGAACAACAGCAGGCTGAAGGCGATCAGCGCCAGGCCGGCGTAGTTCACCGGCAGCATGCCCAGCGCGAGGAGGGCCAGGAGGATGGCCAGCCCGCCCATCACGCCGGGCAGGATCGCGCCCGGCGTGGACAGCTCGAAGATGATGCCGTAGACGCCGATCAGCATCAGGATGTAGGCCAGGTTGGGGTCGGCCAGGTAGACGGCGATTGACTCAAAGGGCGACATGTCGATCCGCCGCACCGCGGCCTGTCCCGTATGAAGCGTTGTAACGCGGCCGTTGGAGAGCTTGACCTCCCGACCATCCAGCTTGGACAGCAGGTCTTGCACGTCGGCCGCCTGCAGGTCGACGATGTGCTGCTGGACGGCCTGCTGGCCGGTGACCGACACGCTTTCCCGTACCGCTTGCTCGGCCCAGTCCGCGTTCCGGCCATGATTCTCAGCCAGCGAGCGAATGTAGGCGACGCTGTCGTTCAGGATCTTCTGCGCCTCGACTTCCGCGTCGTTGCTCGGGGGCGGGCTGGCGCCTGGAGAGCCACTGCTGGCCGGCGCCGGGCTGCCATTGCCGGCGAAGCCAACCGGGTGAGCGGCGCCGATGTTGGTGTTGGGCGCCATGGCGGCCACGTCAGCGGCCATGGTAATGAACACTCCCGCCGAGCCCGCTCGCGCTCCCTGCGGCGCCACGAAGACCACGACAGGGATAGACGAGGACGTCATGGCCTGCACGATCTGGCGCATCGATGTATCGAGACCGCCCGGCGTATCGAGCTGGATGATGGCCGCCTGCGCGCCATCTGCCTGGGCGGTTTGCAGCGCTCGGCTCACATAGCTGGCGGTGATGGGATTGATGCCGGCAGCCAGCGGAATGAGATCCACCTGCACGCCGGCGTCGGCCGCCGAGCCCGCGGCCTGCCCCAGCAGCGCCCCCACCGCCAGGAGCGTCGCCGCCAGGGCCGCTTTCATATCCACTACCGATGCATTACAGCGTCCGGAGACGCTTGTCAAACGGTTGCCTGTTGATGATTGTCTCCAGGCCAGCTCCTCGCGGGCGAGCCCGGACGATCGCGTGCTAATGCTTGAACATGCGGATGAACAGTGGCTAGCGACCTGCCAACCGGCCTCGGCTGGACGGCGCTGCTTGTGGCCGGAGCTCGAGCCAGGGAGAGCGCCCGCAGCGATCGGCTTTTCCACGATCCCTTGGCGCAGCGGTTCGTCACCGCCGCGCGGCAGATCTCACCTGATGCCGCGGACTTGGACACGGCTGGCTCGCCGCGCAGCGACGTCGACCGCTGGCGCGCGGATTCCGTGGCCGTTCGCACGCGCTTTTTCGATGACTGCTTGGGCCAAGCGTGCGCCTCAGGTTGCAGGCAGGTGGTGCTGCTGGCCGCCGGGCTCGACACACGAGCCTTCCGGCTGGCCTGGCCCGACGGGGTGCGGCTGTTCGAGATCGATCTTCCGGACGTGTTCGCCTTCAAGGAGCGCGTGCTCGCGGAATGCATGGCCAAGCCGGCATGCGAGCGGACTGTGGTACCCGCGGACCTGCGAGAGGACTGGCCAGCCGCCCTCAGGGCCGCCGGCTTTCGCCGGGAATCGCTTACGGCCTGGCTCGCCGAAGGTTTGCTGATGTATCTCAGCGAGCCGGAGCGAGATCAGCTCTTCGATCGAATGGGAGAGGTATCAAGCGCCGGCAGCCGGCTAGCCCTGGATCACCGAGCCGGATTCTTTGCCGTACCGTCACTTCCAATCGATTCGGAGGGCCGAGCCAGCCCCGCCCGTTTGGCTCGGCTCGCCGCGTCGTCGCAAGCAGATCTTTCGCTGATTGAGCCGGCGGCGTGGCTCGCCGGCCACGGCTGGCAAGCGTCCGTGCACGCTCCAGCCGAGCTCTCTGGGCGTTATGCGCGGCCGGTACCGCCACCCCTGCAAGCAGAGAGTCCGGGCTCAGCTCACAGCTGGCTGGCCACCGCCGAGCATTTCTAGCCCCAGCGGGCCGATCCTCGCTAGCGAACGAGCCCGCCGCCGCATCCATCAACGGTAGGCACACTTGACAAGTGACCAGTCGGCCAGCATGCCGGAGAACGTCGACCTCCGCGCGCGAGAATTCATCGAGGAGCTACCGAAGCCGGCCCAGTAACCGGCGCCGAGGGACGAGCGAGGTGCGGCCTTCGCCCTTCCTTCGGTCCGCCCGCGTCTCCGTGCAACGGCGCAGCGAGACCGCTCAGGCACCCACTGGAACCGTGGCTTCGCTGCGCCGCCCGATCACTCGACGAGCCAGGTCCAGCTCCTCCTGGGTGAAGGTTCGCAGAAGGATCAGGGCTGCCACATAGACGCCGGCCCCCGCCACCGCTGTCGCGGCCAGCCCGGGCAGAGCGCCGAGGACAGCGGGGACCGACGCATGGATCAGCAGCATCGCGGCGGCGGCCAGCCCAGAGGCAATGGCCGGGCGGATGGCCATCGTAATCGAGCTTCCGCCCAGCTCGCGAGCCGTCAGCCAGTACAGCGGAACCAACAGGACGATCTCACTGCCGACCGTCACCGCGCTGGCCGCCAGGTATCCGAAGCTGGGCACCAGCGCCAGGTTCACCAGCGTGTTGAACACCGCGGTGATGGCGAAGAAGCGCACGATGCTGCGCTGCTTGTCGAGCGCGATCAGCACGTACTGCGTGAGCCCGTTGACGTAGCTGAACGGCAGGAACAGCATGAGGATGCGCAGCGCCACGATCGAGCCGGCGTACTGCTGCCCAAAAAACGTGGTGATGATGCTGCCGGCCAGGACCTCGAAGCCCGCCAGGACCGGCAGCGAGACGAGCAGCAGCACCTTCAGGCTCATGTCGTAGCCGCGCTTCAGCGCCTCGCGCTCGGACGCCGCCTGTCGCGACAGGATGGGGAATACCGCCGGAACGAAGGTGGCCGGCACCAGCAGCATGGCATCGACGAACTTGTAGGCGGCCCCATACAACCCGACCTCCTCGTTGCTGCGGAAGGCCGCCAGGATGAGGTAGTCGACCTTGAAGAACAGCACCACGAAGAGCTGGTTGATCATGATTGGGAACGCGCTGCGAAAGATCGAGCCGATGAGCCGGCGGTCCGGCGCGAAGCGCGGCCGGACCACACGCCGGGTGATCGCCGCCCAGAAAACCGCCGCGGTGAAGACGTTGGTGAGCAGCGCCGACGTCGCTAAGCCGACGATGTTCCAGCCGGCCAGGATAAAGCCAACGCCCAACGCCACACTCACCACCTGCGTGAGCACCTGAATGAAAGCCTTGTATTCCATGAGCTCGTGCGCGTCGAACACGTGACTGCAGATACTCGAGAACGCCGCCGGCACAAAGCCGGCCACGAGCAACCCAATCACGAGCGCGGTGTCGCCCGGCAGCCCGGCCAGCCGCTGCAGCGCCAGCACGCCCAGCACCACCGGCAGGCCTACCGCCGCGGTCACGATCAGGCGAACGGAAATGGCGTTGCTGACGTAGGCGTTGGCGTTGGCTTTGTCGCGCGCGACGTCACGCGTGACGAACTGCTGCAGGCCGAAGCCGATGATCGTGTCCAGGAACAGCCACACCGCCGTGGCTTCGAAATACTTGCCCACCTGCCCTGCGCCAAGCTCGCGGACGTAGTAGATGCTGAAGCCGAAGCTCAGCAGCTTGGTGGCCAGATTGCTCATCAACGGTGTGAGTGAGTTCTTGGTGACCCTCCCCGCCGGATGCATCTCCTCGGATCGCGACCGCCGTGTCGCCGCCCGCCAGCCGAACGCGGCCAGCGCCAGGGCGATGAGCGTGACGCTCAGCCCCGACAGGAGCCCACCCACGATCACCGACAGTGGGGCGAAGGTGAGCTCCACGCGGTGCTCTCCCGGGCCCAGGGCTACCCCGCGGAAGGCGTAGTCGGCGGTGTACAGCTGGCTCGGCTGTCCGTCAACCGTCGCTTTCCAGCCGGGGAAATTGTTGTCCGACAGCACCAGCAGACCAGGCCCGCTCGCGTCCAGGACCACCTTCCGGCCGGTGTACGTGCGCACCAGCGCGGCGTGCGTCGCTTCCCCCTGCCCATTCACCGCCTCCGCTGGCGGCGCTCCGTCGATCACGGCGGCACTGCCGGGATCGAAGCCAGGATCGCGCATCGCCGCCAGCTGAGCAGCTGCGTCGGGACGCACCACCACGTTATGGACGACGAAGGCCCTCGGCAGCATCCGCAGGTTCTCGTATACACGTCCGTCCGGGCCGGCATAGACCTGCTTCAGCTTGGGGTCCTCCAGCGCCTGCTGGCTGAATATGTATTTGACGTTCAGCAAATCCAGCAGCGGCGACCGCAGCGCGGCCGGCTGGTCCAGCGTCTTCACCCGGTTGAACTGCAGCGCGTCCTGCGGCTCCAGCAGCTCGTTCAGGCGGGCGTAGCGGCCGATGATCACCGAGTCGTAGCCGCGGGCATCCTGCAGACCGTAGGGCAGCGCCCCATTGGCCTCGAGCATCTTGTCCTGGCCGTAGGCGGTCACCCGGAACAGCCCGCGGTCCTGCTGCACGTAGCCAATCGAAGCCGGCGTGACGGACAGCAGCCTGGGATCGGCCGCGGTATTGAAATCCAGGCCGAAGAACGCCAGGTCGCCCGCCACCAGCGCCACCGCCAGCACGCCCAGCAGGCGGCCTCGCGTCCACACGATGGCAGCGCAAGCCACGATCAGCCCCAGGAAAATGGCATAGTTGCGGACTTCCAGCTGGCGCTCGGCTTCGGGCACGTGGGGCACTACAACCCGAACCCACAAGGCGAGTCCGCCAAGCGTGGCCAGGGCGAGCAAGAGCAGCAGCGGCCTTGCCGCGGAGAGCCGGGTCCGCACCACGTCGTAGCCGAAGCCGGCCAGCAGCGCCATGGCTCCCGTGTAGGGAATGAGCCAGCGGAAGGGGCTGTGGATCTGGTTGAAGCCCGGCAGCAGGTAGAAGATCAGCTTGTACAGCGGTGTCCCGAAGGCCAGCAGCAGCGACACGGCCACGACGGCCCACAACGCGGCCACGACCGGCAGCGTTCTTTCCTCCCCGTCTCGCGGTGCCTGCCGCCAGCCCGCACGGGCGAAGAGCCGAGCGGCGATCGGCCACAGTGTAGCCCCGGCCAAGAGGAGGGGGGCAACGCCTATGTAAGCCGCCTGCTCGACGTAGTCTTTAGGCCCCCAGTACGGCGCCCAATGGATCACCGGATTGCCATAAAAGTCGGGCATGAGGAAGGTGAGCAGCTGTGGCAGCTTCAGCGCAAACCCAACCACGTCCTGGTAGGACACCGCTCCCGAACGGAAGTTGAGCGCGCCAACTTCGTAGAACGGCAGCAGCTGCACGGCGGCGACGCCACTGCCAAGCAGGCCAAGACCCAGCGCTCCCAGTCCGGCCCGCGCCATCAGCCAGCCGCGCCGATCGCGGCACGAGGACACCTCGGCGACGATCCTGCCAAGCGCATAGAGGCCAATCGCCGCGATGACGTAGACGCTGGCCTCGATGTGCCCGGCCAGGATGCTGAGGCCCAGGACCGCTGCTCCGGCCACCACCGGGATGACCGGCCAGCGCGTCCGGGCCTGACGCACGGCGAGCTCGACCAGCAGGAGCAGCAGCGGCAGGTAAACAATGGCGCCGATCATCTGCGGCCACAGCACGCTCGTCACCAGCCGGCCGCTGAACATGAACGCCAGCGCGCCGCTGGTCCCGCCCGTGCGGGATGTGCCGGCAACCCTCAGAAAGGCGTAGCTGAACGCTCCCGCGAAGAACAGGTGCAGCGCGGCGAAATAGCCGTACGCGTAGGCGATCGGCACGATCAGCCACAGCAGCACGAACGGGTACAGCACACTGGCCTGGCCCGGCGCAAAGAAGGGGGTCCCGGCCAGGATGTACGGATTCCACAGAGGCAGCTGGCGGTTGCGGATGCTCTCCAGCAGGAACGTCTTCCAGCCGAAGTTTTCGAGGATGGAGTCGGCAATCAGGCCGTTGTGCGGTCCCTGGAAGCCGGCCGGCGCGTACGCCGCCCAGGGCTGGAACTGGAACAGATCGTCCACCGGCAGGAGCACCTTGCCGCCCAAGGTCGACTTCCAGAAGAACAGCACCGCAGCCGCCAGTAGGAACAGCAGCGGCGGGCCTTCCGAGCGCACGGCGGCTCGGAGCTTCGCTTTTCGCTGCAGCGTCTCAGCCATAGAACGCCGGCAGCACGTCGTGTCTCAGCGTGTAGATGCTGAACAGCAGGAGCGCCAGGGGCAGCGCGGCGGCCAGGCCGGGCCAGAGCCGGCGAGGCAGCAGTCCGGCCAAGCCCCAGACCGTGAACAGCGCTATCGGCACCATTGCCGGGAAGAGATACCGTCCCTGCGGCTGCACGAAGGTCAAGTTGTAGATCACATCGCCGGCCAGCACGGCCGCCCAGGTCAGGAACAGCCCGAGCCAGGCCGGACCGGCCGAAGCCAGGGCCCCGCTCAACGCGGCGCTCATCCCCCGACTGACCAGCCGTCTGACTCCCCACGCCAGCCAACCGGCTGCTACTGCCGCCGTGAACGCTTCCAGCAGCGCGTAGTCCCGCTCGGGCAGCGGCACCGACATCCAGCCGAACTGCCCCCAGAAGCTGTGGAAGCTCACAGCCACGAAGTTCATCAGCTGCGCCTCGCCGAAGGCTCCCGTCTGCAGCTGACCCGCGGCCACGTCCTTCTGGCGTGCCTGGACGAAGAGATCGCTCCAGCCGTAGATCAGCCCGTTGCGCACGAACCACCAGCCGGCAACCACAGCCGCTGCCCCGGCAGCCTGGCCGCCATTGAGCAGCAGACGCCGGGCAAAGCCTGCGCGGGGATCCTTCGGCCGCCATGACCCCAACAGCACACAGCCGGCGGCCAGCAGCGCCGCCGGCAGGTAAATGGTCACTTTGGTCAGCAGGGCGGCGCCGAGCAAGAGACCCAGCGCCGGCCAGGCCCAGCGCCTTCGCCAGCCCGCCGCCAGTGCCACGTACAGCAGCAGCAGCAGCGAGACGACCAGGTCGGCCAGGCTGTCATTCTGGACCGAAGCGTCGACGAACAGGACCATGGGCGGGAGGCCGGCCATCGCGGCGGCTGCCAGCCCGAGACGGCCCTTCTCGGGCAGGACGAGCCTGGCGCAGCAATAGGCCACCGGCAGCAGCAGCAACCCGAACAGGACCGACAGCAGGCGAAGCGCGTGGAGCCGTCCCCCAAGCTTGTACACCACCGCTCCCAGCGCGTAGTACAGCGGCGGCTGATGCGCTTCGTAGCGGAACGGCGCCAGGCTGGGCAGGTTGGTCCGCGGGCCCAGCGGAAGGATCTGCGCCGGGTAATCACCGGCCTGGAGGACCGGCAGCTGGCCGCGTTCGGCCAGGTACTGCACGTAGTTGAAGTGCGCCGGCTCGTCGGGCGCCTGCCAGGGAGGCGTGGCGAAGGCGTAGGCGGTCGCGAGCAGCAGGTAGATCGCGGCGATGAGCGCCAGGGCGGCGTGCCCGCGAGTGACGCGCATGGGACTCCCAATGGACAGCGCTGTGTCCGCTCTAGCCAGGCTCATGCGTCAGGCTGCGCGGCGCCGGCCTGTCCTGGGGCAGCCCAATCCGCCGCGGCGCAAGCTAGCGGCTTTCGACTTCCGCGTCCCTGGGCCCGCCCTGGTAACGGCCTCGAACGTCGTTGAGGCGCACCTTCACTACGTCCATCAGGTTCTGCCACGAATCCCGCAGAGGATCGACCTTGCTGCCGGGCGAGTAGTACCAGCGCACCGGCACTTCCCGAATGCGCATGCCCTCCTTGCGGGCCAGGAACAGCAGCTCGACGTCGAAGCCGGTGACCTTGCTGTGGGCGATCACCGGGCTGTTGGCGCCGTACAGCTGCACCCTGGAGAAGATGATCTTCGCGGCGCGGCGGCTGAAGGCCTTGAAGCCGCACTGCGTGTCTTCGAAGCGCTGGCCGGTGATGACCTGCACCATCCGAGTGAAGATGCGACCCATGAGATGGCGGAAGGCCGGCTCGTCATAGCGCTGGGCGCCGGGCGCTTCGCGCGACCCAATGACCACGTCGTAGCCATCCTGTAAGAAAGGGAGGAAGCGGGTGACTTCCTCGATGGGCGTGGAAAGGTCGGCGTCGGAGAAGAGCACGTAATCACCCTTCGCCGCCAGCATGCCGGTACGCACCGTGTACGCCTTCCCGCGGTGATCGCCGCGCAGCGTGCTGATGCGCTCGTTGCCAGTGCGCAGAGCGTCGACCAGGTCAGCGGTGCCGTCCGAACTGCCGTCGTCCACCACCAGCACCTCTATCGGATAAGGCTGCTGCACCACGAACGCGGCCACCTTCTCGATAGTTGCGCCGATGCGCTGCTTCTCGTTGTAGGTGGGGATGACGATGCTGAGGAGGGGATTAATGGACGAGGATGGACTCGATGTAATCGTCACTCACCCTTTTCATACGCATGGTTCGCCTGCGCTCTCGAAGCGTTGCCGGAATGGCCCGAAGTCCGGCGGCTTGGCCGGCCAGCCGCGCCCGCGCGGCCGGCTCGCGGCCGTGCCGCAGGGCCTCCCCCGCCAGGCTGAGCTCCCGCCACAGGATAGCGCGCCAGTGTCTCCGCAGGACGCTCCTGGGCAGGTTCTTGAACAGCACCCGGATGAAGTTGCGGCCGCAGTAGAAGCTGGCCAATTCCCCACCACCGGTGGCGCTGCCCCAGTGATAGGCCAGGGCCTCAGGAACGTACAGGCAGCGGTAGCCGGCGAGCTGCATACGGAAGCTCCAGTCCACGTCCTCGCAGTAGCTCACCAGATCTTCGTCGAATGGCCCGATCTGCTCGAATACGCTGCGGCGGAACAGCGCCGCCCCCCCGCTGGCGCCGAATACCAGCTCCGGCCGATCGTACTGGCCCCGATCGAGCTCCCTGGCGCCCCTGTTGCCAGGCACGCCGTCCCTGGTGTAGAAGTCACCGGCGGAGTTAATCGTCCGCCGGTCGATGAACAGGATCTTGGAGGCGCACGCTCCCAGACTGGCATCCGAGTCGAGCGCTGGCACCAGCGCCTCCAACCATCGCCGGTCGAGCTCCATATCGTTGTTGAGCAGCGCCAGCATCTCGCCGCGGCACTGGCGCAGACCCTCGTTGAAGGCAGCCGCCACACCGCGGTTTGCCGGCCAGCGCACCACGCGCACCTCCGGGTAGCGCTCCTCCAGCAGGGACAGCGATTCGTCGGTCGAGCCGTTGTCCACGACCACGACGTCGAAGTCCCGGAAGGTTTGCGCTCGCAAGGAGTCCAGGCAGGCGGGCAGGAAACGAGCGCCATTCCAATTCGGAATGGCCACGCTCACCTTCACCGTCGGCTGTTCCACTCCGTCCGAGGTCACAACAACGGTCCTGGCGCCGATCGATTGCCGGCGCCTGCCAGCTCGGCGCGGACGTACTCATGCAGGGCTGCCCTCCACGGGCGAAGCTCGATGCCCAACGCGGCGGCCTGCGTGTTAGCCAGGGCAGATTGCGCCGGAGGCCGCGACGGACGCTGGAAATCCGCCAGCCGGACCGGCTCGATCGCCTTCTCGATTCCCGCCTCGTCCAGGATCGCCTGCATGTACTCCAGCCGGGAGCAGCTGCCGGCGTTCGCCAGATGGTACGTGCCATAGCGGCCCGTGAGGCCCAGCGCCACCAGCGCCGGGCCAAGGTCGGGAGCGTAGGTCGGCGAGGAATGCTCATCGCACACGCCCTTCATCACCGGCTGCGTCGACGCCCATTGCAGCACCTTGGTCACGAAGTTGCTGCCGCCGGGCCCGAATATCCACGACGTCCGCACGATGAAGTAGCGATTCGTGCTGTCCTTGACCGCCTGCTCGCCCGCCAGCTTGCTGGCCCCATAGACGCTGATGGGACGCGGCTCGTCGTCCTCCACGTACGGCCCGTCCTTGCTGCCGTCGAACACGCAGTTGGTGCTCACGAGCACGAGCCAGGCTCCATTGCCCTCACACCAGCGCGCTACGAGCCCTGGCCCGGTGCCGTTGACGGCATAGGCGTGCTCCCGGTTCGATTCACAGCCATCCACGTCGGTGTAGGCCGCGGTGAGTATCACTCCCTGCGGCTGCGCTCGATCGAGGGCGGGGACGATGGTCTCGGGGCGCGCCAGGTCCAGCTGATCGCGCGTAAGCCCGACGTCGGCCGGAACCTGACGGCCAAGCTGCCCAGCGGCGCCGATAACCGCTAGCGACACTTACTCCCCGGCGCGCGCCGAGGCCAGCCGCTGGCCGTACCAGCGCTCGTAGAAAACGGCGAAGTCTCCCGACTTGATCGACCTCCACCACGGCTGGTGGGTCTCGTACCAGCGGACGGTGCGATCGAAGGTCTCGTCCACCGAATGGCGCGGCGTCCAGCCAAGCTCACGGATCTTGGTCCAGTCGACGCTGTAGCGGCGGTCGTGGCCAGGCCGGTCGGTCACCAGACGCTTGAGGGTGCGAGGCTTGCCCAGCAGGTCCAGCACACGGTCCGACACGTCGATGGTATTCAACTCCCGACTGGCACCCACGTTGTAGATTTCGCCCGCGCGTCCCTTGCGCAGGACCAGGTCGATGGCCTCACAGTGGTCGCGCACGTACACGTAATCGCGCACTGCCTGCCCGTCACCGTAGATCGGCAGCGGCTCGCCGTCGATGGCGTTGGTGACGAACAGCGGAACGACCTTCTCGGGATATTGGTGGGGGCCGATGGTGTTGGCCCCACGCGTGATGACCGCGTCCAGGCCATAGCTCGAGAAGTACGACCGCACCAGCAGATCTCCCCCGGCCTTGGCCGCCGAGTAAGGGCTGCGCGGATCGAGCGCATCGGTCTCGCGCGAGTGGCCGGTCAGAACGGCGCCGTAGACCTCGTCCGTCGAAACCTGGAGGTAGCGGCAGCCGGCTCTGTCGAGGGCCGCCTTCAGCAGCGTCTTGGTGCCCTGCACGTTGGTGCGGATGAAGTCATCCGAATTCTCGAGCGATCGATCGACGTGTGATTCCGCGGCGAAGTTGACCACGGCGTCGACACCTGCCACCAGGTCGTTCACCACGTCGGCGTCGGCAATGTCGCCGTGCACGAACGAGATCCGGTCCTGGACGTCTTCGAGGTTGGCCGGGTTGCCGGCATAGGTCAGCTTGTCAATGACCGTGATGCTGTCCTCGGGGTGCTCCTCCAGGACCAGGTGCACGTAGTTGCTGCCGATGAAGCCGGCGCCTCCGGTGATCAGCAGCTTCATGGCAGCTCCACCTGAGAATGGTCGCCCAGCATCAACGAGTAGGCGCTCGGTCGGCGCTGGGATCGCAGGAAACGAACGTGGCGGCCGATGAGGCTGGTGTCGATACGGCCGGCGGCATCCCGGATCTCGGTGTGCTCCAGGACGATGCTGTTCTCGATCTCACTGTCCTCGATCGTCACATGGTGGTAAATGGACGTGAAGGGCCCTACATAGGACCGGACGATGCGGCTGTGGGCCCCGATAATGGCCGGCCCACGAACCACAGAGTCCACGATTTCCGCATCCGCTTCGACGACCACGTTGCCCGTGATCTCGGACTTTCCGGTGACGCTGCCCTCTATGCGGCGCTCCAGGTCCGCCAGCACCACCCGGTTGACGTCCAGCATGTCGTCTTTCTTGCCGGTGTCGATCCAGCGGTCGGCAATGACCTGCGCGCGCACGTCGAGGCCCTTGTCGACCAGATACTGGATGGCGTCGGTGATCTCCAGCTCGTTCCGCCACGACGGCTTGATGGCTCGCGCGGCGTCGAAGATGTGCCGGTCGAACATGTAGATGCCGACGATGCCCAGGTCACTCGGCGGCTCCTTCGGCTTCTCGACCAACCGCACGATCCTGTCCCCTTCGAGCACGGCAACACCCATCTCCGAGGGATTGGGCACCCTGGTGAGCAGGATCAGCGCGTTCTGGGCGCCTGCCTTGAAGTCCTCCACGAAGGACCGAATCCCGCCCTTGAGGAAGTTGTCCCCCAGGAACAGGACGAAGCGATCCTTGCCGATGAACGGCTCCGAGATGAGCACGGCGTGGGCCAAGCCCAGCGGAGCGGATTGCTCCACGTAGGTCACTCGCACGCCCCAGCGGCTGCCGTCGCCCACGGCAGCCTTGATCTCCTCTTTAGTGTGGCCGACGACAATGCCCACGTCGCTGATGCCGGCCGCCACGACGTTCTCGATGGCGTGGAACAGCACCGGCTTGTTGGCGACGGGCACCAGCTGCTTGGCGCTGGTGTACGTAATCGGCCGCAGCCGTGTGGCATTTCCTCCGGAGAGGATGAGCGCTTTCAAGCGCTGCTACCTGAAGCCTTTGAGGAAGGGGAAATGGCGTTTCCTGTAGTCGATTGGCTCCGGACTATCCACGCGTTCACCGGCAACAATCCTAGCCGGAATATCCTCGAACAGCTCCCGCTCGGCAGCGGCGCCTAGTACCTTTGCCGCCACGGCCCGGGCAGGCTCGATGGCTTCCAGCCTGCCGCCGGGCTCGGCGTCGTGGGCATCTGAGGCGACGAGCTGCACCAGGTGGTGCTCCAGCATGAGCTCGCAGATGGATCGGGATCGCGCGCCGAAGCCTCCGGACAGGCTCATCGCAGTGAGCTGCGCGAGGCAGCCGCGCCGAATCAGCCGCGCCAGGATGTTGGGATCGTCGGCAATGGGCGCGATGCGCTCGGGGTGGGCGATGATCGGCCGGAACCCTCGAGCCTGCAGCTCGAAAACGGCGCGCTCGAAGAAGGGCGGCAGCGAGTCATACGGGAATTCGATCAGCACATAGTGCGTGTCGTTGAGCGTAGCGACCTGCCGGCTCTGCACCTGTGCCGCCACGTGGGGGGTAAGGTAAACCTCGGCGCCGGGCAGCAGCCGAAGATCGATGGCACGCTCCGCAAGCTCGGTGCTGAGCCGCTCCACGTGGCCCTGCACGCTGGCCGCGTCGCCAGCCGTCGCCCATTCGGTGGTGTGCGGCGTGGCACATACCACCGTGACGCCGCGGGCGACCAGCGCCCTCGCCATGCTGCATGCTTCGTCGAGCGACCGGGCTCCGTCATCGACGCCCGGAAGGATGTGGTTGTGGAGATCGATCACCGCTTCGAGCGGTAGCCGCCCCCGTAGTACCCGGCTTGGGTCTCGCGATCCATCTTGACGTTGTTCATGACCACGCCCAGAAAGCGCGCGCTCAGCTCTTCGAGCGTGCGCTTCGCCTTCTTGGCGGCGTCTCGCCGGGCCTTGCCGGCGCTCAGCACCAGGACGCTGCCATCCACCTTCGTGGCCAGCACCGCCGCGTCGGTTACCGCCAGCACGGGCGGCGTGTCGAAGATCACGTAGTCGACCAGGTCGCGCAGCTCACGCACGACCGATTCCATGCGCTTGGAGCCCAGCAGCTCGGCGGGGTTCGGCGGCAGCGGCCCGCTGGTCAACACGTCCAGAGACCCGGCCTCGCTGCGCTGCAGGTAGTCCCGCGCGGTGGTGTCCTGCGCCAGCATCAGCGACGTGAGCCCGCGGTCGTTGCCGACGCCGAAGATCTCATGCAAGCTGGGATTGCGCAGGTCGCAATCCACCACGATCACCGCGGCGCCGGTTTGAGCCAGGCTCACCGCGAGATTCGCAGCCACCGTGGACTTGCCTTCGCCAGCGGTGGAGCTGGTCACCAGGATGGTGCGCACCGGGCTGTCCAGGCTCTTGAACTGGATGTTCGTGCGCAGGGTGCGGAAGGCTTCCGCGACCGGCGAGCGCGGATCGTTGGCGACGATCAATTCGAGCTCAGAGCCGGGGCCAGATTACGGCCCCTGCCGCGCTTGGAGCGGCCCCCCGAAATCTGCGGTATGGTCGCCAGGATACGGGTGTCCAGCAGCACTTCGGCCTCGCTCGGTTCACGCACCGTATCGTCGAACCAGTCGGCGGCGAAGACGAGGACCACGCCAAGGATGAGGCCCAGGATGGCCGCGGCCAGCATATTCACCTTGGTGTTCGGGCGGAATGGCGCAGCCGGGGTGATGGCGTGGTCCTGCACGTCGACCAGGACCGTGTCGTGCTGCCCGCCGAGCACGGCCGCGCCCTTGGTGGCCTCTTCCTGGTTCTGCTTGACGAACTGGTCGGCCAGCTTGTTGGCGATGTCCCGGGCGCGATTGGGGTTAGTGTCCTCGACGTCGACGCGTATGGTGAGGTTCTGCGTGGTTGGAACGGCCTTGATCTGGCTGCGCAGCTTCTCCGGCGGGATGTCCAGCTTGAGCTGCTGGCTGACCTGCTGGGCCAGGGTACGGCTGCCCAGCGCGGCGGCGTACTTATTCAGGAGCCCGCCCTGGGTAAGCGCGATGTACTCGCTGGCGTTGCCGTTGCCGCCGACGCTCGCGCCGGCTTCCAGGACGACGGTGGCGCGGAACATCGGCTTCATCGCCTTGCTGATGCCGTAAGCGGAGACGATGGCGACGGCCATGACCGCTGCGACTACCCACCAGCTCCTTCGCAGGAGGGTGGCGTAGCGTTTAACTTCCAACTGCGGTGATCTTATCAGGCAACCTGGGCTTGGCGCCGTTGGACTGCCGGGAAGTATTGCCGTGCGGGATGGCGCCGATGACGCGCAGGCCCAGGGCTTCCGCCTCGTCCACTCCTCTGATGCGATCGTCCATGTAATTGAGCAGGAAGGCCAGCCCGATACCGACGATCAGGCCGGCCACGACGCGGGCAACGATGAACAGGATGTCGAGCAGCCGGCCGGAGAGGCCTTCGGTTACGCCGTCGTCCAGCACGGCCACGCTCAGGTCCGGCGTATTCAGATCCTTGTAGTAGGCGCTGCCATTCTGGGCAATCTCCGCGCCTGCCGCCTTAGCCATCTGAATGGCTTTGTCCTCAGTCGGAGCGGAAGCTTCGATGCTGAGCAGGTGGTGGGCCTGCTTCTTCACGATCCATATCCGTTCAAGACGCTCAGGGTCCGCCTGAAACGTCAAGCGCTTGGATACGCCGTCGGCGAACTTCCGCGTTGGGATGATCTTGGTGAAGTCGTCGACCGCCTGCTCGGCAAACAGGTAGCGATTCTGCTCGTCGAAGCCTGGCAGCGTCACGTTGGGCGGCGGCGGCGGGGCGGTGAACGACAGGGTGGTGCGCGCCTTGTAGCCGGGGGGTGAGATGATGGCCAGTGCTCCGCTGGCCACGATGGCCGCGCCGGTTACCACGAAGATCACCCAGCGCCAGCGGCTCAGCACCGCCCAGAAGGCTCTAAGCTCCATGCATCACTCGCTCTACGAACTCCTGCATCCGACATTTGAACACGCTGCTGTCGAACGCCTGCGCATGCTCCCGAATTCGCTCGGGATCGTACCGCGCCGGGTCGAAATCGCTGAGGACCTGGGTCAGCGATTCCACGCTTTGCTCGTAGAACAGCTCACCGGTTACACCGGGCTCAATCGTATCCAAGGCTCCTCCGGCGGCAAATGCGATGGCCGGCCGGCCGGCCGCTTGCGCCTCCAGAGGCGAGATGCCGAAATCCTCTTCCCCCGGGAACAGAAACGCCCGGCAGCGGGCATAGTAATCGCGCACGACGGCATCATCCGCGATAAAGCCGAGGAACCTGACGCTTGGGCCAGCCATTGCCTCCAGCCGGGCGCGGTCGCGGCCTTCGCCAATAATCACCAGCGGCAGGTTGAGCTTGGTGCAGGCCGCGACCGCCAGGTCGATCCTCTTGTAGGGCGCCAGCCGCGACACGATCAAGAAGAAATCCTCGATTCGCGCTGAGATGGCCTGCGGGCGCACCTCGACAGGCGGGTAGATCACCTCGGCCTCGCGCCCATAGAAACGGTTGATGCGCTCCGCCACGGCACGCGAGATGCCGATGTAGTGGTCCATTCGGCCGGCTGCCGCGCGATCCCAGGCCCGAGTCGCCGCCATGGCCAGCGTCAGCAGCAGCCGAGCCAGCCGGCCTGCGCCCTCGCGCCGCACGTACTCTTCGGTGTTCCAGGCCCAGCGCATGGGTGTGAGGCAATAGCAGATGGTGGTGGTTCGGCGGCCGGCCCTTACGCCGTTTGCGAAGCCCTGAGTATTGGTGATGACCAGGTCGTAGTCGCTCAGATCGAATGACTTGAAGGCCAGCGGATAGAGTGGGAAGTACGTGCGGTGGTGGCGAAAGATGCCCGGCAGCCGCTGCATGAACGACGTGCGAATCGGCATGGCGCGGATTGCGGCGGGCATGTTGGGCGGCTCGTAGATTGACGTGTAGACCGTCGCCTGAGGAAACAGCTCGAACAGCGACGTCAACACCCGCTCGGCCCCGCCGCCCTTCTGGTTCAGGTAGTCATGAACGAGAGCCACGCGAAGCTGGGCTAGCTTGGCGCCCGCCGGACGCTCGTCCACAAGTCCCGACTGCGGCTGGCGCCCAGTCTCCCGCGAGCTCAGGACCAAGGGCTGCGTCGCGCTCGAGCTCCCCGCCCCAGGTCACTCGTACCCTGCGCCCGGCACCCAGCCATCGGCGCGCTGACCCCCGGCCCTCGGCCTCCTGCCCGCAGCCCAGGCACCGCTAGAACGAGCCCGATCCGGTCAGGATGGCCGGGATGGTGCGCCACATGATCTTGAGGTCCAGGCCAAGCGACCAGTGCTCGATGTAGTACAGGTCCATCATCACCATCTCGTCGAAGTTCAGATGGCTGCGTCCGCTCACCTGCCACAGGCCGGTCATACCTCCGGCCGCGGACAGGCGCTTGTGATGCCACGGCTCGTACTGCAGCACCTCAGCCGGCAGCGGCGGACGTGGCCCCACAACGCTCATCTCCCCGCGGATCACATTGAACAGCTGGGGCAGCTCGTCGATGCTCGTGCGCCGCAGAATGCGCCCGATGCGTGTGAGCCGCGGGTCGTTGCGGATTTTGAGGATCGGCCCGTCGGTTTCATTGAGGGCACGCAGCCGGTGCCACTCCTCGTCGGCGCCCTCGCGCATGGAACGAAATTTGAAGAAGCTGAAGTGCTTACCATCCCGGCCGACCCGGATCTGCCGGTACAGCACCGGCCCTCGCGAATCGAGCTTGATGGCCAGCGGCACGATCAGCCACACCGGCAGCGTGAGCACCAGCGCGGCGCTGGCCACGGCGACGTCCAGCGCCCGCTTCAGCACTCGATTTGGCCCCGCGATAGTGGGCTCCCGAAAACCAATGAGCGGGATGCCGGCGATCTCGTCCACGTCCACGGTGGACAGGCTCATCTCGAAGAGGTCGGGGACCAGCTTGTAACGGACGTTCTGCTCCTGGCAGCGGCTGACGATCTCCCAGGCCTTGTCGTGCTGGCCGCTCGGGAGCGCGATGATGACCTCGCTGACCTCGTACTCTTCAATGACTTCGGCCAGCTTGTCGACACGGCCAAGCTGCGGGAAGCGCCCGAACCGGCCATCGGGATAAGGCATATCGTCGAGGAATCCAAGCAGCAGGTATCCCAGCCCCGGCTCCGCGGCAATATGCTGCATCATCATCTTGCCGGTGTCGCTGGCGCCGATGACGATGAGGTTCTCGACCCCCACCCCACGGCGATGCAGCCAGGTCCGCAGCGCACCGAAGAGCATCTTGTTCAGCGCGACCAATACGATGATCAGTCCCCAGGCAATCAGGTACAGCCCGCGCGACTCGGCGTACAGGCGAGACAGATAGCTGGTCACGATGAGCAGGCCGACGGAGACCGTCGTGCCGTTGAAGATGGCCGAGAACTTGGCCGTCAGGGGCGTGCCGCGGGTGCGCCTGTACAGCCCAGTGTATGGCAGGATGATCGCTAGGATCACCGTCAGCAGCAGCTCGGCCGGGAGGAAATTCCTGAGCGGGACGTAGTTCTCCGCCGGCACCCGGCTGGGAAAGCCTATGGGGTAGCGCAGCCAGTAGGCCAGCACGAAGGCGACGTTGATAACGACGAGATCCGTGCTCCAGGAAAACAGCGGCGAGGCCCAGCGGGCTACGGGAGCTCGGGCCGGGAGGGCAGTGGCGCCGCGGTCCAGCTCGAATGCAGCCTGGCCCACGTCTACGCCGCCGCCTGCCGGTAGATCCGTGCGATCTGCTCGGCCGCTCGGCTCCACGTAAACGTAGCTGCGCGCTGCAGCCCCGCCGCCGCCATCTGCTCGCGTTTGCTCTTCGATTGCAGGATCTCCGCTAGCGCCGAAGCCAGCTGCTCCGGCTGATGGGGATCGACCTGCGCTCCGGCGTCTCCCACCACCTCAGGGAGCGAGGAGACGTTCGAAACGACGACCGGGGTGCCGCAGGCCATGGCTTCCAATGCCGGCAGGCCAAAGCCCTCATAGAGAGAAGGGTACACAAACACGGTGGCCGCGGAGTACCAGGAGGCGAGGTCTTCGCTTGCCACGTAGCCGGGGAATCGCACGTCATCGGTCAACCCATGCCGCTCCACCGCGGCGAAAATTCGGTCGAACATCCACCCTCGTGCACCCGCCACGATGAGCGGTGGCGGCGAAGGCATCTGCCGCTTCAGCAAGACATATGCCTCGATCAGCAGGTCGAGGTTCTTACGTGGCTCCAGCGTTCCGACAAATAGGATGAACTCGTCCGGCAGGCCGGCTCGCCCCCTGAACTCCGCGGCCTGGGCGGCCGAGAGCGGATGGAACTCCGGGTCGACGCCGGGATAAACGACGTCGATCTTGTCCTCGGGCACGCCGAACTCGGCCGCCAAATCGGTCTTCGTATTGGCCGAGTCGGCAGTGATCCGCCGTGCCCGCTTCGCGCTCATACGCGTCGAAGCGGCGAGGTAGCGCCGGCGTTCGGGCTTGAATCGCTCTGGGTAGCGCACGAAGGTCAGGTCGTGAACAGTCAGCACCGTTGGGCAGGGCGAAAGCAGCGGGAGGACGTTCACTGGGCAGTGCAGGACGTCGAGCGAGCGCGCTGCCAATGGCAGTAAGCACTGCTCCCAGGCAATGCGAACCAGCGGCCGATGGGCCGGCAGACGCGTGTAGTGGAAGCGCATGTTGGCACTGTCGCTGAACCCTCCGCGAGCGGTCTCATTCACAAAAACGGAATAGCGGGCATCACCGTCACGTTGCTGCAGCGCCAGGATCAGCTGCTCCGTGAACCTGGACACCCCTGCCTGCCGGTAAGTGGCCGCGAAGGTCACGATCTGCGCGTTGATCCCTATGCGCAGCTGCTCAGGCATACCGGCCTCAGTGCAGGATCTGGACGATGGCAGCCGCCAGCAGCAGCTGCACCAAAACGCTGGTTCCGGCAAGGAGCCAGATGAGCTGCCGCTCGCGCGAGCGCAGCACAAACGAAGCGGCCGTATTCGCTGCGATCGCCAGCGTGCCGATGATCGGCAGAATGAACAGCTCCGTCCTCAGCCCGATGCGGTCCGCCTGTCCGGCGGAATTGAAGTGAATCGGCAAAACGTCAGGCAGCGCGGACATCCGCAGGGCCAGGTAGGCCCACAGCGCGCCGTTCAGCAGCAGCGCGAAGACGAAGACCAGCACGGCGCGGCTTCCTCCCAGGTCGATGGCCGCCAGGCGCAGAGACGCCAGCAGGGAGGGAGGGCTGGCGCTGCTCAACTCGGCAGCGGGAAGGAGGCCCTGCTGATCTTGGCCGTCTGCCTCTGCTGCTGCAGCCAGCGATCGAGCTCGTCTGAACCAACCGCCGGCTCCGGCGTGGGCAAGGCCGTGGGCGTCGGCGGTACTGGACCAGCGCCCACACTGACCTCGGGCGTCGGGCTGGGCGCAGGCGTCGGACTGGCTGCCGGCGCCGCGTCCGGATGGTCGGCAAAATACTCCTCGAACTTGGTGCGGAGCGCGAGGTCGTACTGGATCTGATCGAAGTCCGACTGCTTCAGGTTCGCCTGCGTGAACAGATCTTTGACGGCATCTTCACCGCCAAGCTCATCGGTCGTCTGCTGCCCCTGATCGCTCACGTCGCTCTGGCTGACCGTGATACCCAACTTGGCTGCGTTCTGCCGCATGATCAGCGCATCGATGAGGTCCTGAACCGTTTGCTCCTCAACCCCGCTGAACTTGGTGCTGGTATCACTCAGCTGCGCCTGGAGCGCGCTGGCTCTGGCCGCATCTTCAGGGGCCAGCGTAGGCGTCGGGGCAGGCGTTGGCGCCGCGCTCGGCGTCCCGGAGGCGGCCCCAGCGGCCGCTGAAGGCTGAGGCGCAGGGCTGGCCTCCGCGGCCGCCGGCTGAGCGGAAGCCGTGGCCGTTGCCTTGGCAAAGGCATTGGTATAGATCCCCTGGAGCTGGCTCTGCTCGTCCTGGCCTTCGTGCTGCAGCACGAAGCGCCGATAAGCCACGTTCTTGTCGTACCACTGCCGCTCGACCTTCTGGCCGTTGACCGTGGCCACCGCGAGTCGCGGCTTGAAGTAGAACTGCTGCAGCGCGCCGATGCCCAGGACAAGGGCCACGAGCACGAAGACGAAAGCGCCCGCGGCGACGACAAACAGCTGGCGGTAGCGCTGCTTCTGCGCCCGCGTGAGATGGCGCCCCCAACCGAAGACCAGCGGCTGGCCATCGCGCCGGTCTCCCGGCCGGACAGCCGTCCGCCGCCCTGCCGCCTGCGCGGTGGGGCGCTTGGTCGGGCTCGCCGGTCTAGTCAAGCCTGAACGCTGAGCATGCGGAGGGGTGGGCGCATCATCGAGCGCCGGGTGAAGCCCAACCGACCTACCACCGTCTTAGGCGAACCTCGCTAGCCCCGGGCTTGCTCCGCCGTGAACGGCAGCAGCGCTACGTGGCGGGCACGCTTGATGGCCGTCGTCAATGAGCGCTGATGCCGGGCGCAGGTGCCGGTCTTGCGGCGCGATTCGATCTTGCCGCGCTCGGACAGGAAGCGGCGCAACCGGGCCACATCTTTGAAGTCGATGTACAGGATCTTGTCGGCGCAGAAATGGCAGACCTTGCGGCGCACATACTTCTGTGCGTATTCCTTGCGCTCCGCGCGAGAGCGCGACATTCGTCGTTCCATGGTGCTCCTCTCAGACTCCCGGGCTAGAAGGGTATGTCGTCGGGCTCGACGTCGCCGCCGAACGGCTCATCGCGGCCCGCGCCCGCGCCCACGCTGGCCATCTCGCCTTTGTTGGTCAGCATGAGCATGTCGTTGGCTATGAGATCCAGGCGGGCATGCTTTTGGCCGTCGTTTCCGTCCCAGGTGTGCAGGGTGACCCGCCCTTCGATGTACACTCGCTGCCCCTTGGTCAAGAACTGGTTGCAGATCTCGGCCAGCTTGTTCCAGGCAGTGACGTTGAACCATTCCGTCTCTTCGCGAGCATCACCACCTTCGCGCGTGCTGGCATTCCGCGAAACGGCGACGCTGAACGAGGTAACAGGGGTGCCCTGTGGTGTGTAGCGCATCTCGGGATCGCGACCTACATTGCCGATGATCGTGCACTTGTTCAATCCACGGGCCATGTCACTGTCCTCCTATTCATTCTCTACAACCCATCGAAATCGTTGGCCGATTGTAGCTGGTGAGCGGCTCAGGCGCCGCTACTCCGCGGCCGCCTCCGGGCTCGCCTCGCCCTCGGTTGCAGCCGGCGCTTCTCCCGCCGCCGGTTCCGCCTCTGCCTCAGCTTTGACTGCACGCGGGCGGGTCGCCCGCGCCGGCTCTGCGGCGGCTTCTCCAGCCTCGGTTGGAGCCTCTGCCGCAGCGGCGCTTTCCTCGACGGCCGGGGCGGCGGCCGGCACCTCAGCCGGCGCAGCTGGCGCTTCAGCCGGGGCAGCTGGCGCTTCAGCCGGGGCAGCTGGCGCTTCAGCCGGAGCAGCTGGCGCTGCGGCCACGGCGACCGGCGCCGCCACAGCGGCCGGGACGGCCGCCGGCTCTTCGCGCCGGCGCTCCGGCCGCGGAGCCATTGGTGGTGGCGGGTTCTTCACCGCCTCCAGCTGAACCGCATCGAGGTGCACGACGATGAAGCGCAGCACCTGCTCGTCGAGGTTGAGCTCGTGCTCGATCTCGGCAGCGGCGTCACCCTCCATACGCACGCGGTAGACGAAGTACATGCCTTCCGCGTGATGCTGGATGCGATAGGCGAGGCGGCGCTTACCCCATTGCTGGACGTTGGTGATCTCACCGCCGCGCTGTGTGACCAGGCTCTGGACGCGCTCCGCCGCGCCCTTGACCTGACTGTCGTCGATGTCCGGACGGACGACGATCATAAGCTCGTAGTCGCGCACATTTTCCTCCGCTTCCCATGGGATTGCACGATGCGACGAGCCAGGGGCAGTACGCACGCCCGGTCCAGCCTGCTCCGCGCGAGAAGACGGGCCGAAGTGTAGCAGTCCCGCTATGCGCGGGCCGCCCTACACGCTGAAGCGGAAATAGATGACGTCGCCATCCTGCACGACGTATTCGCGCCCTTCCAGTCTGAGCACGCCTTTGGTACGGGCAGTGGCGAACGAGCCGGACGCCACGAGCTCCGGATAGGGAGTGACTTCGGCGCGGATGAAGCCACGCTCGATGTCGCTGTGAATCTTGCCGGCCGCTTCCGGCGCCTTGGCGCCCTTGCGCACCGTCCAAGCGCGCACCTCCGGCTCGCCCGCGGTCAGGAAGGTGATCAGGTCCAGCAGCCGGTAGCCGGTGCGAATCACCTGGTCCAGGGTTGATTCCTTGATGCCCAGCTCCTCGGCGAAGACCTTGGCGTCTTCCGGGTCCATCTCGCTCAGCTCAGCCTCGATCTTGGCCGAGACGGCGATGACCTCCGCCCCTCCGGCGGCATCGCGCAGGGCCAGTGCCCGCGGGTCGTCCGGGCCCGATCCCTCGTTGACGTTCGCCACGTAGAACACGGGCTTCGAGGTCAGCAGGTCCAGCTCGCTCAGATGCTCCTGCTGCTCATTGGTCAGACCCATGTCGCGTACGGGCACGCCTTCGTTGAAGCGAGCGGCGACCTCCTCCAGCACCTGCAGCTCGGCCACGTACTTCTTGTCGCCGCTCTTGGCGGCAGATCGCGTACGCTCCATGCGCCGCTGAACCACCGCCAGGTCGGCCAGCACCAGCTCCAGCCGCACCGTCTCCATGTCGCGAATCGGATCGATGCTGCCATCCGGGTGCGGCACGTTGTCGTCGTCGAAGCAGCGCACCACCTCGGCCAGCACGTCCGATTGGCGCAGGTAGCCCAGGAACTTGTTGCCCAGCCCGGCTCCTTCGCTCGAACCGCGCACGACGCCTGGAATATCCACGAACTCCACCGTCGTCGGCGTGACCTTCTTGGGATCGAACATCTCCGCCAGCTTGTCCAGCCGCGCGTCGGGAACGTTCACGGAGGCGATGTTTCGGTCGGTGGTCGAAAACGCGTGCGTCCCGGTGGGCGCGTGAGCGTGAGTGATCGCGTTGAACAGGGTCGACTTGCCCGAGTTGGGCAGCCCCATGATGCCGACGGAGAGCGTCATGGCCGGGGGCCGAAGGCCAGGGGTCGGGGATCGGGCGTCAAACGCTGCGGGGTCACTTCAGCTCCCGCAGCTGCTGCTCGAGCTTGGCCACGCGCTCTCCGGCAGCGGCCAGCCGCTCTTCGGCCTTCAGCACCACCGCCGCCGGTGCGCGGTCCTTGAACCCCGGCTGGCTCAGCTGCTTGTCCGCGCGCTCCCATTCCAAGCGAGCGGCCGCGAGCTCCTGGTCGAGCCGGGCCTGCTCTGCCTCCGAGTCGACCGGCGCGATCACCCGCAGCTGCAGCGATCCCACCAGCAGCGTCACTCCGCCTGATGAAGCGCCATCCAGGGAAAGACTCACGTTGGCCAGCGCCTCGACAAGGTAGGCCTGCTCGATGAGCACCCCGGCGTCCGGTCCGGATACCTGCGCCACGTCGAGCTTCTGGCCCGGCTCGATCCGGTTCTCTGAACGGTAATTGCGGATGGCCACAATCGCCTCCATCAGGAGGCGCATGTCCCGCTCGGCCATCTCATCTGCCCACGTCGTCGGCGCTTCGTCGGTCCGCGGCCACAGCGCCACGGCGATGGTCTCCGTCAGCTCCGGCCGGCTGGCCCGGAAATGCTGCCAGATCTCCTCCGTAACGTAGGGCATGAAGGGATGGAGCAGCCGTGCGCTGACGGCCAGCACGTCACGCAGGGTCTGCCGCGCCGTGGCCCCTCTCTCACGCTTGGGGCTGCCGGCTGGAGCAAGGCCCAGCACGCGGGGCTTGACCATCTCCATGTACCAATCGCAAAACTCGCCCCAGAAGAACTCCTCCAGGGTTCGCGCGGCTTCGCCCAGCTGGAATTGCTCCAGCATGCGCGTGACCTCGAGCACGGTCGCCGCTGTCCTGCTCCGGATCCATCGCTCCGGCAGCTCGGGAGCCGAGAGCTGCTCGCCGCCCGGCCTTGCGCCGTCCGCCTCGTAGGTCAAGACGAAGCGCGTGGCGTTCCACACCTTGTTGGCGAAGTTACGCCCGCGCTCCACTCGCTGCTCCGACAGCCGCAGGTCGTTGCCCGGCGAGTTGCCAATCACCATGGAGTGCCGCAGGGCGTCGGTGCCGTACTCGTCCATGAGGTCGAGCGGATCCACCACGTTGCCCTTGGTCTTGCTCATCTTCTGGCCGAAGGCGTCGCGCACCATGCCGTGCAGGTACACGTAGCGGAACGGCACCTCGCCCATGAAGTGCAGCCCCAGCATGATCATGCGGGCCACCCAGAAGAACAGGATGTCGTAGCCGGTTTCCATGACCGAGGTGGGGTAGAAGTACTTCAGATCCTCGGTGTCGTCCGGCCACCCCAGTGTGCTGAAGGGCCACAGGCCGGAGCTGAACCAGGTATCCAGGGTGTCCGGATCCTGCAGCAGGTCCTCGCCGCCGCACTTGGGGCAGCGCCGCGGCGGCTCGACCTGCACGATCACCTCATCGCAGCGCTGGCAGTACCACACCGGCACTCGATGCCCCCACCAGATCTGCCGCGAGATGGCCCAGTCGCGGATCTCCTCCAGCCAGTGCGCGTACACCTTGGTAAAGCGCTCCGGCAGGATGGTGATCCGCCCATCCAGCACCGCCTGCAGCGCCGGCTGGGCCAGGGGCTTCATTTTCACGAACCACTGCAGCGAGATGCGCGGCTCAACCACGTCGTCGCTGCGCTGGCAGTGGCCGACCGAATGCTGGTACGGCTCGGTGCGCTGCAGCGCTCCTACGCGGTCGAGCTCGGCCACGATCTCGCGGCGGGCCTCGAACCGATCCAGCCCGGCGAACTTGCCGGCCTCATGATTCATGGTCCCGTCCGGATTCATCACCTCAATGGCCGCCAGACCATGCCTGCGGCCAATCTCGTAGTCGGCCGGATCGTGCGCGGGCGTTACCTTCACTGCGCCTGTCCCGAAGGCGGGGTCCACCGCCTCGTCGGCCACGACCGGGATCAGCCGGTCGACCAGCGGCAAGCGCAGCGTCTTGCCCACCCAGCTTCGATAGCGATGGTCGGCCGGGTTCACCGCCACGGCGGTGTCACCCAGCATGGTCTCGGGCCTGGTCGTCGCCACCTCGATACCCTGGCCGGAGTCGTCGGCCAGCGGATAACGCAGGTACCACAGCTCGCCCGTCTCGTCGCGATGCACCACTTCCAGGTCGCTGATCACGGTCTGGCAACCAGGACACCAGTTGCACATGTACTCGCCGCGGTAGATCAGCCCTTCCTGGAACAGGCGCACGAACACCGTTCGCACCGCTCGCGACAGCCCCTCGTCCAGCGTGAAGCGCTCACGGCTCCAGTCGACGGACACGCCCAGACGCTTCATCTGCTCGACGATTCGGCCGTGGTAGGTCTCGGTCCACTGCCAGGCCCGCTCCAGGAAGCCTTCGCGCCCGAGCGCCTGCCAGCTGATGCCCTCGCGCGCCAGCTGCTGCTGGAGCAGGTAGTTGGTGGCAATGGCCGCGTGGTCGGTGCCGGGCAGCCACAGGGTGGGATCGCCGCTCATGCGCCGCCAGCGCACCAGGATGTCCTCGATGGTGAACGTCAACGCGTGGCCGGTGTGCAGCGCGCCGGTGACGTTCGGCGGCGGGATCATGATGGTGTAGGGCCGCTTGGTCGGGTCGATGGCCGGGGTGAAGTAACCCTGACGCTCCCAGAAGGCATAGGTTCGCTGCTCCACGGCCCTGGCGTCGAAAGGACGGCTCAGGTCGGCGAGCGGTGGGATGGAGGCGGTCTCGTCTGGCGGCATTACTTCGGCAGTCTCATTTTCAGCGAACAACAAAAAAGGCCCTCCGAAGAGAGCCTCGATGTCCTCGAGAGAGGGTTAGCTAGCGCTCGTAGGCGTGGCGCTTGCGGCGCCGCTCGGCCCGCTTGCGCTTCAACCGTCGCTTCTCTCCCTTCGACAAGAAGCTCATCTTGCTTCGGAAGACGCGGGTGATGCCCTCAACGGAGACGCCCCGCTTGAACCGTCTCAAGAGGCTTTCGAGCGACTCATCGGGTCGCATCTCCACACTCATGGGCCCTAGTGTAGCCGATAGTTCCCGCGATGGCGGGCGGGCGCCTCGTCAGCTGGGCTGGATGTCGGCCGGGTCGATATAACGCAGCAGCAATGGGTCGCGCTCGATAGGCACCTTCAAGTCCACCAGCTCGTCGAGGTGGAAGGCGAACGAGATGAAGTGGCCGTCGCGGCGAATGTAGTCCACGTAGCCGACTCGGAAGATGTTGGCGACGTCGTCCTTGCCCGGATCCCAGTAGGCCAGGTACACCTTCGTGCCGTTCTTGATCCGCCGCTTGCGGTCGCCGCTCTTGAGAGCTTCGGCAGCTTCCGACGAAATATCGGCTCTCAGGCTGTAACCCCAGCTGTAATGATGGCGCTTGGGGTTGCGCGCCTCCTCCACGAAGCCTCGCCAGGGGCCGTTGATCGCTATGCCCGCGAGCAGCTCGCGATCCTCGCCCTGCTTATCCATGGAGCCGGATGTTAACAGGATCCCGATGAGCGTCAGGAAGCTGTCTTGTCCCCGTTCGTGCATCGGGATCGACATCAATCATCCGTGCGGATCTGAGCGCTAGCGCGTGGCTCTTCCCGACTCCGCGTTCCGTATCCCCGCCGCTGGGCGCCTGAGCCGGCCGCTCAAAGCCGTTATCTGGTCGGCCTTCCTCCTGCGCTGCGGGCAGTCGTGCGCCGCGGTCATCATCGGCTTCTACCTGGCCTTCCTGGGCAGCCAGGGCCAGCCGCTGACGGCAATCATCGGCGGGCTGCTGCTGAGCAGCAGCTATGCGGTGGAGCTGTTCGTAGCGCCGGTCATGGGCGCATTGAGCGATCGCTGGGGCCGCAAGGCGTTCATTGTCGCTGGTCCGCTCGTGGGCCTGCTGGCCATCCAGATCTATCCCATCACAGGGATCCTGGCGGTGCTCTTTCTGGCTCGCGGCCTGGAGGGCGTGGCCGCCGCCGCGCTGGCGCCCGCGACGCTTGGCTTCCTGGGGGACAACACCGAGCCGCTCACGCCCGAAGCGGGCAACGACCATCTGCGCGGCCGCGCCATGGCCTACTTCGAGATCGCCACGCTGGTTGGCATCGGCGCCGGATACGCCTTGGGCGGCGTGCTGTGGCAGCAGCTCGGCCTGCGAGCGTTCCCGGCAGCGGGTGTGTTCTACGTGCTGAGCGCGGTCGTTGCCTGGAAATGGGCCGAAGGTCACCAGGTCCGGCGCGAGCGCTGGAGCGGGCTCGGGTCCTACTTCGCCGTGATCCGCCACCCGCGCGTGCTTCGTTTTGCCCCAGCCTGGGTATGTGTCACGGCGGTGATCGGCCTGTGGTTCAACAACATTGTGTTCCAGCTCGCGGGACCCCACCGGCACGGCCAGTTGCTGACCGGCGAGATGTCCGGGAACCAGGTCAGCATCATCCTGGGCCTATTCACCTTTACGCTCATCGTCGGGACGTTCGTATGGGCCACGGTGTTCAGCCGTGTCCCGGACAAGACCACCATCATGCTGATAGCCCTGGGCGGCATGTTCATCGTGTGCTTCGATCTGCTGGCCTTGAATCATGGCGGTGAGCGCACCGCCTGGCTGTTCGTGCTCCTGCCGGTCCTGGCACTGGCAGTTGGCATCGAAAGCGGCTTCACTCCCGCCGCGCTGACCTACCTGGCCGACGTCACCGAGGACTTCCAGGCGGACAGGGGCGCCATCATGGGTCTGTACTCCGTCTTCCTGAGCATCGGTGAGGTTACGGGCGGAGCGGCGGGCGGCTCCTTCGCCCACGCCTGGGGAATCGACGGCATGATCTTCCTGACGCTGCTCCTGGGCACCGCCGCGCTCTCCACGGTCGTGCTGCTGAGGCGCTCCGACGCCAGCTATCGCCGGCTTGGCGCAACCTCGTTGCTGGCCGGTCTCTAGCCGAGCTAGCCGGCGGCGGTCCGGGGCCTCGTGGCCGGCTTTCCGGTCGGGCCCCCGGCGGGCGACGACGCCTGGTCCCCACGCCGCTCATAGTACGTCGCCTTGTTCTCGTACATCGCCCGATCGGCGTCCCGCAAGGCCATGCCAAGCTCAACCCCTCGACCGGCGGTGGCAAAGCCAACGGCCATGCTCAGCTCGAACGGGGGGCGCTCCTCGGCACTGTTCCAGGCCTTGATCGCCGCCTCCACGCGCTTGACGAAGTAGGCCACATGCGTCGTGTGCGGCATGATCACGACGAACTCATCGCCGCCAAAGCGCGCCACGATGTCCGTTTTCCGCGCGGCTCGCTGCAGCAGCTGCGCCGCTTCCTTCAACGCTCTGTCGCCCATCAGGTGGCCGAAGAGGTCGTTGATGGCTTTGAGGCCGTTCAGGTCGAAGATGACCAGAGCCGTCTTGATCCCATAGCGCTTGGCCCGTTCCGTCTCGACCGCCATGGCTTCATCCAGGTGGCGGCGATTGAAGACGCCGGTCAGCGGATCGATGTTGGACAGCCGGTCCAGCTCGCGATTGGCCTCCTGCAGCTCCTGGGTGCGCTCGTCGACCTTACGCTCCAGATCGCCCTTCAGCTGCTCCAGCTCCGAGCTCTTGACGCGAACTTCGTTCACTACGCTCTGCAGCCGCTCGTGCGCCCGCTCCAGCTCGCTCATGTTCCGCCGCAGCTCGTCGTGCGCGACCTGGAGCTCGATCTTCTCCTTCCACAGACTCTCGTACAGCGAGCGATTCCTCAACGCCTGCGCAAACTGCTTGCCGGCCATGGACAGCAGCTCGAGCGATTCGGGGGTCACTCCGTCGGGCTCAACGGCAGCGCCCAGCAGCAGCAGGCCAAGCGTCTGCAAGCTCGCGGCGAGAGGCACGACGACCAGGCCACGTACGCCCAGGCGAGCGGCCTGGGCCGCCCGTGGATACAGCACCGCCGGAGCGCCTTGGTCGAGTATCGTGGCCATCGTTTCCGCCTGCGCCTGCAGCTCGAATTCGGCGAGCAGGTAGCGAGCGGCAGACCGCGGCTGCGCCTGCGCCAGCTTCAGCTCCAGCGAGGTCTCGTCGACCAGGAACAGCCCCACCAGCTTGGCTCCCTGGAAGCTGCGCATCCGCTCCAGCAGCTGCCGCCCCAGCTCCTCCTTGGAGGATGCGATATCCAAATTGTCTTGGAACCGGTGCAGCGACTCGATGTCCGCGAGTGCGGTGGTGCCGCCGCCTCCAACGTGGCGAGGCTCGGAGTGGGGACTATGCATCAAAGCTGGTGATCACTTAACAGAGTAGCGCCCGTTTGCCCAAGCATCATCTTGGCGACGCTTAAGATCCTGGAGTGTCCGCAAACCTGATCGTTGGCCAATCCGGCGGCTGCACCGCCGTCATCAACGCAACGCTGGCGGGAGTCCTCGACCAGGCCACGGCCGAGCCCGGCGTAAACGGCATCTACGGCATGCTCAATGGCGTCCAGGGCCTGCTGGATGGTGACGTCGTCGACCTGCGCGCTCAGTCGGCCGACACCCTGTCTCGGCTGCGCGCTACGCCTTCGGCGGCGCTGGGCTCATGTCGCTTCAAGCCCGACGAGGACCAGTGCCAGCGAATCCTCGAGGTGCTGCGCCGGCTGGAGATTCGCTACTTCCTGTACATCGGCGGGAACGACTCGGCGGACACCTCGTCTCGACTCGGACGGCTGGCCCAGGAGAGCGGCTATGAGCTCTGCGTCGTGGGCTTGCCCAAGACCATCGACAACGACCTGCCGTTCACCGATCACTGTCCCGGCTATGGGAGCGTGGCCCGATACCTGGCCATTTCCACCCTCGAGGCCGGCCTGGATACTGAGGCCATGCGCCGCTTCGACCCGGTCAAGATCATCGAGGTCATGGGACGCGACGCGGGCTGGCTCGCGGCTGGCGCGGCCCTCGGCAAGCGCGAGGACGCGGACGCGCCGCACCTCATCTACTTTCCGGAGCGCCACCTCGAAGTCGACCGTTTCCTCGACGATGTGCAGAGCGTCTACGACCGCCTTGGTTATGTGGTGGCCGTGGTACCGGAGCGCATCACCGATCCCCGCGGTCAGGTCGTCGCCCGCAGCGCCGAGCCAACCTTTGTCGACGCCTTCGGCCACGCCTACTTCGATAGCCCTGCCGCGTACCTCGTTCAGGAGGTCCAGGCCCGTCTGAACCTGCGCGCGCGCTTCGACAAGCCCGGCACCTTGCAGCGCATGTCCATGCCGCTCGCCTCCGAGGCAGACCTGGGCGAGGCGTACCTGTGCGGCCGAGCGGGCGTGACGCACGCGCTTCGTGGGGAATCGGGCGCCATGGTTACGCTCGTGCGCGAGGCGGGCGAGACATACCGCTGCGGCACCGGCCTCGCACCCCTGGACGACGTTGCCAACTCGGTGAAGCTCATGCCCCCGGAGTTCATCAACGACCAGGGCAACTTCATCACGCCCAGCTTCCTGGAGTACGCGCGACCGTTGATCGGCGCTCCTCTTCCGCGCTACGCCCGCTTCGAACGGAAGCGCGTCGTCTCCGCCCAGCCCTGACGAGCTCAGCCACTCAAGTAAAACTTTCGACAGCGCGCGAAGGGGTGCCCATCTGGCGCGATAGGATAGGGGCATCGACGACCGCAATTCCTTCCGCAGGCACGAAAATGCCTGTCGCTTCTATCGAGAGCACTGGATTCCCGAAGACGGACGGCGCACTGAAGATGGCGAGATCGTGCTGTACGAGGTCTACTGCCTGCAGGGCATGCCGCCGACAACTGCCGAGGAGCAGACGCTCTGCTTCCAGAAGCGAACGCATTGCTGGCGTACCGGCGAGCTTCTCAGCCGTATGCCCCCCGTGGGCGGGATGCCCAAGTCCAAACGCACCGCGGGATCTCGTTAGCAGCCAATCCCGCCCTCGGCGACCTGTACCAGGCAGCCGCTGTCCTGTACCCTCTACAGCATGCTCGATGACGCTGCCTGCTGGATTGGCTTTTCGCGAGTGGAAGGTATCGGCCCGAGCCGCACGCGCCGGCTGTACGACACCTTCGGCTCGATGGTTCGCGCTTGGCAAGCTCCTGAATCGAGCCTGGTCGAGGCTGGCCTCGATGCCAAGACGGCTCGCGGCTTCGTTCAGGCCCGCGGCCGTTTCGACCTGGGCGCGGAGCTCAGGCGGCTGGCCGAGGCCGGCGTGGACGCCATCTGCTGGAGTGAGGATCGTTATCCCAAGCTCTTGCGCCACATCGCTAACCCGCCGGTCGTCCTGTACGTTCGTGGCGAGCTTGCCCAAGAGGACGACCTTGGCGTGGCCGTGGTTGGCACGCGCGTGCCTTCGGCCTATGGCCGCCAGGTAGCCCAGCAGCTTGCCGGCGAGCTGGCAGCCAAGGGCGTCACTGTCGTCAGCGGTTTGGCGCGAGGCATAGACGCAGAGGCGCACCGCGCCGCGCTGGCTGCCGGCGGCCGAACAATCGCCGTTCTCGGCAGCGGCCTCGACGTCATCTATCCGCGCGAGCACACGGGTCTCGCCCGCGAGATCTCCCGCCGCGGCGCAGTCCTATCCGACTATCCTCTGGGCACCAAGCCCGATGCCGTGCACTTCCCCGCTCGCAACCGTATCGTCAGCGGGCTCAGCCTGGGCACCATCGTCATCGAAGCCGGCGACACCAGCGGCGCCCTGATCACCGCGCGCTTCGCGGGTGAGCAGGGCCGCGACGTCTTCGCCGTTCCGGGCAGCATCTATTCCAAGCAGAGCGCCGGCGTCCACCGTTTGATTCAGGACGGCGCCAAGCTGGTGAGCGGCGTCCAGGACGTGCTGGACGAGCTGAACCTGGGGCTCGTCGCTCATCAGATGGAGATGCGCGAGCTCCTGCCGCCCGAAGATCCGGTCGAAGCGACCCTGCTCGCGGCTCTCTCGACCGAGCCCTGCCACATCGACGACGTTGCCCGGTCCACTAAATTGCCGGTGTCCCAGGTTTCAAGCGCCCTCACCATGATGGAGCTCAAAGGCCTGGTGCGGCGCATCGGATCGCTGTCGTATGTGACGGCCTAGGGGGCAGACGGGTCCGTGAGCGCTCCTAACCGGCTGCTTGCTGATAGAAGCCCTTTTCGGCGGTCTTGTGGAAGCACGGATCCCCATGCTGGCGCTTTTCCCAGCACGACAGGCAGTAGGTCATCGTGCCCCGGTTCATGCCTTCGCCCCTGAACGTGAGGCAGCACAAGCACATGTAGCTGCGCGGGATGGCGGGGCCCAACGCCACCAGCTCCCAGCCGGAGATCTCGGGGCGTTGGCCGGAGTTGCGAGCGTCCATTGTGAAGTTCCCTTTGGTGCCGGGTAAGGCAGACCATACTGCGTAAGCAGCCGGACACACAAGACGCCGCAAAAAAGCCTTAGCCCATCTGGCGTAGGTCATCCACGAGCGCCGAAGCGCTCCCACGCTACTCGTACAACTCACGAATCTCCGGCACCTGGCGAGCACTTGCCGGAACCTCTATCAGAAGGGTGAGACGGGGCTCATCCGGCGCCAGTTCCCGCAGCAGGCCGCGCCGTCGCAGCCGCTCGAGGATCAGGCGAGCGCGGTTTGCTTCGATCCTTGGTCCTACCTCATGCCCGGCGTACCCCGCGCGTGTCTCCGCCACCCGCCGTTCGGCCAGCGCAGGCGACTCGCGCTCCAGTGCATTGAGCAAGCTCATGAGCTCCATGAACATGTCGCCGAGCCGTTCGCGCGCCTCGCCAACGTTGGCAGCCGGTTGCTCTTCCCCAAAGACCAGGTAATCCGGCGTCACACCCAGTGCGCGAGAGAGTGGCAGGACGATGTCCGCGGCCGGTCGCTTACTGTGACCGGTCAGCATTGCCTGGACGTTGTTCGGAGTTACTCCGGCCTTCCTCGCCAACCCAACCTGCGTCAACTGGTCCCTGAGCATCAGTCGGGCAAGGCGTTCTGCCAGAGTCTCCACGTAGCGCCATCCTGCATCTAGGGGTGTGGCGGCTAGGAAGAAAGTCCTTTAGTTCAACACGTCCGTATTGATATCGCCACTGAATTGTCATACGATACGACAGCATGGACTTCGGCGGTGAGTCTGGCCGCGTGCTTGTGGTAGAGGACCACTCGGCTTTGCGTGAGGTTCTTGCCCGAACTTGTCGTGGTCTTGGATGCACCGTCGAAACGGCAGCCAACGGCGCCGAAGCGCTGCGGCGGCTGGATGACTTCCACCCCGACCTGGTGGTCCTGGATCTGAACATGCCCGTCATGGGCGGAGCGGAGTTTGCCGCGCGTTATCGCTGCCGGGCAGATACGCACGCTCGGATCGTGGTATTGACGGCCGACGCGGAGGAGACTCTTCTGGCCCAGACCATCCGCGCCGACGCCTGGATTCCCAAAGAAGACCCCGAGCTGTTCATCCGGGCGGTGCTCTCGTTCATCGGCGCGCCGGCCCTGGACTAAGCTCGCGTCGCCTGGCGCAGGGGCCTAGAAGTGGTCCTTCAAAGCCTTCCAGGTCTCGGCCAGCACCTGCGGCATCACGTGTGTGTCAGCCAGCACCGGCATGAAGTTCGTGTCGCCGTTCCAGCGGGGCACCAGGTGCTCGTGCACGTGATCGTCCACACCTGCGCCGGCGCAACGCCCGACGTTCCAACCGACGTTGAAGCCTTGCGGGCCAAGCGCCGCCTTGAGGGCACGAATGCTGCGCTTCAGCAAGCCGTTCATCTCGGCCAGCGTCTCGTCCGATAGCGTCTCGACCTCAGCTGTGTGCTCGAAAGGGACGATCATCAGGTGGCCGCTCGTGTAGGGGAAGGCATTCAGGATCACGAACGAGAGCTGGCCGCGATAGAGGATCAAATCCTCCTCGTCATTCGATCGAGCCAGCCTGTTGCAGAAGATGCAGCCGGCCTCCTTCTCTCCCTTGATATAAAGGAGCCGCCAGGGAGCCCACAAATGCTCGGCCACACCCCATTCTAGGGCGGCAGCCTCCAGTCGCGCCCCTCCCGGTCGAAGATCAAGGCGATGAGCATCAGCCGGCTCGGCGCCATTGCTCACGCGGCTCGGCCAACGGCGCTGGCCTTCCTGGCGGCGCTCACGTTCGCTGCCTGCGGCAGCCCTGCAGCCGGAAGCCTGCCCTCCTCCTCTTCCGCCCTTCAGGTCTTCGCGGCTTCATCCACCGCGACACCGGCACCTACGCCTCAGGCCTCCGCGGCGCCGCCTGATCCGACAGCTACTGCCAAGCCCACCGCTACGGTTACGCCTGGCCCGATCGCCTACGTCGTCGACTTCACCTTCGAGCGCAAGGAGCTCACGCTCCATGTTGGGCAAGCCATCCAGCTGCAGCTCACCTCCGGCCCGAAGGGCGATTGGCTCAGCGGCGTCGACGATGCCCGCGTGCTGCTGCCCATCTCACCTGCCGACAATGGCGTGTACCAGGCCATCGCACCCGGCACGACGCTCGTCACGGCCAACGTTCCGTTCGGCTGTGCCAATGTGACTCCGGCCACTCCCTGCCGTCCCGACAATCAGTCACGCCTCTTCCAGATGCGCGTCTACGTCCTCCCCTAGGCGGCTCTACAGGTTGTCGTCCGGCCTGTTCGTACCAGGCGGCCAGCCGGCCATGGTCAACACCACGTCGAACACAAACAGCGCAATGGCCAGGTCGTTGAACAGCACGGCTCGCGGCCCATCACCCAGCACCTGGTTCACCGCCCAAAAGAGGAACGCCAGCGCCAGCATGGCCGCCTTCGCCACTTGCAGCGCACCTGGCCATATCACCGCCTGATAGGCAAGGTAGGCCACGGCGACCAGGGCCAGCGGCGCTGCTCCGAGCAGCAGGTGGGCATTCCCCGGAAAGAGCGCCGGCGCCACGTCCCAGGCCAGCAGCAGCCCAACGCTCGCTATCGTCCCAAGGCCCAGCACGACAACCGTGCCGCGCGCCAGCACGCCCGCCCGGCGTGACCTGCCGGGCGCCGGCTGCGCATCCTGCCGGGACAGCCGGCGGTCCACATCGATGCCCATCTCGGGATCTTAGGCCAGCCAAGCTGCGGTACCCAATCGGGCTGGCTCAGCCCGCGCGCCCGGTACCCTATACGCATGGGTCCGCTATCGCACATTGACGAGCGCGGAAGAGCGCGCATGGTCGACGTGTCGGCCAAGGACGACACCTTGCGGGAAGCCGTAGCGCTGGGCTCGATCAGCATGCTGCCGACGACCTTGCGGCTCATCGCCGAGCCATCCACTCAGCTTCAGGAAAGCGGCATGGCGCCCTCGGGCGTGGCCGAGCTCAAGAAGGGGAACGTGCTGGCCACCGCCCAAATTGCCGGAATCATGGCCGCCAAGCGAACGTGGGAGCTGATCCCCATGTGCCACCAGCTGCTCATCACCGGCGTAGCGGTCGACTTCGAGCTCGACTTCGAGCGCAGCAGCGTCGCCATTCGGGGCACGGCTCGGACCCGCGGCAAGACCGGCGTGGAGATGGAGGCCCTGACCGCCGTCTCGGTCGCGGCGCTGACGATCTACGACATGGTCAAAGCCGTCGACCAGACCATGGAAATCGGCCAAATCCGGCTGCTGAGCAAGACCGGCGGCAAGTCCGATCTGGGAGCCGGCCGGGCATGATGACCGTGGCCATCCTCACGGTGAGCGACGGCGTGTCCAGCGGGCACCGCGAGGATCTGTCCAAGACCGCGATCGAAGAGTCGATCCGCGACATGGAATGCGAGATCCTGTACCGCGCCGTCGTGCCCGACGAGAAAGACAAGATCGCCGGCAAGCTCAAGGAGTGGTGCGACGGCTACAGGGTGGACCTGGTGCTCACGACCGGTGGAACCGGCTTCGCCCCGCGCGACGTCACTCCCGAGGCGACGCGCATAGTGCTGGAGCGTGAGGCTCCGGGCCTGGGAGAGGCCATGCGCGCGGCCACACTGGCGCGGGTGCCAACGTCCATGCTGTCCCGCGCCACGGCAGGCATGCGTGGCAAGACGCTCATCGTCAACCTACCGGGCAGCCCCAAGGCCTGCCGCGAGTGCCTGGAGGTCATCGTGCCCGTCCTGCCGCATGCCATCTCGCTGCTGAAGGGCGAGACGGGCCAGCATTGAGCGCCATGCCGGAACGGACCGGGAAGCCGGTCGTTATGGCACAACGGTATGGCTGACCACCGCCCGATCGGCGTCTTCGACTCTGGGGTCGGCGGGCTGACGGTGCTGCGGGAGATCCACCGTCAGCTGCCGCGTGAAAGCACCATCTACCTGGGGGACACGGCACGCCTGCCGTATGGCCCACGGCCGCTGCGCGAAGTGAAGCAGTTCTCCTTCGAGATCATGCGTTTCCTGCTGGAGCGAGGAGTCAAGATGGTGGTCGTCGCCTGCAACACTGCCACCGCCGCAGCGCTCAACGACATGCGTAAGGCATTCCCCGTGCCCGTGGTCGGCGTTATCCGGCCGGGGGCCGAGGCTGGCGCACTGGCCAGCCGCAACCGGCGAATAGGCGTGATCGCCACAGCCGCGACCGTGCGCAGCCACAGCTACTTCAGCAACGTCAAGGACATCAACCCCGCCGCGCAGGTGTGGGAACGAGCCTGTCCCAAGCTGGTCGATCTGGTAGAGGCCGGCCAGGCGCATTCGTCGGCCACCAAAGCCATCCTGCGAAGCTACCTGGCGCCGCTCATCGGGCAGGGCGTGGATACGCTGATCCTGGGCTGCACCCATTACCCTCTGCTGCGCCAGCCCGTCGAAGAGATCGTCGGGCCGGAAATCACGGTGGTGGATTCGGCAACCACTACCGCGGCCGCCACGCGCCTGATCGTCGAGGTCAACCGGCTGGAGAACGACCGCGACTGCACCGAGCACGAGCTGTATTCGACCAGCCCTACCGAGCAGTTCGAGTGCATCGCCGAGCGTATGTTCGGCGCCGAGCTTCCCCAGGTCCGCTCAGTTAGGCTGAGCTGAACGCCGCCTGCTGCGCTGGCTGGCTCCCTACAGCCCGCTGATCATCAGCTTGGCCATCTTCAAGGTTGGAGCCACGGTCGCCGATCGAAAGTCCAGGTCATTCCCGACCATCTCCAGGTCCCGCATCATGTCCTTCAGGTTGCCGGAAACGTTGATCTCCGTCACGGGGTAGGTGAGCTTGCCGTGCTCGATCCATAGGCCGCCGGCGCCGCGCGAGAAGTCGCCGGTGGTGATGTTGTCGCCGAAGCCAAGCAGCTCGGTGAGGTACAGGCCGTCGTCCACCGAGGCGATGATCTCCTCGGGCGTGGACGGCCCCGGCAGCATGATCAGGTTGCTCGTGCCAACCGACGGCGTGCCACCCACCCCCCGAACAGCGCTGTGGGTGCTGCGGCGATCTGTCTTGCGAGCGGTGTAGGTATCCAGCAGAAACCGCACGAAGGTGCCTTCGCGGAACAGCTCATTCCGTACCGAGATGAGGCCTTCGCCGTCGAATGAGCGGCTGCCCAGCTTGCCCGGCATGAGCGGATCGTCGACGATGTTCAGCAAGCGAGAGGCAATGGGCTGGCCTTCCAGGTCGAGCAGGAAGGTCGAGCGGCGGTACAGCAGCTCGCCGCTGGCCGCCCGCGCCAGCAGGCCCACCAGCGTGCGGGACACCATCGGATCCCAGACCACCGGCACTTCTCGGGTCGGCACCTTGCCGGCGCCTATCTTGCGCACAGCCCGCTCGGCGGCTTTTCGGCCCACCTCCTCGGGCGACTCCAGATTGCGGAAGAACCGATCCGCCGTGTACCAGTAGTCATTGCGCTTCTTGCCCTCGGCGTCGTCGGCCATGACCTCAACCGAGATGGAACAGCCGCTGCCGCGTGAGGCCCCAGCGAAGCCGCGAGTGTTGACCAGCACCCGAGAGCCAGTGTTGTAGCCATAGCTCGCGCCGCCGGAGTTGGTGATGCGCGGATCGTGGTCGAAGGCGGCCTGCTCGCAGCGACGGGCAAGGTCGATGGCGCGATCGCCGTCCATGTCCTCGATGTCCGGGTCGAACAGGTCCAGGGAAGCCGGGTCAACCTGGCCGTACCCCTCGTCGGGCAGCCCTGCCGCTTCGTCCACGTCGCTGATCTCGGCCCGCTCGACCGCCTCCTCGACGAACCGGGCCAGGGCGTCCGGCGTGAAGTCCGATGAGTAGCTGACGGCCACTCGGCCATCCTTGATGACGCGCAGCCCCAGCGCTCGCGAGGACGCCTCGACGATGTTCTCGACTTCCTGCTTGCGCACCGTGACGGAGAATTCGGTCCCGGCGCCAATCAGGACGTCGGCGTCGTCGGCGCCGGCCTTCCGCGCCCGGCGGCAGACGTCTTCGGCCACCGTCAGCAGCTCGGCGTCCTGCGCTCCGAGCGCGGATCCCAAAGCGCTACCGCCGGCCATCATTGAGCCCCCAGACGCCGGATACGCTGGTCCAGCTGCTAACAGCCGACAAGCAGCAGCTGACGACTTGTCGCCGCGCGACCTCTTCCATTTCGATCATTGCTTCGTCCCGCCAACGGTGATGCCGGACACCAGCACGGTGGGCATGCCCACGCCCACCGGCACACTCTGCCCGTCCTTGCCGCAGGTCCAGCGGCCGTCACTGAGCTTGAAGTCGTTGGCCACCATGGTCACCTTCGACAGGGTGTCCGGGCCGTTGCCGATGATGTTGACGTTCTTGACCGGGTGGGTCACCTGCCCATCTTCGATCAAGTACCCCTCGGTGACCGAGAACACGAAGTCCCCGTTGCTGATGTTCACCTGCCCGCCGCTGAAGGCCTTGGCGTACAGCCCCTTCTTTACCGATCGAACAATGTCATCCGGCGTGGACTCACCCGGCAGCATGTAGGTGTTGGTCATGCGCGGCATGGGGTAGTTGCGAAAGCTTTCCCGCCGGCCGTTGCCCGAAGGCGCCACGCCGAAGTGCCGGGCGCTGATGCGATCCTGCAGATAACCCTGCAGCACACCATCGGCGATGAGCACATTCTTCTTGGCCACGTTGCCCTCATCGTCGACGTTGATCGTGCCGCGGCTGTGATCGATGGTGCCATCGTCGATCACCGTGCACAGCTCCGAGGCTACGGGCTGCCCAATGCGGTCGGAGTAGTTCGAGGTCTTCTTACGGTTGAAATCGGCCTCGAGACCGTGGCCCACTGCTTCGTGCAGCAGGATGCCCGATTCACCGGCCCCCAGCACCACCGGAATGTAGCCGGCGGGAGCCTCGACACCCTTCTGCAGCGTCACCGCCTGTCGGGCAGCCTCGCGGGCTACGGCCTCGGGCGGGTGTTCGACGAAGTACTCCATGCCCAGCCTGCCACCACCACCATCAACCGCCGTCTGGCGGCTGCTGCCGACTTCGGACAGACACTGCACGTTGAAGCGCAGCATCGGCTGGAAGTCGGCGCTCAGGCGACCGTCGCTGGTCGCCACCAGCACGTGCTTGACTTCCTCCACGAAGCTCACGTTCACCCGCGTAATCGAGGGGTCGTAGGCCCGCGCGGCTTCGTCCGCGCGGTGAATGATGCTGAGCTTTTCCGCGCTGGGAATCTCGATCGACGGCTTGTCGATGTGATAGCGGTCGGGCGTGGCCGCCTCGGCCACGTTCACCGGGCCAACGCGGTCGCGCCGGTCGCAAATCTTCGCCGCCGTGGCCGCCGCCTGGCGCATGCTCTCCATGCTCAGGTTTTCGGTGTACGCATAGCCTGTGCTGTCGCCAGCCAGCACGCGCACGCCCAGGCCCTGCGTAATGCCGCCGCTGGCGGTCTTGACCTTGGATTCTTCAAAGGAGATGCTGCTGGTCTGGCGATGCTCGAAGTACAGGTCCGCGTAGTCGCCGCCCCGGCTGAGCGCCACGTCGAGCAGCTCGCTCAGCGCTCGCTCGTCAATGCCATAACGGGTCCGAAAAAGGGCCCGGGCGGCCGCGGCAGAGTAGTCCTGAAGCTGAGGTTGTTTGGCCATGGACACCGTCCTACTGCGAGGATGTAGGGACAGTATAGGAAGAGGAAGTCCGCAATCCGCCGCCGGCCGCTCGCTGGCCGGCTAGGACTGCGCGGTTGCCGCGGCCGGTTCGACCTCAAAGCCGGGAGCCGTGGCGGGGACGACGGTGGATGGCCGTCCGAAGCGGACGATCTCGCGGATTCGCAAGCCGACCGTGCTCACCATGGTCACCGACAGCAGGCCGCCAACGGCCATTGCCAGCGGGGCGCCAAGCGGTACCGCCAGCGCTCCGATGGGCACCGCTCCCAGCGTCGAGGCGCCACGATTGGCCGTGGAGAGCAGCCCCATGACCCGACCCCGGTATCCCTCCTCGACCTCCATTTGCACGATGGTGTTGCGCAGCGTGCCCCCCGCGATGTCCAGGAACCCCAACAGCAGTAGGCAGCCGAGGGCTATCGGGAAGCTGCGGCACAGAGCAAAGACGATCATCACGGCGGGATACACGAACGCGGCGCCCAGGGCGAAGCTTCCGCGTACGACGCGCGAGCCAAGCAGCACCAGGGAGAAGACTGCCAGCAGGGCGCCGATGCCCATCATGGACAGCATCAGTCCGTAGCTCTCAGGTCCCACGTGCAGGACGTCGCGGGCGAACACCGGCATCAAGGTGATGATCGGCTGGAAGAACGACAGGCCCGCCTCGAGCACGATGATGCCGCCAATGATGAGGTGCCCGCCGGCGTAGCGCACGCCACCGACCATTGCCTGCCCGAACGACTCCTTACGGGTGCGCAAGTCCCCCTGGCGCACGCGCATGACGATCGCCGCCGCCACGACCGGTACGAAGCTCGCGGCATTGACCATATAGGCAGCGCCAATCCCCAGCCCAGCCACGGTCAAGCCACCGATAACCGGACCGAGGATGCTGGAGCCGCGGCGCAGAGAAGACGTCAGCGCAATGGCGCTTGACAGATCCTGGCGCGGCACGAGCGAGGGAATGATGGACTGGCGGGCGGCGGTGTCGATGGCCGCGATGATCCAGTTGAGCGAGCCGAAGGCGTAGATCTGCCACACCTGGATGTTCCCCGTGAGCACCAGGAGGCCCTCGGTGACCGCCGCTGCCACATACGAGCTCTGCGTCACCATCAGCAGCCGGCGCCGATCCAGACGGTCCGCCAGGGCGCCGCCGAAGAACGAGGCGGCGATGAACGGCACCGCGGTGAAGCCGCCCTTGAGGCCCACCAGCAGCGGCGAGTTTGTGAGCTGCAGCAGCAGCCAGCCATCGGCCACGTCCTGTACCCAGGTGCCGACGGCCGAAATGGCGAGCCCGGCCCAGAGCAGCCGGAAGTCACGGTGGGCAAGCGCCCCGAAAGACGAGGATTTCGAGCTGTTGTCAGACAATGCGGGCCGCGGAGGAGCCTAACACGCGACGGCCTTGGATCCTCCAGTGGGAGGACGGCGTCCGGCGCCGGATCGGGCGATCAGTGGCTGTGGTCGGAAAGGCCGCCGTGGCCAGAGGCGGCGCACGCGCGACACCAACCGCCGATGACGAAGTGGCTGGGGTCGGCTTGGAAGCCGTGGGCGTCCTTCAGCTCGGCGATCAGGCGCCCGGCCGCGACGATGCCGCTGGCTTCCTCGACTTTGCCGCAGCCACTGCACAGCAGGTGCAGGTGCGGCGGCTTGTCGCTGAGGTGGTACAGGGCACCTGCTGGACCGGCATGAGTGTGACTCACCAGGCCCAGCTGCTCCATGGTGTCCAGCGTGCGATAGACCGTGGCGCGGCTGATCTGTGGAAAACGGTCGATCACCCGCTGGTAGATGTTATCGGCGGCGAGGTGGCCGCGCTCGGCCTCCAGCACGTCCAGGATGATGCGCCGCTGCAGCGTCATCCGTCGCCCTTCTTCACGGAGCGATTCGGAGCTCACTCGATCATGCGAGGACGCATCCGGCGTGGGATGGATGCGCTTACTCACTCAGCCACTCTGCGACAGCTTGCACGTACGATAGCACCCCCTAACCGTGACGCGGCCGGCGCCGGCCGCACGTTTCCGGCAGCCCTGTTCTAGCGCTGCAGCCGCCGAACCAGGCCGTCCAGCTCTTCGTCGGAGTAGAAGTAGATGGTCAGCCTGCCGCCGCGGGCTCCGCGGTTGAGCGACACCTTGGTCCCGAGCATCGCCTGCAGCTCGTGGGCCAGATGGCCGGAGAGATCGTCCGACCTCGCGGCGGAAGCGGCCGCCGTGCCGGCGGCCAGCATCCGCCGTGCGAGATCTTCCGTCTGACGCACGCTGAGATGCCGTTCGAGCACCTTGCGCAGGAGCTGGAGCTGGGCCGCTTCGGTCGGCAGGCTCAGCAGCACCCGCCCGTGGCCCTCGCTGATCTGTCCATCGACAAGGGCATGGCGCGCCGCTCCGGTGAGCGACAGCAGCCGCAGCGAGTTGGTCACCGTTACGCGGCTCTTCCCCACGTGCTTGGCGATCTCCTCGTGCGTGAGGCCAAATTCATGGTGCAGCTGCTGGTAGGCGCCGGCCTCCTCGAGCGGGTTCAGGTCGGCCCGCTGCACGTTCTCGATCAGCGCCAGCTGGAGGATCTGCTGAGGCGTAGCCTCCTTCACGATCACCGGCACTCGGGGCATCTGCGCCAGCTTCGCCGCCTGCCAGCGACGCTCGCCGGCGATGAGCTGATACTCCTGCACGCCGCTGTCGGACAGTGGAAGCTCGGTCACCAGCAGCGGCTCGAGCACGCCGTGCTCGGTGATCGAATCTGCCAGCTCACGCAGCGCGGTGGGATCGAAATACTGCCGAGGCTGACGTGGGTTCGGTCGGATCTGGCCGGGAGCCACGTGGAGCAGGCTGGCAGCCGTCTGGCCTGGACTGCTCTTGGTCTCCGGAATCAGGGCGCTCAGCCCGCGTCCCAATCCGCCGCGGAAGGCGGACATCAGGCGGCGCCGGCCAGCAGTGTGGAGCGCCGCAACGCCTCTTCGGCCAGGGCTTGATACGATGCCGCGCCCCTGGAAGAGGCATCGTAATCCAGGATGGACTTGCCATAGCTGGGAGCCTCGCTGAGGCGAATGTTGCGCGGGATGATGGTGTCGAAGATGGTCTTGGGATAATGCTGGCGCACCTCCTGCACCACCTGCTCGGACAGGTTCGTTCGAGGATCGAACATCGTCATCACGATGCCGAACACCCGCAGATCGGCATTGACTCCCTGGCGCACCCGATTGACCGTGTCGAGCAGCAGGGATAGGCCTTCGAGCGCCAGGTACTCACACTGCACCGGGATGATGACGTCGCTGGCGGCGGCCAGCGCGTTGAGGGTCAACAGCCCCAGCGACGGCGGACAGTCGATCAGGGCGAAGTCATAGGAATCGGACATGGCTTGCAGCCCGTCGCGCAAACGCCACTCGCGGTCTTCGGCCGAAGCCAGCTCCACTTCAGCGGCGGCCAGATCGGGCGACGCGGGCAGGATCTCCAGCCCGCGCCGGTTCGTCGGCAGGACCGCCTCCGCGGCGCCACAACGGCCAATCAAGAGATCGTAGGTGGAGTGGCGGGTGTGCCATTTGTCGAAGCCCAAACCGCTGGTGGCGTTGGCCTGGGGATCCAGATCCACGAGCAGCACCCGCGAGCCCTTCGCCGCGAGGAAGGCCCCCAAGCTGATCGCCGTGGTGGTCTTCCCTACGCCGCCCTTCTGGTTCGCCAGGGCGAAGGCGCGGTTCACGCGCGGGATTCTAGCAGACGGACTTGGCTAGAATTCGGGCCGATGCCCTGGCAACACCTGTCGCTGTTGGCTGCCTCGATAGGCGCCGGATACCTCTTCGGATCCGTTCCCTTCGCCCTCCTGGCGCAGCGCTGGAAGGGGGTCGATCTACGGCGTTTCGGCAGCGGCAACATCGGCGCGTCGAACGCCTTCGTCGTAGCCGGCAAGCTGCCCGGCTTCCTGGTGCTTTTGGGGGACGCCAGCAAGGGCATCGCGGCCGTGCTGTTGGTTGGCGGATTGACCGCCCAAAGCCCGATTGCCGAGGCGGGGGCCGCGGTGGGCGCGGTCATCGGCCACGACTGGTCGCTGTTCCTGAGGCTGCGGGGGGGTAAGGGCACGGCTACCACCGTTGGCGTGGTCCTGGCGCTGGATTGGCGCGTCCTGGCGCTGTCCGTAGGCGTGTATTTCTTCCTTCTGCTGGCCAGCCGCTACACGGTGATCAGCTCGCTGATCACCGTTGCCGCCATTCCGGGGCTGATGATGCTGCGGGAGTGGTTCGCTCCCGGCGTAGGTCCCGAGCCTGCCCCGTTCGTGTTCGCCACGGTTCTTCTGGCGGCCTTGGGCTACCTGCGGCACTGGGACCACGTCGAGCACTTCCTGCAGGGGCGCGAGCCCAAAGCGGCGGACATGTTCCGAGAAATGCGCGAGCGCAAGCTGAAGGGGTAGGTGAGGGTTTAGGGCTTAGGGCCTAGGGTTCAGGGTCGAGGGTTCAGGGTCTGGGGGTCAGGCAGCGGGCTGGTCTTCGGGCTGGATGCCATGGCCTTCGAAGATCCGCCTGATCTGCTCGGCATACGGCTTCAGCTCAGCCAGCGTGGCGGCGTCCAGGAGCCGCGGGCGCGGCACCTCGATGGCAACATCGGCCTCGACCGTACCCGGAGCGGGCGTCATGACGATGACCCGATCGGACAGCAGCACCGCCTCGGCGACCGAGCTCGCAATGTACAGCACGGTCTTGGGCGAGAACATCCATACCTTCTGCAGATCCAGCACCGCCTGCTGGCGATGCGCCGCGTCGAGCCCGGCAAACGGCTCGTCGAGCAGCAGCAGCGGTGGATCGTGTACAAAAGCGCGACACACCGTGACCCGCTGCCGGTGCGCCGGCGATAGGCCAAACAGCTGCGTGTCTCGTACCGCCTTCAGGCCGGCCAGCTCGATCAGCCGCTCGGCGCGGGGCACGTACTCCTGCTCGTCCAGATCGCGGATCTCGGCCTGCAGCAGGACGTTCTCCAGCACGGACCGGGAATCGAGCAGTATCGGGTCGGGAAAGACAGTGCCAATCTCGGTCTGAGCCTTCTTCACCGTACGGCCGGCAATCGAGACCGAGCCCGAGGAAACCGGGATCAAGCCGGCCACAATCGACATCAGGGTGCTCTTGCCGCAGCCTCGCGGCCCAATGATGGACACGAACTCCCCGGTCGCGATGTCCAGGTTAACGTTGCTCACGGCAGCAACGCTTTCACGCCGCGATCGGTACAGCTTGGTGACGTTACGCAGTCGTACGTACACCGTCGCCGATCGCTGCTCGGCGGAAACCGGGTCGTTCATCAAGGTCGCCAAACGGTAGGGGTTCCTCCTTAGGACTTCGGCAAGGCTGAGACTTTAGGGTAGCGCGTGCAGGGGAGTCCAATCCAGCCCAAGCAGGAAATTGTTGATCAGCAATGGCCCCTTTGGCTAGGGTCTGGCCTGAAAGGCGCAGCCCAAACGTTCGAGGCCACCCAAACGGTCACACTTACAGACGGTGATCACCGACACGAAGCCGGCCGGTGAGGCGTTGCGCTCGCCTCGAACAAGGCCGCGTTACCGTTGGACGATCCTGTTCAGCGCTTTTCTGCTGCAGGCGATGTACACCCTGCTGCAGCAGGGCATCCCCATCCTGGCGCCGTTCTTCCATACGCACTTCGATCTGAGTCTGGCCGGGCTGGGCATCCTGGTGAGCTCGTTCAGCGCCGGATTGGTGATCAGCAGTATCCCCAGCGGCGCCCTGGTCGACCGCGTGGGCGAGCGTTGGAGCGTGACTGCCGGCGCGGCCGTCGGCTGTTGCCTGGTGCTGGCCACGCTCCTCGTTCAGCACCAAGCCTGGGCGGTAGGAGCGCTGCTGTTCCTGGCAGGCCTGCTCAGCGGAACCGTGGGCATCTCGTCCAGCAAGTCGGTCTTCGGCTGGTTCGATCCGCGGGAGCGCGGGCTGGCCATGGGCGTGCGACAAATCGCCATTCCGGCCGGCGCCGCCATCGGCGCCATCAGTCTGCCGCTGCTGGGCACCATCGGGGGCTGGCAGCTGCCGCTCACGGCTATCGCCAGCGCGCAGCTCGCCTCCGCGGCGATCTTTCTGGTCTGCCTCAAAGCGCCGCCTGGCGGCAATCCTGCGCGCGCGCAAACCACCGTGTGGCACGGCATGGCCGGCGTCCTCCGCGACCCTCCGATGGTGCTGGCGGCGTCGCTGACCTTCGTGCTCGTCTTCTCGCAGTACGTGCTCCTGGCCTATCTCATCCTGTACTTGACGGGTGAGGGCTACAGCGCCTTCCTGGCCAGCCTGGGGCTGCTGGCGGTGCAGCTTGGAGCGGTGGGCGGACGCATGTTCTGGGGACAGGTGAGCGACCGTGCGTTTCGTGGAGCCCGCAAGCCGGCCATCCGCGCCATCGTGCCGCTGGCCAGCGCGGCTGTGGCCTCTCTCGCGGCGATATCACGCGCCTGGCCGTCCTGGCTCGTGGTGCTGCAGCTCCTGCTCGTGGGGGCAACCGCGCTGAGCTGGAACGGGCTGGTGGTCACGCTCATCGCCGAGCTGGGCGGCTATCAGCGGGCGGGAGCAGCCATAGGGCTCAATTCCGCGGCGGCCTACTTCGGGGCGCTGATGGCAGCCCCGCTATTCGGTGCCGTGGTCGACCGATCGCACTCCTACAGGATCGGCTTCCTAGCGCTGGCCTGCACCACGCTCCTGGGGCTCATCCCGTTGACGCTCACGCACGAGCCGCGGGCCAGCTCAGCCGATGGGGACGGCTGAGGTCAGGCGAGAATCGAAGTCGCGTTGTTGGGCTGATCCTGTCGGTGCAGCCACATCTGCACGCGAGCGCGCAGCTGAGCGATCGCGAAGGGTTTGCGCATGAAGTCGGTGACGCCGATCTTGAAGCCCTCGGCTTCGATTTCCTCGCTGGAGTGGTCGGTGATGATCAGCACCGGCGTGTGCTTCAGCTGCGCCTGGTGGCGAATCTCCTTAGTAGCGGAATAGCCATCGAGCAGCGAGAGGCGCATATCCAGCAGAACCAGGTCCGGCTTCAGCTCGCTGGCCATCTCCACGGCCTTGATGCCGTCCGGCGCCACGTGCACGTCGTACAGATGCTCGTCGGAGAAGCTTTCCTGCAGCAGGCGAATAGTGGAGGGATCGTCGTCGGCGAACAGCAGCTTGTAGCGCCTGGTGGCCGGCGCGGGACTGGATAGACGGCGGTGGATGCGCATCTCATCACGCTCTTCGAGATCGATCTCGGTGCCTTCCGCCGCGGCGGTGACGATCAGCGAGCTGCCGCGCTCGGCTACCTTATTACGGGCGTACTCCTCTAGCTGGGCCACCTGATCGTCGGTCCGAATAACGTCGTGGTGGAAGAGGACCAGATGGCCGACTTTGGCGGCGAGCGCAACCTCCACGGCGTAGTCCACGGTGCTGTGGCCCCAGCCAACCTTCTTGGGGTACTCCTGCTCGGTGTACTGGGCGTCGTGGATGAGCACGTCGGCACCTTCGATGAAATGAATGAACCGAACGTCCCCTTCGTGCACGAACTGTGGCCTGACTGCGCTGCCGCCTGTCGTGCCGTCCGTGTGGTACGTGCCGAACGGCTCAGTATCCGTGGCATAAACGATGGTTTTGCCGCCGCTGAACAGCTTGTAACCCATCGCCAGCACGGTGTGATTCATGAAGTGCGAGGTCACCTGCACGTGACCGATGTCGAACGTCTCCTCGTCCACTTCGCGGAAGTTGATATCCGAAGCCATCTGCGCCAGCTTGATGGGGAAATAGGTGTAGTCCATCTGGCCCTCGAGGACTTCCTTGAGCGGCTTCTCGTAGCCGCGGGCCGAGTAGACCGTGATGCGATTCCCTGGCGCCAGCGCGGGGGGGAAGAACGGAAATCCCTGGATGTGGTCCCAGTGCGTGTGGCTCAGGAGGATGTGCGCTTCGATGGGCGGCTTGCGATTGGCCATCAGGTCCAGGCCCAGTCCCCTGACGCCGGTGCCGCAGTCCAAAATGATGAGCACGTCGTTGCTCACCACTTCGACGCAGGACGTGTTGCCCCCGTAGCGAACAGTGTCGGGACCGGGAACCGCGATAGAGCCCCGCGTGCCCCAGAATCGCAGCCTCATGGCCGGCCCTCCCTCCGAAAAGGAGCCATGTTGCGGCTGATTCTATCAGCGCCTGTCTAAGCAGGCTAGCCGTGCGGGACCTTTTTCCGCGCCGCCGCCCATTTTGGGCACCTCCCGTAGGTATACTAGACGCCGCACAGGCCGAGGTGGCGGAATAGGTATACGCGCACGTTTGAGGGGCGTGTGCCGCAAGGCGTATGGGTTCAAGTCCCATCCTCGGCACTCCTGGTGGCAAGAGGCAAACGGCGGCTCACGGCCTAGCTGGCCTGTCGAGCTTCCGGCTCTCGGCCAGCAGGGGCGAATAGCTCAGTTGGTCAGAGCGTCCGGTTTACACCCGGGAGGTCACAGGTTCGAGCCCTGTTTCGCCCACCAAAAACGGACCCCCGGCGGGCAAGAGCGCGTGCCGGCTCATCGCTGTTAGCGCACCGGTTGCCGTATGGCCCGATGTCGCAGTCGAGCCATCGCCACCAAATACCCGCCCGCGGCCCATATACGTAGGATTACCCCATGCAGCGAAACGGATCGCGGCGAGGCTCCGACGTGAGCCGGCGAGCGCTGGCGCAGCCCTCGATCAACCGCGGCGGGATCGTCCTCGGAATCGTCGGAGCGATCGCGGTTCTCGCCGTCGTGCTCATCCTGGCGCTGTCCAGGAATACCGGATCCGCCGGACAGGCCGGACAGTCGGGACTTACGGCACCCTCGGACCTGGCGCCGGCGCCCGATTACGCCGGCCATCCCAGCATCGACGGCATCCCCTGTGGCGCAACCGAGGTCGTGACCTACCACGTGCACGCGCACCTGGCCATCTTCGTGGACGGACAGGAGCGCAGCGTTCCTCCGGGAATTGGCATCGCCCCGCCTCGCCAGCTGCAGACCGACGGCGGCCAACCTTTCGTCACGGGCGGCGCCTGCTTCTACTATCTCCATACGCATGCCCGCGACGGCATCGTGCACGTGGAAGCCCCCGGACCGCAGCCATTTACGCTGGGCCAATTCATGGACGTCTGGAAGCAGCCCCTCAGTTCGAACGCTGCAGGTCCCGCCAGCGGCTCGGTCATCGCCTACGTCGGCGGCCAGCCCTTCCAGGGCGACGTTCGCTCGATCCCGCTGGCGGCGCACGCCGCGATCCAGCTCGACGTCAACCAGGACGTGGCTCCCCGACCGTACGAGTTTCCCGCCGGGCTCTGATCCGCGAGCGGCAGGCGCGGCGTCCTGGCCCGACCATCCCGCAGGCCGCTTCCGGCTCCGGCAAGCGAGGAGATCCTCGGCTATCCTCACCCTCGTGAGCCCGAAGACGTGCCCGTACTCGTGGCAAGCGCTTGCTTTGTGGCTCTTCCGCACGGCGCTGGCCTGTTTGCTGGCTGCCGGCATGCTGTTTGGCCCAGAGGTAGCGGACGCCGCCTGGGACCACGGAGTCCACGTCACGCCGGCCCAGGCAGCCCTTCACGCTGCCCTCGTGGCCAGGGGCATTACCCATCATCACGGCCAGCCCGCCAAGCCGGTCGTGCGAACGCCGGGTCTCGATGACCTGCCCATGCTGCAGGCGGGAAACGTTTCGTCGGACTGGGGCTTCGGCTTCGGCCACCTCGTTTCGGAAGAGCCGCCGCCGTGGTGCACCGCCACCGTGAGCTGCTCGGCTGGGCCCGGGTCTCAGCAAGCACAGCCATCCCTCTTGGCATCACCCCCATCCCCTCCTCCTGAGGCGGCCTGACCCGTTTCATAACATCGCGCACAGGCAAACGTCCGTATCAGCATCAGGAGGAATGCGATGTACAAACGACTCGCGCTGCTCGCCGGCAGCGCCATCCTGGGATCCCTCGTATTGCTGCCGACCGCGGCCCTGGCCCACGAGCAACGCGACGTGGGCACGTATCACCTGGTCGTCGGCTTTCTGAACGAGCCCGCCATCCAGGACCAGATGAACAGCCTCGACCTCACGATCACCACCGCCGCCGACAAGAAGCCGGTCGAGGGAGCGGAGAAGACCCTGAAGGCAGAGGTCATCGTGGGCGGCAACGCCAAGTCGATGCCGCTCACCCTGCGCTCGCGCTTCGGCCTGCCCGGCAAGTACGCCGCCTACTTCATCCCCACCGCCACGGGCTCCTATCAGTTCCATCTGAGCGGCACGATCAATGGCGACCCAATCGATCAGAAATTCGAGTCCGGGCCGAATACCTTCAACGACGTCGACCCGGTCGCACCGCTTCAGTTCCCCGATAAGCTTGGCGACCCCGGGAGCCTTCAGACGCAGCTGACCGCTGCCCAGACGGCCGCCAGCTCGGCCCGCACGCTGGGGATCGCCGGCATTGCCGTCGGACTCGTCGGCATCGCCATCGGTATCGCCGGCTGGAGCCGCAAGCCGGGAGCGGAGCCTGCCGGATCGCCCGCTTCGTCCTCGGGACGAGCGTAGCCGAGACCGAGCAACAGGCCTCGCTACGAAAGACGAGCTGGCACGCCTGTCTCGCGGCGCGGCGGCAGCGGGACACGTAACACGCATGGCCGGCGGCAGGCGGCCGAAGCTGTGGCGCCTCGGCGCCGCGGCTTCGGCCTTGCTGCTCCTGCTTTTGCCAGGCACCGCCTTGGCACACGCAAACCTGGTTCGTGCCGATCCCCAACCCAACGCCGGCGTGGATCAGGCTCCCAGGCAGGTGCAGCTGTGGTTCAGCGAGCGGCCCGAGCCGAAGCTGAGCGACATCCAGGTCTTCGACCAGCAGCGCCGCCGAGTGGACGGCGGTCTCGCTGCCCAGTCCCCCACTGATCCCGAAAGCCTGGTGCAATCGCTTCAACCCGATCTGCCCCAAGGCACCTACACGGTGAGCTGGCGCACCACCTCCGCGGTCGACGGCCACGTCACCGGCGGCGCCTTTGCCTTTGGCATAGGCGTCAAGCCAACAGGGGCAGACAGCCAGGCGACCCTTCCCGTTCCGCAAACCGCCGGGAGCCCGTTGAGCTACGCCATACGCTGGCTGGGCTACCTGGCCACCACCGGCCTGCTGGGCTTGCTGCTGTTCGGCGCGCTGGTCCTGGAGCCTTCCCAGGTCAATTGGAACCGTGCTTCGCTGGGCGAAGCGCTCGCCGTCCGGTTCACTCGCAGCGGTCGAGTGCTGGCAGTGCTGCTCGTGGTTGCCATGCTCGACATGCTGCTCGACCAAGCGGCTCGTTCGGCCGGCGATCTGTCGGCCGGTGGCCTGGTGACTGTGCTGGACACCAGCGTCGGGCAAAACCTGGCCGCTCGACTCGGTCTGTCGGTCGTCATTCTGGCCCTACTGCTCGTCAGCGACCGCGCGCTCGTGCCGATGCTCGGCGCACGGCACCGTTCGCTGGGTGCAGCCGCGGCACAGGCCATGCGCCTCGAAACCATACCGGCCGACGTTGAGCGCTTCCTGGTCACGGGCCTGCTCCTGATCATCATGCTCCTGTTTGCCCTGGGCAGCCACGCCGGGGCCGTCGAAAGCGCACCCGAGCTGGCGCTTTTCGTGGACTGGCTGCACCTCACAGCCGCGGGCATCTGGGTCGGCGGGCTCATAGCGCTGGCGGTCGGCGTCATGCCCGTGCTCGGCAGCCGGCTGCGGCCTAAAGCCGACCTGAGGAAAGACGACGTCGAGCTGAACCAGCTGCTGGGACCCCTTGTGACGGGCTTCTCTCGAGTCGCGCTCATCTCGGTCGCAGTCATTGCCTGCACCGGCTTCTATCAGGCGGTGGTGCACGTGGGCAGCCTCGACGCCGCGCTGTCAACCGACTACGGGCAGGCCCTGGTGATCAAGACAGGCATTTTCGTCGTCACCCTGCTGCTCGCCGGCTTCCATCGCTGGTGGCTTATACCAGCCCTGCAACAGCCGTCGAAGGTGGCGGCCACGCGTGCCCGGCGGTTCATCAGCCGCACCCTGCCGCTGGAAGCGCTGCTGGTGATTGCCGTGCTCGCCGCCACGGGCGTCCTGGCCAACCTGCCTCCGGCCAACGTCCAGGGCAACGGCGCCATCCAGACCCAGACCATGGGGGACGTCCGCGTCACCCTCCAGGTGGCCCCCATGCAGCCCGGACCGAACCTCTTCCAGGTCAACCTTCGCGCCCACGGCCAGCCGGCAGCGAACGCCGACAAAGTGGAGCTGCAGCTCACCATGTTGGACATGGACATGGGCCAGAGCGTGATCGATCTGCAGTCCCAGGGTGGTGGGGTGTACTCGGCGCAGGCCGACGCCCTGAGCATGAGTGGCCGCTGGCGGGCCGACCTGCTGGTACGCCTGCCCGGGCAGCTCGACCAGCGTACGAGCTTCGACCTGGTGACCAAGCAGTGAGCCTCGCCGCCTGGCTGCGCTTTGCCGAGCTCAGCCTGCTGGCCGCGTGGCTCGGCTGGCAGCTCTACGGCCGCACAACTCGATCGGGCACCCGCAGCAGCCTGGTACCGGGGTTGGCCGCACTGATCGCGGCAGCGCAGTTCATCCTGCAGGCGCAGGCGACGACCGACCCGTACACGTCGTTGACCGAGGTCTTGCCGCACCTGCTGCGGTCGTTCTACGGCTTCACGACCGCGGCCGCGTTCGGCCTCTCGACGGCCCTGGCCATCTGGTTTCAGCTCGGGAAGCCCTTCGCCACGCCTTCGTCGAAAGGCCTTGCCGCCCTTACCAGCGGCGCCGTCATGGGCGTCCTGATCCTGTGCGGGGCGGCCTCCGCCGACGCCGTCACCGCAGCAACGGTGGTCGCCTCGAGCGGCGAGCTGGTGATGTCCCCGACCCTGGCCGTGCCGCGCAGCGCTACCACCACGCCCAATCCCTATGCCAGTGACCCGGCCTCCGCCCAGCGCGGACAGGCCATCTATCAGCAGAACTGCGCAGCTTGCCACGGTTTGAATGGCGACGGCAATGGCCCGGCAATAGCGGGATTACGCATCAAACCGCCGACCTTCCGCAACCCGCAGCACTTCCTGGCGCCAGGCATGGACGGAGCCCACTTCTGGGTCATCCAACACGGCGATGGCAAGACCGCGGGAATGCCCGCCTGGCAGGACAGATTGACCGAACAGCAGATGTGGGATGCGCTCGACTACGTCAAGCAGATCGCGGCAGGCAGAGCAGGGAGCGGCGCTTGAGATCCCGTATGACGTTCTGGGCCGGGATCTTTACTAGTCGCAAGTCGCTAGGCGCAAGGCGCAAGTCGCTAGAGCTCCTTGGGCTATTTCGCATCCCACTGCACCACAGGCAGTGAGTTGACCGTCGTCCACAGCCCAGGCAATATCCGTAACTCCAGCAATGCCTTATCAGCACCCCAGTTGATTCGGTCAGCAGTCGCCTTGTCCAACTTGGTAGCTACCACGGCTACGTTCCGGCTGGTGCCGAACTTGTCCGTGAGCACCATCCAGGCGGTGATCTGAGCCATCTGAACAGTCGGTCCCGTGCCGTGGAATAGAGCGATGTAACTGTCACTCATGTCGGTCTTGATGCCATCCCGAGTCAAGCCAGTCGTCAAGTTGTCATTGGCGTTCAAGTCGAGATAGACGGTGCCGCTATCGGGGCGCCATTCGAAGGCCTTCAGCCGGGGCAACTTGGATACATTGGTGTTGCCCTTCAACACGGCTGTCAGGGTTGGGAATTGGTCCACTGGCCGAGGTGCAGGCGTCATCGTTGGCGCCACCAGAGAGGGTGCAGCGGTCGGTGCCAGGGAAGCCTGCGTGGCTGGATCTGCTGGCGCCGAGGAGGACCGTGGCTGCCCGCTGCCGGCTGCGGTCGCCGCAGCGCTCCCTGAGCCCTTATTGCCGCTGGTCGCATTGGCGATGACGCCAATGAGCAGGACGCCACCCGCGACGGCGAGCCAGACCTTCTTGCCCATGTCCTCACCCTCCAGCTGCTGTAATGCTCGCTAGCTTACACCATCGGCCTCAGGCGGTTCGTTCGTCAACGAACTCGCGGTAATCAGCAGATCTGTAAATCCCATCAACCTAGTCGTCCTTTAGGTCGTCATCACGCACATAGATAACGACCGGCCGCTCCGCCGGCGATGAATCGAGCGACTTCGCTAGGCGTTCAAGGTGCTCCAGCGTCGGAGTCGGCCGGTGTCCCGTAAGGCGGGAGATGGTGCCGTGATGGATGCCACAGTCCTTGGCTAAATCCCGGTAGGACTTGAACCTGCGATCTAAGCGGCGTTGCTCAATGAAGGCAACGGATTGATCGCTCAGTTTGCCGTCCACAGTTCAGCCAGCGTAACGGCTGGGTTGCTGGTGCAACGCCCCAAGGAGGGGTTGGAAGCTGCCATGAACCAAGCATCGCAGCAGCAGATGGCTGACGGTCGACTTGCAGGCTGACCCACGGTCGTTCAGAGTCAGCAGAGGGCTGGGGCGCTGGGCGCTGGGCAGCTAGCGACCCGGACTCTGGGCGGCGGCCAACCCCGCCAGGCGGCCGAAGGTGGCGCCGGCCATGAGCCCGGTCCCGCCGGGATAGTTGTGATAGAAGAGGCCGCCCACGAGCTCGCCCGCGGCAAAGAGGCCGGGTATGGACCGATCCTCGGTGTCCTGCACGCGGCATTGCGCATCGATCTTGAGTCCGCCGAAGGTGAAGGTGATGCCGCAGGTGACAGCGTACGCTTCGTACGGCGGCTGGTCGATTCGTAAGGCCCAGTTGCTCTTGGGCGGGTCGATGCCAAGGGTACGCTTGCCATCCAGGACCGCGGGGTTGAATTCCCCCTCCTGCACCGCGGCGTTGTACTGGGCGATGGTGTCCTTCAGCCCTTCGACGTCGATGGTCATCTGATCGGCCAGCTCCTCGATGGTGTTGGCCCGCACCTTCGTCACCTCTTTGATGCGGTACTCATCGCGCAGCAGGGGGATTGTCTTGCTGTCGAAGATCTGGAAGGCCGCGCGCTCCGGCTGCTTCAGCACTTCGCGCCCGTACTTGGCGTAGGTGTAGTTGCGGAAGTCGGCGCCTTCGTCCACGAAGCGCTTCCCCAGCTTGTTTACGATGATGCCGATCGGGTACGAGTGCTTCTGGTAAAGGTCGCCGACGCGTAGATCGCCTGTTGGCGGGGACATCAGATCCCATTGAACCGCATGGCCGCACGACCAGTGGCCGAAGGGTTGAGCGCCGATGTCCAGGGCCATGCGGATAGCGTCGCCAGTGTTGAAGCGCGTGCCGCGCACGTGGGCCAGCTCCCAGTTGGGGCCAAGATAGCGGCAGCGCATCTCGGCGTTGGCCTCGAAGCCACCGGCCGCCAGCACCACTGCCCTGGCCTCGACGGTCTGTCGATGGCCATCGGGCAGGCGGACCTGCACGCCGACGACTCCCCCGGTGTCGTTGGTTGAGAGCGCCGTGGCCTTGCTGTCGTACCAGACGTCGATTCCGCTGGTTTCGGCGATCTCGAACTCCTTGTCCGCCAGCCCCTGGCCACCACCGTTGGCCTCCAGGATGAGGTTGCCGAAGAAGCGGTACTTCTCGCCGACCTTGTAGGCCTGGCGGCCCGTGGCCAGCATCCAGCGAACGCCCCGCTCGGTGAGCCATTTCATCGTCGGATAGGCGTTGGACAGCAACATGTCGACCAGCTGGGGATCGGCCAGGCCCTCGGTGACCCGCTCGACGTCCGCCTCGAACTGACGCCGCGGGTAGGGCGGGATCTCCACCGCCTCCAGCTCCTCGCGACTGTAGTGGGGCAGCAGCGCGGGGAAGTCACGCATCTGGTCGTCGAAGGGGAAGCGGAACAGGCCGCCGGTGAAGGCTGAATTGCCGCCACGCTCCGCCTTGGGCGCCTTCTCCAACACGAGCACGCTGGCGCCACGCTCCTTCGCCGACAAGGCGGCTGCCAGGCCGGCGTTGCCGGCGCCTACTACTACGACGTCGTATGCGGGTGTTTCAGACATTGAGACTCATTCCGTATCGCCTTAATTCAAGCGCCGCTGTTCGGGCGCAAGATGTGATCATACGGATCGGCGAACGATTCCTCGCCTACACCAGTCGCTGTAACATGAGGGTCTTCTTCGGCATGAGGGACATCGACATTCTTGAGCCGCGATCCGTGGAGGAAGCGGTAGCAGCGCTGGCACAGCACGGCGATGAGGCCAAGGTCATCGCCGGAGGAACGGCTCTGGTGCTCATGCTCAAGAACCAGCTCGTATCGCCTGCTTACCTCATCAGCCTGGGGCGGGTGCCCGGCCTCGACGGCGTGACCTACGGCGCGGGGGTGGGGCTGCGATTGGGGGCCCTGGCCTCGATTCGCCAGGCGGAGACATCAGCCGTGGTACGGCAGCACTGTCCCACCCTGGCGGAAACCTTCGGCAAGGTGGCCAATGTGCGCGTGCGCCACGCAGCCACGGTTGGGGGAAACGTCAGCGAAGCGGACTACGCTTCCGACCCGCCGTGCGTGCTGGTGGCGCTGCGCGCCCGGGCCGTTGCCCTGAGCCCTCGCGGGCGGCGCGAGATTCCGCTGACCGAATTCTTCCGTGACTTCTACGAGACCGCCCTGGCCGCAGATGAGCTGCTGACGGAGATCGTCGTGCCTGAGCAGCCCGCCGGGGCCAGACAGAGCTATCTCAAGTTCGTGACGCGCTCGTCCGAAGACCGTCCCTGCATCGGCGCCTGCGCCTGGATCGATCTCGACGAGGCGGGCGTCTGCCGGGAGCTGCGAGTGACCCTGGGAGCCGTCGCGGGCAAACCACAGGAATTCGCCGAGGCCGAGGCGCTCGCCGCGGGCCAAAGGCTGGGGCCGGATCTCATCGGCCAGGTTGCGCAGTACTACGCCGAGCACATCGATCCGCTGTCGGACGCGCGCGGATCGGCCTGGTACCGCCGGCGGATGGCGGCCGTGTTCGTGCGGCGAGCAATCGAACAGGCGCTGGGCGCCGGCGGGGAGGTCTGACCATGCCTAGCCCGGTAGGCCGGAGCGTCGGGATGATCGACGCCGACGAGCGGGTGCGTGGAACGGTGGCCTACGCGCTGAACGCGGAGCTGCCCGGCTGCCTGACTGGACGGATCTTGCGCAGCCCGCATCCCCACGCTCGGCTCGTGCGCATCGACACTGCCAGGGCTGAGCAGTTGCCGGGAGTCATCGCTATTCTCAGCCGGGCAGACATCGTCGACAACCCGGCACTGTACCCCTACTTCGGACCGGTGGTCCGAGACCAACCCGTCGTCGCCCTGGACAAGGTCCGCTTCGTGGGCGATCCCGTGGCGGCGGTCGCCGCGGTCGACGACGACACGGCGCAGCAGGCGCTGGAGCTGATCGAGGTGGAGTACGAGCCCCTGCCGGCCGTGTTCGACCCTGAGGAGGCGCTGGTCCCCGGCGCCCCGATCTTGCACGAGACGTTCCCACCGCAACGCGGGGCGATGTCGGCCGATATCGTGTTCAATCCCAGCGAGGGCAGCAACCAGCTCAACCACTTCAAGCTGCGCAAGGGTGACGTGGAGGCCGGCTTCGAGCAGGCACACCGGATTTTCGAGCATACTTTCCGCTGCCCGCCGGTGCAGCACGTCCCCCTGGAGCCGCATGTCGCGATGGCGCTGGTCGAAGCCGGCAAAGTGACCGTGTGGAGCGGCACCCAGACGCCGCACAACATCCGCGCCCAGCTGGCCGAGATCTTCCAGCTGCCGCTGGCACAGATCCGCGTCATCGTGCACACATTGGGCGGAGGCTACGGGTCGAAGTGCTACACCAAGCTGGAGCCAATCGGGGCGGTGCTGGCATGGAAGGCCCGACGACCGGTGAAGATCGTCCTGCGCCGCGAGGAAGACTTCCTGACGGTGACCAAGCACCAGGCAGTCATCCACCTCAGGACGGGCGTCGACAGGGATGGTCGAATCGTGGCGCGCAAAGCGACCAATTACTTCAACGCCGGGGCCTACGCCGACATCAGCCCACGGCTCATCAAGAACGGCGGTTACGCCACGGCGGGGCCCTACCGCATCCCCAACGTGTGGGTCGATTCCTACGCCGTGTACAGCAACATCGTGCCGGCCGGCGCGTTCCGTGGCTACGGAGTGTCGCAGGCAGCCTGGGCCTACGAGAGCCAGATGGACATGATCGCTGAGGCGCTCGGTTACGACCCGCTCGAGTACCGGCAGATGAACGTGCTGCACGACGGCGATACGTTCGCCACCGGCGAGCAGGTGCATGACATGCACTACCGCGAGCTGCTGCTGGCCGATGCCCAGAAGGCCATCGACTGGCGGCCCGGCGCGGAGGCGTGGTGGCAGCGGGCCTCAGCGGATGGGGATCGAGGGGCAGGAAGCGCGACTGTCAGCCACAAACGGCGAGGGAAGGCCATTACGTGCGTGATCAAGGGGTCGGTAACGCCGTCGACCTCTTCGGCTTCATGCAAGCTCAACGAAGACGGCAGCCTGAACGTCCTGACGTCGAGCGTCGAGATGGGACAGGGCGCCAAGACGGTGCTGGCGCAGCTCGCCGCCGAAGCGGCAGGAATACCGCTCGAAGCCATCACTGTGTCCGAGCCGGACACCGACAGCACGCCCTACGACCAGCAGACCAGCTCCAGCCGCACGACCTATTCGATGGGCACCGCCGTCACCTTAGCCGTGCAAGACGTGAAGCGCCAGCTGGTGGAGCTGGCCGCGGACCAGCTGGAGATCGGGCCTGACGACTTGACCTGCGACGAGGGCACGGTGCGAACCAGGGACGGATCGCGCAGTCTCAGCTACTCCGATGTGGTCCGCAGGTCGCGCCGCGGCAACCTGCTCGGACAGGGCACCTTCGCTACCAGCGGCGGCCTCGATCCGGAGACCGGACAGGGCATCGGCTCTATCCACTGGCATCACGCCGCGGCAGCCTGCGAGGTGGAGGTAGACACCGAAACGGGCAAGATAGAGATCCTGCGCTTCCACTCCTCGTGCTTTGCCGGGCGGGTGGTCAATCCCCGGCTGGCGGAGCTGCAGGTCGAGGGCAGCACGCTGTTCGGACTGGGGCAGTCCCTGTTCGAGGAGATGCTGTACGACGGCGGACAGCTCATCAACGCCAACCTGTCGGACTACATGATCCCCTCGTTCAAAGACCTCCCTGGGCGGCTGAGCGTATCGGTGCTGGAGCACCCGTCGGCCGGCGAAGTGCACGGCATCGGCGAGACCTCGGTGCCGCCAGTCATGCCATGCGTGGCCAATGCGCTCTACAACGCTGTGGGCGTGCGCATCACGGAGCTGCCGCTGACGCCGGAAAAGGTGCTCGCGGGCCTGGCCAGGCGGAGCGAGGCCGAAGCATGAAGAAGACCGTCAGGCTGCGGGTGAACGGCCTGGAGCAGGAGGTGTCGGTTGCGACGCATCACACCCTGCTGGACGTGCTGCGGCGGGAGTTCAAGCTGCACAGCGTGCGCGAGGGCTGTGGCATCGGCATGTGCGGCGCGTGCACGGTCCTCGTCGAGGGCAAGCCGGTGAGCTCCTGCCTGCTGCTGGCGGCGCTGGCCGCCGAGAAGGACGTTGTGACGGTCGAAGCGCTGGGGCGGCAGGGCTTGCATCCGATCCAGCAGGCCTTCGTCGACCACACGGCCTTCCAGTGCTCGTTCTGCACGCCCGGGTTTCTCCTGACCACCAAAGCGCTGCTGGAAGAGAACCCGGCGCCAACACCGGAGCAGGTGAAGGCCTACCTGGCGGGCAACCTGTGCCGCTGCGGCAGCTACATGAAGATCATGGACGCCGTGCTGGACGCTGCTCGGCGGCTGCAGCCGGCCAACGCAAATGCCACGTAGGGGCGGCTGATGCCCGACGTCGACCTGGTGGTGCACAACGGAGTGCTGGTGAGCGGGGAGGGGGAGCTGCCGGGGATCGGGATCGCGATCGAGCAGGGCAAGGTCGTCGCGCTAGCGCGAGACCCGGAGCTGCCCAGCTCGGCGCGACAGCTCGATGCCGGTGGCCGGCACATCATGCCCGGCGTCATCGACGAGCACGTCCATTTCCGAGAGCCGGGGCTGGAGTACAAGGAGGATTTCGGAACCGGCTCGCTGGCAGCGGCGATGGGCGGGGTGACGTGCGTCATCGACATGCCCAACACCAAGCCGCCGACGTCGACCGCGGACCTGGTTCGCGACAAGCAGCGGCGCGCCGAGGCGCACTCGTACGTCGACTTCGGGCTGTTTGGGCTCATGGTCCAGGAGAACCTCGACCAGCTCCTGCCCATGCGCGAGGCGGGAGTGGTCGGCTACAAGTGTTACCTGGGCGAAACCGTGGGCGCCATTCCCGCGCCGGATGACGGCATGCTGTTCGAGCAGCTGTGCCTGCTGGCCAGCGCGGGCATGCGCGCCGGCTTTCACGCCGAGAACAACGACATCATGCAGCACCTGATCCGCAAGCTGAAAACTGAGGGCCGGACCGACGCGCGAGCCCACCTGGACAGCCGGCCGGTGGTGTGCGAAGTGGAGGCCATCAATCGGGTGGGCGCACTGGCCAAATACTCGGGCTGCAAGGTCCACGTCTTCCATCTGAGCTCCAAAGACGGGCTGGAGGCCGTCGCAGCCTGGCGCCGGCAGGGCGTGGACGTCACCTGTGAGACGGGGGCGCACTACTGCTTCCTGCCGGCGGACGTCTACGAGACCGCTGGCTCCAGGGTGCGCATGAACCCACCGGTACGGGGCAGGGATCGCCACGGCGACGCGCTGCTGTCGGGCCTCATCGACGGCCAGGTCGACGCCATCGCCACCGACCACTCGCCGCATACTCCGAACGAGAAGCTGAACGCCGACATCTGGCAGGCGGTATCCGGGTTCGTGGGCGTGGAGACCAGTCTGCAGCTGTTCCTGTCGGAAGCGGTCAACACCGGCCGAATGACCCTGCCGCAGCTGGTGCGAGCGATGGCCCACAACCCTGCCCGCGTTTGGGGTCTGGCGCCGGCCAAAGGCTTCCTGAACGTGGGCTCGGACGCGGACGTGGCCATCGTGGACCTCCAGCAGGAATGGCGCATCGATGCGGACAGGCTGCACAGCCGCAACCACGTCACGCCATTCGACGGCTGGCGGGGGCGCGGCAAGGCCATGACCACCATCGTGCGAGGGCAGATCGTGGTTGAGGAGGGCGAGCTGGCGAGCGAGCCGCAAGGAAGGATGATGAGCCGGGCATAAGGGCCAGGCGCGAGCAGCGGAAAGCCGTATCAAATGGGGGGGACCATCGTTGTTAGGTCAGCGAGGATGGATGTGAGCCAAGAAGAGACGCTGCTGCACCCGGTGCTGCTGGTCCCGATCGAGAGCCAGCCGGGCCTGCGGCACGCTGTTCGTATCGCCAATGTTGTGGCGATGCTCCTCGGGCTGCTGGCGCTGACCGCGTTCCTCAGCTAAGGGCAGCGTAAGCTCCACACAGCAAGCCTCCTTCCGGCCTGTCCCGAGCCTCGAGGCCGCGCCTGCCGAGAGCCTGGACCGATAAGGGCTAGCGGGAAGCGATCAGCTCGCGCTGGGGCTGGCTCGTGCCAGCGGCCCCGCCACGAATCGTGGACAGATAGCCGGTGGCCTCATCCAGGGAGATCACGCTGGCGTATTTCTGGTCCATGTCGAACAGGTTGATGGCATGGCAGGCTTCGTGGCGGTCGAAGACGCATTCCTCCACCACCTGCATGCGATAGCGATTGGTGCAGCCCTCCACAACTGACGCCCGCACGCAGCCGCTCGTGCTTTCGCCGGCGACCAGGATGGTATCGACGTCGAGATAGTTCAGGTGGCCGACCAGCGGCGTGCCCCAGAAGGCGCTGGGGGACGTCTTGTGCAGCAGCACCTCACCAGGAAGAGGACCGAGCTCGGGCATGATCTCGTAGCGGCGGGCGTAGCGCTCTCGAGCCACGGGATCCTCGGACCGCGCGCGGCGGCCGGCGTCGCGATGGGCGGCTTCGTTCCAGCCCGGGACGCCCGACGTCTCGTCATTCAAGCCCGTCACGTGAATGACGGGTATGCCGGCGGCCCGCGCGGCCGACTGCAGCCGCTGGATCTGCGGGATGGCGTTCCAGGCCGCCGGGCCGCAGTAGCCCGGCCAGAGCTTCATGCCTTCCAGCAGCGGCAGTGGCTCGTCACCGAACACCCAGCGGTAGAGGTCGATGAGCAGCAGCGCCGGTTGTGTGCCGAAGCCCACCCGCCGCTCGCGAGACAGCTGCAGATGCGCCTTGTCCTGCTCCGTCAAGAAACGATCCCACACTCGATCCGACATCGGGCTCGACCTCCAAAGGAATGTCCTACGCCTGGCAACTGTTGCATTCAGTGCCTTGACTGTCAATGAGACCTGCGCATATAAGATGCGTCTGGAGTGCACGCCTGGCTGGACCGGCGGCAGTTTTCGACGATCGGACCAGCCGCACTGTGCAAGCTTGCATTGCTGCCGGGCTGAGGTCATGGGACCGTTTGACCCGGGGGCAACCACAACCTGGCGGCGCCGATCCGGCGACCTAATACTCCTCGAACATCGCCTGCACCTGGTCCGGATCGCGGGTGCGGGTGAGGGCCAACATGAGCAGGATGCGGGCCTTCCAGGGCTGCAAGTTGTCGGCCGTGACGATACCGCGCCGGCGCAATCTCGGGCTGCGCGCCACTCGCCCCGATCCCACCCGGCTGGCCTGGCAGACCAGCACGCCGCGCTGGCGGGCGCGGTCGATCGCCTCGTCCTCGAGCGGCGTAGGGCGGCCCGCGCCGGAACCGGCGCTGACAATGCCTTCCGCGCCGGCCGCTACCGCGGCGTCGATGAGCGCGCCATCGGCGCCGGCGTACGTGACCACAACGTCTACGCGGGGTAACGTCTCCCGGCCGGTCAGATTGAACTCCGCCGCGGTGGTGTGTTTGCGCGTGGTGGACCGATAGAAGATGACCCGACCATCACTATCGGCATAGCCGAGCGGGCCGCTATCCGGGCTGGCGAACGTCTGCACCCGAAAGGTGTTCGTCTTGGTGACGTCGCGGGCGGCGTGGATGGTGTCGTTCAACAGGACCAGGACACCACGCCCGCCGGAGGCGGGTTGTGCCGCGACGCGGATAGCGTTGAGCAGGTTCAAATCCCCATCAGCGCTGATGCCGGAAGAGGGACGCATGGCGCCAACCACGACCACCGGCTTATCGGTCTTCAGGGTGAGGTTGAGGAAGTAGGCGGTTTCTTCAAGCGTATTCGTGCCGTGGGTGACGACCGCGCCTTGCACGGGCTGCTGGAGCCGCTCGTTCAGGCGAGCCAGGAGCTGCAGCCAGTCGGCCGGCGTGATGGCTCCGCCGGCCAAGCGGCGAAAGGGCACCTCCTCCACCTCCGCCACGCGTGCGACCTCCGGCACGCGGGCCACGAGCTCGCCCGGTCCCAGCCGTTCGCCCTTCTCGTAATACCAGGCCAGGTCCAGCCGATCCTCACCGATCGAATCGATCGTGCCGCCGGTGAAGACAAGCGTGATGCGCGGCAGAGTCACCGCTCTATTGTGCCTGCCGGAGCAATGGGGCGAGGGCCCGGCTCAGCGGGCGACTTTGCTGACGATGTCCTCGGCGATCATCTGGAGATAGTCGATACGGGCCTGGGGAGAGGGTGGGAGGCTGTAGATCGTGAAACCGATGCGGTTGAGGCCGAGCTCGTCACGAGCGTAGGAGATAGTCTCGACGCAGTCCGCGGGCGAGCCGTTGACGGACCAGGCGTCGAGGCCGGAATCGAAGCCGAGCTGCAGCTCCACCATCTGGTTTTCCTGCATGGACCAGGTCCGATACATGCTGAAGGTCTTTTCCAGGTACTGCTCGGCCACCGCACGGGCATCCTCCTTCGACTTGCCCACCATCAGGCTCCGTGAGGCGCCCAGCATGCCCAGATCCTTGCCCAATTCCTGGCGCGCAGCGCGATACACACTGGCCAGGCGGCCGATGTCGGGCCACGCGACCTGCGGTCCGAGAAAAACACCGTCGGTGATGCGGGCAGCGCGCTTGGTGGCAGCCTCGCTTTGCGCGCCCATCTCCAGCAGGGGATGCGGCTTTTGAAAGGGGGTGAAGCCCATGCGACCCTTGATCACGCGGGTGTACTTCCCTTCGAAGGTCACCTCATCGCCCGTCCAGAGCTGCTTCATCAGCGCCACCGACTCTTCGAGCTTGGGCACCCGATCCTTGCGGGACAGGCCCGCCACGTCGAGCTCCTGCTCGCGGTATCCAATGGACATACCCAGCACCAGCCGGCCGTGCGTGATGTGATCGAGGGTTGCCACGTTCTCGGCGACGTCGACAGGATTGAACAGCGGCACAAGCAGGACCGACGTCTTGATGAGCATCTCACCCGTCTCCGGAGCCAGCCGCGCCACGAGCGGAAACGGCTGCGGCCAAACCGTCGGGTGGGACAGCCAGTGGTTGCCCATTGATACCCAGGCGAAGCCCATCTTCGAGGCCGCGTGGACGACCTCAATGGCCTCGTCGATGATCTGCGTCGGCGTCCGATTCGTCGGGCTCCAGAAGGGAGTGAGGTGGAAGCCTATCTGCATGGCCGGAGCCGTTACTGGACGATCACCTCACCCACCATGCCAGCTTCGGCGTGGCCTGGGATATTGCACCAGAACTGGTAGGCCCCGGGCTGGGTCGGCGTGGTGAAGCTCGCCGTGACGGTCTGCCCATTGTTGACTTCGACCGGACTCGTTATGCCGAGCGCAGGGCTCAGGAAGGTGTGGGCCGACGCGCCACCGTTCTTGACCGTCAGCGTGACCTTCGTCCCGGGCTTGGCCACGAGGACGTCGGGCTGCCACTTCAATGTGTCAGTTGCCTCTAGGGCCGCCGCGCCGGCGGCGTCGACCGTGACTGTGCCGTTGGCCGAGAACGGCCCGGGCGCCTTTTGCCCGACAACGGACGCGCTGGGCGCGGCGGGCTTGGCAGCGGCGGAGGTAGGGGCACTTGGTTTGGCGACGCTGGGCGAGCTGGCAGATGACCCGCCGCCACAGGCGGCCAGGGCCAGGAGCAGTGCGCCGGAAAGTCCGATGATGATGTTTTTCAGCATGATGTCGTCAGGAACCTCACAGGATGTGGTGTGCGGCGGCCGAGGGCCTCGCGTGGCGCGGGCGCTCGAAGTTGAGCCTGTGAACCAGGATACCAGGGGCACCCATTTCCGCGGCGCCTATAATGGCGGCTAGCTTGACGGACCCACTCACGATCGCCACGGTCGCGGCCGCCGCAGCGGCCGTGTGCCTCGTCTGGCTCATCGTTCTCCAGGTGCGAATGAGCCGCATGCTGGCACGCTATCGCCAGCTGCTGAGCGGCGTCCAGGCTGGCAACCTCGAGGAGATCATGTCGATGCACGTCGGCCGCATCAACAGCCATGACCGGCGCATCGAGGAGCTGGACAGAGGCGTCGAGGTGCTTGACGCCGTCTTGCGGACAGCCATCCAGCGCGTGGGCATGGTGCGCTTCAACCCCTTCGAGGAGACAGGGGGCGATCAGAGCTTCGCCATTGCGCTGCTGGATCAGGGCGGCAACGGCGTGGTGTTGAGCAGCCTGCACAACCGCGCGGAGACGCGTGTGTACGCCAAACCCATAGAGGGTGGGCGCTCGCAGTACACGTTGTCGGATGAAGAGGAGCAGGCCCTGGCGCAGGCCACTCGGGGCGGCTTCAGTGGCGAGAAGTCGCTCGGCTCGCCAAGTGGTGAGGATTAGCTAGGAAGCGAGGCTTTCGTCGCGAATGAAAAACCGCGGCTGATCCGTAGAGCGGACGAACTCGCTCCAGCGCAGGTCGCGTGGCCCAAGCTCATTGCCGGCGCCGCCGTGGGCCTGCTCGGAGACGTCTGCATCCAGCTCACTGAACGGATGTCGATCGGCTTCGGTGAAGATTCCCATGGCGTCCTCCTTTGAAAAGGCCGGCGAACCGCTGTTCGCTGGCTCATTCATCATCTGCCAGGACGACCAATAAGTCCAATATATATTTCCAATCGAAATCATTTAGCACAGCTCATGATTGCCCGATAGGCCTCGAACGTCTGCGCGGCAACCTCTGCTTGCGTGAACGTAGAGACGGCTCGGCGGCGTCCGAGGGCGGCGAGATCGCGACGCAGGTCGGGCTGATCGTGCAGCCGGTTCAGAGCGGCGGATAGGGCCACCGGATCGCCTTCCGGCACGACGATGCCGGCGTCACCCACCACCTGCCGAATCTCGCCGCTGTCCGAACCCACCACCGGGACCTCGCAGGCCATGGCCTCCACGGCGGCGCGACCGAACTGCTCCTTCCAGGCGGGCGTGGTGAGCGATGGCAGGGCCAGGCAGTCCATCTGGCTGTAGACCTCGGGCATGCTCGTGGACGAGACCGCGGCGATGGTCAAGCGACCGGCCCAGCCGCGGCTGGCCGCGCGCTCGCGGATCTCGGCTTCGAGCGGGCCGCTGCCGGCCAGCAGCAGGTGGCAATCACCCGGCAGCGTCTCGAACGCGTCGCACAGCACGCGCAGGCCCTTCTGCTCGACCAACCGCCCGGCGAAGCCGATCACGAAGCCCGCCGGCCGATCGACCGGCCGGCGGATGAACAGCTCCGCGTCGATGCCGAACTGTGGAATTACCGCAATGTCGCGCTCGAAGCCGCGGCGGCGCTGGATCCTGGCGGCCTCCTGGTTGCCGGCTATGCAGCCTCCGGCATGGCGCAGGACGTAGCGCTCCATGGCTGAGAAGGGCCATGGATAGCGGCGATCGAGGTTCTGCCAGGTGAAAAAGACCGATTGCGAGCGGAAGCGCCGGGCCAGCAGCAGCGCCTGGAAGGTCGCCAGGTTATAGGCCTCCTCGTCGATGTGCACCAGATCGGGCCTGAACTGAGCGAAGCGCCGGGCCAAACGAGGGTAGAAGTGCACGTGAAAATGGCCGTTGAAGGCGATCGGCTCGACCTCGAGGCGGTAGCCTGTGAGGAACTTTGGTTCCAGCGGCAGCGGCGATCCTTCCTGGATCCAGGACGGCGGCACCACGACCATGAGCTCCAGTCCGAGCCGGGCAAGCTCCTCAGCCTTGCGCTGGTAGGCGCCAACGACCAGCGCCTTCGAAATCATCAGAACCCGCATGGAAGGGATAGGAGTCAGGGGATAAGGGCAAGAGCTGCCAGATGCGGATCAGCAGCTTCAGCCGGAATGGACTGGGGCACTGAAAACGAGGATACGTCAGAAGTCTCCGGCCTGCCGTCGCAGCAGTCGCGCCCACAGCGCCGATTCGGGCTACGGCGAAGAAAGGCATCCGTCGCTCGAGCTCGGATGACGGTCTAGGCTGGGCGTACAGCTACGGCGCTGGCAGCGAGCCCGCGGCCCTAGCCAGCTCAATGCGCGGAGGGGCTGCCGGCCTTTAGCGCCGCGATGCTGCCGTTGGCTTCCGCGGTCAGGTGGCTCGCGGTGTACTGCGTCGCCTGGTAGGTCTTCACCGCCTGCTGAAGCTGCGCCTCGAATGCGTTGAGGTCCGCGATGGCCGAGTCGAAACGGCCCGCACGCGCGTTCTGCTTGGCGTCGACGACGTGCTGCTCGAGTTGGAGGCGCACCTTCTGGCCCATGTACGGCGCGCCAGCCACGTCGTTCCACAGCCGGTCGAACTGGCCGTCCCAGGCAGACGCTGCCGGCGGATTCGAAGCCGCCGGCGCGACGCTGGCGGGCGTGGCAGGCGGCGTGGCGGCAGCCTTTGGCTGGCTGGGGGCCACGCTCGGACTGGCGTTCGGGCTCACGCCGACGGCGGGTGCAGGGGTGGCCGTGGCCAGCTGCTGAATCGTCTGCGCCGAAGCCGTGGCGGCTGCCGGCGCATTATTGGCCAGCCTGACGTCCTGGACGCCGGGGCTGCCGCGCTGCTCGGCCACGAAGGTCACATGATCCACGACATTGGACGCCACCATCTCGGCGTCCGTCAGGCTCTGCTGCACGGCCGGACGCGATGAGGAGTTCACCGCCCTAGCCTCCAGCTCGGTTGCCTGGGAAGCCAGGTGCGACTGCATTTTGTCCAGGAGCGGCAATGGCGGCGAGGGCAGCTTCTGCACCACCAGGTTCATCTGCTGAAGGGTTGTGCCGTAGTCGAACGTCAAGGAGTGGAGCTGCCGGTCATCAACGTCGCTGGCGACGGCAGCGATTTCCGCGGCGCGGCGATCGGCTACGTCCAGGTAGACACCGGCCTTGGCCTCGTCGGATAGGGCAAGAGCCAGCCGGACGTTCTCGACGGCGCGCTTGACGGGATATAGACGGTCGTCGGGCAGGGCGTTCACCGAAGCAAAGCCAACCGCGGTGGCGAGCACGCCTCCGGCTACGCCAAGCGCACTGACGCCGGTGCCCCAACCAGACAGCCCGGCCAGAGGATCGAGGATGCGCTGCCAGGGCGCGCGACGCCGCTCGGTCTCCTGGATTCGCTGCAGCAGGTGGAGACGAGCTCTGTTCCTGAATTCGGGATCGGGCCGCTGCTCGGGCAAAGCCCGCAGCTCGTCGGTCAAGTCGGTCAGCATCATCAGCCGGTCGTGCATCTCCGGCCAATGATCGATCGCTTCTTGACGGGTCAGCTCACCGCTCAGGACCTTCTCCAGAACGTCCTCTGGTTTGAACATGGCGCGCAACTCGTGCTTTCAGGTCGCTCGGGCGGGCATCCGCTCTAGGCCGTAGCGCTCGTCCATGAGGATGCGCTGCAGCGCCAGGAGCGCACGGTACTGGAGGGCACGAATGGCGCCCTCTTTCTTTCCCATGGCGGCGCTGATCTCGGTGTTGTCCATGCCGTCGATGAACTTCAACAGTATGACCTGCTGCTGCTCGTCGGTGAGCCGGCGGATGGCGGTCATGAGAACCTGAGCGGTGGCGCGCCGCTGCGCGAAGGCTTCGGGATCGCCGTCGTGGGCGATGGCGCTGATGACTTCGCTCAGGTCGGTGTTGTTCTTGCGCGTGCGGTAGTGGTCGATGACCACGTTGCGGGCAACCTTGAAGAGCCAGGCGGCAAAGGGCTTGCCTTCAAAGCGAAAGCGACGGATGGCCTCCCAGGCCTTGATGAACACCTGCTCGGTCAGGTCTTCGGCGTCGACCGTGTTGCCCGTCTTGTAGTAGATGTAGTTGTAGATGCGGTCGACGTACAGCTGATAGAGCTGCCCGAACGCTTCTCCGCTACCCTTGGAGGCGCGATCGACCAGATCGCTGACGCGATCCGTCTTCTCCTCGGCGGAGACGGCGAACTGGACCCCCTTCAGGGCCAAGGCCTCGAGCATGCCCGTAGGAACGATACGCGGGCTGCTTTGTTACGAGAGTCGGCAAGACGCCGGACCGGTGGCATCGGACCTGGCGCCATCGAACAAAGATTCTAGAACATTGGTTCGGCGCTTAGCCAGCCAGCCAGGAGCTGCTATTTCGGCAGCGCCTTCAGGGCGAGGTACGCGGGCCGAGGATCGTAGGTCGGGCGAAGGACCCCAAAGCCCCACTTCTCGTCGTTCTGCGGGACCTCGGCCTGGAAGTTGAGGTTCCAGATGAACATCAGCGCCACCCAGGGCCAGTTCGCCCGGATGTACCAGATCTCGCGGGTCAAATAGTCCGCCTGCATAGCTTCGGTGAGATAGGACTCGTATTCGTAGCCCGCGGGCGGCGCCGGATTGGAGGCGTAGCCAATGTCTGTCAGCCATATGGGCTTGGCGCCCTGGCCCTGGGCCACCATCAGCTTGCGGTAGTCTTCCACGCGCCGCACGAAGAAGCTGGGATGATTGGAAAAGCTGGGCATGTCGTGGGTGGCGACGGTCTGTTCGGGGGCATTGCCGTAGCCTTCGGGATGGGCACCCAGGGCGTCGTAATAGTTGCGAACGATGCCATCCTGGTACTGGAACATCTGCTGCAGGAAGAACAGGTCGTCGATAGCGACGTTGGGATCCATCAGCCCGTTCGGGGTCGGCGGGCCGGAGACCACGATGGCGTTGGGATCGAAGGTCTTGATGGCCGGGTACACGGCCTTCAACAGTTCCACGTAGCTGCCGGCGTTGATGTTGCCCGGGCCAACCTCGGTGGCGTAGTTTTCCTCGTTCCAGATCTCATACGCCTGCACGCGACCCTTGAAGTGCGCCGCCATGGCCGCCATGAATTTGGCCAGATCCTGGGGATTGCGCGGAAAATGACCGCTTGGCACAGCGGCCCACGCTGGGGCGTCGAGCACGCTGAACATCATCTTGACGCCCCAGGCTGAGGCGGCGTCCGCGCCTGCGTCGGCCTCTCCCCAGTTCAACGGGCCGTCTGGCGTGGGCTGGATGTCCTTCCAGCGGACCTGCTGCTTCATCCAGGTGAACCCTGCATCCTTCGTCAGGTTCACCAGCTGAAGCTCGCGGCCGCCCTGCATATCCACGGTGAAGCCGTACTGGTACCCGGTAGCCACTGCCGGGATATCCACCGAGGGCACGTTGACAATCGGCGGCGGTCCGGAGGACGGCGCGGGATCCACGGCGGCTTTGGGGAACAGGTTGACCTTCTTGGCCACGTCTGAGGCCAGTACCTGCGTGATCTGCCCGGCCTTGATGCCGGAGGGGCCATCGGCCTTCCACACCTGAAAGGCGGCTCGCTGCATCCTCACCGCCACGAACGGGCCGTAGTCCACCAGACGGGACGTGGGCAAACCGAAGTGGTCGATGCGATAGGGATCGCTCAGGTAGTACTTCTTGAGCGTGGGGTTCGCGTCCAGCCACGACTCGCGCACAGCGCGCGATTGATCGAAGGTGAAGCCTGCTTCGGCGGATGCGTTGTCGACCTGAGGGGGGATCTGGTAGGTCGCGTCACCAACAGAGTCGAGCCCGTGGGTGTGGAGGTAATCGAGCACGTTCATGAAGGCCATCGTCTGGCTCTCCGGATGCCACTGCAGCACCGCCCGCTGTGTGCCTTGAACGAGGTAACCGTCCAGCAGAAAGCGGTTGGTGTTGGGATAGCCGATGACGGCCACGCCGCCGTAGCGTTTGAACCAGGTCCAGAACGGGCCGCCGGCGTCGTCGACGATGGCGTAGCCGTTGGCGCTGCCGTCGCCATTGGCCTGGGTGTAGAAGTGGCCGCCGGGCACGTCGTAGTCGGGCCCGCTGGCCGTGGCTGCCCCGTGCACCGGGGCAACGGTGGTGAACAGCAGGACTGCCAGGACGCCCATGCTGAGGAGCCTCAAACGCACGAGCCGAAGCCTATGAAAATGCCTATACCGGCACAAGCATTTGGTACTAGTGGCCCACGTCGGGTAGAGGTCAGGGCCAGGGTAGATTCACCAGCGCTGTTCCTGCAACCTCATCGGCATGATGAAAAAACGGTCTGGTTGCCTGCCGTGTGACGCCCAGGGGATCAACAAGGGCGTGCCGCGGTCCCGGAATGAGGAGGGGTGTTGGGGCGGAGAGCGCGAGGGGGAGTCAGGCCGTCAGTCGGCCGCTGGATGACGCTCGGCGCACTGGGCGGACACAGGCGACCGCCCGATGATAGGGTTAGTCGGCCTCGGCCGCGGGGCGGTTCGTCCAGCGCGGCTTGGTCTCTTCCACCGCCTGCGGCAGCATCTCCAGCTCGTGCTCGTCGGGTTGAAGGTCGGTTGGCGTTCCGTCTTCTCCCAGCTCGAGCAGGAAGTGGCTGCCCGGCCGAGCCAGATCGTGCTCCTCGAACAAGCGCAGAGGCATGACTTTGCGCTGCCAGCCCTCTTCGCCGCGCAGGTAGACCCACACCAGCTCGTCGTCCTGATCGACGGATTCCACGTAGCCGCTAATCGCCGCCCTGGCGCTGGCGGCCTCGACCAGGCTGACCGCCCGTGGCTCGCCACCGTCGTCCTGTGTCAATCGAAAGCGCTGTCCGGCCTGATAGACGTCCTGCTCGTCGAACAGCTGGAACGGGAACGTGCGCTCGGCGCCGTCCTCCAGCCGGACGGTGATTGTGTCGCGATCGTAGTCGACCTCGACTACCTCACCCGCGACGACCGTCTCCTCACGTGTCACGTCTGCATCGTAGCGCGAGCCGGCGAGCGAGCGTGCCGCTGAGCGCCCATTGGGGCCAGCCTAGGTAGAATAGGCCAAAGCATGGCGACCGTCACACAAGCGTCGGTCTTCCTGGGGACCGTTACCGGCATCCTGCATCTGTTCCGGATCTTCCCGGCCCAGTACAACGCCAAGGTAGCGGTGCACGCGCTGTTTTCGGCGCTTACCGTGCTGCTGCTGTTCGCCTCGCTGGCCACCGGCCGTTTCGGCAACGTGTGGATCGGCATCTTGGCCTTCCTGGCAGCTGGCTGCTGCCTGGTACTGAGCGTCGTGGTGTATCGCAACCGCGATCCGAAAGTGGAGCCGGCGCTCATTGCCACCTACGCGGCGATCCAGCTGGTCACGCTGGTCCTGGTGCTGGGCTCATCCGGCCTGGGACTGTTCCGCTAGCCAGTCACGGCACCCCCGGGCGCTCCACTCGGGCGCTCCAGCGGCCGATAATCGATCGTGCCCGCACCATTCGGTTGGCTCGTGCTCCTGCTGGGCCTGGTTACCATAGCCAGCTGCTTCCTGCTTCCGCGAGAGATCGGCAAGGAGGACACGCCGCTGATGAAGCTTGACGTTGACCTTCCGCCGCTCGAAGAGCTGGCAGGCCGGCTGCGGAAGACGAGCGCGAATTTGGAACATCGCGTTGCCGCGAAGGCAGCCCAAGCGGCCCAGCGCGTTCATCACCGGGCGCCCGCTGCCCCGGCACCTGCCGAGCCACCTCTGGCCATGGGCGCCACCCAACCCGTGCTCACGCAAGAGCGCTAGGCGGCAGAGCCGCCCCACGGGCCAGCCGGGCTGGCTACGCCGATCACTTCGCCTTCAGGCCCGAGGACTGGCTACGCCCACCATGCAATCACGGGTAACGAGAGCGGCCAGCTCCTGCTCTCCGAGATTCTCGGTGCCTGCCGGGCGGACCGGCAGCACCAGGTAGCGGGTGTCGGCCGTGCTGTCGACCACGCGGACCTCCACATCCGGCTCGAGATCCAGGCCGAACTCACGCAGCACGCTGCGTGGCTCCGACACCGCTCGTGAGCGGTACGCCAGGCTCTTGTACCAGTCGGGGGGAAGACCGAGGATTGGCGTGGGGTAGCACGAGCACAGGGTGCAGACGATCATGTGATGCAGCCGCTCGGTGTTTTCCAACACGACGAGGTGGTTCAAGGCGCTGGCATCGATACCCAGCTCCGCCACGGCCGCTTTGGCATCGGCCATCAACCTGCTCTTGAAGGCAGGGTCAGCCCAAGCGCGCGCCACTATCCTGGCGCCTTGCGCCGGATCGCGCGAGTCCATCGCCTCCACCTCGCGGCGGATCTCGTCGGCCGTGATTAGCCCCCGCTGGTCGAGCAGGCTAAGGATGGCGTCTATACGAGCTTCCCAGGGATTCAGCTCAGTGCGCGTGTCCTCTGGCAGATGTTCATGATCGTGCTCTTCGGCTGCATGGCCGGCGGGGACGGGCACCGTATGCACGCGGGCACGCTCGCGCTGCTCGCGGTCGATCTCCTGAGAGGTCATGGCGCCCTTCTCGACCAGCAGGCTCTCGGTGGCCACGACCCAGCGTTCGTAATAGCGCAGGCTCTCGTACTGAGCCGGCTCCATGCTTTCCAGCGTGCGGCGCTTCTCGTCCACCTTGTAGAGGTCCATCTTGCGGCGCAGCAGGTTGGACAGGGCGTGGGTTCGCTTCTCCCACAGCGTGTAGTGATGCTCAGCCATGGGAATAGGGCCGGCGTCCTGCCGCCCACCCCGATCGTGAACCTTAGCCATGTCCAAGCACCTCCCGCTCCTGCGCTGTGCCGGTGATTATGCTCCACCCAGGGGGATCGAGGCCAGCAGGGAGTGCCTGGCGCCAGTCGAGCTCAGCTCCGAGCGCATGAGCAGCAGGCGATCGACCGGGACGAGGCCGAGACGCACGCCTTCGTAGCTGGCGGCCAGGGCCTGCAGCCGCTCGAGCAGGGATCGATGGGGCGGCTGCCGGAAGCGACCGATGGTCAGATGCGGGGAAAACGGACCCTCGTCAGCCCCCAATCCCAGCCCCGCCAGGGCACGCTCGATCTCTGCTTGCAGGCCAACGAGGACCTCGGTGCCGCTCGACGTCCCAATCCACAGCACTCGCGCGGCGCGCATCCGCGGAAAAACGCCGAGGCCCGCAAACTCCAGCTGGAAACCCGCCCTTTCGCCGGCCACCGCGGCACAGCGAGTGGCGATCGTTTCGACGTCCGCCGGCGCTATGTTTCCCAGGAACCGGAGCGTGAGGTGACACGCGGACGGATCCATCCAGCGCACGTCCGACACGACCCTGCTGAAGGCGGCTTGCACCTCGGCCACCCGCACCCGCAGCTCGTCGGTGACGGCCAGGGCGATGAAAGCGCGAATGCGCTGGGAGGGGTCAGCCGCCGCCAAGGCCAACGATTCGCAGCACGGTGATGGCCACGTAACCAATCGACATACAGCCGATGGCACCGACGGTCACGTAGCCGAGCGCGTTGCGGATGGGGCCGTTGACGTAGACGCCCATGATTTCCTTATCGCTGGCCAGCTTGACGATCGTCACCAGCTCGATTGGCAGCAGCAGGCCATTGAGCACCTGGGTAACGATCAGCAGCTGGATGACTGGGATCCCGGGTATCATCGCGACCAGCGCCCCCAGGGCAATCAGCCCGCTGTAGATACCGAGGAAGACGGGCGCTTCCGCAAACGTTCTCGACACTCCGCGCTCGAAGCCGATAGCTTCCGTCAGCGAGTAGGTCGTGGCCAGCGGGACCACCGCGGCCGCCAGGACAGACGCCCCGAACAGTCCGATGGCAAACAGATAGCCGGCGAACGGGCCAGCCAGCGGTTCGAGGGCCATGGCCGCATCCTGGGCCGTCTGCACGTCGATATGGCGAATGAACAGGGTTGCGCCGGTAGCGATGACGATGAATGCCGCGATAAGGTCGGCAAAAATAGCCCCCACGTACGCATCGATGCGTTCGCGCTTGTAGCCTTCCGGCCCAAGACCTCTTTCCGCCACCGCCGACTGGATGTACAGCTGCATGTATGGGGTGAGCGTCGTACCCACCGTCGCCACGAACAGCAGCAGGTAGCCACTATCGAGCTGGAACGTCGGCAGGGCCAGGTGCTTGCCCACCTCCAGCCAGTCAGGCTTGGCCAGTATTGCGGCGAGCGGGTAGGAGAAGAAGGCCAAGGTCATGGCCAGGAAGACGAACTGGACGCGCTTGTAGTTGCCCTTCACCACCAGCCACCACACCAGCAGCGCCATGACTACGATCGCCGGCCAGCGCGGAATGCCGAACAGCTCGGCGGCGGCCCCAATGCCGGCGAACTCCGAAACAACGAGCACCGTGTTGGCGACCAACAGGGCGACCATGACCAGCGCCGTCCAGCGGATGCTGAACCGCTCGCGGACGAGGTCGGAAAAGCCTTTGCCGGTGACGGCCCCCATGCGCGCCGCCATTTCCTGCATCACGGCCAGGCTCACAGTAATCAGCACCAGCATCCACAGCAGGCCGTAGCCGTACTTGGCCCCGTCGGAGGAGTACGTGGCCACCCCGCTGGCATCGTTCCCGGCATTGGCCGCGATGAGCCCCGGCCCCAAGATCGATAGATACAACCGCAGGGTTCGACGCGGACGCAGCCTGCTGAGCAGCGGGCGCACCCTGGCCGCGGGTGCCAAGCGGACGGCGGCTGCTGCGCGTTCTCGGAGGCCGCTCTCAGCCGTGACGCGCCTCTTCCAGGGCCCCCTTGGCCCACTCCGCGCCTTCGACCTTCCACGCGCCGCCAGTGGCGGTTGGCGACTGCCCCGTCAGCTCGCTCAGCGGCAGCTGCACGAACGGCCGCTCGGCCATGCGGGGGTGCGGCAACGTCAACTCGCCGGAAGTGACGCGCTGCCCTTCGACCGAGAGGACGTCGACGTCGATCTCGCGCGGACCATTGAGAAGCCGCGGCTGCCTTCCCAGCGCTTGCTCAACCATCTTGGCTGCAGCCAGGAGTCCGCTCGGATCGAGCTCGGTATGGATCTCGATCACGGCATTGAGGAAGCGTGGCTGGTCGGTGCGATACATCGGTTCGGTCTCGTACAAGGACGATACCCGCTTCACGTAAACGGCCCGATCGGCCAGCGCTCGGAGCGCCGCCCGAAGATATTCACGCCGGTTGCCCAGGTTGCTGCCGAGGCCTAGGTAAGCGTCAGGCACCCGACGTTCGCAGCTCATCCACCAGGTGGATGGTTCGCAGGTCGCGCTCCAGCACGTGGCTGATGTGCCGGCGCATGGTGGTGTCAATCTCACGCAGCAGGGAGCTGGTCAGCCGCAGCCGAGAGCTCAGGCCGTAATCGCCATCCTGCAGCACCCGCAGCACCTTCACCGCATCGACGGAAAGGGGCAGCAGCGCGCTGTGTCCCTGGGCGCAGCCAGGACACAGCAGGCCTCCGGAAGGCGGGTGGAAGAAGTTCTCCACCGGCTCTAAACACTCCTGGCAGCGGGTGCAGCTGCGCAGCTCCGGCCGGTAACCCATGTAATCCAGCAGCCTGGCCTCGAAGTAGCGGACCGACAGCTCGGCCGCCGCCGGTGAGGCCTCCTGGCTTTGCCCGACGTCCAAACGTCCCAACACGTCCAGGAGCGCATGCCACACCTGGATGTTGTCCAGGCGCTCCTCGCTGAAAAGGTTCACCAGCTCCAGCACATGGAAGCCGAGAGCCGCGCGCCACAGGTCCTCACGCAGCCTCTCATGGCTGTGAATGAGCTGGCTCTGAGTGACCACGTCGAGGTTGCGGCCGCACGCCATGACCAGCTCGGTATGAGTGAACAGCTCGATGTGGCCCGACATCCTGCTGGTCGTGCGGCGGGCGCCCTTGGCTATGGCGCGAACTTTGCCCATCGCCGGCGTGTAGAGGGTAAGCAGCCGGTCAGCTTCGCCGAAATCATGGCGCTGCAAGACGATGGCTTCGGTGCGGTAGACGCGGAAACCGGACGTTGGCACGTGGCGCCGCTCAGCGGAAGGTGGGAGCCGACCTCAGCGACCGTTCAAGACGAGACGCCGTTGCCTTCGTTCTGGCCATTCGTAGTTTCCGACGGCGGTTGGTGCTTGGTCACACGAACCTTCTTGATCCGCCGGCCAACGGTCGACACCACGCTGAAGCTAACGTTGTCGACCTCAAACGTGTCACCGCTGACGGGCATCTTCCCCAGGTGCGAGTAGACGTAACCACCCAGCGTATCGACCTCCTCGTCCTTGAGATCGAGCGCCAGCAGGCGGTTCACGTCGTCCAGGTTCACCAGGGCGTTCATTACCGCTTCGTTGTCGCTCACGAACTCGACCTGGTCTTCCTCCGCCTCGAACTCGTCCTGGATCTCGCCCACGATCTCCTCGATGATGTCCTCGATGGTGACCAGACCGGCGGTTCCACCGTACTCGTCCACCACAATCGCCATCTGCACCCGGTTCTTCTGCAGCTCGCGCAGCAGGTCGTCGACCTTCTTGGATTCGGGCACGAAGTAGGCCGGCCGCACGGCGTCGCGCAGAGGAATGTCGAACGCGTTCTCGCGCAGGTACTTGAACAGGTCGCGGTCGAACACGATGCCGATGATGTTGTCCACAGTCTCCTCGAAGACCGGGATGCGGGAATGTCCGACCTGCAGCATGAGGTCGATCACCTCCTTGAGGGGCGTTTCGGCCTCGACCGCCTTGATGTCCACGCGCGGCACCATGACTTCCCGAGCCGTCGTCTCGCTGAACTCGAAGATGCTGTGGATCATCTGCTCTTCGTCCTCTTCGATGACCCCTTCTTCCTCGGCCGTCCCAACCAGGAAGCGAATCTCCTCTTCGGTGACGAACGGGCTTTTGCGATCGGGCTGAGCTCCGAATACACGCATCACCAGCGGAGGGAAGGAGGACAGCACGCGAACCAACCAGCCCAGCAGCCAGGACATGGCCCGAACCGGCCGGGCCAGCCGCAGGGCCCAGGATTCGGCGTGCCGAATGGCGATGGTCTTAGGCGTGATTTCGCAGAACACTAGGATGAAGAACGACAGCGCGGCCGTGGTTATGGCCTCGGCGTGGGAGAACTCCGCCAGCTTGATGGTGAGCAGAGTAGTCACCGTGGAGGCGACGATGACCGCCACGTTGTTGACCACGAGGATGGTCGAGAGGAAGTCGCCAGGATTGCTGAGCATGTGCTGCAGCAGCTGGGCGGAGCGGTTCCCCTCTTCGGCCAGGTGGCGGATACGTATGCGTCCCAGGGACGTCAGCGCCGTTTCCGCTGCTGAAGCAAGACCCGCCAGTAACAGGCACACCGCCAGCAGGACGAACTGCCAGGTGGTTTCGGAATCCAACCTAAGGCGACCTGCTGCTCGTTACCGTTGCTCTCAGTAAAACAGCTCGCTTACCGAACGGTTGTCGTGGATGCGAGCCACTGCGTCGGCAAGAAGCGGAGCCACGGTCAGCATGATGATCTTACTGTCGAGACGGTCCGCCGGAATCGGAATGGTGTTCGTGGTGATCAAGCCCTTGAGCGCGGACCGGTGGATGAGCTCCACGGCCTCGCCCGCGAAGATTGGATGCGTAGCGCAGGCGTATACCTCGTGGGCGCCCCGCTGGCAGACAGCGTCCACAGCCTCGATGAGCGTGCTGCCGGTGGAGATCATGTCGTCGACTATGACCGCGCAGCGCCCCCGGACGTCACCCACCATGTCCAGCACCTCGGTGACGTCCGTGGCCGGCCGCGTTTTGGAGATGATGGCCATGCCCGCGTGAATGCGCGCGCGGAAGTCATTCGCTCGCGCCACGCCGCCGGCGTCGGGCGAGACCACGATGACCTCACGATCGATGGCCAGCTTCTGGAAGGCGCGAGCCAGCAGCGGCGCGGCGCGCAGGTGATCCACCGGAATGTCGAAGAAGCCCTCGATGGCCGGCGCGTGCAGATCGATGGTGAGAACTCTGTCTGCCCCCACGGTCTCGAGCAGCTTGGCAATGACCTTGGCCGAGATCGGCTCTCGCCCAGCCATCTTCTTCTCCTGCTTGGCGTAGGCGAAGTAGGGCACGACGGCCGTCACCCGAGCTGCCGATGCACGGCGCAGCGCATCGATCATGATCAGCAGCTCCATGATGTTGTGGTCCACCGGGGAGCACATGGACTGGACCACGAAGACGTCCGCCCCACGCACGTTTTCCTCGATCTGGACGCGAATCTCGCCGTTTTTGAACGTGCCGACGAGGGCGGGCGCCAGATGGAGCCCTAAACGCTCGCAGATCTCGTGAGCCAGCGCAGGGTGAGCGGTGCCGGAAAAGATGACGGCCTGGCCGGCCGTGTGCTTGGGACTGGCCGGCCCGTCGCCGCTCATGACCGCGCGGCCTTTCGAACCTTACGCACCTCGCGGGCCGGCACGCCCACCACCAGCGTGTCAGGAGGGACGTCGTGAGTGACCACCGCGCCGGAACCGGTCATTGCACCGGCGCCAAGCGTCACTGGGGCGACCAGCAGCGTGTCCGAGCCGGTAGAGGCGTCGTCACCAATGATGGTCGCGCTCTTGACACCCGTCTCGCTGCTGTAGTTGCAGGTAATCGTTCCTGCCCCGATGTTGACGCGCTGGCCAACCTGGGCGTCACCGGTATAGCTGAAGTGATGGATCTGCGTTTCCCTCCCGATTCGTGAGCTCTTGATCTCCGCGTAGTTCCCCAACTTTGCCCCACGTTCGATGTAGCTGCCCGGTCGGAGGTGGCAGAACGGTCCGATCTGCACCTCATCTTCCACTACCGCCGACTCCACGACCGATTCCCGAATCGAACAGTCATTGCCGATGCGCGTGTCCTCCAGCCGCGAGCCTGGACCGATAATGCAGCCCATACCAATCGTGCACCGCTGCATGATTGTATTGGGATAGACGATCGTATCCTGTCCCAGGCTGCAGTCGACGTCGAGCAAGACCGTCTCAGGCGAAAGAAAGGTCACACCTTCGGCCATCCAGCGCTCCCGTAGACGGCGCTGCATTTCACGTTCCGCCTGCGCCAGCTTTTCGCGCGTATCGACTCCGATGCACAAAGCGAAGCCACCCTCGGCCAGCATGCGCTCGACCTGAGGGGCGCGCTCGATGAGGTCCGTCAAGTAGTATTCGCCCTTCGCCGGGCTGGCCTGGAGGAGCGGCAGCTCGCGGCTGAGCCAGGCTGAGTCGAAGCAGTAGATCCCGGTGTTGACCTCGCGGATCGCCCGTTCTTCGGCCGTCGCATCCGCCCATTCGACGACGCGAACGCGTCCCCCGTCGCTGGTGATCCGGCCCAGGCGCTCCGCATCATCGACCAGGGCAGTGAGAAACGTGACCTGCGCACGCGCAGCGTGATGTCTTTCCAGCAGCTCTCCGAGGGACCGTGCGTCAACAAGCGGGGCGTCGCCGTTGAGCACCAGCACCTCCCCGCGGTGCGCTTCCAGCTGAGGTAGCACCTGCTGGACGGCGTGGCCGGTACCAAGCTGCGGACGCTGCTCCACCAGCTCGACGTCGCTGCCGGCAAAGTGCTCGCGCAGGCGTTCGATTTCATGCCCGACGATCACGATGCATCTGTCCGCTCCCGCAGCACGAGCAGCGGCCAGCACATGATCCACCATCGCCTTCCCGGCTACCCGATGCAGCACCTTGGGAGTCCGCGACTTCATTCGGGTGCCCTGCCCGGCGGCGAGGACAACGGCCAGTGCAGCGGACATCCCTAGCTCAGAGCGCGATCCAGGAACGGCAGCAGGTGCTGCCAGTAGCCCTGGCGGTCCGTTTCGAACGACTTGACGTGATCCGCCCCAGGCACGAGCCAGAGCTCGCTGGCTGGGTTAGTGGCGGCCCGGGCCAGCTCCTCACTGTTGCGATACGGGATGGATCCGTCGGCCAACCCATGAATGAAGAGGATCGGAGCGGATATCTTGCCTACCCAATGGATCGGATCGGCCAGCCTCGGATCAGCGCCGGTAATGGCCGGCTCGAGGCCGAGAATCAACGGCGTGAACGGAAAGGTGGGCAGGTGACTCCAAACCGTCAGGTTGTCCTGGAGATACGGGTAGAGGTCCGCGAAGGCGCTGTCAGAGATGACCGCCTGGGCGTCTCCTCCATGACCGGCGGTCAGCAGCGCCGTGGCTGCTCCCATCGAGAAGCCGAGCAAAGCGACGTGCTCCGCGGGACGTCCCAGGCTGTGCACGTAGGCGATGGCCCCAAGCACGTCGCGCTGCTCGAACACGCCGATAGTCGTGAGGCTGCCCGCGGAAGAGCCGGAGTCCCTGAGATCGAACATGAGCACGTTGTAACCATTGCCCACGAGGCCCTCCGCCACGTCGAGCCCTGGCACATTCTCTTGCAGCCGGTTTTCGCGATAGCCGTGCACCAGGATCACTGTCCGGTTGGACGCGGCGTCCAGAAACCAGCCCGAAAGCTGCAGCGAATCCGAGCTGGGGAACGTCACGTCTCGATACGGCATCGAGGGTGCCCCGCTCAGGGCCTTGCGGCCGGGATGCGTCAGCTGCCAGCCCACGTAGGCAGACAACAGACCGCTGAGCATCGACGTCAGCAGCAGGCCCGCCCCGGCACGCAGCACGAGGGCACGGATGTGCGGAGCCGAACGAATCCGCGTCTGCGGGAACCCCAACCCGGAAGGGACGCCGGCAAACGCGGGCAGTCTCATTCGGGCGGATCTTAACGCAGGGTTCCTATCCCAGACACAGACTGCAGCGTCAGCTTGCCGTAAGGCTTATCCGGCTGAACTCAACCCGGCCGGTCGTTGGTTTCCCGGCCGATCCGAGCCGCAGCAACGCCTGACAAACCTTGGTATCGGGCGGCGCGGTCAACCCTGCGCTCGCCTGACTCCAACCGGACGACCCGCGGCTGGCGGCGCTGGCGGCGGTAGCGCCGGGCCGGCCATCGGCCAGGTGGCAGGCGATCTGAAGCGATGCACCCGACCCGTCGGCCGCGACGCCAGTCGTGCGGACGAAGCCAGTCAGCGTCAGCTTCCACCCCGGAGCGACACTCACGTCGCTGCTAACCCATGCCGTATCGGTACTGCTGCCGCTTTCGAGCCCGAGCTCCGGATCGCTCCCTGACGGGCCGCCTGGCCGCCAGAAATGGAGTGGCTCGCCGCCGCTGAACGTCTGCCACTGCCAGCCGATCGGTTGCGCATTGCCGACCGAGGTCAAGCGTCCATTGGCCAGCAGGTTAGGGGCGCCGCTCGGCGGCGGGACCCCCGGCGTTGGCGTTGGTGAGGGTCGAGGCGCGACAGGCCTGTTCAAACTCAAATACGCCAAACCGATCGCGGCCGCCACCAGGACGAGGGTAGGGAGGAGCCACAGAATTGCCGGTCGCCTACGTCTGCGCCGGGCGGGCGTTGGTGAACCATCGGAGGCGGCCGGAGAAACAGGCAGCCGGAGCGTGGCGCCCCCCACGAGAGACGGCGCGGGCGCCGATCCCTGTCGGGCCAGGTCGTGCGCCACGTCAGCAGCGGCCGCGTAGCGATCCTCAGGATTCCGCGCCAGAGCCCTCAGCACGACCGGGTCGAGCCATTCGGGCAGCGGCACGAGCGCGGAAGGCGGGCGCGGATCTTCGCGCTGGCTGCGAATAGCCAGGGCAATCGGGTTGTCGGACTCAAAGGGCGTGTGGGCGGTCAGCATGAGATACAGCAGCACGCCCAGGGCATAGATGTCGGCCCCGGCCGTTGCTGGCTGGCCGGCCGAAACTTCCGGGGCGATGTAGCTCGGCGTGCCGAGGATGGTGCCCGCCAGAGTGCGCGTCAGATCCGCGTTTTTGGCGATACCGAAATCCGTTACTTTGGCCCGTCCTGCACGATCCAGCAGGACGTTCTGCGGCTTGATGTCTCGATGGATGATGCCGCGGGAATGAGCGTAAGCCAGCGCCTCGGCCACCTGGCAAGCGATGCCTGCCGACCGCTCTGGTGCAAGCGGCGCCTCCCGACGGATCAGATCGGCCAGGCTTTCACCCTCGACCGGCTCCATCACCAGGTAGGGCTGGCCCTCGTGCTCGCCGCCGTCATAGATCGTCACGATGTTGGGATGATTGAGCCGGCCAATGGCTTGCAGCTCCCCACGGAACCGGGCCAGCGCCTCGGGATCGTCCTCTATCCGCGGCAGCTTAATGGCAACGTCCCGGCCGAGCAGCGGGTCCTGCGCCAGGTACACCGTGGCCATCCCTCCCACCCCAAGCCGTCGCAGGACCTGGTAGCGCCCGGCAATAGTCGCACCGGCAAGGGGGGCGGGGTTGGCCAACGGCTCCATGAAGCTGACGGCTATGGCACGTCGAGCCGGAGCGCCAGCGGCGCCCCTGACAAGCGCTCGAGCGTGGGCAGATAGTACAGACCAACCTGAACCTCATACTGGCCGGGAGGCACCTGAAGCTCGTATTGGTCGGCTACACGATCTCCTGCTCGCCAGGTGCCAGTGGGAAAGTCCCCCTTCAGCGGCTGGCTGTCGGCCTGCACCACCACCTTGCCCGACGGGTCGATGACGTGCACGAAGACGGTGTAGTCACGCGATGGCTCGGCTCTTGCCGCCCAGTCCAGCGTCAGCTCAATCTTCCCAGGCTGCACGGCCACTTGATGACCCTCCAGATCGATCCCGTCGGCGAACCTCGACTCCGGGGTTGCCGGCGCCGAGCCCGCCGGCGCCGCCGGCGGCAGGACGAAGCCGGGAATCGACACGCTCCCACCGACGTCTCTTCCGGAGCCGTCGACCAGCCGCTGGCGGACTACACCGTCCTGCGAATAGACGCCCACCTCGAGGACGTACCGTCCGGGCTTAAGCGTCGTCGGCACCGGGATGCTGAGCCACTGCACCACGCGCTGCCCGGGCCGCCAGTCCTGGTTCGGCTCGATGGGATAGTCGGCCTGGGCCCGTGACTCGCCGCTGGCATCGACCAGGTGGCCGAAGATCGAATAGCGCGCCTTGCCGGGGTCCACGTCGCCCTGCCAGGTCCAGCTCAGCGCTGCCCCCAGCGACTTGCCGGGCTGCAGCCGGCGATCGGCCTGAAAGTCGCGCAGTAGCATGCCATTTGCCGCCTGCAGGCCCAGCGGCTCGGTGAGCAGCCGGTCCAGCGAGCGCTGCACGTCGGCGGGATCGATCGCATAGGCGCGGATCGTGATCCCTTCTCCCGGCAGCGGCACCGCGAAAGCCTGGCGATCGGCGAATTCGCGGGCCAGGTAGCGCGCCGTTTCCGTATCGTCGGCCATAGTCACGTAGATAGCCGAGGCAGCGCCGGCCGGTGGCACCTCGAGCTCGGGAGTGCGGTAATCGTCGAGCCAGAACACCTCGTATCCACGACGGAGCAGCACGGAGGTCATGACTTCCGACGGATCCATGTCGCCGTCCACGTAGATGCGGCCAGCGTGGCGCTCGGCGGCCAGCTGCTCGACCTGCGATTCGACCTGAAATGTGTAGCTGTAGGGCAGACCGTAATCGTTGCGCGTGTAGTAACGAGGGATGACCAGGAAAAAGACGCCGGCCAGCACCAGGCCGTTGACAGACAGAAGCACGGCGGCCGGGCCCCCGCCCTGCGACCAGAAGCGATCCAGCAGGAGCGCGGTGAAGATGGCCGGCAGCGGGATAAGCGACACGAAGTAATAGGGATAGAGCGGGACGGAATGGCGAAGGAAGGCTGCGGTCGGAACAACAGCCCAGATCAGCAGCAAGGCGCAGACCACCGCGGAGTCGGGTGGCGCTGCCCTCGCAATCAACCACTTACGAAGGCCAGCCGTCGAGGGGCGCAGCGCGGCCCAGCAGCGCAGGGCCAGTAAGACGAACCCGGCCGCGAACAGCAGCTCCTCCAGCGTCACCAGAAGGCCCTCGAAGCCCGATGTCGAATCGAACACCGAGCCGGCCTGTCCGGCGATGGTCTGATAGCCCTTGTGCGTCGCCATGATCAGCGCCAGCGTCAGGCTGTCGCGGTCGAGAGAAGGCGTCCCGGAAAGGACGTTGCTGAACGTGCTCACGCCCGGAAGCACGGTGCCGGCCAGGTAGCGGAAGGTGAGCAGGCCGAACAGCGCGATCCCCAGCAGCAGCGGGACCGGCCGTAAACGGCGCCAGCCAAGGACCAGGACCAGGACCGCGCAGGCCAGGTGCACGGCGCCCAGCACGTAGACCTGGGCGACGATCGCCAGCCAGGCAAACATCAGGGCCAGATCGATAGTTCGGCCGCGAGTAAGCCAGCGCGCCGCGCTCCAGAAGAACAGCACCTGGAAGGGCACCAACATGTCCTGGGCCTGCATCCGGCGCGCATAGATGACGGCCCAGGAGCTGCTAGCGAACAACGCCGCGGCGATCAGCGCCGGACGCGAACCGAAGAATTCGCGGATGAAGCGGTACAGGACGTAGACGGCCAGGCTGTTGACCAGAGCTACGACGATGGCCCCCGCCAGCGGCGTGGCTGCCAGCATCGCGGCCGGCATCACCAGGTACGCCTGGAAGGGGCCGTTGTTCAAGCCCATCGAGGAGCGAATGCCGGACGATGGCAGAACGCGATCGGCCAGCGCCTTGAGCGCTAGTGTCCACAGCCGCTCGTCGTCGGAGCCGTATTGGCCGTACTGCAGCTCGAACAGACGCAGGAACACGGCCGTGGCGATGACGCCCGCGAGGACGTACGCTTGGGCCGCAGCGAAAGCGCTGGCAGGCGCAGCCGGCTCCCGTGCAGTGTCGCGCAGCTGTGCACCCACCATTCGCAACCTATACCCTATCCGCTAAGGCATGCGAGATACACTTCGGTGTGGTCGTGCTAAGCGGGGAGCTAGCGGTGCCCTGTACCCGCAAACCGCTCTAGCGGGGCCGAAATCCTTCTCGAGGCTTTTCCTCCTTTGGGACTGTGGCGTAAGTGACGTCGAGGGTCGGGTTCTGCGCGGCGGAAGCCCACGAACCCCGTCAGGTCCGGAAGGAAGCAGCGGTAAGAGGTGTCTTTCCGGGTGCCGCAGAGCTACCTGGCCTGAGCCAACTGCGCCACAAGCTGCAGGAGCGTCAAGTCGACAGAAGGTGCACGACCACGGACTTATTCGGGAGTGAAGAGTTAGGCGTGAAGAGTGAAGAATGGGCATGCGGCCCTTGCGCTCGATAATCCTTAACTCTTCACTCTTCATTCTTCACCCGCGGTTACGGCTGCCGTGACCACGCTCTATCGCAAGTGGCGGCCGCAGACGTTTGCCGAGGTACGCGGCCAGGAACGGGTGGTGCGTACCCTCCAGAATGCCCTGTGCGCGGGCCGCATCGGCCACGCCTATCTGTTCTGCGGCCCGCGCGGCGTTGGTAAGACCACGACAGCCCGGCTGTTCGCCAAAGCAGTCAACTGCCTGCACGAGGACGATCCGGCCGCGGCGGCACGGCAGCCCGGAGCGCCCATACCGGCCGAACCCGACAACAGCTGCTCCATCTGCCGGCAGATCACCGATGGCCGCTCTCTAGACGTAATCGAGATCGACGCCGCCTCGAATGGCCGCGTGGACGATGCGCGCGACCTGCGGGATCAGATCAACTTCGCTCCGAATGAAGCGCGCTTCAAGTTCTACATCATCGATGAGGCTCACCAGATCACGAAGGACGCCTTCGACGCGCTGCTCAAGACCTTCGAGGAGCCGCCGGCGCACGTCATCTTCGTGCTGGCCACGACGGATCCCAACAAGGTGCCTCCCACCATCCTGTCGCGCTGCCAGCGCTTCGATTTTCGGCGGCTGTCGGTGGTCGACATCAGGGCCAGCCTCATCGACATCTGCGCCGCTGAGGGGGTGGAAGCCGACCCGGCTGCCCTGGAACTGCTGGCGCGGGCCGCCGACGGCAGCTCGCGCGACTCGCAGAGCCTGTTGGACCAGGCGATCGCCTTCTCAGGCCAGCAGATCTCGCTCGCTGCGGTGCGAAGCATGCTCGGCCTAGCCAGCGCCGAGATGGTCGAGCAGCTGGTGGACGCGCTGCTCGGCGGGGATGCGCGGACGGGGCTGGAGCTGATCAATCAGGCCGCCGATGCTGGAGTCGACCCACGCGGATTGAACCGCGAGCTGGTCGAGCATCTGCGGGCATTACTGCTGCTGAAGGTCAGCTCGGATACCGCGGCCACGCTGGACGTGGCACCCGAGTCGCTGCCCGCGCTTCGCGAGCGGGCGGCGCGTCTCAACACGGCCGCGTTGGTGCGGCAGATCAAGATCTTCTCGGACGCGGATTTCGGCTTCCGCGCCGCGCTGCAGGCGCAGCTGCCGCTCGAGCTGGCCTTTCTGCAGGCGACGGAGATTGGCGCTAGCCCACCGGCCGCCGCCGGGGCGGCCTATCAGCCACCGGTCATTCCGGCAGCTACCACAGCTGCTCCCAGTGTGCCGGTGCCCCCGCAAGCCCCTGTCCCGAAACGCGCCGCAGCGGCTCCGGCAGCAGCGGAGGCCGTTCGCCAGCCTGCGAGCGAAGAGGGGACGGCGGCAGCGGAAAGCAAGGCCGAGTGGCAGCCCTCGCCGGCCATCGCTCCCGCGGATCAGGCGCCGGCCGACGCCGAAGAGCAAGAGCCCGGCAGTGAGCAGCCGGCGCCCGCGGCGGATAGCGAGGATCAGGCGCTGCTCCAAACCATCCTGGACAGGTGGCCCCAGGTGCTGGACGGTGTCGGCGCGCAATCCAAGACGGTGCAGGCGCTGCTGCGAAGCTGCGCCGCGACCAGCTTCGAGGGGGCCACGGTCAGTCTGCTGTGCGACGCGGAATTCCACGCCAACACGCTGCAGAAGCCCGAAAACAAGCGCATGGTCGAGGGTGCCCTGAGCCGCGTGCTGGGCCGCCCATGCTACGTTAAGTGCCAGGTACGTCAAAAAAAAACTGATGCTTCCGGCCCCCGCGCGAACGAGCCTGACGCCGTGAAGCCGGATGAAAACGATCCCCTCGTACGCGCTGCGCTGCGTATGCTCAACGCTCGAGTCCTGGAGAACAACTGATGGTCAACAAACAGATGATGCAGCAGATGCAGCAGATGCAGAAGCGCATGCAGGCCATGCAGGAAGAGCTGGGCAACCAGCTGGTTGAAGGGACTGCTGGAGGAGGCGCGGTCACCTGCGAGGTGAGCGGGCATCAGGAGCTCAGGTCGGTGACCATCGCCCGGGAGGCCGTTGACCCGGACGACGTCGAAACGCTGCAGGACCTGGTGCTGAGCGCCGTCAACGACGGCTTGCGGAAGTCCCAGGAGCTGGCCCAGCAGAAGATGGCGTCGTTGACTGGCGGGCTCAAGATCCCCGGCCTGATGTGACGGCCGTGCAAGGGCTCCGGTCCGAGCCGTAACGTGGAAGTCGCGGCACCAGTAGCTCGCCTGATCGAGGCGTTCCGCAGGCTTCCAACCGTTGGCCCCAAGACCGCTCAGCGCCTGACCTTTTACCTGCTTCGCAATCCCAATAATCTGGCCACTGAGCTGGCCAACGCCCTGATCGACCTGCGCGACAAGACCATTCTGTGCTCGACGTGCTTCAACCTGGCCGACGTCGATCCCTGCCACATCTGCCGCAACCCGGCGCGGGACGGCAGCACCATCTGTGTGGTCGAGGAGCCTCTGGACATCCTGGCGCTCGAACGCACGGCCGAATATCGCGGCCTCTATCACGTGCTGCACGGCGCGATCTCACCGATGGAGCGGGTATCGGCGGAGGACCTGAAGATCCGCGAGCTGGTGCAGCGGGTGCGGGCCGGAGGGGTGCAGGAGGTGATCCTGGCCACCAACCCGAACATGGAAGGTGACGCGACGGCGATGTTCATCACCCGCCAGCTTGCCGGCCTGGGTGCACGGGTCACGCGACTCGCCCGCGGCCTGCCCATCGGGGGCGACCTCGAGTACGCCGACCAGATCACGTTGAGCCGAGCCCTCGAAGGCCGCCGTGAAGTCGGCGCCTGAGAACGTCCGGGTCTTAGAGGATCTCGAGATAGCGGTTCATCACCATGACCTGGGCCAGCTGAAGCAGCAGGAATACCGATAGCGCCCAGCGCTGCTTGGGCAGCGCGGCCGCGGCGAACAGCACCGCCAGGCTGGTCAGCGGGGCGAAGGTCCGCCCCGTTTCCGCCAGGGAGTATGGCGATATCCACAGCGCGATCATCATTCCAAGCCAGCCGGCAAAGAAGGCGTCAATAGCCGCCGGCCGGCGCTGGATCCAGTGCCGCGCCGATAACAACAGGAAGCGCGCGGTGAGGGCCGCGACGGGCATGCCGCAGAACATCACGAAGTCGTACCACTTCCAGCAGAACCACAGCCAGTAGGTGTAGCGGCCCTCCCACTCGCGCTGGTGGACGCTGATGTGAGCGGCAATATCGAGCATGTTGATCCTGGCAATGAGCCACAGCCCCAGCCAGGCGGCCGCCCAACCCGCGATCACCACCAAGCCTATGGGAATAACCCTTGAACGGTGGCGAACGATCGCATAGGCGGACATCGGGACCAGGGCCACGAGGAGACCCAGGGTGAAGAACAGACCCAAGCCCAAGCAAACGCCCGCCAGGAGCGCGATCGCGGGACTGCGCCGCTCGAGCGCGACAACACACAGCACCACCGCCAGGATGGACATCACCGGGTAAATCGTGTCCAGCGCGGGAATGAAGTTCAGCAGCACCGGCAGGCTGAGCACCGCCAGGCCAGCCCCCAATCCGGAGACGCCCAGATGGTCCGCCAGCCGGGCCATTGGGACAGCGGCGAGCCGGCCAAACACGACCAGCAGAGGAATGGACAGCATGGCCGCGGCCAGGTTGGTGGGAGCGCCGCCGGCAGAGATCAGCATCGGAAGCCCGCTGACGAAAGGCCGAGCGCCTGCGACGACAACGCCCGCAAGCCCAGGCAGCAGGCGCATGAGATCGATCAGCCACAGGAAGAGCAGGAGATCCGCCGGCGGGTGAGATGGCAGGTGGGAGGATTGCTCGAACGTGGCCACATAGGCCGGGTAGTCGCGGAGGATCGTCCAGACATCGCTGACCTTGACGGCAGCCTCGTAGTAGCCAGTCTTGCCCGTGATGATCTTTGACAGCAGGTTGTCTCCGGCCCCGCCCCACTGTGCCTGATAGAGCAGAACCCCAAAGACGCAGGTTAGAGCCATGCCTAGGACCAGCGCTGTCCTCCGCCGCAGGCGCAGCAGCGGCAGCGCGGCGATGGCCAGGCCCGGCGGTATGGGCAGCCACCACCAGGAGCTGTTCGGATTCGCGGCGCGGGGGATGTGCCATTGCTCGTTCCCCCGGATGCCGTCGAGAACATTGCTGGCCAGAAGAAACAGGTAGCCGGCGGTAACGATCACGACAAAGGCGATCACCCACTGCTCGGTCCGGCTTTCGATCGCAACGAGCCGGGGGCCAAGCTCGCTCACCCCCTCTCGGCGGCGAACCTTCAGTGCGTCGGCGGCGATCAGGCCACCCATTCGAGGCTGTCGACGGCCAGGCTTTCGGTAGCGTCGCCGAAATCGACCTCGGCCGCCTTCGCGCGCAAGCCAGACGGAAAGAAACGGGGTCGATCGGCGATGCTCAGCAGCCGGCCAGTGCGACCGTCCGACGCCCGAACCCAGGATCCACTCCCCCACACCTGCGGAGGCGGCTGCTCGCCGTCGAGCCCAAGATATGCCAGGGCGGGCCTGTGGCCAAACTGAATCGCCGCCGGCTGCCCTCGATGCTGCTGCAGCGCTTGAGCGACCGGCGCCGCCATCGACAGCCCGTGGACCGGTTCCGTCAGCAGATAGCTCAACCCGGGTTGGACAGGAGGAGCCTCGGCCGCTGACCAGCTCGGCGCGACCACAGCATGCACCCCCTGAGCGTGGAGGGCATTCAGCCTTTCCGCCGTCAGAGGCTCCGCGACAACCGCCAGATCCTCTCCCAGCACGCCGTATGCTTCCGCGCCTGCGCCCCCGTAGGCGTAGAGCAGGCCGAAATGACCCTCAAGGTCGATCCCAGATGCGCTCCGGACGGCAGCGATACTGCCCGGAAGCTGCGCCTGCAGCCGCACGTCTTGCGGCGGCGGCTGCATGATGATGACGGCGCCGGCGTGCTGCAGGACCGTGCCCGCCATGGGAGACAGGATCTCCTCGCCGCGACCCAGCAGCTTCTTGCGGCGGGCAATCACGGCGCCGGCGGCCACACTGCGGCCTACGTCGACCAGGAGCTCCGCCTGCCCGATCTCCACGACCATCGGCGCGGCATCCAGGCTGCCTTCGACCACCGACGTTTCCGGCCGCACCTGAGCGCCCGGTCCCACCAACACCCTGCAGGGAAACGGCAGGCCGCGCCGCCACACTCTCCGGGCAGGCAGGAGCAGCTGTGGCTGGCCGTTCACGCCAGGGCTTCCTCCCATCGCCGCCGGCCCTCCGCCGTATCGTCGGCTTCCACGCGAGCATCGACGATCAGGCCTACGTGCCCGCCGTCGATATGCGCCTTGGCCGCTACGCCCGGGCGCTTCAAGCCGATGTCCAGGCTCTTGGCCGGGAAGAGCGACAGGCTGGCCTTCGAACCAGCGGTGAGCGGGATGCGCACCAGCTCCCCTGCCGTAACGGCGCGGCTCTGCTCATTCTGATCGTCAACCCGCCAGCGCACCTCGATGGCCTTGGCGCCAGGCTTCACGGTTCCACGCGGACAGACGGCAGCTCCCAGGCCGGTCAGCGCGTCGTGCTCGAAGATGCGCGAGGCAACGTCGGGCAGGCTGGGCGCGAAGGGCGCTATCTGGGTAGCGATGCCCGCGCTGTCCAGGGCAAACTGGATGACGCCGGACGGGTGCACCCCATTGAGCAGCGTCAGCGCCGGCTCGCTCCAGCTCTTGAAGTGCTTGATGGCCCCGGTGCCCATGAGCAGATCCGCGGCAAACGAATCGTCGACGCATTGCGCCAGAGCCCGCTGCTGCCATACATGCAAGTCCCGCAGCGCAACAGGATTTACGGGCATATCGACGTACGCTCGATCGAAGGGCGCCAGGCGCAGCCATTCCGTGTCGGGACTGGCAAAGGCCACCGAGGCCTGGCTGGCCCCACAGTCGGCCAGACCCAGACGCAGCCCGAAGCGCGAAGCAATGAGCTTGGCCAGACCCAGCAGCGCCGCCGGCACGGTGGTCAGCCGTTCCGTCGATGCGGACGCAAGATCGTGCAGGCCGGGCAGATCCTGGTAGGCCAGCTTCAGCGCAATCTCGGCCAGCCCGGAGCGGATGGCGGAAGCCTCGCCGCTGATCAGGGCCGGCATGGTGGACGTACGTTCGGTGCTGCCGTCGCTGCCCGCCTGTCCCAACAGGGCAGTGGCGGCGGCCAGCTCATCGGCGGTGCCCACGATTGCATCCCAGGAGGCCGACGTAAGGCGGTCCAATCGCTCCTGGAGACCGGTCTCGGATAGCAGGGTGACCAAACAGCGCTCCGACCTGGCCGCGCCAAAGGCCTGGTCGTTGGTGGCCAGTACCAGCAACGGCCGGTAGCAGCTCACCACTGCGCCCAGGATTTCCACCCCCCGGGCGCCCGACGCATCGCCGGCCAGTGGCTCGCCCCCACGGAACAGCTGACGACCGGTCAATTCCTCTATTTCGGCACATGCTTTGGCGAGTCCATCGAAGACGTGCGTCCCCGAGGTGGTTCGCGCCTGTCCACGAGCCACCAGCCGGTACTGCCCTTCGACCGGCTCGAACAGCGCTGCCTTGGTGAAGGCGGTCCCGATGTCGACGCCCAGCAGCGACTCCGGCGCGGGACGGAGCGAGCCCGCGCTTTCCGCTGCCTGGGCCACGTCGTCCGTGGTCCCTGCCGAGGCCATCAGCGGGCAACCGGGCGGTGAGCGGTCACGGGCAGATTCTACAATCGGCCAGGTGGTCCCCCGCTTCCGCGAGTTGGGTCTGATCCTGCTGGCGGTCCTGACGGTTGCGGTTGGCTGGGCGGGCGAAAGCTTTGCTCAGGCAGGACACGTAACCACAGACTGGTATCGCACTCCACTAACGTTCGCCGGCCTGCTGCTGGCAGCTCATGTCATCCTCGTGCTGCTTCGGTTTCGGGGCGACCAATCGTTGCTCCCTCTCGTTGCGATCCTATCCGGGATTGGCCTGCTGGTGCTGAATTACCTCGACCCGGGACAGGAGCAAGCGCAGATCGGGTGGTTGGCGCTGGGCCTGGCGCTGATGATCTCGACCGTCGTCGCGCTCCCCGACGTCGGTCTGCTGCAGCGCTACAAGTACACCGCGGCCGCCATCGGCCTCGGGCTGCTGGTCGTGACGGCAGCGTTTGGCCGAGAGATCAATGGCGCGCGTCTATGGCTGGGCGTCGGCCCGCTCCAGTTCCAGCCGTCTGAGCTGATGAAGGTGCTGCTGGTGGTCTTCATGGCGGCCTACCTCGAGGAGCGGCGGGAGCTGCTGGCTCGGGCCAGCTACCGTTGGGCGAGCCTGAAGCTCAATCCTCTGCCGTACCTGGTGCCGCTGATCCTGCTGTGGAGCCTGTCCCTGATGCTCCTGCTATGGCAAAAAGACCTCGGGGCCACGGTCCTGATGCTGGGCATCGCGCTGTCGATGATGTATGTGGCCACGGGTCGTAAGACCTTCGTCCTGGCTGGCTTGCTGCTGCTGGCCGCCAACGTGGCGTTGACCTACCGCGTGTTCGGCTATGTCCATCAACGTATCGACGTCTGGCTCCATCCCTGGGAGCTCGCCAATGGACCCTCCTATCAGATCGTGCAGGCGCTGTATTCCGTCGCTGCTGGCGGCGCCTCGGGCACGGGCCTGGGCCGCGGCAGCCCAGGGTTCATTCCGTTCGCCTCGACAGACTTCATCTTCGCCGCCACAGCCGAGCAGATCGGCCTGGCCGGCATGCTGGCCATGCTGGGCGTATACGTGCTGCTGGTCCTCAGGGGACTGCAGATTGGCCTCTTGCAGCCGCGCGCCTTCAGCCAGCTACTGGGTGTGGGCTGCAGCATGGTGCTGGCGCTGCAGTGCCTCGTCATCGCGGCCGGAAACGTGTCCCTCATTCCCCTGACGGGCATCACACTGCCATTCGTGAGCTACGGGGGCAGCTCGCTGATCGTGAACTTCCTGCTCATAGGCCTGCTGCTCAAGCTTTCTGCTCGAGGCTCACCGGCTTGAAGCAAAGCACCGATGTTCTTGCGGAGGAAGTGGGATTCGAACCCACGGTGGGCTTTAAGGGCCCACAATCGCTTAGCAGGCGACCGCCTTAGACCAACTAGGCTATTCCTCCGGCGACCGCTCAATTCTAGCGCTGGCCGTGGCGCGGTTAAAGCCCCCAAACAGCTACTTGTAGGGGACCCAGCTCTCGGCGGCAGGCAGCCACGTCTCAGCGTCCTGGCGCCGGCTCTCGCTCGGGCCGAACTCACGGAGACGGGCCAGCTCCCCCTTCTTGTAGAGCCGCTGGCGCTTGAGCCCTTGGCGGTAGCTGCGGAGCAGGCCTCTGCTGACGTAGGCGTACAGCGTCGCCGCCTTGACGCCCAGCAGCTCACAGGCCTCGTCGGTGGTGAGGTACTCCTCACCCTCGATCATGACCACCATTTGCCGAAGTATACGGCGGCTGGCGGGCGACACGGGTTGAGCCAGACCCAAAAAGCGCCGCACGGCGGCAAGGCAATTCATAATTGCGGGAGTCATGCCCCCACTGTTCAGCTACCTGCTGGTCGAGCTGCTGCTCCTGGCCACGCTGCGTTTCACCCCAGCGAACGAGGTCTGGTTCCTGCTGTGCGGCTTTCTGGCCATCGGCTTCGTGGGGGCTTTCGTTTTCCGCGAGAAGCCGCTGGACAATTCACGCGCCCTGGTGCTCTCGTCGGGCATTGTCTTTGGCCTGTTCTGGGCCTACATCTTCGCCAGCCTGACGCTGGCAACGCTGTCGGATCCGGGGATCGTGCCGGACACCATCAAGGAGGCGCTGCGGCAGAATGCCGCGGGCAACGTGCTGGGCGCCATCCCCAACGTCGCCGGAGCGGTCGTGACGTCATGGATCATCTGCGCCATGCTGGCTATGGCGGGCAACACCCTGGGCTCGAAGCTGCGCCGGCTGCTGCAGCTGTAGAAGACCTCTACAGCAGCGGGCTTTTGCTTTCCTGTCCGCTCGGCTGCTGGGCCTTCTGCGCCTGGACCGCGGCGAGCAGCTGATAGACGATCGTCTGCAGCATCGAAGGCGGCAGAGCGCCGGTCAGACGATCGAGCTCGCGACCCTGCCAAAAGAAGATGAGCGTGGGAATGCTCTGGATCTGAAAGCGCATGGCCAGCGCCTGCTCTTCGTCGGTATTGATCTTGCAGAACTTCATCATGCCGGCATAGCTCTTGGCCAGCTCCTCGAACACCGGCGCCATCTGCTTGCAGGGACCACACCACGGGGCCCAGAAATCGACCGCCACCGGGACGTCGGCCTGCAGCACCTGGGTCTCGAAATCGGCCGTCTTGACGGGCTGCACCGAGCCGGCTTCGGCCTGCTTCTTGGCCTCCTCAGCAGCCTGCTTCTTTTCCAGGCGGGCCGCGTCGATCTGCTCCCTGGTCATGCTGCCGTCGATTTCGGCCTGGACCAACGCCAGCTCTTCCAGGTCCGGCGCGTAGCGCAGCGCCTTCTTGTCACAGAAGTTCAGGCACGGCGCCGGGCAGTCGCCACACAGCTCCGGATGCGCCACGATGCGCTGACCATCATCCAGCAGCGCGCTGCCCGTCTGCGGGCACACCTCCAGTGGGAAGCAGTTCTTGTGGTCGCACCGCGCATAGTCAACCAGGACAGGCATGGATGGAATTGTACGGGGAGGGTCGAGGGGTCAGGGTCGAGGGGTCAGGGTCGAGGGTCGAGGGTTGAGGGTTGAGGGTCGAGGGTTCAGGGTCGAGGGTTAGGTCGAGGGTTGAGGGTCATGGTTGAGGGTTGACCGGGGCGATTGGCACACTATCTCCTGAGCAGCAATGTCTTGGGTGCCCGTCGATTCCTCAGCCGCCAGCGCCATCCGTTACAACCCCAGACGGCGTTGTCTGGACGTGGAGTACGTCAGCGGTGGACGATACCGCTATTACGACGTGTCCGCCGAAGTGCACCAGGAGCTGCTGGCTGCCGATTCTGTAGGCGCCTACCTGAACCAGCGCATCAAGCCGTGCTATCGCTACGCCAAACTGCCACCCGCGCGCGGCTAACTTTCAGCTTCCCAGCACCATTCAGCAACAATGCCGGAAGCGGGCGCTGGGTTGACGTCAAGAACCCTGGGGCTTTGGCCAGTCCATTCCCGCCAGGGTGAGGCGCGACCCTCGACCCTCCCTCTAGTACGTCTCGACGCCGAGGCCCTTCTCGAGGGCGAGGCGGACGACGGCGCGGAGGGCGGCTTCGTCGGTCTTGCGCAGGCCCCAGGCTCGATTCGTCAGCAGCCTGAGCCCCGCAGCATGGAGCTGCTCCACATGCGGCGCGACACCGCCCGTGAGATAGACGCCCTGAGTGGCCACGTGAAGGTAGTGACGAACGAGCAAATCCTCGTCGTTGAGCTCGTTTACGAGGGGGGCAACCTGACCCTGTCGCTTGCGAAGAGCGGCAGCGTGCTGCTTGGCCGTGAGCACTGACCAATTGTACTGGACGGTCGCTCAGCCTTCAGGCGGCCGAGAGCGCCGGCGCGACGGACGGCCCGGCGCAGGCAAGCTGAAGGAACCGGCAGGAGTTCCTTCAGCTGCGGACACTCGTGGGGAGGACGGAGGAAACGAGTGCCCTGGCGCCCGCCGAGACAAGATCGCGGGTTGAGCGTGCGCGAACGAAACCGCGGCGAGTTACCTATACCTACGGTTGAGGATGAGTTACGGATGATCCGCGTCCACGGCCCCGGCAGCTATAATCTCGGCCGGTGACAACGTCTCTCGGGGTAGCCCAGATCATCATCTCGGTCGCACTCATAGCGGCCATTCTGCTGCAGTCCAAGGGCTCGGGGCTGGGCAGTGTATTCGGCGGCGATGGTTCGGTATTCCGCACTCGGCGAGGAGCTGAGAAGGGCCTCTTCAACCTGACCATCATCCTGGCGATTGCCTTCGGCATCATTTCCATCGCCACCGCCGCTTTCACCCACTCCGTCCTCTAAGCCGCTTCGGCTTTGTCGCGCGTCATCCGTTTCCAGCTCATCCTGTCACTGATCGGTGCGCTGATTGTGGCCGCGACCATCGGCAGCCTCGCCTACCGTTCGAGCTTCAAACCGGTGCCGGACGTGGGCGGCGCCTACGTAGAGGGCGTCACCGGCCAGCCGAAGTACCTGAACCCGCTGCTAGCCCTGCCAACGGACTATCCGGCACAGAGCATAGACGCGCTGATCTTCTCCGGCTTGGTCAAAGAAGATCCGGCCGGTGAACCCAAGCCCGACCTGGCCGAGAGTTGGACGGTCTCGCCGGACGGGAAACAATACACCTTTTACCTGCGCCCCAGCGCCCGCTGGCACGATGGCCAGCCGGTGACATCCGATGACGTTGCCTACACCGTGGCCACGATCCAGGCGCCCGACTTCCCGGGGAATCAGGACCTGGCCGCGGCCTGGCAAGGAGTGCAGGTCACCAAGCTCGATGCCCTCACGGTGCAGCTGTCACGCGAGGAATCGTTCGCACCGTTCCTGGATTTTGCCTCCGTGGGCATCTTGCCCGCTCACCTGTTGGCACAGGTCGCACCGAAGGACCTGCCGGCCAACACCTTCAATCGGCAGCCAGTGGGCACAGGTCCATACCGCCTGCAACAGTTAGACCTGCGATCGGCGACTCTCCAGGTGGCGGACGACTACTACGGCACCAAGCCTTTCATCTCACGGGTCATGTTCCGCTTCTACAAGGACGACGCGAGCGTCGCCCAGGCGCTCCTGAGGGGTGAGATCCAGGGCGATTGGCACGTGGACGCCGCTGAGGTGGCGGCCCTGCACTCCGACGTCAACCTGCGCTTCTACCAAGCCGTGCAGCCATCATTCAGCGGGCTGTCGTTCAACCTAGCCGACCGCGTGGTTGGACGCCCGGAGGTCCGTCAGGCGATCGCCTACGGCATCGACCGGCCAGCCCTGCAGCGGCAGTTCCTGGGCGGGCTCGGGCGCATTTCCGACAGTCCCATCTCGCCGACTTCCTGGGCCTACGATTCGAGTATCCGCGTCTATCAGTTCGACCCGGGGCTGGCGGCTCGAACCCTCGACCAGACCGGCTGGCAAATGGGCCCGAACGGTGTCCGCACCAAGGACGACATGAGGCTGGCGCCCATCATCCTCGTGGCCAACCTGCCCGACCACGTAGCCCTGGCAGAGGCTATCGCCGATCAGCTGCGTACGCTCGGCATGGACGCCACGGTGCAGTCGGTGGGCTTCGACGGGCTCGTTAAAGACTTCCTCGCGCCACGGCGCTTCCAGATCGCGCTGCTGGATTGGGACGTGCCAGGCAGCGATCCCGACCCGTATCCGCTGTGGCACTCCAGCCAGGCGACCGCCACGGGGCTGAACTTCAGCGGTTGGAAGAACCCCGACGCCGATCAGCAGCTCGAGCTCGGGCGTCGCAGCGCGGACATCACCGTACGCAAGCGCGCCTACTCGCAGTTCCAAACGGACTTCGCCACCGACCTGCCCGCCTTCCTGCTGTTTCATCCAGTCTACGAATATGCCGTCGATGGCTCCGTCAAGGGCGTCAGTTTACCCGCGGCGATCCATCCCTGGGACCGGCTGGCGACCATCGACCAGTGGTACATCAAGACCAAGCTGGTATCGCCGATCTCCAGCTAGCGGTCGGACACGAGCTTTCCGGCCATGGCCCAATTCTCCCGGGCCACCTCCTCGAACACGATCCAGACCTGATCCGGCGACACGTTGGCGTGGGCCGTCACCGCCTCGGTAAGAGCGTGTGCCAAGGCACGCTTCTGATCGGCCGTGCGGCCGGCGAGCATTTGGACGTTGATGACAGGCATGGTCGTACTCCTGCGATGATTTCTAGGCGTCGCTGAAAACGTAGCCGGCAAAGCGTTCGCGCAGGTCTCGTTTCTGGAACTTGCCCACGCTCGACTTGGGAATCTCTTCCACGAACACCACGTCGTCGGGAACCCACCACTTCGGGAACTGGCTCCGCAGCCGCTCCAGAATGTCCTCTTTGGTCGGCCTGATCTGTGCATCACGCTTTGGGACCACGCAGGCGAGCGGCCGCTCCTGCCAACGCGGATGCGTGACGCCGATTACGGCGGCTTCCGCGACGCCGTCCATGGCCATAATCGCATTCTCGAGGTCGACGCTCGAGATCCATTCACCACCCGACTTCACCAGGTCCTTGGCTCGGTCCACGATCGTGATGTAGCCATCCTCGTCCCAGGTGACGATGTCGCCGCTGTACAGCCAGCCGTCCTTGAACGTGTCGGCGCCGCGATCGTCCCGATAGTACTCGCTGGCCACCCAGGGGCCCCGCATCAGCAGCTGGCCAAACGTCTTGCCATCCTGGGGAACGTCGGAGCCCTCCTCGTCGACGACGCGGAACTCCACGCCGAAGGAGGCGCTGCCCTGCGTTGTACGGACCTGGAACTTGAGCTCCTGAGGCCAGTCCGCCATCCAGGTGCGGAGGTGGGCGCAGCTGGCAAGGGGGCTCGTCTCCGTCATGCCGTACGCATGCAGCACCGGCAAGCCAAGCCGGTCATAACGACGCAGGAGCGCCGGAGGGATGGCCGCGCCCCCACAGATAACGCTGCGGACGGCCTCCAGGCGATAGGCGCCGGCTTCCAGCAGCTCGGCGGCCGCGAGCCATATCGTGGGCACTCCCGCGGCCACGGTCACGCGCTCCCGCTCCATGAGGTCCAGGATGGCTTTGGCGTCCGGCCGGGATCCAGGCAGCACCAGAGTGCTGCCGAAAGCAATGGCGCCGAATGGCAGTCCCCAGGCGTTCACGTGGAACATGGGCACGAACGGAAGCAGCGTATCCGCCTCGCACAGACCCAGGTTGTTGACTAGCCCAAGCGCCATCGTGTGCAGGTACTGGGAGCGGTGCGTGTAGATCACGCCCTTGGGATTGCCGGTCGTGGCCGACGTGTAGCACAAGGCTGAGGGGTCGTCCTCATCCAACGCTGGCCAGTCGAACCCGGCCCCCGCTTCAGCGAGCAGTTCCTCGTACGCCAGCACATTCGGCAGCGAGGTCTGAGGCACACTCTTGTCCAGCACCACAAAGTGGCGGACACCGTCGAGCTGCTCGGCGACGCCCTCAATCGTCGGCAGCAGATCGGCGTCGATCAGCAGGACCTGATCCTGCGCGTGATTGATGACGTGGATCAGCTGCTGTGGAAACAGCCTGATGTTGATGGTGTGCAGCACCGCTCCCATGTTCGGAACGGCGAAATACGCTTCCAGGTGGCGGTGACTGTTCCAGGCAAAGGTGCCAACGCGGTCGCCCTTCGTGACGCCGAGGCGCTTCAGCGCGGCGGCCAGGCGCTCGGTCCGCGCTCCCAGCTCGGTGAAGGTTTGCCGCACAGTCCCCCCATCCGCCTGCCGGGTGACGATAGTCTTCCGGCCGAACTGGCTCAGGCCGTGCCGCAAGATCGACTGGATGGTGAGAGGAACGTCCATCATGGCTGGCGTTTCCTCAGACGTGGTGACATGCCACCCAATGGCCGCCGCCGATGTTGCGCCACTCCGGCTCGACGCGGCCACACTGCTCAATGGCGATGGGACAGCGGGTGTGGAAGCGGCAACCACTTGGAGGACTCACAGGCGTTGGCACCTCACCACTCAGCACGACCCGCTCTCGTCGACGCTCCACCTGAGGATCCGGCACCGGCACCGCCGACAGGAGCGCCTTGGTATACGGATGCGCGGCGTGCTCGTACAGCTCGTCGCGGCCGGCCAGCTCGACGATACGTCCGAGATACATGACCGCCACGCGGTCACTGATGTGCCGGACAACGCTGAGGTCGTGGGCAATGAACAGGTAGGTGAGATGGAATTCGTCCTGCAAATCCTCCAGCAGGTTGATGATCTGCGCTTGAATCGAGACGTCCAACGCTGAGATGGGCTCGTCGGCCACAACGAAGGCCGGCTTGACCGCCAACGCCCGGGCGATGCCAATGCGCTGACGCTGCCCCCCTGAGAATTCATGCGGGTAACGGTTGGCGAAGGATGGGTTCAGGCCTACCAGCCGCAGCAGCTCCTCGACCTCCCGCTGCTTCTGCTTGCCCCGAGCTAAATGATGGATCTCGAGCGGTTCGGCGACGATGCTGCCCACGGTCATCCGTGGATCGAGCGAAGCGTAGGGGTCCTGAAAGATCATTTGCATGCGGCGGCGCATGCCACGCAGCGCCTCTCCGCCAATTGTGGTGAGGTCAATCCCCTCAAACACGACCTCGCCTTCGGTAGGCCGATACAGCTGCAGGATGGCCCGGGCCACGGTGGATTTGCCGCAGCCACTTTCGCCCACCAAGCCCAAGGTCTGGCCGCGACACAGGGCAAAGCTCAGTCCGTCGACAGCGCGAACAACGCCCACCCGTCGCTGCAGCAGGGCGCCCCTCATGATGGGAAAGTGCACCTTGAGGTTCCGCACGTCCAGCAGAACGTCCTCGGCGACGTCCGAATGGCTGGCCATCGCTGGCAGCGGCGTCATGATGCTCCAGCGGCTGCGCGCTCGAGCGCATCGTCAGCCACGTCCACGTGGCACGCTGCCCAGTGGTCCGGACCGACCTGACGCAGCCGCGGGCGCTCTTCCACGGATCGCTCAACCCTGTAGGGACAGCGGGGCTCGAATGGGCAGCCGTGAGGCAGGTGGATCGGGTCGGGCGGCAAGCCTTCGATAGGCAACAGGCGCTCCTGGCGAGGCCGGTCGAGACGCGGGATGGAGCGCAGCAGCCCCAGCGTGTACGGGTGCCTGGGATGGGCAAACAGCTCGGCGGTGGCAGCCGACTCTACAACGTGCCCGGCGTACATGACGTCGATGCGATCGCACAGGCGGGCAACCACGCCCAGGTTGTGACTGATGAACATGACCGCCGTCCCCGAGTCGGCCGACAGCTCTTTGATCAAGTCGACGATCTGGGCCTGAATAGTCACGTCCAACGCCGTAGTGGGCTCATCGGCGATGAGCAGCTCCGGATTGCAGGAGAGAGCCATGGCGATCATCACTCGCTGACGCATGCCACCGGAAAACTGGTGCGGATAATCGTCGAGCCGATCGCGGGCCGAGGGAATGCCAACCCTGTCCAGCAGCTCGGCCGCGCGGTCCCGAGTCGCCCGGCGGTCCATGTTCAGGTGCAGCTCCAGCCCCTCGGTCAACTGCCGGGAAATGGTGAGCACGGGGTTCAGCGAGGTCATTGGATCCTGGAAGATCATGGCAATGCGCCGGCCACGAACTCGACGCATGTCCTTGTTGGAGAGCGTCAATAGGTCCCGGCCGTCGAACAGGATCTGCCCGCTCACGATCCTGCCGCTATCGGGCACGAGGCGCATGATCGACAGTGCGGTGACGCTCTTACCGCAGCCGCTTTCCCCAACGATGCCGAGCGTTTCGCCCCGAGCGACGTCGAACGACACGCCATTCACCGCGTGGACTGTCCCGTCCTGCGTTTGGAACTCCGTCCGGAGATCGCGGACGGAGAGCATCTTCTCCATATGAATCGAGAGCCGTCCTAGTTTACCGAGCGTAGCTCGCCGAACGGGAGACGAGTGTGGTTACTGCCGGTTCTAGACCATCGCCAAGGGCTCGCGCGCCTGAACCATGGGAATAGCCATGGGCCCCTGGGTCAGCACACCCACAGTCGCGGTCGGGCCCATCTCCTCCAACAGATCACTGACACAGGTCTCCACGCTGGAGATGGGCAGCAGCAGGCAATCGCGAATTTGCTGATCGGACAGGTAGCCCGCTTTCAAAAAGACCCGGGCCTTCTTCTGGATCTGTGCCAGGATCTGGGCTTCCCAGTAGTCCTGCGCTTTTGCCCCTGGGCGATTGAGCATGTCCAGCAGGGCATCGGCGGTTTCCGCCTGCTTGAGCAGCTTCTTGAAATTGCTCGTCTCGGGAATACCCTCTGAGCACTCCGCTGCGACCACGATCGCCCCGCCCGGGCGCACGATCTGCGCCGCGGCCGAGATGCCTTTCACGGACTGGCAAAGGCTTTGGTCCAGAGGGTATCCAGCATTGGTCGTCACCACGACGTCGAACGACTGCGGAATGCCGCGCAGCGCGGTCTTGCGGGAGAACTCAACGCCGATATGATGCGATTGCCACAGCTCACCGGCGAAGACGTTGGTGACGTGATGCCGGTTGTTCAAGGTAACGCTCAGATTGAACGCCACGTCGATCAATCTGGCTGCCTCACACATGCGCTCCCAAACCGGGTTACCTGCGGCAATCCCCCAGGTCGCCTTCTCCTGAGCGATCAACCTGGGCGACTGCAGGGCCCCAATGGTGTCGATGCCCGCAACGCCGGGAGCGATGTTTTCCGGCCCCCCCGTGAACCCGGCGAAGAAGTGTGGCTCGATGTAGCCAACGACAATGCGCTTGCTGGCAGCCACCACCTCGCTGTTCAGCCACACCTCGGCGCCATCAGTCATACGACCGACGAGCGTCTGCGTGGTCCGGTCGTGGGCATTGTGCTGGACCACGCGGTAGTTCTTGAGAATAGCCGGGGCAATCGCCGCACTCAGCTCATCGTGGCCACTGCTCTTGCGCGCCCCAGTCGCCTGGACGAGCACGATGTTCCGGCGCGGCACATGCTGCAGCTGATCGAGCACGATGGGCAGAACCAGGGCATTGGGCATGGGGCTCGATTGATCGCAGAACACGATCGCCACCGTGTCTTCGGGCCCAACCACGTCCTGAAGCGCCGCCGACCGGATTGGATGCAGCAGCGCGTGGAGAATCGATGCGCCCTGGTCGGGAATCCCGGGCATGAAATGGGGATCGATGACGGTCGTGCGATTGTCGGGCATGTTCACCGTCATGCCGCTGCGGCCGTACGCGAGCTTGACTTTCATGCTGGGAAGCGAAGTATAGCCGCGGGCACTGGTTGCTTGCTGCAGGTAGGTTGAAGCGACCCAGCGCCGATGGGGGGTTTCGTCGCTGGGTCGCTTCGTCCACCATTCACACTACGACGGCCGCCCTCCGGCGACAAGAGATTTTGATCACAACCCGCATGTGCCTTAGGTAACAGCTGGGCGGAGCCGTTCTCCGGGCGAAAGCTCCCGCCTACCGGGCGGCGAGCGGATTGTTTACAGCGCTCCGATACGCTAGTCCCATGCAGAGCGAGATCGTGTCCATCGGGACCGAGATCCTCATGGGCCAGATCACGGACACCAACGCCTCCTGGATCGCTCAACAGCTGCCCTCACTCGGCATCGACCTGTACTGGGTGTCCGCCGTGGGCGACAACGTTGGCCGGCTGGTCGAAGTGCTGCAGCGGGCCTTCAGTCGATCCGACCTGGTGATCTGCACGGGCGGGCTCGGCCCGACCGAGGACGACGTCACGCGGGAGGCGATTGCCGCCACGATGGGCGAGGACATCGTCCTCGATCCGGACCTGGAATCAACCCTCCGAGGGCATTTCGCACGGCGCGGCGGATCCATGCCCGAGCGCAATCTCAAGCAGGCCACGCTCATCAAATCCGCCCGGGCGCTGCCGAACCCGCGTGGCACGGCGCCGGGCTGGTGGGTCGAGCGCGGCGGACACGTGTTGGTGGCGATGCCTGGCGTGCCACACGAGATGCGTCACATGTGGGAAACGCAGGTCGTGCCCCGACTGAAGACGGTCCAAGGCGAGGTCATCATCCATTCGCGCCTGCTCAAAGTGATCGGCCTGGGCGAGTCGGCGGCCGAGGAGCGCATTCGACACCTGCTCAAGTCCAGCAATCCAACCATTGGGACCTACGCCAAGGAAGACGGCATCCACCTGCGGCTCACTGCCAAGGCGGAATCCATCGAGCAGGCCAGCGCCATGGTGCACAGCCTCGAGGCTCAGGTCCGCGCCGCGCTGGGCATCCACGTCTACGGTGCGGACGAAGATAGCCTGGCCGGTGTAGTGGGACAGCTTCTGATGGAGAAGGGCCTGACGCTGGCGAGCATGGAGTCGTGCACCGGGGGCCTGGTCGCCAACGTCATCACCAATGAGCCCGGCAGCTCGGCCTATTTCAAGGGCGGGCTGGTGACCTACAGCAACGCCGCGAAGGTGGCCTTCGGCGTGCCTCAGGCAACGATCGACAATTTTGGGGCGGTGAGCCCGGAAACGGCGCTGGACATGGCAGAAGCGGCCCGACGGCAGCTCGGCTCCAGTGTGGGTCTGGCCGTTACCGGCGTGGCCGGCCCGTCCGAGCTCGAGGGCAAGCCACCGGGCACGGTGCACGTGGCCGTCGACGTCGACGGCCGGCGTAAGGCGCTCAGCCCCTTTTTTCCGGTGGTGCGAGAGCAGATGAAACGATTGACCATGCTCACCGCGCTGGACCTCGTCCGACGCACCCTCCTCGGGACAGAGTGAGATCCCGTCCGGCCGGGCCGGACGAACCGCGGCTCACTGCCGGCAGGCCGCGGGGCCTTCAGTGCGTGCGCAGGCCTCCCGTCGCGGCCCTGGTAGCGTAAGCGGCGGCCTGCGAGCGACGCGTGAGATGGAGCTTCTGAAAGATGCTGCTCACGTATGTCTTGACGGTATGCGGGCTCAACGACAGCGCGGCGCCGATCTCCCGGTTGGTCTTGCCCTCAGCAATCAACGGCAGGATGCGCCGCTCCTGGTCCGACAGCGCGCCCAGTGCGTCGTCTCCGTGCGCTCCGGCACCGCTGCGCATGAACTCGAGAGCTGCCTTCGTTATCTCCGGGTCCAGCAGCGAAGCGCCGCCGGCCACCTTCTGCACCGCCTCTATCAACCGCTCGGGATCCGTCTGTTTCAGCAGATAGCCCGCTGCCCCAGCCATGATCGAAGCGATCACCGCATCCTCGTCCGCGTAGGACGTCAGCATGACGACTCGCGTCTCCGGGCGCTCCGAGATGATCGTCCGGCAGGCGTCCACTCCATCGCTGTCTGGCAGACGAACGTCCATGAGAATCACGTCCGGGTGCGTATCTCGGGCAACGTCGATGGCGTCGCTGGCGCTGCCGGCTTCACCAACCACCTGGATGCCCGGCACCGTACGGAATAGGCTTGCCAAACCAATTCGCAGGACCTTGTGATCGTCCACCAACATCAAGCGGATGCTCATTTGAACAACACCCTCACTTCGGTCCCCGACCCCGGATGACTGTCCAGCGACAGACTTGCACCAATTGAGCGTGCCCGTTCATGCATATTGCGTAACCCGTCCCCCAAACGCCGCTTCTCGAGTGTCGGATCGAAACCCCTGCCATTGTCGCGTATCACCAGTTCGAAGCTGCCCCGGCGCGGAGCCAGCTGCACCTCTACCTTCGTGGCGGCCGCGTGCCGGGCTACATTGGACAGGGCCTCCTTGGCAATGTGCACCACGTTGGCGACCGTCAGGCTGGCGAGCTTGGCCACGTTGCCCCGCAGCCTCACCTCCGGCTGCAATGCCGTGCTGGCGGCAAACTCGGTGGCCAGCTCATGCAAGCTGGCGGTGAGATCGGCCGGTCCGGGTGTACCGGACCGCAAATTGAAGATGTAATCGCGCACACTGCGGATCGTCTCGGTCAGCTGATCGATGGCCTGTTCCAGCGACGACTCGGCGTCGGAGCGCTGGGAAGGGGCTGTCACCGCCCCGATCTGGCGGCGCAGAGCGCCCAAGGTCAACGTGACCCCGTAAATGGACTGAATCACGCCGTCGTGCAGGTCCATGGCAATGCGCTCGCGTTCCGTAAGCAGGGTGAGCTGTCTCGCCTGCTCCTGGAGCTGACGATGAGCCTCCTTGTGGCTGCGGATGTCTTTGAGGATGGCCAGCACGCCCATGCTTCCGTCCTCCAAAGGAACCGGCGTCCAGCTGCCGAGAACGGGAATGCGCTCGCCCTCCCGGTTGACCCGATGGCTTTCGGCGATCATCGTCTCGCCCGTCTTCCTGATGCGCTGGAAGTCCGCACGAGCCCGCGCCTTGATCTCTTTCGGGAGGATGCCGGGAGGTTTGCCCATGACCTCGTCCTGAGTCCAGCCGAACAGCTTCTCGGCTCCATGGTTCCAAGCCTGGACGCGGTTGTCCTTGTCCACCATGATGATCGCGTCGCCGGTCAAGCGCTCGATCTGCTCGGCTGCGAACCTCGCACGCTGCTCGGCCAGCTTCCGGGCAGTGACGTCACGGAAATTGGCCACGATCCCACAAATGGCGGGATCGTGCAGGTAATTGACGCCCGAGCCCTCCATGTATCTCCAGGAGCCATCCTGGTGCCGCACTCGGGGACAGGCGAGCTGCACAATTCCCGGCATCTTGACGATCTGCTCCATGATGCCCTGCATCATCAGCACGTCGTCGGGATGAAACACGTCGAACATCGTCTCGCCGACGAGTTCCGCGGGAGGTCTGCCCAGCAAGCGCTCCATGGACGGACTGGCATAGGTCATGACCCCCGAGGCGTCGACGATTACGATGCCTTCCTCGCTGTTCTCGATAAGTCTCCTGAAACGTGCTTCACTCTGCCGAACGGCGTCATCCGCCAGCTTGCGCTCGGTGACGTCGAGGAACACCGCCAGCATGCCGGTAGGCTGCCCATCCAGCCCGGTCATGCACGATCCGGCTATGAAGGCCCAGACGGTACTGCCGTCCTTATGGCGCAGAGGGACGTCGCGCTTTCGGACGCGTCGTGACAGCAGCAGCCGCTCGCCGTCCCCATCCAGCCAGTCCACGGACTGCATCAGCTCAAAGCCACTGCGGCCCAGCAATTCCTCTCGTCTGTAGCCAAGCATGTGACACAAGCGCCGGTTGACGTAGGTGATGCGCGAATCGAGATCCAACGCGCATACACCTTCGTGCAGGCCGCCAATAACGCGTTCGTAACGCTGCTCGTTTGCCCTGGAGGCAAGCTCCGATTGCTTGAGCTCCGTCACGTCGGTAGCGGTGGCGACGACTTCCTCGACCGCGCCGCCATGGGCTTTCACCGGCACCGCCTCCACCAACAGCCAGCGCACCTCGTCCGACGCCGGGACGATCCGCATCATGCGCTGGCGTTGAGGCTGGCCTGTGCGCAGCGCCAAGACATCCGGCAGAGCCTCCCAGGGAACAGGGCGCCCATCGGCCTCCTGGACCTCCGCGTCTCCAGCGCGGGGAGAGCACCTTTCAGCCGGCCATCTCCCCAAGCCGAAGAGCTTTCGGGCGGAGCGGTTCGCGTAGACCAGCTCGCCGCTGCCTTTTCGCGTCCAGATCGCGCACGATGCCCCATCGTGGACGCTCGTGCAATCGGCTGCGGAAACGGCCCCGGCTTCAGGCCATGAATGCAGGGATGGCCCGCTTCGACGCGGGCGATGCTCCGGGCCTAGTCGGATGCTTCCCGTGGACTCGCGCTCAGTGATGTCCTAACTATCGCCCCAACATCCGTATAAGAGCAACCACGTGGGGCAATCGTCCTGTGCCGGCATCAACCTCGAGGGAACATCAGCGACTTAACGGTCACCGGCAGTGACTCGGACACACCCATTGGGCGGCCAATGTCCACGTAATCGAGGTCGCCAACGTCGATGCCATCGATGGCAATGATGGCGCCGGGCAGGCGGAGCTCTTCCTTGAGGATCCCCCCAAGTGACTTGCCGATGTCGGCATCGAGGATCAGGTAGAGCGGCATCTCCGGGTTGGTGGAGTGCTGGAGCAGGTGTGCCACCTCTCGCGCCACGCCGCGCACCAGCGTGTAGCTGGGGCGCTCGGACAGGGACAAAGCCACCGCCAGCCCCTCTGTGTATGTCTGCAGATCGAACTTCCCCAGCGCAGCGCGCAGCGCCGTACGGAGCGAGACGCCGTGGGAAACGGGGGCTTTGACTACCTTCAAGCCAACCGCCGGCAGCACGCTGAGGTCGGACAGGTAGCTGGTCATACCGCTGGCCTGGATGGTGTATTCGCCTGCTCCGATGACCGTGGCTCGAATGCCTTCGGCACCCTCGCGCAGGGCCAGCCGGGCCGGCACGCTCTTCAGCCGTTCGCGAATGGCGGCACCGAGCAACGGGCCGAGATCCCCATACGCGGTGCTGTCATGCTGGTAGATGTACTCCGAGACGCCTCCGGAAAAGATGAGGAAGCTCACCGTCCGGAGCCCTCCGTAGGCGCTGAGGGCCTCCTCGGTCACCATCAGGTCCTGCCCGAGATCCGATTGTGGCTGGCCGTCCATGACTTCCAGCAAGCAGCCGGCCATCAAGTCGGCCAGCTGCTGCCGCACCGACTGGTCCAGCTCAGCGCCAACGGCCGTTTCTAAGCCAAGCTCGCGGAGCAGGCGCCTCGCCGGCTCCTCGACGCGTGAAACCCGGCCATCAGTGTCAAAGGCCAGCAGCCTGGCCCCCACGCTGATGGCGGCGGTGCTCAGCACGACTCCATCGTGTACGAGCGACAGCTTCGTCGTGCCGCCGCCGATGTCGACGTTGAGCACGCTGGTGTGCTCCTTGGCCGACAGCGCCACGGCCCCACAACCGTGCGCCGCGAGGAGCGCCTCGTGATTGGGCCCGGCAGAAGCGCAGATGAACTTGCCCGAATGCTGCGCGAACAGCTCGGCAATCGGGCGCGCGTTCTCCTTGTTCAGGGCTTCGCCGGTAATCACCACGGCGCCCGTGTCAATCGTTGCCGGCGAAAATCCCGCCCGCTTGTAGTTTTCGTCGAAGAAGGCGCTCAGGCCGTCGACGTCGATCATGGTGCTGGACCGATAGGGCGTGAGCAGAATGGGCGATCGGTACAGTACCCGGCGCTCGGATACCTCGAAGCGCGTCGACAGGTCGGCCCCCTTGCGCCTCAACGTCAGGTGGGAGAACACCAGGTGAGAGGTGGACGATCCGATGTCGATCCCGACTGAAGTCAGGGAGAACTTCTCGAGTCCTTCGACGTCTTCGGATACCTCACCCGGCTCCAGGTGAAAGTGCTCGGGGAAATCGTCGTCTTCGTGCATGTGTCCACTTTGGAGCGCACGTGCGCTGGTTTTATGCAAGCCTGAGCTCAGGCGCCTTCCACCCCAAACGGGACCGCGCCGCCGCGTGCAGGCCAGCGACTAGGGACTATACCTCAACGCCCGCTCAATTAACCAAGCCGCCGAAGCCTGGATGCCCGCCCGTATACTCGACTCTGGAGGTTGGACTGTTGGCTGTCGCTCAAGATTTGAAGGTTTACAGGAACTACATCGCCGGCGAATGGGTCGGCTCGGATTCCGGCGAGAAGCTGGACGTGGTCAATCCCGTCAACGGGGAGCTGGTGTACCGCGCCGTAAGCGCCACGCCGGCTGAGGTGGACGCGGCCGTCGCCGCCGCGCGCCAGGCGGTGGAGACGTCGGATTGGGCGGATAATCCCGAACGCCGCGCTGCTGCCCTGCGCAAGCTGTCGGATCGGCTCAAGGGCCTCGGCAAGGACCTGGCTCGACTGCTGGCGCTCGAAGCCGGCAAGCTGTTCCCGGTTTCGCTGGCCGAAGTGAATCGAGGGGCCGACGCCCTGAGCTACTACGCCGGCCTCGCTCGGGCGGTGTACGGACGCAGCACCATGCTGAATCCGGACTCGCTGGCCATCATGCTGCGCGAACCGGTAGGCGTGGTCGGCATCATCGTGCCCTGGAATATGGCGCTGTCGCTGCTGACCCGTCCGCTGTCGGCGGCGCTGGCAGCCGGCAACGCCGTCGTCGCCAAACCATCGAGCATGACGCCGGGCGCCACAGCTGAGTTCATCCAGCTGATCGACGAGATCGACGAGTTCCCCAAGGGCATCGTCAACCTGCTGATCGGGTCCGGAGGGACGGTGGGCGATCAGCTCGTGAGGCACGCCGACGTGGACATGATCTCTTTCACCGGGGACACGCGCACCGGCAAGCACGTCCTCAAGACAGCAGCCGACACGCTGAAGAAGGTCTCGCTGGAGCTCGGGGGCAAGTCGCCCAACATCATTTTCGAGGACGCCGACCTGGATCGGGCGGTGAAGGGTGCCATCAATGGCGCATCCTTCTTCAATGCAGGCCAGGTGTGTATCGCCGGCACGCGCGTGCTCGTGCCCAAGCAGCTGCACTCGGAGCTCGTGGACCGCATGAGAACGGTTGCCGAGGGCCTCAAAGTGGGCGACGGCCTGGAGCGCGGGGTGGAGCTGGGGCCGGTTATCTCCAAGACTCAGCAGGACCGCATTTACGACTACATCGACCGCGGCAAGCAGGAGGCCAAGCTGGTCACTGGCGGCTACCGCTACCAGGAGGGCCCGCTGGCCCAAGGCTACTTCGTGCCGCCCACCATCTTCGACGACGTGCCTGTGCAGGCCACCATCGCTCAGGAAGAGATCTTTGGCCCGGTGCTGGCCGTCCAGACGTTCGAGGACGAGGAGGATGCGGCGCGCGTGGCCAACTCCACCGTGTACGGGCTGGCCGCCGCCGTGTGGACCAAGGACATCAACAAGGCGTTGCGTGTCGCCAAGAAGGTGCGCTCGGGCATGGTCTGGGTCAACACCTTCGGCAAGCTGTACGCGGCCGGCGAGATGGGCGGTGCGAAGCAGTCCGGCATCGGCCGCTCGTACGGCCTCGAAGGGCTGTACGAATACACCGAGATGAAGCACATCAACATCCAGCTGGGAGGCTGAGCTCCCCTTTCTGGGTTCGGTACGTACGAAGAGGCCCTCAGCTTACTGCTGAGGGCCTCTTCGCGTTGGGTTGCCTGATGCTGACTGGCATCCGTTCCAGCGGCCCTTGCGGGGCCTCATCCGGGCATCCCTGCCTTCACATGTAGTATCGGAGCTCGGCTCCTCAATCTTTAGCCAAGCGGAGCTCGCCAGCAGCCAGTCGTAGTAGACTCGTGCGCATTCCCGTGCCGGATCTCTCGCCTGAAACAGCATGCCTCGGCGGCCTGCTGCTGCTGAGCGCTGGCGCCTTCCTCGCCACAGCCCGCTGGCACGCTCGTCTGGCCAGCGACAGGGCCCTGACAGCATGCAGTATCGCGTTCTCCCTGGCCCTTGTGGCGCTGGCTCTCGTCACCGGGCTAGCGGTGCTGCGCTAGCAGCGCCGGCTTGCGCCGCACCGCTGTGACCCGTCTTCCTTAGCGTCCACCCCCGTCCTGAAAGAGCGCCCAGCCGGTTTCGACGGCAGCGCGTAGATCTTCGATGTCGATCGGCTTCAGGAGGTGAGCCACCACGCCGGCTTCCTGCGCTCGCTCGACGATCGCCTTGTCCGGAAAGCCGGTGAGGACGATGACCGGAGTTCGCCGGCGCTGATTGATGGCTTCGGCGGCCTGCAGGCCATCCATGCCACCAAGATGCACGTCCATCAGCACCAGGTCGGGATCATGCTCGGCAGCCAGATCGATGGCTTCTCGACCGCTGCTGGCGGTAGCCACCACGGAGTGCCCCAGGTAGACCAGCTGGTCATGCAGGGCCAGGGCAATCAACGACTCGTCGTCAACCACCAGGATCCGCAACGGATGATCCGTGAGCCGAAACAGGTCGTCCTCACCCTCATTGGCATCGTGCAGAGGATGAAGCTCCCACTCTTCTGTCATGCCTGTACCTTGCGCAGCTCGTAGTAGCGCGGCCGCCCGTCCGGCCGGCGAATGAACCCTCGCACGTTGGAACGCGCCGCGAAATATTGGTGCGGCTGCGCCAGCAGCACGGCCTCAACGTCCGGCAGCGGCTCGAGCTCTTCAGGCGAAAAGAGGGCCTCGATGGGCGATCGCTCCTCGAGATAGATCGGCAGATGTCGCGCGGCCTTCTCACGAGCGAACAACGCTGGGCTCATGGGTTCGACGACGATTTTGAGATCGGCGCGGATGGCGCCGATCTGCACCAGCTGTGCCACGGCCTGGAGGTCCGGGCTGCCCGCGGGCAGGTACACCGTGGTCCGAAAACCGGAGCCGTAGCCGGCCTCCTTGAGCAGCGTCCGGGCGAGCCGCAAATCTTGCTCGGCATGCACCGCTGCGGCAGGCTCGAGGCAGAGCACCTGGCTGATGTCTTCGTATGGCATGAGCAGTCGCAGCGCCTGGCGCACCTGGCGCTGATCGAATGGGGCATACGACGGATCGAGGCGCAGCACCACCTGGCGCTGGCTCGGGTACTCGGCCACGCGTGCGCCCGCCTGGCGTGCGAGCGCTCGGATCTCGCCGGCCGGAAGGTCCGTCGCGATCTCGAGGCTGCCACGCCGAAGAGCGCCGGAGCGCGCTTCAACCGGCAGCGTGACACGCAGCAACACCCGCCGCTCCAGTACCGGGCCCTGCCAGTAGTTGGGATTCGCCACCAACGTCGCTTCCTCGCCCTCAACCGCGCGCTGCAGCGTGTAGGGACCGAAGCCCGCGGTGTGCTGGCTCAGCCACACGTGACCCCAGGGATCGCCAACCGGGCAATGCCCACGGACCTCCTCGAGGTCATAGATCGCGGGAAAGGTGCTCGCGAGCGCCCGCGGCAGGAGCGTGCTCGGTCGATCGAGCCTGAACTGCACGGTGTAGGTTTGCGGGGCCCGCACCATGTCGGGGGACGAGACGCCGGCCAGCCGAGCGATGCGCGCGCTCCATGAATTGAGGGCGAAGCAGCGCTCCCAGGACCACTTGACGTCATGCGCCGTCAGCTCGTTCCCAGCAGCGCTCAGGATGCCCTTGCGCAGCTGCAGGCTGCACGTCCGTCCATCGGACGAAATTTCCCAGGATTGAGCCAGGCACGGTTTCAGCGACTTGACGTCGAGAAGCTTGTAGCCACTGCTGTCGCTTCGAAGCTGATACTGCAGCAGCGAATCATAGGCCTGGAGGTGCGCTTCCAGCGCAACCGGGGAGCAGGTGCAGCGGTTTTGCTCGACGTCGAAACAGGCCGGAATCGCCTGCACTCCGACGATCACGGTACCATCGTACCCAACCCCGGCTCGATGGGCCGGTGCCGGCCGTTGTGGACGGCAGGCGAGAGGCCAATCACCAACCAGCCGTGACTGTTTGCACCTTCCCCAGCTCCTGCTAGACGTCCTGTCGTCGGGGGCGCTCTACGCGCTGCTCGGCGCCGGTTTCCTGACGTCATGGCGCGTCACCGGAGCTCCCAATCTGGCCCACGGCGCATTCGCCGTCACCGGCGCCGACCTGGCTCTATGGCTGTCCCAGTCACTCGGACTCAACGCGCTGCTCGCGCCGATGGTCGCTCTCGCGGCGTTTGTGCTGGGCTGGCTGCTGCAGAACTGGCTGCTGGAGCGGCTGGCGCAGCGGCCGAGACGAGCCGGGCTGCTGGCTACGCTGGCAGTAGGGATCGTCTGCCTGGAGCTCGTTCAAATCTTCCAGCCGAGCATGCCGCCAGCGGCAGGCCCCGAATCAGAGGCGGCGCGGCTGTCCCAGCTGCTGCTGGCGGCGCTGCTGCTGACACTGTGGTGGCTATGGGGCTGCTCGCGAATAGGCAGGGTGATGAGCCATGTCGCTGACGACCGCGGAGCGGCCGCGGCCGCGGGCATCGACGTAGGTCGAGCCGACGCCCTCGCTTTCGCGCTGGGCTCAGGCCTTGCAGGGGCCGCCGGGGCGCTGTTCGTCCTCGACCGTGCCGTTCCCTCAGGCGCCGGCTGGTTCTTTTTGCCGGTAGCCGCGGCGACAGCCCTTCTCGCCAGAACGGGCGGACTAGCTGGCCTCATCGGCGCGGGGTTAGCATTGGCCAGCGTCCAGGCTGCCCTGGCAGGCATGGCGGCCCCACAGCTCGAGAACAGCGCCGCGTTCGGACTCCTGCTCCTTGCCGTGATCATCTTCGTCGCCGGCCGCGGATCCGGAAACGAGCTCCCATGAGCATCCGCGCGGCGGTGGCGCTCGGCGTACCGGGAGCGGCTCTGGTGGCACTGCCGTTGATAACGGCAGGAACGTCCATGCGCCTGCTGGCGACGCTGTTCGCCTTCGCCGTGATGGCTCAAGCCTGGAACCTGGTCGGCGGTTTCGGCAGGGCGCCAGATCTGGGCAGCGCCGCGTTCTTCGGACTGGGAGCCTACGTCACCGCCATCCTGAGCGCCCGGGCCGCGGTGCCGGCGGTCGCCTCGATCCTGGCCGGTGGCGTGCTGGCGGCGATGCTGGCCAGCGTGCTGGGGAGCATCCTGCTGCGCGGCCGCTGGGACATCTTCGCCATTGGCACACTCAGCGCCTCCTTCGCCCTACGGGAGCTGGCCACCGCCTGGACCGCTTTGACCGGCGGCACGGGCGGGATCTCGCTGCCGCCCTCGGCCGCCGACTCGCGCTTGACCTACTATGCGCTCCTGGCGCTCGCCGCCGCGCTGCCGTTGGCCAGCCAGCGGCTCAGGCCCGCAGTCGGCCAAGGGCCAACGCCCAGCAAGCTGCGCCTGTCACGCACGTTGCCGCTGTATTCCGCCGCCGCGGCGCTCATTGGCCTGGTCGGTGGCATTGAGGCCACCTCATTCACGTTCATCGAGCCCGGCACGGTGTTCGACCTCGGCATCACCATCGAGCTGCTGGCCATGGTGCTGCTTGGCGGCGCCGGAACTATCACTGGCCCGATGCTGGGCGCCTGCCTGCTAACTGCCGCGTCCGAGCTGCTCGACGCCTACGCGCCCACCGCGCACGCGACGGTGTTGGGATTGGTCATCCTCGGCGCCCTGCTGCTCCTGCCGCGAGGACTGGTGGGGCTCCTCCGGCAGACGGAAAGGTGAGGCCGGATGCAATTATCGTCATTCTCGTGCACAATCAAGGGGTGATTCGGAAAGGGAGGCCCGAGCCGATGCTGGAGCGCACGGCGTGATCCCGATCCGGGATCTGAACCCCACCCGCACCTTTCCCTTCTTCACCATCCTCATCATCGTCGTCAACGTCGCGGTCTTTTTCTACGAGCTGGGACAGCAAGCCATCTCCCAGGCGGCGATCGATCGCTTCTACGCTGTGTACGGCTTCATCCCCTGCCTGATCACCAACACCTGCCCGCCGGCGCTCGTGCGCGAGTTGCAGGCGGTGCACGATCCGATCAACCCGATCGTCAGCCTGTTCACCTCAATGTTCGTTCATGGTGGCTGGCTTCATATAGCCGGCAACATGCTGTTCTTCTGGATCTTCGGGAACAACGTCGAAGACGAGATGGGTCACCTGCGGTTCCTGGCGTTCTACTTCGTCTGCGGGCTCATCGCCGCCTTCGCCCAGATTGGGTTCGATCCCACCTCGACCGTGCCCAGCCTGGGCGCCAGCGGCGCGATCGCCGGCGTGCTCGGCGCCTATTTTGTGATGTATCCCACCGCGCCGGTGGATACGGCGGTATTCGTCATCTTCATCTTTTTCGTACGGCTGCCGGCCTTTGTCGTGCTGGGCGTTTGGATCGTGCTGCAATTCTTCACCGGCGTGACCGCATTGGGCACCCACGACACAGGCGGTGTGGCAACCTTCGCGCACATCGGCGGATTCGTCGCCGGCATGCTGCTGGTCTTCTTCTTCCGCCGCCGTCGCTCGCCACCCGTGCCACTGCTGTCGCTGGATTGATCCGCTCTCCGGCGGAAGACCGATGCTGGACGCACTGGCCACCGCCGCTCGGGCGTTCGGCGTCGAGCTGAACGACACGCAGCGTGCGCAATTCGATCGCTATCGCACTGAATTGCTGGCCTGGAACGAGCGAGTGAACCTGACCGCCATCGTCGATCCCGGTGAGGTCGAGACGCTGCACTTTGCCGACAGCCTGGCCTGCCTGCTGGAGCCGATCGAATCCCAGGCCAGGCTGCTCGACGTTGGCGCCGGAGCGGGATTTCCGGGCCTGCCCCTCAAGATCGCCCGGCCGGATCTGCGTCTCACGCTCCTGGAGGCGACGGGCAAGAAGGCCCGCTTCCTGGAGCATGTGGCCGGTGTCCTCGGCTTGGACGACGTGGAAGTGGTCAACGACCGCGCCGAGACGGCGCCCGGCCGCGAGGCCTTCGACCTGGTCGTCGCCCGGGCGGTTGGCGCGCTGCCAGTGCTCCTCGAGCTGACCCTGCCCTTTTCCCGGGTGGGTGGACGGGTGCTGGCCATGAAAAAGGGGCCGGCCCTACCCGCCGAGCTCGGCTCCGCCCGCCACGCCCTGAACGTGCTCGGCGGCGAGCTCGCAGCCCCACGCACCTACGCTTTGGCTGGCGAGTCCCGGCAGATCATCGTCATCGCCAAGGTCGCCGCCACGCCCTCCGAATACCCACGCCGCTCCGGTATGCCTGCCAAGCACCCCCTGTAGACGACGCGGGCACGCGGGCCATCGGCCATCCGTCGGGCATAATAGAAGTCCCCGCTTGCCCAGGCTGACGGCGGCCAGGCCCTGTCTGGACAGCGACGCGCGGGCCTACGAATTCGTCCGAAGGAGAGGTGCACTTGAACGAGATCGAACGCTACGTAATCGAGGAATTCATCGAGGAATACAAGCTGGGCCACTATGGCTACGAGGATCTGCGGCGCCGGCTGATGCACACCAACGCCGACCTGTCGATCCTTGACAACCTGCCGGTGGTTAGCGGCGTACCGAAGCGGCCGGCCATGCTGGCCGGAGCCGACAACCCGTGGATGACGGGCAGCGAGCAGGTTGAGGGCTCGATGATCACCTACGACAGCGGCGGCACGCAGGTGAAGGCCTATCTGGCCAAGCCCAAGTCCCAGGGCCCCAAGCCCGGCATTGTGCTTACCCATGAGAACAAGGGCCTGGTGGAGTACGTCAAGGACGTGGCCAACGGCCTGGCGTCGAATGGCTACGTCACCCTCGCGCCGGACCTGCTGACCCGGGAGGGCGGCACAGACAGCTTCGCCAACCCCATAGAAGAGGTGCCCGGAGCGCTGAGCAAGATCCCGCCGGAGCGGCACGTTGGCGACCTGAAAGCCGCAGTCGACTATCTGGTGAGCCAGAACGTTGGTCCCATCGGCGCTATCGGCTTCTGTTTCGGCGGCGGCCAGACCTGGCGGCTGGCTACGCAAGATGGCCGGCTGGCGGCGGCGGTACCGTTCTACGGTCCCAACCCGCCACTGGAAGACGTGCCGAACGTCAATGCCAAGGTCTTTGCTGTCTACGGCGGGCTGGACGAGCGCATCAACGCCGGGATCGACGCCATCAAGAGCGCCATGGCCCAGCATGGCAAGACGCTGGAGACCAAGGTCTACCCCGACTCACAGCACGCCTTCCACAATCACACCAACCCGCCAGATCGCTATAACCCGGAGCAGGCCAAGGTCGCCTGGGCCGACGCTCTGGCGTGGTTCAAGAAGTACCTGGGCTAGGCTGTCCGGCGTCGCGCTGATTGCTGTTGCAATGACCCTCTCCTGCTGAGGCGGGAGAGGGTCATTGGCATCACCCAAGATCGAGGCTGAATAGGGAGGACAATGGCTAACCGCGCCAAGGACAAGCTGCTGCGGCAGCTGGTGATGGCCAATCGAATTTTCGCTCAGCACGGCGTGCTGGACGCGTTCGGGCACGTAAGCGTTCGAGACCCCGAAGACCCAGCCCGGTTCGTCATGTCGCGCTCCCTGGCCCCTAACCTGGTCACCGAAGACGACCTGCTGACGTTCGACCTGCAGGGCAACGAGCTGAACGGCGACACCCGCAGGCCCTACGGCGAGCGCTTCATCCATGGCGGAATCTTCGAGGCACGCCCGGACGTGCAGGTCGTATGCCACAACCACTCGCCGTCGATCATCCCCTTTGGCGTAACCGGCGTGCCATTGAAACCAATCTTCCACATGGCGAGCCTCATTGGCACCGACATTCCCGTGTGGGACATTGCCCAGGAGTTCGGCGATACGGACATGCTGGTAACCAGCGTGCCCATGGGGCGCTCGCTGGCCAGGACGCTAGGGCCCAGGCGGGTGGCGCTGATGCGCGGCCACGGCTCCGTCATCGCGGGGGCTGCCGTGCCCGAAGTAGTCATGGCCGGCATCTACATGGAGCAGAACGCGCAGCTGCAAACGATGGCGCACCTGCTGGGCGCAGGCCAGGTACGGTACCTGAGTGACGCCGAAGCGCGCCTCATGGGCCAGCGCTGCAGCGAGCCGCTGACCAGCGAACGCGCCTGGGAAGCGTGGTGTATCGAGGCCGGTTTCCCGAACGACCGCTAACCAGGCGCGGCGCGCGTGCTGGAACTACGCGCTGAGCTTGATCGCCTGCCGAATCCAGTCGGTGGTTGGCTGCTTGGCGCCCTGCTGGATGGCGGCGTCCAAGGCGGCGTTAGCGGCATCGACGTTACCCAGCTCCATCTGGTCCCAGGCCAAGCTGAGCTGGCTGTAGCCGCCACGCCCGCCTGCGTAAGCTCCCAGCGCCGAGCCTAACGGCTGCCGGAAGTTCTGCAGCTTGGCCAGGTCCGCCTGGTACGCAGCCTTCTTATCCCAGCCATTCGCAGCCAGCACAGCCAGAAGCAGCGGCTGCTTGGCGGTGGGGAAAATGACCATGAAGCGGTTGTTCGTGTTCCAGATCTTGCCGAACTCGTCATAGCTGATCTGGTGGTTCGGCCCCAAATATGGATCGCTGGCAATGAAGACGCCCTTGGCATCGTCATACCCCTCGATCGGGCGGTAGTGGCCGTAGTGGTCGGTGAGGCTGACCCACTGGCTCACGATGACCGGGAAGCCATTCGCTACCAGCGACTTGACCAGCTGCTGGCTGCCACCCACGCCCATGAGCGTGTTCATGCCCAGGCTGGCCGTGTAGGCTGGGACGCCAAACGGGGCCATGCCGTGGCTGTTGCCGTCGGCTCTCAAGACAGCCTGCACCTGCGCCTGGGTTCGGGAGATACCCCAATAGTCGAGCACCTCGGCCACCGAAGCTGGCCCGCAATTGTTCAGGGTCTGGCTGATGTATTCCAGCGGCCCGAGCATGGCCTTTGGTCCCGAGGGCGCTATGGCCGGCCCTGGCGGCGGGCCCGCGGGTGCGAGAGCCGGCGTAACCTCGGGTTGGGGCGACGTGACGGGCTGAGCAGATGCCACTGCCGGCGCCTCAGTTGCTCCGGCAGCCGGCGAAGGGTTTGGGGAGCTCAGAGCGCCGATGTCCTCAACCTGGGCCGTACCGGCGACCGCCTGCGGCGGCTGAGCCGGCAGGGTAGCGCCACAGCCCCCCAGGATCAGGCCTAGCCCGGCCAGGACAGCTGCGGCTCGACGCGTGATCACGTAGGCGACAGCATATCGAGCTACCCTGAGAGCCAGCTAAGAAGAGCGGATAGCGGCGCCGCGAACCGGGGCTAGATGTCCAGATTGCGGACGGACTTGGCGTGCGTCTGAATGAACTTCTTGCGGGGCGGCACCGCATCGCCCATCAGCATCTCGAAGGTCTCGCTGGCTTCGATAGCGTCCTCGATGTTGATGCGGATGAGCGTTCGGGTCTCCGGGTTCATAGTGGTATCGAACAGCTCGTCGGCATTCATCTCGCCGAGGCCCTTGTAGCGCTGGATGTCGGGCTTGCGGCTGCCAAGCCCCTTGAGCACCTGGTCGCGCTCGTCGTCGGAGTAGACGTAGCGCACATCCCGGCCCGCCGTGATCTTGAACAGCGGCGGCAACGCAATGTACAAGTGGCTCTCGTCGATCAGCTGCGGCATGTGGCGGAAGAAGAAGGTGAGCAGCAGCGTCCGGATGTGTGAGCCGTCGACGTCGGCGTCGGTCATGATGATGACCTTGCCATAGCGCAGCTTCTCCATCTCGAAGTTCTCGCCGAAGTTGGTGCCGATGGCCGTGATCAGGTACTTGATCTGATCCGAGTCCAGCATCTTGTCCAGGCGGGCCTTTTCGACGTTCAGGATCTTGCCGCGCAGCGGCAGGATGGCCTGGAAGCGCCGGTCGCGGCCCTGCTTGGCCGAGCCGCCGGCGGAGTCACCCTCGACGATGAAGATCTCGCACAGGTCCGGGTTGCGCTCCGAGCAGTCGGCCAGCTTACCCGGCAGCGTCGAGGCATCGAGCGCGCCCTTGCGCTGCACGAGCTCGCGGGCCTTGCGGGCCGCTTCGCGGGCGCGCGCTGCATTGATGATCTTCTCGACGATCCGCCGCGCGTCAGTCGGATTCTCATCCAGAAAGGCCATGAGCGCGTCCGATACCGCGGAGGCAACCTGGTTGGTCACCTCGGCGTTGCCGAGCTTGCCCTTGGTCTGGCCTTCGAACTGCGGCTCCTGCAGCTTGACGCTGATAATTGCCGTCAGGCCCTCGCGCATGTCCTCGCCGGTCAGGTTGGATTCGGATTCCTTCAGGATCGTCGCCTTGCGGGCGTACGTATTGATCGTCCGGCTGAGGGCCATACGGAAGCCCGTCAGGTGCGTGCCGCCGTCGGCGGTGTTGATGTCGTTGGCGAAGCTGTACACGCTCTCGACGTAGGAGTCGTTGTACTGCAGCGCGACCTCGACCTGCGTGCCTTCCACGGCCTTTTCCACATAGAAGGGCCGCGACTGGACGGCGTTCTTGTTCTTGTTCAGGTGACGGACGAACGAAATGATGCCGCCTTCGAAGTAGAAGGTCTCCTCGCGGTCGCTGCGCTCGTCCGCGAAATGCAGCGTAAGGCCGCGATTGAGATAGGCCATCTCCCTGAACCACTGCGACAGGGCTTCGTCGTTGTAGCTGAGCTCGGTGAAGATCGAATCGTCGGCCTGGAAGCTGATGGCGGTGCCGGTGCGCTCCTTCGGATCGCGGCCCAGGGCCGACCCGATGGGCCGGTACAGGCGGACTTCGCTGTCGGGGATCGGCTTGACAGCCTCAACCGGAGCGCCGCGGGCGTATTCCTGAACGTAAACGCGGCCCTCACGCCGGACTTCCACACGCAGCCATTTGGACAGCGCGTTGACCACCGACACGCCGACGCCGTGCAGCCCTCCGGACACCTTGTACCCACCGCTGCCGAACTTGCCGCCGGCGTGTAGCACGGTAAGCACCACTTCCAGCGCAGACTTCTTGAGCTTGGGCTGCTCGTCCACCGGAATGCCGCGGCCGTTGTCCACGATGGTGACGCGATTGTCGGGATGGATGGTGATGTCTATGGCGTCGCAATAGCCCGCCATGGCCTCGTCGACGCTGTTGTCGACGACTTCACGGACGAGGTGGTGCAGGCCGCGCACGTCGGTGCTGCCGATGTACATGCCCGGGCGGCGGCGCACCGCCTCCAGGCCTTCCAGCACCTGGATGTCCTGGGCGCTGTAGGAGCCGGGTTGGCGGGGTTTCTTGCCCGAGTCTTGCGTGGGGGCGGGGTCTATCATCGAGCCTCCTGTGTGGTTTTGGCAGCCAGCGCCGTAAGCCGTTCGAGCCGCTCCTTGTAGAACAGGAAGCCCGCGGCCGCTACCCCTGTCCCGATGTACGCATTGCCGACGATGGCCGCCAGCAGCCCAGCCGGATTGGTGGCCAGCAGCTGCCAGGCAAAGGGCAGACCGATCGAGATCAGGAACGTCAGGCCAATCAGAGCCAATGCGGCCCAAAAATTGCCCGCTATGACCGTCACGCTCAAACGCACGGCCATCAACGGACCTGCGTCACTCAGCAGCAGCGCCTGGATGGAGAAAAACAGGTACACGATGGCCCACAGCAGGCCGATCTGCACTAGGAAAGCCAGGAAGTCGCCCGCCGCGGGACTGAACGACGACAGGATGACGTAGGCTCCGCCTACCGGAATCGCAGCCACCATCAGCGCGACGCACACCAGGACCAGAAAGGCAATGAGGCGGCGCCAGTAACGCCACACGGCCCGCAGCATCAACCGCAGATCGGTCTGCCCATCCCGTACGAGCTGCGCAATGAGTCCCAGGTAGAAGCAGCTGATCCACAGCCCCACGAGCAGCGCGGCCACGGCTAACCCCAGCAGCAGCGCGGAGCTGTTGACGGCGAAGTCGGAGGCGAGGCCGAGCAGCGGGATCGCCTCCAGCCGGACCACCAGGCTCGGCAGGTAGAGCGCCGCCATGGAGAAGACGTTGAAGCCAGAGATGAACTGCTGGATGAGCGCCGCGTAATCCCCGTACTGCACAGGGACGTCGGTCTGCAGCAGCTGCGCCAGCACCGGCCCGATGGTGGCCCTGGGGCCCAGCCATAAGAACAGGTCGACCAAGATGGGGATGGCGACGATCCACAGCCGGCGATTGGTCGCGCCGAATCCCTCCGACAGGGTGTCGATGACCTTCAAACGATGGAAATTCCTATAGGCAATTTTACCAAATCAGCGCGGGAAGCAGGCGCTGATTCCGCTGCCGAGCAGGCTTGACGGCCCGTTTCTTACCGGCGGCGGCGCGGCTGATACTGACGCCGCAGCCGCGTAGCCTCGTAGGCCTCGTTCTTCTTGGGTAGGACGTACCTCAGGAAATACGCCAGGTAGCCCGCCAAGCCGAGATAGCACAACGCCACGAGGTACAGGAGCAGGCGCGACTCGATCCACGGAATGGCCGCACCGCCGACACGAAAGCCAATCAGCACCAGCCCGACGATGGCAATCGACCAGGCCCAGGTCCGAATCTGCCCCACCTTGCGGGTGATGGGCGCACGCTTGTAGTTCTGCTGCTCAACCAGGTAGGCCAGGGTTGTGCTGAGCATGGCCATTGTCAGAAAAAAGAGCACCGCGGGCCAAACGAAGCGGAACTGAGGAGCGGCGGGGCTGAGCAAGTAAGCCCCGGAGAGATAGTTCACCGCGTAAGAATAGATGAGCGACGCCGGTTAACGGGCGAGGTCACGCGGCAGGGCTTGACCGCCCCGCTGCCGGCTAGATGCGGAAGCCGGCCAGATCGCCGAGGGCGCGGAGCTTGGAAAGCGCTTCGACCTCGATCTGGCGTACGCGCTCGCGGGTGATGGTGAGCTGCTCGCCCACTTCATCGAGCGACAGCGGCTTGGACATCAGATAGCGAGCGCGAATGACGAATGCCTCGCGCGTGCTCAAGCTGCGCAGCGCGTCTTCCAGCAAATCACGCAGCTCGGCGCGGATGACTTCCTCTTCGGGTGAGCCAATCTTGTTGTCGGCCTGCAGGTCGCCCAGCGTGGAGTCTTCGTCCTCCCCCACGGGCTCATCCAACGATGCCGAGACCCACGAAGCCGAACGGGCGGCGCGAACCTTCTCGATGGTCAAGCCCGCGGCATTGGCGAGCTCGTACTCGTCGGGCAGCCGCCCCAGCTTGCCATGCAAATCGGACTCGATGCGCAGCAGCTTCTGGCGGAGCTGCGCCACGTACACAGGCAGGCGAATCATGGCCGCCTGTTCCTCGATGGCGCGGCCGACAGCCTGGCGGATCCACCACACGGCGTACGTGGAAAAGCGGAGGTTGCGCTTGTAATCGAACTTCTGGGCCGCACGAATCAGGCCCAGGTTGCCTTCCTGGATGAGGTCCGAAAGGGGCAGACCACGATTGGCGTACTTCTTAGCTACGCTCACCACGAGGCGCAGATTCGCCTCCACCAGCTCGTTGATCGCGGTGTTGTCGCCGTCGGCCACACGCCGGCCGAGCGTTTGCTCCTGCTCGGCGGTTAGAAGCTGTCCGCCGTGGGCAACGCGCACCTCAGCCAGGTACGCGCCAAGGGCCTCATCTGCAAGTTCGTCACTTAGTTCAAGTTCACGTTCGAAAGAATTCTTGCTCACAACCGGTCCGAGTGTATCGCGCTGCCCGTTTGACCGCCAGTACCCCCCCAAATGGGTATCTGAAGCGCGAAGACGCACCCGATATACTCGACCGGTGGATAGCTCCGAGCCCGTCTCGGAGGCAGCCGTTTCCCCTCAGCCTCCGTCTATAGCTCCATTACAACTGAGTCCCGCATCCCGCCTCAAACGCGGCGGCACGATGCGCGAGATCCTGGAAACGCTCATTCTCACGGCCATCATCTTCCTGGGCGTTCGGGTGCTGGTCCAGAACTACAAGGTCGAGGGCTTCAGCATGGAGCCCACGCTCAACGACGGGCAGTACCTGCTGATCAACAAGATCGGCACCCATTTCCAGCCGCCCAAGCGTGGCGACATCATCGTGTTCGAATACCCGCTGGATACGAGCAAATCGTTCGTCAAGCGGGTGATCGGCCTGCCCGGCGACACGGTCGAGGTACGCGATCACGACACTATCGTCGACGGCAAGGTCATCTCGGAGCCCTACATCAAGGCGCCGGCCAACAGCTTTTTCCCGCCAACCGTCGTACCCCCGCACGAGTACTTTGTGATGGGCGACAACCGCAATAACAGCAGTGACTCACGCAGCTGGGGCATGCTCCCCGAAAACGACCTCATTGGGACGGCCTGGGTATCGTATTGGCCGCCGTCGTCCTGGGGCATCATCAAGCACTTCGCCTATCGCGAGCTGACGTAGCCGGGCGCCGATCGGCGGCCCAAGGGGCTAGGTGTCAGGGTAGCGAGCAACGAACGTCTCGGAGCGGAGCCCACAGGGCTGGGCATGCGGGACGGACTAGGACGCGGCTTGGTGGTCCTCGTCGAAACCGTAGTGCCGAAGCGCGAGGCCGACGACCTGGGCAATCTCCTGCGGCTTGGCATTGGCATACGGATCGCCGTCCACGACCAGGATGGGCTGATCCTTCCAGGCAAAGCCTAAGGGCAGCGGCTCTTCGCGAGTATCGATTTCGCGGTACTCCAGGTTCATGCGCTCCAGGTAGTTCTCCAGGCGCTTCACGTCCGGATCGCCGCCGGGGCCGATGAGCAGCAAGTCTGGCTGCATGGGTGCGCGCTTCTTGAAGAACTTCATGAAGTTCTCGCGCCAGTCGTATCGCATGTCGGCGCCGATTCTAGCCGGCAGTCAGGCAGTTTCCAATCGGGCGATCACCTGGTCTTTCTTGACCACGTCACCCTCCTGGTACAGCACCTCCAGGAGCTTGCCGCTGGCGGGTGAGGGGAACTCCACGTTGACCTTCTCGGTCATGAACTCGGCGATCACTTCGCCCTGCTGCACCATGTCGCCAGGCTGCTTCAACCACGCTGCCACGGTGCCTTCTTTCACGTCTTCACCCAGCTCGGGCATCTTCAGGTCTACGATCATGCGCTCCCCATGGTAAACGAGTGTTAGTCCAGCGGATGAATCACGACGCCGGTGGCCAGCTTGGGATAGAAATAGGTCGACTTCTGCGGCATCTTGTCCCCGGCCAAAGCGACGTCACGGATCGCAGTGGCCGGCGTCGACCGAAGGATCAACACCAGCTGGGCTTCGTCAGCCTGCACCGCGCGGATCGCGAGGTCCGGCTCTTGGATGTAGCGGAAGTAGCGCTGGCGGGCCGCGTCCTCGGCCGATAGCCCGAGCGCGCGGGCGATTGCGCCGTGGATGACCGACACGTCCAGCTGGTTCCAGGCAGGCGAATGATCGGGATCGAAGGTCTTGCCCTGCCATTCCCGTTTCAGGGCCAGGACACGCAGGCCGTTGGGCGGCGGCCCGAACATCACGAAGGCAGGCCTGACTTCGGCATCGGCCTGAGCTGTGGCCGCCTGGAGGGCACGCGGCGAAGGGCTTTCGGCCGCGGCAATCACTTCGAAGTACTCGCCCAGTCCGGAGCCCAGCTGCCCGAGCTGCGCAGCCGATAGGTCGTACATCAGACGATGCGTCGGCAGTACGACCAGCCCCGGATCTTGGAAATCAACCAGCACCATCATCACGAAGTCGGATGGCTGCTCGCCGGCTGTCTGTTGGCCGGCGCGCCTCTCGTCGCGATAGGCCAGGGCGGTCTCGTAACGGTGGTGGCCATCGGCGATGAACAGCTTGCGATCCGCAAAGAGCGTCCCGATCGCCGCGTGCAGGCCGGGATCGGACACCGGCCAGAGGCGGTGCTCCTCACCAAGATCGTCGGTCGCCGCGGCGGCGGGCTCCGTCTCGCGGACGGGCTGCAGCAGGGCCCGCACCTCGCCACTCGGATCTTCGTACAGACCAAACACCGGACTGACGTTGGCCCGAACGGCGCGCATCAACTGGATGCGATCTTCCTTGGCCTTGCTGTGGGTGGCCTCGTGCGGCAGCACGACGCCGGCCTCCCAGGGCTCGAGCTTCACACGCACAACCAGGCCGACACGAGTATGCGTGGCGCCCGCCACGGCGAAGCGCTGCTCGTACAGGTACAGGGAGGGCTCGTCTCGACGCAGGACTCCCGCGCTGCGCCACGCCTGGTAGCACCGGCCCGCCTCCGCGTAGCGATCGGGCTCGCGTCCCAGCTCGAGGCGGACGACGTTGTAGGGGCTGCGATCGTACAGCTCAGCCTGCTGTGCGGGCGAAATCACGTCGAACGGGGGAGCGATTGCGTCCGCCAGCGGCACACCGCTGAAGCGCAGCCCCGCGAAGGGTCTAACCTCTGCCATCGGTCTTAGTGTAGGAGGACCCATGCGCTACGATCTTGGGGACCCAATCCCGCCAAGGAGAGTTTCTCTGTGCCATTGAACCTCCGCATTCCTGGTCCGACACCAGTCCCGGATGAGGTGCTGGGCGAGCTGTCCCGGCCGATGATCAACCATCGCGGGCGGGAATACGCCAGCATCCTGGGCGAATGCACAGAGGGTCTGAAACGGGTCTTTCAAACCGCCAACGACATCATCTTCTACCCCTCGTCCGGCTCGGGAGCGCTGGAGTCCTGCATCGTCAACACGCTTTCTCCCGGGGACCGCGTGCTGGGCGTTTCGATCGGCTCGTTCGGCAAGCGCTGGGGTGAGATCGCCCGGCTGTTCGGCGCAGACGTCACCATGCTGAATTTCGAGTGGGGCCAAGGCGCCGATCCCGGGGCAGTGGCCGAGAAGCTGCGCGCCGAGGGGCCGTTCAAGGCGGTGCTGGTGACCCACAATGAGACGTCGACCGGCGTAACCAACGACGTCAAGTCGCTGGCCGAGGTCATCAAGCCCACCGGCGCCCTCCTGATGGTCGACTCCGTCAGCGGCATGGGCGCGGTCGAGCTGCAGACCGACAACTGGCAGATCGACGTGGTGGCCACCGGCTCGCAGAAGGCGCTGATGCTCCCTCCGGGCCTGGGGCTGGTATCCGTCAGCGCACAGGCCTGGGAAGCGCATAAGCAGGCCAAGATGCCGCGCTTCTACTGGGACTGGACGAACTGCATGAACTACCAGCGCCGAGGCGAGAATCCATATACCCCACCGGTGAGCCTGTACTACGGCCTGCGCAAGTCGCTCGAGCTCATCGAGCAGGAAGGTCTGCAGAACATCTATCGCCGGCACAACGAAATAGGCGCGTATTGCCGCGGCGCCATGCAGGCGCTCGGCCTCAAGCTGTTTGCCGACCCGAAATACGCCTCGTCCGTGGTCACCGCGGCCTACGTGCCCGAGGGCATCGGCAGTAAGGACATCCAGAAGATCCTGGAGGACAAGTACGACGTGGTGATCGCCATCGGACAGGAGCAGCTGACCGACAAGATCATCCGCATCGGCCACCTTGGCTGGGTGCACCTGGAGGACGTCAAGGCGTGCATGGCCTGCCTGCGTGAGACGCTGGTCGAGCTGGGCCACAAGGTGCCCGCCGGCGCAACGGTCTGAAGGCCGCCTCGCCGCGCATGCGCGTCCTCGTCACCGATCCCATCGCCCAGGAGGGGCTGGACTATCTGCGGCAGTTCGCCGACGTTGACGTTCGGACCGGCCTGAAGGGCGCCGACCTGCTGAGCGCCGTCAGCGAGGCCGAGGCGCTGGTCGTGCGCAGCGAGACGCAGGTGACGGCAGACGTCATCGAGGCTGGCTCCAAGCTGCAGGTCGTTGGCCGCGCCGGAGTAGGTGTGGACAACATCGACGTCCCGGCCGCCACCCGCCGTGGCGTGCTGGTGGTGTACTCGCCGACCGGCAACACCATTGCCGCCACCGAGCACACCATGGCCATGCTGCTGTCGGTGGCGCGCAACGTCCCGCAGGCATACGCCTCCCTCAAGGGCGGCGAGTGGCAGCGGTCCAAGTTCGTCGGCCTCGAGTTGCGGGGCCGGACGTTGGGCATCGTGGGCCTGGGCAAGATCGGCCTGGAAGTCGCCAAACGCGCCCGCGCCTTTGAGATGGAGCTGGTCGGCTACGACCCGTACATCTCGGCCGAGCAGGCCCGGGCAGCCGGCGTCGAGCTGCTGTCGATCCCGGACATCATGCGCCGGGCCGATTTCATCACCGTGCACACGCCGTTGACGCCAGCTACGACGAACCTTATCGCCGACAAGGAATTCGCGCTGGCGAAGCCCACGCTGCGTATCGTCAATTGCGCCCGCGGCGGCATCATCAACGAGGACGCGCTGGCCAAGGCGGTGAGCAGCGGCCGCATCGGCGGCGCGGCGATCGACGTGTTTACCAAGGAGCCAGCGCTGGACAACGTGCTGGTCCAGACCAACGGCCGGATCATCGTGACGCCGCACCTGGGCGCCTCTACCGAGGAAGCGCAGATCGCCGTCGCGGTGGACGTGGCGCGGCAGATCGAAGAGGTCGCTCAGGGCAGGCAGCCCCGTTTCGCCATCAACGCTCCGGCTGTCCCGCCCGAGCTGGCTGAGATCCTGGGGCCCTTCCTAGGGCTGGCCGAGAAGCTGGGCCGGCTGTACACGCAGCTGACCGAAGGGCAGATCGGGCCCATCGAGCTCACGGTCGGCGGCGATATCGCACAGCATTCCCCAGCACCGATAACGACCGCCGTGCTCAAGGGCATTCTGGAGGCCACGTCCGATCAGAAGGTGAACGTGGTCAACGCGGGCGTCCTGGCCAAGGCCCGCGGGCTGACCGTCACCGAGAAGCGCGTCTACGACATCGATACGTTCGAGAGCCTGGTGACGCTGCAGGTGGGCGATACGCTGGTGGCAGGGACGGTCGAGTACGGCGAGCCGCGCATCGTGCAGATGAATCGCTATCGGGTGGACCTACCCGCCCAAGGCCAGTGGCTGGTGGCGCGCCATCAGGACCGGCCTGGCATGGTCGGCAAGGTCGGCACTCTGCTGGGCGAGACCGACATCAACATCTCGGGCATGCAGGTTGGCCGGCTGACCGCTCGCGGCGGCGATTCGATCATGATCCTGATCGTCGACGATCCAATCCCGGACGACGTGCTGGAGCGCGTCCGCGCCATCCCCGGCGTAGGGGAGACGCGGCTGGTCAGGCTCTAGCCGCGCCGGCGGTCGCCACGCGGCATGGCGCTCACGTTCCTCCTGGCCCGCCACGCCGAGAGCGACTGGAACGGTCGTGGGATGTACCAGGGCCGGCTCGATGACAGCCAGCTCAGCCCCCTCGGGATGCGGCAGGCCGAAGCCCTGCGAGATCGGCTGGCAAATCGCGAGCTGACCGCCGTCTACAGCAGTCCGCTGCGGCGCGCCCTTCAGACGGCGCGCATCGTGGCGGGTGTGGACGGATCGGTGATTACCCGTCGGGAGCTCCTGGATATGGACCACGGCGCCTGGTCCGGTCGTTCCCGCGAGGAGGTGGCGGAAACGTGGCCCGAGCTGCACCGGCAGTGGCAGACCGAGCCAGCCGCGGTGCGCATGCCTGGAGGCGAATCATTGCTGGAGGTGCGCGCTAGAGCGCTGAGCTTCCTGGCGTATGCGCGACAGGAGCACGCCGACGGCCAGGTGGTGGTGATCACCCATGGGGAGGTGCTGCAGCTGATGCTGGCGCACTTCCTGCAGATGAAGCCGGACGGGATGTGGAGCATCGAGCGTGACAATTGCGGGCTGTCCGTGATCGAGGACCACGAGGTGCCCTTGATCATGGCCATTAACGATACGTGCCACCTCGAAGGGTTAAGATCGAGCGTACACGTACAGGTGCGTTGAGGAGGTGTTCCCCCGATGTCGGAGATGAGGTTCGACCGGCTTTTCCGCACCCCGAATTCCGAAGGCTACAGCCTCATGGATGGCAGCCGGCGGCTGGGCCGGATCGACTTGCACTTCACCGCCGCCACGGTGTACGGCACGCTCATCCTGGAGGTCGATCGCGAGGAGGGCGAGATCCTCAAGATGATCGAGGAAATCGACAACGATCTGGTGCTGTCCGCCGAAGTCCCACGAGAAGACTTCCTGGTCACCGTCTATCGCGGCACAGAGCTGGGCTTCTACAGCGACGACTACCTCGAGGAAGAGCAGGGATCCGCCTCAAACAACTAAGCTTTAGCCTCGATGCGAACTGAACGGGCAGAATCCTTTGGCGGCGTGGTCCACCGCAAGCTCCCCGAGGGGCCGCTCGAAGTAATCATCGTGGGCCGCCGGGACCCGGGCATATGGGGCCTACCGAAGGGAACACCTAACCCGGGCGAATCAATGGAGGAAACGGCCAAACGCGAGGTCCGCGAAGAGACCGGCGTGGAGGTCGAGATCGAGCGCAAGATCGACGTGATCGAGTACTGGTTCGTGCGCGCCGCCATTGACACGCGCTTCCACAAATTCGTGCATTTCTACCTGATGCGGCCAATTGGTGGCGACACCTCGCTGCACGACCACGAGCACGACTTCGTGGAGTGGCTGCCGATCGAGGAGGCCAAGGCCCTGCTCAGCTACCAGAACGAAGTGCGCGTGCTGGAGAAGACGGAAGCGCTGCTGGCGGGGCCGGAGGTTGGCGACTAGAGGGGACAGCGGCCGGCCTGGCTAGCATTCGCCCATGGAAATGCACGCCCCCGCTGAGCCGCGGGATACGGACGAGGAACCGGACGGAGTCGAGACGGATCCGCTGCGCTGGGTCCGTTTCCTGTGCGTCGCCTTACTCGTCGTTGGTTTCATCCAGCTGGCTGCGTCGGTCATTTCCCTCGCTGTCCTCGTATGGCCAGCCGTCCATCCTGCTGTCAGCAGACAGCTGATCGACGAGCAAGCGTTCGGCTTCAACCGTTTTCAGCTTCAAACCATCATCTCGTCAATCCCGGTGTGGCCATTCGCGGCTTGGGGAATTCTGAGGGTGCTGCTTCAGTTCTATGACGAGTGGACGCTGGACGAAGCGGAAGAGGTCGAGGCCTAGCGCTGGAGGCCGAGGGCCTGCGCCTTCTCCTCGTTGCGCTGCTCCGACTTGAGGCGGGCGAGGTCGACTTCGCTCCAATCGACGAACGCGGTGGCCAGCTCGGCGAGTCCCGGATGAATCTCCCGCACCTTTTCAGTAAGCTCGTGCACCACCGCGCGGTAGTCGGGATGGCCCTGGATGGTCGAGCGCAGCTCGACCATGTGGGCCAGCTCGCGGAGATTCAACTTCATGAGCCAGCGCACCCGGTAGGCCGTCGGAACCACGTACTGCGCCTCACGGGGGAAGCGCTCGGCCAGCGATTGATAAGCCGCGTCGGCCACGGCCATGCATTCGCGGAACCGCTCCTCGTAGACCGACTCAGCCAGCTCGGCAGGCATGGTGTAGCCCAGGTGAGTGCCGATGAGCTGGCGCTGCTGCGTGCAGATGCGATGGCGCTGCAAGTCCTTGTAAACGCCAAAGTTGGCGCACAGCTCCACGGTGTACTCCGGCATCTCGAATGCCCGTCCGGGCTTGCGGTGCCGGCTGCCACGTCCGTCGAGGTGCGCATGCAGCAGCTGCCGCCGCTCATCCGCCGGCATCGCCGCGACAGCCGCGCGGACCTCGGACAGCGGCCGCCCAAGGTGCGGGTACAGCAGCCCGGCCAAGACTTTCTCTTCAGCAAGTGGATCCGCGTCGACTATGGTCACCGCCTGGACAGCGGTCGCTCCTCCTGTTGAACGGTCGGGCAGCTGCCGCCGCAAACGGGCGGCTAGGCCACCCACTGCCAGCTCGCGCTGTCGCAGGTAGGCCGAATGGTCCCGGCCGCGCTCCGATCCGGCTCGCTTGGTGAAGGCCGGGATAACCATGCCCAGCTCACGGCTGAGCTGAAAGCCGAGCTCACGAACCTCGGCCAGCGGGCTGGCGGCCATCTTGATGAGCAGGTACTCGAACGCGCGACCATTGCCGAACACGCCCATGTTGGTGAGATGGCCAATGGGCAGCAGCGAGCGCAGGATGTCGGCTGCCTTGGCACGAATGGCGGCGCGGTGCGCTCCTTCCGAAACGTCAGGTCCCGGCGGAAAGGCTTCGCGCAGCTCCGCCATGAGCGGCACTATGGCCTCGCTGTAGGTCTGGAAGCAGGCGTTCATCGAACGCTCGTAGATCTCTGCCAGTGGCGAGGCCATGACCTCGCGCGGGCGGATGTACTCGAACTGCCCGTCGACCTGGCGGTCGAAGAAGACGTAGCGGGTCGACTTTTCCAGCGGCGACAGACCGATGCGGCTCTCTTCGACCTCCTTCGCGGCCAGCGCGCTGATGCCTTCCAACGCCACATGCGCGCCGCCGAGCTCGGCGACCGAGTCGTCGCCGTAGCCCACCAGGACCCGCTCATAGAACTGCTCGGCCCTCTCGGCCGCCACGAGCCCGTCGCCCTCGCCGCGGGTCGGTCCTTCGAGCGCCAGGTCAGGATTGCTGATGAACTCGTCCAAGAACACACGGCGAAGGCTCTTGGTGGTGCGCGAATAGCGCGAAAAGAGCGCTCCCTTGACGACTTCCGGCAGGTTGCGAAGCGCAAATACGCCGCGGTCGAGGTTAGTGAAATACGGCCCGAGCAGCGTCCGCTCTCTGGCGCTAAATTCGCTTACTGACACGCTCCCAGGATATTTGATGGAAAAACCGCGAGCAATTGGATAGGACCGCCAGGGTTCTCCATGATGTTTTTGCGCGGGCCTTTCATCGGGCCGAAACTACCGCTTCGAAGGTTAGCGTGACAGCAGCCCCGAGCCTCGAAGCCATGTCCAACCGGGACTTACACTTCGAACCGTGCTGTACCCGATAGCCGTGTCGGCGCTGTCGGCGCTGTTCGCCGCGGTGCTGCTGGGCCAGTACATCCGCCGAAGGCGGCCATACCAATTGATCTGGACGCTTGCGCTGACGATGTCGGCGCTGGCTTCCATGGCCTATGTGTGGGCACTGCCGCCGACCAGCAGCCCGCTGGCCTTCCGCGCCTATTACGCCCTGGGGGGAGCACTGATGCCAGCCTGGCTGGGCCTGGGCAGTGTCTACCTTGTCATGCCCCAACGAGGAGCTGAGCGCCTGGCCGGGGCGCTGACCACGCTCAGCGCCATCGCTGCCGGAGCGGTGATCGCCGCCCCTCTCGACCTGGCAGCCCTGCATGGGCTGCAGGGCGGGCCCGGCACGGGCATCCTGCTACCCGGCGCCTGGCTGCCATTGACCGTCGTGCTCAACACGCTTGGGGTAGCAGCGGTTGTGGGTGTGGCCGTGTACTCAGGTATGCTGGCCGCCCGCCGGAGGGGCGATAGCTGGCTACTCGGCAGCAACGCGCTCATCGCCGCGGGCGACCTCGTGGTTGGAGCAGCCGGGGCGATGGCCCGCACCGGCCGGCCGGAGCTCTTCTGGGTAACCATGCTGGCCGGCTGGGCCATCATCTTCGCCGGGTTCATGCTCGCCGGTGCAAACCGCCGGTTTACGCCAGGTTCTCGCCCTGATACCGGCCGGCATAGCCAGCCTGCGTCGCCTGCTCGAGCCTGAAAAAGACGAGCTGCATAATCCTCGCGTCCTTCTGGACGTCCAGCCCCGCGGGATTCTCGACCACCAGCAAGCATTCGCTGCGGCCGGCGTAGCCGGGATCCCAGACGGCGGTGTGGAGCGTTGCTCCGCAGCGCAGCAAGCTCGATCGCGGCCGGCCGAGAGCCATCACGTCCAGTGGCAGGCGCACCACTTCGTTGAGCTGCACCATGTATGTGCCAGCTGACAAATGCACCCAGCCCCAGAAGTCGAATGCCAGCGGCACCCGATCCGGGAGCTGGCGATCGTCACTGCCCAGCCGGCCTGACTCCGTAAACTCGAAAACTGCACTTAACGTGACGTCCAAGCCGCAGGGCTGCAGCTGCAAGCTTTGATCCGGCAGGCCGCTCACCAGCTTGGGATCGGCATTCATCAACTCCAGGATTGCCTCACGAGGCAGCACGCCACTCACGCTATCAGTTGCTCCTACCTGTTCAATACTGCGGGCCGTGGTTTCGAACATCAATGGGATTCTCCTTCGACGATCAGTTTCAGACGTGTTGGGCAGCCGCAGATGGCGCTCAGCGCGTCTTCGATCTGCCATTTGAGGCGCTGCTCGAGATAGCGGAGTGAGCGAACGCAGGGAACGGTAACGCTGGCCAAGCCCGGCTCGTAACGGAGCAATTTGCTCGGCGCCAGCCATTGCGCAAAGGCGGCTGGCTTCATCTCGCCAGACAGCGCTTGCTTGGCCACCTCCCATACGTTCACATCGCCAGTCCGCTCGGAAGCCGGTCCGGACGAGCTGGTGGTGGGGGCCAGGAGCCGAAGATCGCGGGCCGGAGCGACGTCATGCGCATCACGGACCACTGCTTGGACAGAAGCAGCCGCGGACGGTGACCGCTCCGCGACCCCTGGCTCCTGGCCCCCCCAGCCGCGCATGCGCACGAGTGGCATGCTGGCGGCTATTGCGTCGGTGCCCGTTGCCTGCAATGGCACCGAGTAGTCATCCTCGATGGCCTTGCGTAAAAAGCCTGCTTCGTTCCTCAACGACTGCCGGCTTTTGAGATCACGGACCAGGCTCATCTTCTGGCGAATCAGCTCAGCTGGAAAATCCGTAGCGAGCCGTCGGGCCGCGGTCTCGGTGATGTTGGCTTGTACGAGCTCGCGCGCAACAACATCAACACTGTCGGTACTGTCTTCGGGTATCTCTTCAGTTGGCAAATTGCCAGCGTTAGGACCCGTAGCAAGATGCACCCGATGGCCGGCGTGAGCCGGTAGAGCCGCAAGTAGCGTTGGCGTGGTTTTACGCGCTGCCGGAACGGCTGCGACGTCTTCCGATTCCAGCAGATAGCCGGCTGCGATGGTCGATGCCCGGTCAACGTCTTCGGCCACGAGCGGATCGTCCATCGCCACGTGATAGAGGCTGGAGATGCGGATGGTGCGCTTACGCTCCGGGTCAAAGCGCGAGCGGCACTGCACGCGTACGAAGTGCCGCGCCTCGGGCCGCTTGAGCTCGCGCATGATGGTCCAGCGGGAAACGCCAACCTCCTCGGCCAGCGTCTGCTGGGTGGGGAAGCACCAGTCGCGGCGCTCTTTGGTGACCTGGTTGTAGTAGCAGTGCATGCGTAAGCGCACGATGAGCACCGACAGCGTGGGCCCCAGTCGCGGCGCCCAGCGTTCCCAGAAATAGCGTGTGCTGACGACGACCTGCTTGGGCCGAATGATGCCGTCCTTGGCGTCGTGATAGAAGGGCTGCAGCTCGATTGAATCAGACACCGGCTGCTGAGACCCGTCCTGCGCAATACCCTTGCCCGTGGGCATAGATCTCCCGTCCCTGCCAGGCCAGAGGACAAAGCTCCCTCCAACGCCGCTGCCGGGCAGACTGTTATGTTGCCTTTGGAACGTCCGCTTCGACCTCGGCGAATGTCGCCTAGCCAGGGCCAATCGCCGCTGACAAGCCCTAGATCCCCTCGGTCTCGGGCCAGTATATGAGGGGCAAGATCGCAGTCAAGTGGCTTTGCAAGGAGACGTAAACAGGCGGTAAAAACTCCGGCTGCCGGAACAAACTTTGGACGAAATGTTTGGGTAGACAGGACCGACCAGCTCGTCCCCGGACATTGACGTGCACGTGAAAGATCGAGGCTATACTGTCGCTATGGAGCGAGCCAGTGGCTACGTCCAAATAGGTGAGGCGGCGGCCCGCGCTGGCGTGACCCAGCGCACGCTGCGCTACTACGAAGAGCTGAAGCTGTTGAGCCCGGCCAGCCGCATGGAAGGCGGCTTCCGGCTGTACTCGCCTGACGATCTCGAGCGCATCATCTATATCAAGAACCTCCGGGATACGCTGGGGTTCAGCCTGGCGGAGATCAAGGAGATGATCGAAGCCGAGGATGCGAGGAACCAGCTCAAACATGAGCTGCACCAGACGGACAGCCTGGAGCCGCGGCGGGCCAGGCTGCAGCAGCTGAGAGAGGTGGCGCTGCGCCAGATGCGGATTGTCAATGAGAAGCGGCAGCGCCTGAAAGAGATGCGGGCGCACATCCAGGATCGCATCGATCGTGTCGATGCCCTGCTGCGGGAGGTCGCGGACAGGGAGGTCGATACAATCCCCAGGTGAGCCAGCTAGTCAAGCTGCTGCGCACCGCGGGCCGGAGCACCGGCCGGCCGGCTGCCGGCTTTGGAACGCATCAGGAAACGGCGCGTAAGCGCCTCATCGTCGTGGCCGTGCTGGAAACGGCCGCCGTCGACAAGGCGCGCCAAGCGTTAGAGGCTGGGGCCGATGCCGTAGAAGTGGTTTTCGACCGCGGCAAGGGCGCAGTGGCCAAGCTCAAGGAGCTGGCGGCCGCACTGGATGCGCCGGTAGGCGCGGTGCTGCCGGGGGCCGTAGAGCGCGACTTCAACTTCGCCGAGCTGGAAGGCCTCGGCCTCGACTACGTCAAGGTCGAGGCCGGTGACGTGCCGGCCTCAGTGTTCCTGCTGGAGGGCCCGGCCGTGGTGTTGGACGTCCGCGAGTCGTTCGGCGACACCATGCTGAAGATGCTGAACTTCCTGCCGGCGAAAGTCGTGCAGGTGGATGCGCCGGACAATATCCGGGACTTCAGCGTCAAGCAGCTGATGGAGAAGCGCGTCGACCGCGAGTTGATCGGCAAGCCGCTGCTGATGAAGGTCGGCCCGGAGGTTCGTCCCGAGTCGGCCAAGCTGCTGGCGCTGGTCGCCCCGAACGGTCTGGTGGTGCCCGCAGCGGATGTGAAGGGCTGGGTTGAGGCGGCCGCCGAGCTCAAGGAGCCGGTGGACGCCGACGAGGACACTGGCGCAAACATCAGCCTGCGGGTGCCGAGCGAGACGACGGCCCGGCGCTAGGGCCCGATAACCTCCAGCCCGGCCATATAGGGCCGCAGGACCGTGGGCACGCGGATCGAGCCGTCGGCTTCCTGGTAATTCTCGATAACGGCAGGCAAGACGCGGCCGGCGAGGCCGGATCCATTGAGCGTGTGCACGAACTCGACCTTGGCCTCGGGCGCGGGACGATAGCGAATGTTGGCACGGCGCGCCTGGAAGTCCTCGAAGTTCGAGCAGGAGGAGATTTCGACGTAGCGGTTCTGCGCTGGCATCCACACTTCGGGATCGAACTTCATGGCGGCAGTGAAGCCGAGGTCCCCGGTGCACATCTGAACGATGCGGTACGGAAGCTCCAGGGCCTGAAGCACGCTGCAGGCGTCGTCCAGCAGTTTGCGCAGCTCCTCGTAGGAGTGCTCCGGCTCGACGAACTTCACCAGCTCCACTTTGTCGAACTGGTGCACGCGAATGAGGCCGCGTGTGTCGCGGCCGGCGGCCCCAGCCTCTCGCCGGAAACAGGCAGTGTAGGCGGCGAAGTAGCGCGGCAACGTGCCAGGCTCGAGGATCTCGTCGCGGTACATATTCGTAACCGGCACCTCCGCTGTGGGCACCAGGAACAGGTCGTCGTCGGTGCGGAAAGCGTCCTCCTCGAACTTGGGGAGCTGGCCGGTGCCGACCATCGAGTCGCGCTTCACCAGGTAGGGCGGCCACAGCTCGGTGTAGCCACGACTTGTATGCCAATCGAGCATGAAGCTGATAAGGGCGCGATTGAGCTTAGAGCCCAGACCCTTCAGCATGAAGAAGCGGCTGCCGGAGATCTTGACGGCACGCTCGAAGTCCATCATGTCCAGGGCCTCGCCCAGATCCCAGTGGGGCCGGGGCGGGAAGTCGAACTGCCGTGGTTCGCCCCAGCGCTCGATCTCGACGTTGTCTTCCTCGCCGGCGCCTTCGGGCACGGACTGGTGCGGCAGGTTCGGGATACGCAGCAGCATGTCGTCGCGGCTGGCTTCGAGGGGAGCCAAGGCCGCTTCCAGCTCTTTGATGCGGTCCGACACCTCACGCATCTCTTCGCGCACACGATCGCGCTCCGCGCCATCCGTCATGCGGGGGAAGCGTTTGGAGGCCTCGTTACGGCGCTGCTGCAGCTCCTGCGCTTCGGCTTGAGTGCGGCGTATCTCGGCATCAATCGCGAGCAGGCTGTCAATCGGCGCGTCCGTCGCGCCTTTGAGCTGCGCACCGCGGCGCACGCGTTCGGGATCCGAGCGGATGAGCTGCAGAGGAAGCATCTCTTAAGCCTACAGATGTGGTCGAATCATCGCTCGTTCCCTCGGGTTAACCCATGTGGCGTAGGGTCCGCTAAGTAGTTACTTTGGCCGGCTGGTGCATGTACACTGGCAATCGCTTGTTGACAGTTTGTCTGACAACTGGTCCCGAGTGTGGGGAGGATCAAGCTCACCAAGTCGGTGTCTCCACGCGGGGTGGTAACGCGCTTGATTCAGATGGGATCTCGTCAGCCGGTTGCGCTGAGCGACAGCAAATTACTTCGGAGGGGAAGCGTTTTGGCTTCGGAACAATCCAGCAGTGAATCGCGCGGCAAGAACGGTGGCCGGGCGGTTCGGGAAAAATACGGGGTGGAGTTCTTTCGTGAGATAGGCCGCAAGGGCGGCAACTCGTTGAAGGAGCGGGGCGCCAACTACGTCGAGCTGGGCCGGTTGGGCGGCGAGGTGACCAAGGCTCGCCATGGCAGCCAGCACTATTCGGACATCGGGCGCAAAGGCGGCCACAATGGCCGCGGCGCTACCAAGAAGGGCAGCGGCCGGCGAAAAGAAGTCCGCTGAGCCGGTGTGGGGCCGGGGAGACCGCTGGCTGCGTCTCGCCGGCCCCGTAGCCGCTGCGCCAGCGACGAACGCCGGACTGGCAAGGTCGGTATGCTACGATGATCGACGCACTTTCCCTGGAGCGTAGCTGTTGATCAATCAACCTCGCCGCCACCGCGGCGCTCTTCTCAGCACATTCGCCGTCCTGATGGCCATCGCCTGGCTGGGCATGGTCTTTGCAGCGCGATCGCTGGCCGCGGACGAGAAGACCGCGGGCTTCGCGGCTTTCATCGGCTTCTTCGTGATCTGCCTCTCGACGGTGCTCTACGTGCTGTTCATGATGGCCGTCGACTCCGACAAAAGCTAGCCGGAGTTTCGTCAAGGCCACAGCTGCGACGGGCGCTGCAGAGCCGCCCTCCTTTCCCATCGTTCACCGTCTTCAGTCACGCATGCGATAGGTTTGAGCGGTGCCACCCAGACCGTCGGAGCTTGCGCGGTGGTGAGCAAGCCGCCATCGCGTCGGCCCGGCCTAGCTGGGCGGGGCGAGGTCCACAAACCAAAGGCCTGGCGGGTCACCGACCAGCCCAAGCTGTCGCGACGCCTCATGTTGGGCGCCGCTGTGGCGGCCGTCCTGGTGGTGGGAGTGGGGACTCTCTACGCCGCCGGCGTTCTCGGGGACACAAGCGCTCGACCCACGCCGGCCAGCGGCGCGTCGAGCGCGGCTTCGGCTGCGAGTCGCGGCATAGTCAGCTCCACGCTCTCGGCCAGCACGCCCACGGCGGTAGCGACGCCGACGGCTGTTAACGCCGCTGCGACGGCGGCGGCCGCGGCCGCTGCCTCGGCCACGCAGGCCGGCCCTTCATTTCCCGCTGGCCCGCCGGTACTGGTGCAGCAGGTGACCCCGATCGCCGGGCGGCCGCCACAGACGGCCGCCGCTAGCTCAGCTCCGGCCAAGCCACGACCCTCGGCCGGCACGAGCGCATTGCCGGGCGCACTGGTCCCGGCGTCGACTCCGACGACCACGGTCTCGGCTGGCGTCGCGGTACAGGCTGACTTGAGCTCGATCAACGCCACGGCGACTGCTCTCGGGTCGCGTGTAAGCTCGCTGCTGGCAACCCCTTCGGCCGCGCCGGCCGGCGCAAAGACGCCCGTGCCTTCGGCCACGAGTACCGCCATTCCGACGGCGGCACCGCCGGCACCGCCGGCCACACCCGAGAGCTAAATTAGCTGAGGGCCGGCTTTGGCAGGTTCGCCTGCCCGTTACAATGGCCGCATGTGGGCGCTGGTCCGCGGCAACTGGCAAAAGGGCGACAGCGTGGCGGTTGCTGTCGGGCTTTTTCTGGCGGTGACAGGTTTCCCCGGGTTCGGGGTCGCGTGGTGCTTCATAGCGCTGGCCTCGGTGGGCCTTCGTGCGGCAGGCGTTTCGGCGGCGACACCGGCCAGGGTCACAATGCGCCGTTGGCTAACCGTGGGCAGGCAGCACTTCGGTTGGTGGTGGCTGGACTGACAGGCCACTGGGCCTTCGACTCGTTCAGCCGCCGCACTCTGTCAGGGATGCTGTTCGGAGCATTGTTCAGCCTGTTTTGTCTGGCGTACCTGCAGCACGCCGTAAAGCAGTTTCGGTCGATCAGCGGGCTCGACACCGAAGAGCTTGTGGTGGGGGAAGAGCCGGCAGCCGGGTACGAGGGCGGCGCCGTCGGTTAACCGGCCTCGAGAACCCGGCCGCTTTGGCTAGCGCGTCGAAGTTCGCCGGCTCGTTGGTGGCGCGGGTGACTAACCTGCCGCGGCGGCCTCCACGGCTATCTGCGCCGGGCCGGGCTCGCCAAAGCCAAGCACCTGGTAGACGTGGATCGGCTCCTTCTTGCCCTTGACGAAGACTTCGCCGCGGTCCTTCACCTTCACCCCGCTGCCGTCCATCAAGTCGAGGGTCGCCTGGCTGATGATCACCTCGTTGGCCTCGTGCGAGGCGACGCCGCTGAGGCGCGACGCAGTGTTGACGGTGTCTCCCAACACGGTGTATTCCATGCGGTTCTTGGAGCCCATGTTGCCGGCCACGAGTTGGCCGCTGTTGATTCCGACGCCGAACGAGGCTTCCTCCCCCGGGCTGGCAGCCAGCGTGTCTTCCAGCCAGGCGATCGATTCCATCGCCGAGCGCACCGCCTTGGTGGCATGGTCCGGCAGGTCGAGCGGGACGTTGAACATCACCATGATGTGGTCGCCGATGAACTTGTTGACGGTTCCGCCATTCTGGTTGACGATGCGCACCATACCGTCGAAATAGCGGTTCAGCAGGCGCAGCATGTCCTCCGCGTGGACGTGCGGAAGATAGAGGTTGCCGAACATGATCGTGGCCACTCTGCGGGTGCCGCCGAGACCGAGTTCGCCGCTGGCGGACATGCTGGAGAGCTGCTGCGCCACGGCCGGGGTGATGTAGCGGCTGAACGTGCTGTAGATGATGCTGCGGCGCCGCTGCTCGCTGATGAAGAGGAAGATGTACAGGGCCCCGGAAGACAGGATCAGCGCGGCGTCGTTATAGGCAAGATTCGGGAGCTCGATGAGCTGCTGCTGGCCGATTTGCGCAGGGCTGAAGAATTGACCCCGGGCGATGCCGACGCGGATGCCGGAGTAGGCCAGTGCGATGACGATCGTGGCGATGACGCCCAGGGCGCCGCCGCGGGCGAACACCAGCGCGGCGAGGAGACTGAGCGCGAACATGATGGCGAAGGTGCTGGCGGCGCTCTGATTGGTGATGAACTTGCCCTGAATGAGGCTCTGCGTCGCGTTGGCGAAGATCTCAACGCTGTCCATCTTGCTGTCGACCGACGTCGGCACGGGGTAGTCGTCGGCCAGCCCGGTGGCGCCGTAGGGCCCGGCCATCACCAGGCGATTGCGCAGCGCTTCCGGGGCGACCCGCCCATCGGCAATGTCGCTCAGGCTGTACGCGGTGCGGTGGTAGCCGGTGGGCTTGCTGAAGAAATAGATCGGCATACGGAAGTACTGATCTATAGGTATGGAGTAGGGTCCGAAGCGCAGCCGGAAGGGGTCGTCGGAGAATTCGAGGTCACTGGTAAAGCCGGGCAGCCTCTGGGCGAAGGCGCTTGCTGCCAGCAGGGAGAGCGGCAGGTATTGCTCCGAACCGCTGTAGTACAGCAGTGGCAGGTCGCGCACGGTGGCGCCATCCGGGTCGAGATTCACACCGGCCAGGATGGGCCGGCCGCGGGCCAGGCTCGGGCTCAAGGTGTCGAACGCGGCGAATTCGAGGCCCTTATCGGCTACGTGATTGGGCAGGCCCTGGCCCGGATGGGCAATGATGACCGGCATCGGCGCCGAGCCGTCCTTGGGGTACATGGCGTAATCGATGGCCGCGGCCATCTTGTCGTCCCCGGGGTTCGGCTCGGGGAAGGAGAGATCCAGCGCCAGCACCCGCGCGCCGGCATCCTTCAAGCGCACGATGAGGTCTGCGTAGTGCGATCGATCCCACGTCTCCAGCCGTCCGTAACGCTGCAGGCTCGCATCATCGACCGAGGCGATGACGATGGTGCCCAGATCCAGCCGGTCGGCAGCGCCGCTCATGAGCTGGTCGTTGAAGAAGTTTTGCTCCTCGGTCAGCACTCCCTTGAAATAGAGCCCGACGACCAGGAGGTTCATCAGCACCACGAGAGCGAAGCCGATGAGTATTCGTCGCGCGACAGCCCGCGTGATCTTCACCACCGAAGGATAGAGGAGTTGGCTTAGGAAGGGGAAGCAGAATGACCTCTCTTGGGGAGAGGTGACAGCCTAGCCAGCGCCAGGGGAGGATTTGCGGTCGGCTTCGCTGCCTGTTTATACTGGTCGGACAACGACGTAATATCCTGGGTTACGAGAGCCCATCGGGCCGCGCCGCGTGCCCGGTGGGCGTTTTGGCTTCTCCCCAGGGATAGAAGGAAGGAAGGTTGCCCTACTACCGCCATCGGCCCAGCCAACCGGAGGGACTGTACCATCCGGCCTTCGAACATGATGCGTGCGGCATCGGATTTGTAGCCAACATCGCTGGCCAGAGATCGCACCAGATCGTTCAGCAGGGCCTGCGGGTTCTCGACAACCTTTCCCACCGGGGCGCCTGCGGCTGCGATCCGCGAACTGGCGACGGCGCCGGCATCATGATGCAGCTGCCTCACGAGTTCCTGCACAGGCATGCTCGTGAAGAGGGCTTGACGCTGCCCGATCCCGGCGAATACGGCGTGGGCATGGTCTTCCTGCCGCGGCCTCGCGGTCCGCGCTTCTCGCATGACCTCGATCGCTGCGAGCTGCTGTTCGAGGAGATGGTGCGCGAGGAGGGGCTGCGCGTCATTGGCTGGCGCAAGGTGCCGATCGAGCTTTCCGCCTGCGGAGACGTTGCTCGCGAGGTCGTGCCCGAGATCCGGCAGATCTTCATTGCGCGCGGCAGCTCCGCCCAAAGCCAGGCCGAGCTCGAGCGCAAGCTCTACGTGGTGCGCAAGCGGGTGGAGCTGGCGGTGCGCGAATCGGGTATGCGCGACGCCAACATGTTCTTCGTGTGCAGCCTGTCGACCTACCGGCTGGTGTACAAGGGCCTGCTCATGTCGCAGCAGATCCCGCAGTTCTATCCGGATCTGAACGATCCCACCATGACCAGCGCGCTGGCGCTGATCCACGCGCGCTTCAGCACCAACACCTTTCCGTCCTGGGACCTCGCGCAGCCCTTCCGGTACATCGCCCACAACGGCGAGATCAATACGCTCCGCGGCAACCTCAACTGGATGCATGCGCGCGAGAAGCTGCTGCAGTCGCCGCTGTTCGATGACGACGTCAAGAAGCTGCTGCCGGTGATCACGCCGGGCGGCAGCGATTCGGCCATGTTCGACAACGTGCTGGAGCTCCTGGTCGCCGGCGGGCGCTCGGTGGCGCACGCCGTGATGATGCTCATCCCGGAGGCCTGGCAGAACGATGCCGCTATGCCGGATGAGAAGCGGGCGTTCTACCAGTACCACTCCTCGCTCATGGAGCCATGGGACGGTCCGGCGTCGATTGCCTTCTCCGACGGCACGGTCATCGGCGCGGTGCTCGATCGCAACGGCCTGCGCCCCTCCCGTTACGTGGTGACCAAGAGCGGTCTGGTGGTCATGGCTTCTGAAGTCGGGGTGCTCGACATCCCGGCGGACGAAATAGCCAGCAAGGGCAGGCTGCAGCCGGGCCGCATGTTCCTGGTCGACACGGCCCAGAAATGCATCGTGTCGGACGAAGAGCTGAAGCGCGAGGTTTCGACGCGTCAGCCCTATCGCGCTTGGTTGAACGACAACCTCAAGCGCTTGGATGACCTTCCGCCACTGCAGCCCGAGAGTCGGAGCGTGGTCAGCACCACCGGCGACGCCGGCCTGGTCGCGGCGGGCGCAGCCGTCGCCGGCAGTGGCGAGCCCCTGCCCGACGTCGCCGCCCCGCTCAGCCATCTGCAGCAGGCGTTCGGCTACACGGTCGAAGATCTGCGCATCCTGATCGCGCCGATGGCGGCGAATGGCGAAGAAGCGGTTGGCTCGATGGGCACCGACACCCCGCTGGCGGTGCTGTCGGATCGTCCGCAGCTGCTGTACCAGCACTTCAAGCAGCTGTTCGCCCAGGTGACCAATCCACCCATAGACCCGATTCGGGAAGAGCTGGTGATGTCGCTGAAGACGACGCTTGGCGCCGAAGGCAATCTCTTCGACGAGCTGCCGCTGCAGTGCCGCCAGCTGGAGCTCGATACACCGGTGTTGACCAACGAGGAGCTGGCCCGGCTCAAGGCCTCGACCGTAGCGGGCGTGAAGACGGCAGTGCTGGCGGCGTTGTTCAAGAGGCCATCGTCCATGACCGCTCAGCAGGGCGCCGCTCGCTCCGCGTACGGAGCGGCGTTGGAGCGTGCGCTGGACAATTTGTGCGCTGGGGCCAGCGCGGCCATCAGGGAGGGCGCCACGGTTTTGGTGCTGTCGGACCGGGGCGTGGACAAGCAGCACCTGCCCATTCCTGCGCTGCTGGCAACGGCCGCGGTCCATCACCACCTGATTCGTGAAGGCAGCCGTACGAAGGTGGGGTTGGTCGTCGAATCGGGCGAGCCGCGTGAGGTGCACCACTTCGCCCTGCTGTCGGGCTACGGTGCCGGCGCGTTCAATCCCTACCTGGCTTACGAGACGGTGGCCGAGCTGGTTCGCGAAGGCATCCTGCATGAAGACCTGGACACGGCGCTGTACAACTACCGCAAGGCCATTGGCAAGGCGCTGCTGAAGATCTCCTCCAAGATGGGCATCTCAACGCTGCAGAGCTATCGGGGCGCCCAGATCTTCGAGTGCATCGGCCTCAACCGTGAAGTCGTCGATCGCTACTTCACCTGGACCGCTTCCCGCGTCGAGGGCGTTGGCCTCGACGCCATTGCCTGGGACGTGGCCCAACGCCATAAGCGGGCCTTCGGCACGCCGGACGAGCTGGTCGAAACGCTCGAAGTTGGCGGACAGTACCAGTGGCGGCGGCGCGGCGAGCATCACCTCTTCAACCCGGAGACGGTGGGCAAGCTGCAGCACGCGGTGCGAAGCGGCAACTACAAGGTGTTCAAGGGCTACACCAAGGCCGTGGACGACCAGAGCCTGCGGCTGGCCACGCTGCGCGGTCTGCTGCGATTCAAGCCCAGCACGCCCATTCCAATAGATGAAGTCGAGCCGGTGAGCGAGATCGTCAAGCGCTTCAAGACGGGCGCGATGTCGCTGGGCTCCATCAGCCGCGAGGCGCACGAGACGCTGGCCATTGCCATGAACCGCATTGGCGGCAAGAGCAACACCGGCGAGGGCGGCGAAGACCCGGTGCGTTTTCGGCCGGACGAGCATGGCGACCTGCGCCGCAGCGCCATCAAGCAGGTGGCGTCAGGCCGCTTCGGTGTGACCAGCGAGTACCTGGTCAACGCCGACGAGCTGCAGATCAAGATGGCCCAGGGCGCCAAACCGGGTGAGGGTGGTCAGCTGCCTGGCCACAAGGTCGATCAGTACATCGCCCGCATCCGCTACTCGACGCCCGGGGTCGGCTTGATCTCGCCGCCACCGCATCACGACATTTATTCGATCGAGGATCTGGCCCAGCTGATCCACGACCTGAAGAACGCCAACCGCCAGGCGCGGATCACCGTCAAGCTCGTCGCCGAGATGGGCGTCGGGACCGTAGCGGCTGGCGTCTCCAAGGCCAAGGCTGACGTGGTGCTGATCAGTGGCCACGACGGCGGCACCGGAGCGTCGCCGCTGACCTCGATCAAGCATGCGGGCGTCCCGTGGGAGCTGGGCGTGGCCGAGACTCAGCAGGTGCTGGTGATGAACGACTTGCGAGGGCGCATCAGGGTGGAGACCGACGGCCAGCTGAAGACTGGCCGAGACGTAGTCATCGCCTGCCTGCTGGGGGCTGAGGAATTCGGCTTTGCGACTGCCGCTCTCGTCGCGGCCGGCTGCGTCATGATGCGCGTGTGCCACCTCAACACCTGCCCGGTTGGGGTCGCTACCCAGGATCCCGAGCTGCGCAAGCGCTTTCAGGGGCAGCCGGAGCACGTGATCAACTTCATGTACTTCATCGCCCAGGAAGTCCGCGAATACATGGCCGAGCTGGGCTTCCGGACGATGGAGGAGATGGTTGGCCAGGTCCAGCACCTGGAGCCGATCGAGCATGAGGCCATCGCCAATTGGAAGGCCCGCGGCGTCGACTTCTCGATGATCCTGCACAAGCCGGAGGTTCCTGAGTCCGTCGCCACGCACTGCATCCAGGAGCAGGACCACGGTTTGGACCGGGCGCTGGACCTCCAGCTCATGGCCTACGCCAAGGACGCCATCGAAGGTCGCGGCCCGGTGGAGATCTCGCTCCCCATTCGCAACAGCAATCGAACCGTGGGGACCATGCTCAGCAGCGAGATCTCGCGCAGGCATGGCGCCAAGGGCCTGCCGCCATTCAGCGTCAACGTCCATTTCAACGGATCGGCCGGGCAAAGCTTCGGGGCGTTCCTGGCCGAGGGGGTATCGCTCACGTTGGAAGGTGACGCCAACGACTACTTCGGCAAGGGCATGTCGGGCGGCCAGATCGTGGTCTTCCCGCCGCACGACGTCACGTTCAGGGCCGAGGACAACATCATCATCGGCAACGTGTCACTGTACGGAGCCACGGGTGGCCACATGTTCATCCGCGGGCTGGCGGGTGAGCGCTTCGCGGTCCGCAACAGCGGCGCCACGGTAGTGGTGGAGGGCTGCGGCGATCATGGCTGCGAGTACATGACCCGTGGCCTGGCGGTGGTGCTGGGCAAGACCGGGAGGAACTTCGCCGCCGGAATGAGCGGCGGCATCGCCTACGTGTATGACGAGGACGGTACCTTCGATCAGCGCTGCAACCGGGCTATGGTCGGCCTGGAGCGCGTCGAATCCGTGGACGACGAGGCCGCTCTGCAGGATCTGCTCCAGCGACACCAGCAGTTGACCGAGAGCGACGTGGCGGAGCGGATCCTGGCCTCGTGGGCCGAGAGCGTGCATCGCTTCGTCAAGGTCGTGCCTCTGGATTACAAGAAGGTGCTGGAAGCCAAGCACCTGGACGCCGAGCAGATCAGGCTCGCGTCGATATGAGGCCGGCGATCGATCCGGCGCGCTTCAACAGCAGTCATTCACGATACGGACGGTAGCAACGGATGGGTAAGATCACCGGCTTCATCGAGATCCAGCGAGAGATGCCGAAGCGGCGTCCGGTGGAGGAGCGCCTGGCGGACTGGCGTGAGATCTACGCCGATCTGCCGGACGACAAGCTGAAACAGCAGGGTGCGCGGTGCATGGACTGCGGCATCCCCTTCTGCCACAAGGGCTGCCCCCTGGGCAACATCATCCCCGAGTGGAACGACCTGGTGTATCGGGGCCGGTGGAAGGACGCCATTACCTTTCTGCACTCCACCAATAACTTCCCCGAGTTCACCGGCCGCGTTTGCCCGGCCCCTTGCGAAGAAGCGTGCGTCCTGAACATCAACAAGAACCCGGTCACAATCAAGCAGATCGAGCTGGGTATTGTGGAGCACGCCTTCCGCGAAGGCTGGGTCACGCCCACGCCCCCGTCCACGCGCACCGGAAAGAAGGTGGCGGTGGTGGGGTCCGGACCCTCGGGGCTTGCCGCGGCGACGCAGCTCAACCGTGCCGGTCACACGGTCACCGTGTTCGAACGAGCGGACAGGCCGGGCGGGATCCTGATGTATGGCATCCCCGATTTCAAGCTCGAGAAGTGGGTGCTTCAGCGGCGGCTCGATCTGATGATTGCCGAGGGCGTGAACTTCATCTGCAACACGCACGTGGGCGTGAATTATCCCGTTGAGCGGCTGCGCAAGGAGTTCGATGCCGTCCTCCTCACCGGCGGCTCCACTCACCCGCGTGACTTGCCGGTCCCTGGGCGCGAGCTCAAGGGCGTTCACTTCGCCATGGAGTACCTGCCGCAGCAGAACCGCCGCGGCCTCGGTCTGCCCGAGGTCGCCAATCCGATTCTGGCCACCGGCAAGAAGGTGGTGATCCTGGGCGGAGGAGATACCGGGGCGGACTGTTTGGGGACCGCCCATCGCCAGAAGGCGGCGGAGGTGTATCAGTTCGAGCTGCTGCCGAAGCCGCCGGAGGATCGCACGGCCGAGATGCCGTGGCCGAATTGGCCGATGATCCTGCGCTCGTCGACTTCTCACGAGGAGGGCGGCATCCGCGACTGGAGCATCAACACCAAGGCCTTTTCGGGGGACGAGCACGGCCGCCTGAAGAAGCTGCATGGCATCCGGCTCGACTGGCAGACAGGCCCGGACGGCCGGCCGCAGATGAAGGAGATCGAGGGCAGCGAGTTCGAGCTGGACTGCGACCTGGTGCTCCTGGCGCTCGGCTTTCTGGGACCGGAGAAGCAGGGCATGCTGACCGATCTGGGCGTGGAGCTCGATGCTCGCGGCAACGTGGCGGTGGACAAGGACTACATGTCGAGCGTTCCGGGCGTCTTCGCCGGTGGCGACATGCGCCGAGGCCAATCGCTGGTGGTGTGGGCGATCTGGGAAGGTCGAGAGGCCGCGCGCGGAGTCGACAAGTACCTCATGGGCGAGACGTCACTGCCGGCCAGCCCTGACTGGTAGAGGTCACTGCCAGCAGCCGCCCTATCGGCTGCGGGCCCGTTATTGAGCATTCTGCCCTAAAGGTTGTTTGCCTCGGATCGGCGCTCGTCGTACCATTTGTACAAGTTGTACAGACCGGTGCTCCTCGGCTGAGGCCGCAGTGAACGTCAGCGAAATCGTCAAGCTCGCTCTTCCGCCGGGCAGTCGCCTGGTCGCGGGCTTGAAGGGCGGCGAAACAGCCGTGACGTGGGCCACCACGTTCCGCAGCCGGCCGCCGGCCCTGGACCACCTGGAAGGTGGCGAGCTGGTGCTGCTGTCGCTGGCGGCGGTGCGAGTCGTGGATGCGTCCCTCAGTCTGGCGCGCATCATCACCAACCTGCGTGAACGCGGAGTGGCGGCGATCGCGGTCGACGGAGAGCTGGACCAGGCGGCGGTGGCCGCCGCGGACCAGGTTGGCCTGCCGCTGATCGCCTTGCCGAGCGGGGCCGACCTGCATGGCTTGGAACGCTCGGTCATCGGACTGCTTGTCAACAAGCAGGCGGAGCTGCAGGCGAGGACGGTGCAGCTGGCCCGCCAGCTGACCCAGGTGGCGATGCAGGGCAAGGGGCTGACGGGCATCGCGGCAGAGTTTGCCCGGCAAACCGGGAAGTCGGTGGAGGTATTCGACGCGCGGCTCGAGTCGCTGGCCCAGGCGGGCTCGCAGCTGGCCCTCGGGCAGGCTCAGCGCAAAGCCCTGCAGGTCGTCGCCCGGAACCCGGTGCCGGTGGGTCACGACCCCACGGCAGAGTGGATCGAGGCCCAGGGGGAGGCTCCGCCGCGTTGGGCTGCGGTCATCCCGGTGAACAATCGTGGCGCTGGTGTGATTGCCCTCGGCGGCCTGGAGGATTCGCTCACCGAGCTGGACGGTCTGCTGGTTTCGCGCGCGGCGACGGTGTGCGCCATGGAGCTGGTCAAAGAGCGGGCGGTGGTCGAGGCGGAAACCAAGATCCAGGGTGATTTCGTTCGGGACGTGCTGCGTGCCAGTTATACCAATGAAGCCTCCATTCGGGCCCGAGCGGCTCACCTGGAATGGGACCTGGAGGCGCGCCAGGGGGTGGCTGTGCTGAGCCTTAGCGTCCCGGCTGAAGGCGCCGTGGCCGCGCTGCGCTCGTCGCTGAGTCGTCGCGGGGTACGCCCCCTGGTGGCTGGCTGGGATGGCGAAGCCGCCTTCATATACCCTCTGCCCGACCAGGTGGGAGCAGCGGATTGGCGAACCGTAGCCGACCAGATCCGAGCTGAGTTGGCGCATCAAACGGGGACTCGGGCGGTATCCGCGGGCATTGGGCGGGCGCACGGCGGGCTGCATGGCATCCAGCGCAGCTTCGGCGAGGCGGAGCAGGCCCTGCGCGCCGGAGAGCGGCTCTTCGGCTCAGGCCAGACCGCCGCCTTCGCCGACCTCGGAGCCTACCGGCTGCTGGCGCAGCTTCAGGGAACGCCCGAGCTCCAGGCGTTCGAGCGTGAGACGCTGGGCGATCTGATCCTCTACGATCAGAAATCCGGCAGCCAGCTGCTGCCTACCCTTGAGGCGTTCTTCAACGCTAATGGCAACCTGAGCAAGACGGCCGAGATGCTGTTCGTCCACCGTAATACGCTGATGTATCGCTTGAACCGCATCCAGGAGCTGACGGGATTGTCGCTGGACGACCCGGAGACCCGCTTCGATCTGCAGCTGGCGCTCAAGATGTACCACGTGTCGCCGCGCGGGACCAGATAAAGGGCGAGGGCGGTCGTTCAGGAGGCCAGGCGGCGTAGACCGTCCCGCCGAGAATCAGCAGGCCGGCCCCGAGCCTGATCGGCGTGCTCGTGCGTCTCCCCCAGCGGGCATTGTGGCCGGATCCGGCCAGCGCCACGAGGTCGCCGGTGGCGGCTTTCCAGCGGCCGTGAGCAAGATCGTGGAGCAGCCACAGCCCCGCGCCCAGCGCCAGCGTGCCGTCGATGGCTCGTACGGCGAGCGGTTCTGCCGCTGCGGGCTCTTTTCCCCGGACCGGGGAACGGGCCGCCAGCGTGAGCGCCATGGCCAGCGCCGCTTCGGCCAAGTAAACACGGCGCCAGGCGTTCAGGGTAGACAGCTTCATGCCACGGCAACTGTACACAGCATCCCGGCCGATGAGGAGCCGTGGATATGATGTGCTGGGAGCGCAGCCCGAAGCGATCTGGGTAGCGGACATGGGACGTGGGCTCGAACGGGCGTCCGAGGAGGACTTCCCTTCGACGGCGTGCCGACCTGCCGGCCCGATGGCTTCCGTCTTGCTCTAACCACGGTGAGAGGAGCACAGCAGTGGCCATAGCGGAGCGACCGAGCATCGAAGTGCCGGTCGGAGTGCACGATCAGGCCGGCAAGCCTGAGTGGGGCTCGGATTTGATCATGGATATGCTGCGCCTGCTCGACGTCGAGTACGCCGCGGTCCTGCCAGGGTCGACCTTCAGGGGCATTCACGACTCGGCGGTGAATTACACCGTCAACCAGCGGCCGGAGTTCATTCTGTGCAATCACGAGATGATCACCGTCTCGATGGCGCGTGGCTATGCGCGCGTCACCGGCAAGCCAATGGCGGCGATTGTCCACAACGTCGTCGGCCTGCTGAACACCACCATGACCATCTACGACGCATGGTGCGATCGAGTACCGGTGCTGGTGCTGGGCGGGACGGGACCGGTCAACGCCGCCAATCGCCGGCCCTGGATCGACTGGATCCATACCGCCAACGTGCAGGGCAACTTCGTGCGTGGGATCACGAAGTGGGATGACCAACCCGCGTCCGTGGCGGTGATTCCCGAATCGCTCATGCGCGCCTACCGCATCGCGGTCACCGAGCCCGCGGGTCCGGTGTACGTGTGCTTCGACGTGGACCTGCAGGAGGAAGCGCTGCCGGCTGGGTTCGCGCTGCCCGACGTTGGGCGCTACCGGCCTGCACCTGCGGTCCATCCGGATCCGGCCTCTGTAACGGAGGCCGCTCGCCTGCTCGTCGAAGCTGAGACGCCGTTGTGTCTGGCCGGCCGAGTAGGGGCCAGCCCGGCAGCGGTGAGGACCTTGGTGGAGCTGGCCGAGCTGCTGGCCATGCCGGTGGTCGACCTTGGAACGCGCTGGAGCTTCCCGGCGCCACACGAGCTGGACTTCTACGGCATGCAGTCGGTGTTATTGCGCGAGGCCGACGTCGTCTTGGGGCTGGATGCGCAGGACCTGGAAGGATCGATGCGCCAGCCGGTCAACTACACCACGCGCAAGGCGGACGCGGTCACGGTAGCCAACCAGAAAGTCATCAACGTATCCCTGGACGAGCTGGTGCACCGCGGCCAGACGACCGACTTTCAGCCGCTGCCGGCCGCCGACGTGCCCATCCTGGCCGACAGCGTGGTGACGCTGCCGCTGCTGCTCGAAGAGTGCCGCCGGCTGCTCAACAGCGATGCGCGGTCACGCATCGACCGCCGGCGTCGAGCTCTCGCGCCGAGGCAGCAGGATCTGCGGGAACGTCATCAGGCCGCGGTAGCGCGGTTGTGGGACCGTCCCGAGATCTCGGAGACGCGGCTCGCGTCGGAGCTGTGGCAGGCGGTTCGGGATGAGGACTACATGTTCACCTGGGGTAGACTGCGGCGCATGGCGCCCGGCGTGGCGCAGATACCGGGGCCGGAGCGGCATCTGGGCGACGGCGGCGGTGGCGCGGTTGGCGCCACTCCGGGCATGGTGCTCGGCGCGGGGCTGGCCCTCAAGAGCAGCGGCAAGCTGCCTGTGGCTATCCTCGGCGACGGGGAAACGCTGTCTTCGATCCAGGTGTTGTGGACGGCGGCGCACTACCGCATCCCGTCCTTGTGGGTCATCAACAACAACCACTCGTACTACAACGATGAGAACCACCAGCAGCTGATCGCCAAACATCGCAACCGGCCGCCGGAGAACAAGACCGTGGCCATGCGAATGCAGGATCCGGAAGTTGATTTCGCGACGATCGCGCGGTCGTTCGGCGTTCACGCCGAGGGCCCCATCAAACGGGCGGAGGATCTTCCCGCGGCCTACCGGCGCGCGGTGGAGGCAGTGAAAGAGGGCCAGCTGGCCGTCGTGGACGTGTGGACCGAGACGCGAGAGCAAGCCTGAGGAACCTCATTCAACCCTCATTGTCAGCTCACTGGCTGCTCACCAACGAGGCGTAGTGTTATCGCGTTTTCCAGACGCGGCGATGCGGTAGGCAAATCACCGGGCCACAGACTGCCCCTGAACGAAAGCGCGGGCCCGGTCAAGAGCAGGCGTGTGTGGCGGCGCAAAGCTTGCCTGGCAGCGGTGGGCTGACTCCTTTGTCGTTGCCTGTTCTCCTGGCCGTAGGCCCCGACGGACAGCTCACGGCCTCCCCTGGCGAAATGGGAGGCCGTGCTGTTATGGGGCCGGTAACGTGCACGGGCAGCGCTAGAGTTGGCGTGTCATGAGCGCGCGGGTGCTGGTGGTTGATGACGATCCGGCGGTGCTGAGCGGTCTCCGCCGCGCCCTGGCGCTGGAGCACTACGACGTGTCCGTGGCGAGCGACGGCGAAGCGGCGCTTGCGCTGCTGGAGTCGAACAAGCCCGATCTGCTGGTGCTCGACATCATGCTGCCAGGGATCGACGGCCTCATGGTGTGCGAGCACGTAAGGCAGACGGGAGCGCTGCCGATCATCATGCTCACCGCCAAGGACACCGTGCCGGATCGCATCGCCGGACTCGATAGGGGCGCGGACGACTACTTAGTGAAGCCGTTCTCCGTGGACGAGCTGCTGGCGCGGGTGCGAGCCCTGCTGCGCCGGGTCCAGCAGCAGCCGGACCACGACCTGCTGTCGTACGCCGATGTGACGCTCGACACCGGCGCACGAGAGGCGTATCGCGCGGGCCGCCTGCTCAAGCTGACTCCGCTGGAATACGACCTGCTCTCGCTGCTGCTGCGGCATCCACGCCACGCGCTGTCACGCGAGCAGCTGTGCCAGCAGGTGTGGGGCTACGCTTTCGAAGGCGAGTCCAACTTCGTGGACGTCGCCGTGAAGGAGCTGCGCAAGAAGCTCGAAGAAGCGGGCGGAGAACGGATCATTCAGACCGTTCGCGGCTTTGGCTACGTCTTGCGCCAGGACTGAAGTCGTAGCACGGCCCGCCTGCTACTCACCTAAGACTCATCCAGACGTCATCTGATCCTCACTCAGCGCTCACAAACGGCTCACCCGCTGTCCCGAGACTGACGGTCTAAGCCGGTCAGCGGGCGGGCAGCGAGGCTGCTCGTCGCGTGGCCGTCGAAGAACGGAACACAGGAGCGCCCATGAGCCCATAGGGCAGGAATGTCGTCCGAGATTCGGCGCGCGTCCTGAAGCAGGGCGTGCGAGCACCAGCATGAGTAGGCAATCAGGAGTAAGAGACAGATGATTTCAAGAAGGGCAGCACAACGGCTGGCAGCGGTCGGCGCGGTGCTGACGCTGGGTTTGTTGCTGGTTCCCCAGGTGGGCCTGGCCGCGGATGCTCCGCCGGCCAGCAGCGACGCCGCGGCGAGCGCCAAGCCCAAGGCGTCGCCTACGCCCAGCAATCAGCTGACGGTTGTCATCACCGACAGCGGCTTCGACAAGCAGAGCTATTCCGTGGCCAAATACGAAAGCCCGTTCAAGGACCAGATTCATTTCGTTAATCAGGGCACGCAGGTCCATACCGCGACGTTGGTCCCCGGACAGTACGCGCCGTTCGGCTTCACCTGCTTCCCGGTGTGTGTGCGGAGTCCGCTGGCGAAAAGCAACAAGAACAAGGGCCAGGTGAACTTCGACACCGGTGGGCTCGCGCCTGGCGAATCCGTGGACGGTGGGTTTGTGAACTCGGGCACGTTCTATCTCACCTCCGCCACCGACTGCCTGTACGGCAACAACAACCCGAGCTTCAACTGCACGCCGGTGGCCATCAAGGTCAAGAGCTACGACACAGGCAGCGGTACGGAGAACCTGGGCACGTCTGACACGCCGCACAGCCTCGCTGACACGCTGCCTGGCACCAACCTGCTGCCGCCGACGCCGGACAACATCAAGGCCGGCAAGTGCGCGGGTTTGGTGACTCCTAGTGACGGCGGTCCGGCGCTGTGCTACAACCGGGACGGTGTCACCATGGCCGGCCAGCCTGGCGCCGGAGCGCTCGGCGGCAGCGCCAAGGATCCGTTGAGCGGCGAGGTGACCATCAATATCGACGACGTTACCGGCTACGATCCCGCCTGGGTGTGGGTCACTCCTGGCACGCGAATCACCTGGGTGAACAAGGGCGCCCGCGTGCACAGCCTTACCAAGGGTGGTCAGGGGACGGACGCTTACAACGGCTACACGCCGTTCGAGTCGCCGGGCATTGGCCCTGGCGAGAGCTGGAGCTACAGCGTGTGTGACGACCAGGCGGTGTGCAAGAGCGATTGGAACTACGCCGCCAGCGAGGAGCTGGCGCAGATTCCTCCCACGCTCTCCGGCTCGATTGGCAAGCAGGCGCCGGTCTTCGTGGGCGAAGTCACGGTCGTTAAGCCCAAGTCCTAAGCTCTGTTCATGCAACGGGGGCAGCGAAATCCGCTGCCCCCGTTGTTGTTTCCGCCGGAAGCCGTGAGCTCGCGGCGAGCTGGTGCGAGCGGAGCCCCTATCGATCGGCTGAGCCGCCCTCGCGCAGGCCCCTGATGGCCTGTTCGATCTCGTCGTCTATGCGCTGATCCTGCTGCTGCAGCTGGCGTAAGACCGCCACTGCCCGGCGCTTGGACTGCTCGAGCAGCTCGCGATGGTCCGCTTCGTCGAGATTCCCGAGCTCGCGGTCGAAATCGAGCTCGCGGATGTCGTTGAGCGCACGCTCGCGCTGTCCCAGCAGCTCGGCCATTGCGCCCTGGGTCGATTCCGCTGGCCGTGAGTGCAGGAGTGGCCAGGCGGCGAAGCCGATGGCCCCCAGGGCCGCGGCGATGGCCAGCAGGCCGCCCATTACGGGATCTCCTCGAGGGCGGTGGCCAGCAGGCGCTCGTCGTCGGCGCTGAGACCCGGCTCGGCCGAGGCTGCAGGACCGGCGGACTCGGAGATCCCGCGGCGGGATCGCAGCACACTGGCCACGGCCGCCAGTCCGAGCGCAAGTCCGGCCAAAGGGAGCAGCCAGGCCAGCAAGTTCAGGCCGTGCTTGGGCGGCTGGGTGAGAATCGCCTCACCGTAGCGGTCGACGAAGTACTGGATGATCTGATCGTGGCTCTTGCCAGCGGCCAGCTGCTCGTGGACGACCTCGCGCATTTGCCCGGCCAGGGTCGAGCCCGAATAGGCCACGGTAACGTTCTGGCATACGGGGCACTGCAGCTCGTTTTCGATGGCCAGGGCGCGATCGTCGATGCTGGCGCCATCGCCGTAGGCGGTGGAAGGGTGCGAAGCCGCGGCTATCGCCAGCCATAGGACGAGCCCGCTGGCGATCAGCAGACTGGCGAGGGCAATGGCCGGCCAGCGGCTCAGGACTGGACGCGATGAGGAGCCGCTCGTGCTCACGCTTGGGCTCCGACAGGCTGCTGCTGCGCCGGCCGCTCGCTGAGCCGGTTGGGATGCGCGGCCGCGGCGGCGCGTCGCGGCTGCGGATGCGGCCAGGCAGTGACGACGGTGCCTGCGATGACCAGGGCCCCGCCGATCCACAGCCAGAACACCACGGGATTGACGAACAGCAGGAACGTCGCCGCCGACTGGTCGGGCGTCCAGTCGCCCAGGACGACGTACAGGTCCTCCAGGGGGGTGCTGCGGATGACGATGTCGCTGGTTGGGTTCGAGCTGTCCCGGTTCCACACCGACTTGCCGGGATGAACGGCGGACCCATCGGCCAGGGTCAGAGTGGCGAAGGTGGTTTTCTTCTCGGCATCGGCCGCCTGCGAGAGGCCGTCAAACGTGAGCGTGTAGCGGCCAATGGTGGCGGTTTGGCCGCGTTCCAGGGTGACCTGGCGCTGCACCTGGTAGAACTGCGAGCCGATTACGGCGATCACGAAGACCACCAGCCCGAAGTGGACCAGATATCCACCGTAGCGCCGGTTGTGGTGCGCAAACAGGTCGGCAAACGCGCCGAGCGTCGTCTTGCCGGTCACACGCCGCCGGGAGATCGTCCCGCGATAGAACTCGAAGGCCAACGTGGCGAGTACGAAAACGCAAACAGCCCAGCCCAGCACGGCCCCGGGGTTCCGCAGTCCAATCGCCACCAGGATGACGACCGTGGCCGCCCCCGCTGTGAGCGGCTTGGCGAAGTTGCGCCAGAAGACAGATCGGGAGGCGCGGCGCCAGGGTAGCAGCGGACCTAGCCCCATGGTTGCCATCAGCGCCAGGAAGATGGGGCCGTTCACCGCGCCGAAGAAGGGCGGGCCTACGGTGATCTGCTCACCGCGCAGAGCTTCGGAGATGACCGGGAAGATCGTGCCACTGAAGATGGCCACGATGCAGCCGATCAGGAGCCAGTTGTTGAACAGGAAGCTGGCCTCGCGGGAAGCCAGCGTTTCGAACTCGCTCTCGCCACGCAGCTTCGGCAATCTCCACACCAGGAGACCGGCGGAGACGCCAATCGCCAGCGCCAGCCAGCCGAAGAAGAACGGCCCGATGCTGGACTGAGCGAAGGCGTGCACCGAATTCAGCACGCCGCTGCGGACGATGAACGTACCGAAAATGGCCAGCAGGTAGGCGAGCATGATCAGTGTCAGGTTCCAGACCTTCAGCATTCCCCGCCGTTCCTGGACCATGACCGAGTGCAGGAAGGCGGTGCCTGCCAGCCAGGGCATGAAGGCCGCGTTCTCAACCGGGTCCCAGCCCCAGTATCCTCCCCAGCCCAGCACGTGATACGCCCACCACGCGCCCAGAAGCAGGCCGATGCCCTGGATGCCGAAGGCAGCCAGCGTCCAGCGCCGGACCGATCTCAGCCACTGCGTGTCCAGCCGCCCGGAGATGAGCGCGGCTATGGCGAAGGCGAAGGGGATGGACCAGCTCATGTACCCCATCAGCATCATGGGCGGATGCACCAGCATGCCTTTGTCCTGGAGGACGGGGTTGAGTCCGTTGCCGTCGTCGACGTGGAAGGGCAGCGTAATGAAGGGGCTCTGCACGAAGGCCAGCAGGAAGAGGAAGAAGCTCTGCATGGCCAGCAGCACGCCGACGACGTAGGGCATGAGCTCGCGATTGTGCCGCCAGCTGAGCAGCACCACCAGGCTGGAGAAGATCGAGAGGGTCAGGCACCAGTAGACCAGCGAGCCCTGCTGCCCGCTGTAAAAAGCGGCAATGACGTATGCGGGAGGCATCTGGCGGCTGGAGTGCTCCGCCACGTAAGACAGCTCGAAATCGTGAGTAAGAAAGGCCGCTACCAGCGCCAGGCTGGCCAGCACGACCAGGCCGGTCATGGCCAGCAGGGCATTACGGGCGCTGCGCACGAGATCGGGCAGCTGTTTCCGCGCCCCAATCGCGGCGGCAATGAAGCCGTACAGCGCCAGCACGAAGGCGGTTACAAGGGTGAGCGAACCGAAGGCTGCCACTAGGCGTGCAGCTCCTTCGCCTTGGGGCTGCCCACGTGCTCCCCTTTGGCCGCCCTAACTCGGGGGCTGAACAGCATTTTCATAGCGTGACGGGCACTGGGCCAGCAGGTTGCTGGCATGGAACACGCCGTCGGGTGCGTACTTGCCCTCCACCACCACTTGAATGCCGGGACCGAAGATGTCGGGCACCACGCCGCCCGTGTACACCACGGGCAGCTGTCCACTGGCGTCCTCGGCGTTGAAGCTCAGCGTGCCGGCGCGTACGTCCTTCACGATGCTGGCGCCGTCGACGATCCCGGCCACGCGAACGTTCTGGCTGTAGACAGCTGGGGCTTTGGACCTCAGCTCCCCCACTGTGAGGTAGTACTCGGCTGAGGTCGAGACGCTGTTGAAGATCAGGTAGCCGACGGCGGCCAGCAGGACCACACCGGCGACGATGAACTTGAGCTTCGGGGTCATCGGGCCAGCAGCGTCCGCACGTACTGGTCCAGCTTAGCGGCTCCGTCGGAGCCGGTGAACGGGCCTACGTAGCGATCGGCGAGGATGCCCTGCCGATCGATGAAGTAGGTCTCGGGAACGCCGTACACGCCGAAGTCGATGGCGATCTTGCCGTCTTCGTCCAGGCCATTGGTCCAGCCCGCGCCCTGGTCACGCGCGAATGCTTGCGCAGCCTCGGCCTTGTCCCACACGGCCAGGCCAATGAACTGGACGTCCTGGGGATGGTACCGCTGCCAGGCCTGCTGCAGCACCGGGAACTCATCGCGACAGGGCACGCACCAGGAGCCCCAGAAGTTCACGACGATTGGCTTTCCCTGCAGGGCAGCCACGTCCACGGACTCGCCCGCGAAGCTGGAGAAGACGACTTTGGGCGCGGGCTTTCCGATCAGCGCATTGGTTCGGCCGCCGGCGGCGCCATGCGAGAGGGCATAGCCCAGCACGCCGAGCACGCCCACAATCGCCACCATCAGCGGAAGGAAGATGTGCAGGGGCCGGCGCGGTGCGACGGCCACGGCGCGAACGGCTGCGGCCAACAGAACTCCTAGTGGATTGAAGTATAGAGACGGGGCTGCCGCGACGGCCATATGGCCGCGACCTTAATTCGGGCCTCGACGCTCAGTAACGGAGCGCTTAGGTGGCCCTCACGGCCGCGGCGAACAGGTCGTCCACGTCGGGTACGGCCGGAATCAGGCCGTCGAGGCAGAGCTGCTCCGCGACCGTCTCGAGAATGGGCCGGGTATTCGCCAGGCCGCAGGGATACGGATCGTCGCCGAATGTGGCAGCCTGGGCCGCGAACGCTTCCTGGGGAAACAGGAAGTAGGCCGTTGCGGCCCCTCGCGCCCGTTCGTAGGCGATTCGCTTGGAGGTATTGAAGGCCTGGTAGATGCTCATCGCCACGTCGGGCTCGTCCAGCAGCCAGCGTCGCTTGATGGCGAGAGTGTGATTAATCGGCGTGAGATTGGCTCGAGCTTGAAGCCGGCTCAGCAGCTCGAGCAGCGAATCGGACGTGGCCAGGCATCGGACGTTCTCGCTTTCGGCCACCGGCGCTCCGAATGCGCTGCCGAAGGCCGCGTCGATCTCGCCGCACTCCAGCATCTCTCCGAGCGTGGACGACCCGTCGTCGAGGTTGATGAGCCGTACGCCGTTGGCCGGCTGGGAGTCGATGTCCAGAAGCCGCCCGTGCCGCTGCGAGGGCGGCCTGCCGTTGTACCAGGTGACGTCTTGCGGCTGGATGCCGTACAGCACGCGCAGCATGATTCGCGTCCACACGGCGGCCGTCATGCCGTAATCGGGCACCCCCAGCCGCTTCCCGGCCAGGTCAGCCAGGCTCCGCACGCCCGAGCGGACGTTGCCGTGGAGGCTCATCAGCGGCCCGATCGGCTTGCTGAGGAAGATGGGGATGGCATCCCAGCCCAGATCGGCAAATTGCGGCCGGGACCTGGTGACGATGAAGTCGGCTAGGGAGAATTCGAACAGATCGAAAACGTTCTCGCGGAGCTGCTTGAGGAAGAGCTCACCGGGGTTGAAAAACTCCCAGATCAGCTCGATCCCGGGAATGCTGACCTCGCCGTCGATCAGCGGCTGCAATCGTGGATTGGGCGAGAAGCCGACCCGAAGGGTAGCGGTCACCCGGGTAGCTTACAGGTTGTGGGTGTCGAGCTGGCGCGCATCAAAGTGAGCGGGTGGGCTGCATCAAGCTCTGGTCAGCTGCCTTGAAGCCCGCTCGCGAGGCTCGGCGCCAGCCGTCCTGCTCCAGGCGAGCTGCGATCGTGCGGTACCTGCCAACGGGGACGAGATGCACTCCGTCGAAGGCGCCGCTTGCCCTGATCTCTGCCATGAGGCAACACGCTCGGTCCACCCCAGCATCGGGATTCGTCTCGAGGTCGTCGAGCAGCGTCGCTGGTAGGTCGATCTGGCTGGTGGCTTCGGCCAAGGTCTTTGCCATGCCGGCGCTCGCGAGGACGAGCACGCCAGCGAACACCTTGCCGTTGAAGCGCAGCGACTCCCGCCAACCCAAGAGTCTCGCAAGGTCGAAGGAGGCTTGTACAAGCAAGAAATCGGCCTCTTGTTTCCAGGTCGGCAGCGGCGCCAGCCGAGTCGTCACGCCAACGCTGAACGGCCCACGGCCTGTGAACGTGTCCGAGCTGCCGAACGTGCGGACCTCTTCCAGCATCCCTCGCACGTTCAGATCATTGGAACGGCCGCCCGAAGCCGGCTGGTCGCCGAACACGCACAGAAAATGGTCGACTCCGTAGGCCGCGGCCGTCAACAGATCCCGACGGAAGCCCAGCCGGTTGCGGTCCCGACTGTTCAGGCAGGCAATGGCTCGTACCCCCATGCTCGCGACCTCGTGAGCGACCGCCACGCTCGACACCGTGGCCCGTCCCAGATGGTTATCTGGGATCAGGAAGGCATCAGTCACGGGGGCCAGTACTCCGACCTGGTGCCGTACTCGCGTCAGGTCAGGCTTGGTCGCCGGCTCGATTTCGGAGATGACCTCGAATGCGGTAGTGGCCACGACGGGGTCAGCGCGTGGCCCAGTTGGAGGATGCCGCGGCGCCTGGCCCTCGCCCGGGGTCACCTCAGTGACCGGTCCAGTGCCGCCTTCCTAAACTGGGAGCCCCCAGGGGTCCGGGACGTCAGCCGCAGCCGCAGCTGCCGCCGCAGCAGCCGCCGGAAGGCATGGAGGCCGACCCGCCGCTCTCGCTGCCACCAAAGCTCTCGATGCCGCTGCCGACCGTGGCGAACGTGGTGATGGTGCGGTTCACGTGCTTGGCGCCGCCGCAAGCAGCGCATGTCACGGGCTCGTTGGCGGAGGCCATGCTGCGCAGCGCCTCGAACTTGGTGTGGCAGTCGCTGCAGTAGTATTCGTAAACAGGCATAGCTCTAAAGATATTGTCCCTAACTCGCCGAGGCAAGCGCCGGGCGGGCTGGGGCACTCCACTCACGCGGAGCCAGGGGGAAGCTGAGCGTGAAGCAGCTTCCCTCGCCGACCACGCTGCGCACCTCGACCTGCCCGCCGTGCGCCTGCGTCAGATAGTGCACGATGGCGAGGCCTAAGCCGTAGCTCGAATAGGAGCCGCGCCGGCCGCGCTTGACCCGATATTCCCGCTCGAAAATGTGCTCGAGGTGCTCGGCCGCAATGCCTTCGCCAGTATCGCTGACCAGAATGCGGGCCTGTCCGTCGTGCTCGTCGACCGTCACGCCGACGTCAGTGCCCTTCGGTGTGTGCTTGATGGCGTTGTCCAGAAGATTGCTGACGATCTGCTCCAGCCGGCCTTCATCTCCGATGATCTGGACGGCGTTCCGTACCTGCAGGCTGATCTCATGGCCGGCCGCATGCTGGCGGGCCGTTTGAACGGCCCTCTCGCAGACGGCCGAGAGGGCGACGCGGTGGTGCTCGATGGTCAGTCCGCGGTCGATCTGGGCCAGCAGCAGGAGATCGGAAACGAGCCGGCTGAGACGCTCGGTCTGCTCGCGAGCCTCGCGAATGCATTCGTCGCGTGCTTCTTGATCGGCAACGCGCGTGACCAGCTCCAGGTTGGTGCGGATGGCCAGCAGGGGGTTGCGCAGCTCATGGGACGTGTCGGCCACGAATTCCCGATGTGTCCTGAGCGTGTGCTCGACCTGCGCCAAGAGCCCGTCGATGGTCTCGGCCAGAACGCCGATCTCGTCCCGTCGCCGGCGTAGCCGCAGGCGCTCGCCGAAGTTCCGCTTGCTGGCAATGTCCGCCGCCCGGGAGGTGATCTCGCTGAGCGGCTGCAGCCCGCGATAGGCGACCAGCCAGCCGACCGAGGCAGCGAGGCCAAGAGCGGCCAAGCCCAGCGTGGTCAGCGTCTGTTTGAGGCCGGCCATGGTCTCGTTGAGTGGCTCGCGGGACTGGGTGACCTGGATGACGGCCACGACGTTGTTGCCGAAGGCCACCGGCGCGGTCAGCACACGCAATGTGCGCGCTCCGCGAGTGACGTCGGAGAAGACCGATTGGCCGCGCCGCGCAGCCTGCAGGTTGGCTTGGTCGATTGGCAGCGGCGTGCCCTGCATGTTGGTTGTGAGCCCAATGACGGATCCCGAAGGATCCAGCACCTGCACGTACCGCCCCGGCGCTTCGAGCTGAGCAATTGGCGACAGGTCGAGCTGGCGGCCGGTCATTTCGAAGGACGGTGAAGCAACTTGCGGCGGCCATAGGGCGTAACGGATCTCCTCGACTCGCACCTGCAGTCGCTGGTCCATTTCCGCGCCCAGCGTCTCGCGCATGGTGACGTACAGCACGGTTCCCAAGACGCCGACCACTAGTGCCACGACCACGGCATAGGTCACCGCCAGCCGAAGCCGGAGGGACACGTCCGAGGTCAGGCGAGGCATGGCCGGTGGTGACGGTCGAGGTTGTTCGGAAGAGGCTTTGCCATGGGCGTTTTGTGCTGGCCCTACTGTAGCGCTCCCGAGCTTCCCGCCGTAGACTGCCAATGTGAAAGACATTGCCGAACGAGCGCTGAATCAGGCGCAGCTGGCCGGCGCGTCCTACGCCGACGTTCGTGTGATCCACCAACGGTCCGAGACGCTGTCGGTCAAGGATGGCCGGGTGGACGCGTTTGCGCGGGCAGGCAGCGAGGGCTTCGGCGTGCGCGTGATCGCCGGCGGCGCATGGGGCTTTGCCGCCAGCAACCGCTTGACCACGGCGGAAGCAGCGCGGGTGGCCAAGCTGGCGGTGGCGATTGCCCGTGCCAGCGCGCTGGCGAAGACGTCCGACGTGCGGCTGTCGCCGCTGGCTCCCATGCGGGCGAGCTATGCCACGCCCGTGCGGCGCGATCCGCTGGAGGTGAGCGTCGAGGAGAAGCTGGCGCTGCTGATGAAGGCCGATGGGGCGATGCGCCGGGTCGAGGGTTTGGCTGTTGCCGAATCCAGCCTCGAAGCGGCAGTGGAGGACAAGCTCTTCGCCAGCAGCGAGGGCAGCGTCATCGAGCAGCGCATCGTGACCTGCGGCGCGGGCATCGAGGCCACGGCGGTGTCGGACGACGAAGTCCAGACGCGCTCCTATCCCAACTCCTTCGGCCGTCAGGCCGGAACGGCGGGCTATGAGTTCATCGAGGGGCTGGGTCTGGAGGAAAATGCCGAGCGGGTTGCCGACGAGGCCGTCCAGCTGCTCAGCGCGCGCCAGTGTCCGTCCCGGACCACGACCCTGATCCTCGACGGCACCCAGCTGGCGCTGCAGGTGCATGAGTCGTGCGGCCACCCAATAGAGCTGGACCGCGTCTTTGGCATGGAGGCCGCCTACGCGGGCACGAGCTTCTTGACCACAGAAAAGCTGGGGGGATTCCGCTACGGCTCGGAGCTGGTGAACATCGTCGCCGATGCAACGGCCCCCACTGGGCTGGGCACGTTCGGCTTCGATGACGAGGGTGTTCCGGCGCAGCGAACGCCAGTCGTTCGCGACGGCGTGTTCGTAGGCTACATGAGCTCGCGAGAGACCGCGCCGCTCATTGGGCAGGAGAGCAGCGGCACGATGCGAGCGGATGGCTGGAACCGCATCCCACTTATCCGTATGACCAACGTGAACCTGGAGCCCGGCAGCTGGACGTTGGACGATCTCATCGCCGACACAGATGACGGCATCATGATGGCGGTCAACAAGAGCTGGAGCATCGACGATCGCCGGCTCAACTTCCAGTTCGGGACCGAGCTGGCCTGGGAGATCAAGCATGGCAAGAAGGGCGAGCTGCTCAAGAACGCCACCTACACGGGCATCACGCCGGACTTCTGGGCCGGCTGTGACGCAGTCTGCGACGCCCGCCACTGGCAGCTGTGGGGCACGACGAACTGTGGCAAAGGGCAGCCGGGGCAGACGATGTACGTTGGGCACGGCGTCGCTCCGGCCCGCTTTCGCAACGTGCGCGTAGGCATCGTGTGATAGCTCGGACACGCCGCGCCGCTGATGGTGGAGGCGGCCGAGGATGCTAGGAGAGAAGCACGCGCGGACGCTGCTCGAAGGCGCCTTGAGCGCCTGCGAGGCCGATCAGGCGGAGGTGCTGCTGGTCGCCGAAGACTCGGCGCTGACGCGGTTCGCCAATAACACCATTCACCAGAACGTGGCGGAGCGCAATGCCTCCCTCCAGGTTCGGGCGGTCGTGGGCAAGCGCATTGGCGTGGCTTCGACCAACTCGTTGAGTGCGGAGCCGGTCCGCAGGGCGGCCGAGAGCGCCTGCGCCATGGCCAGGTTCTCGGAGGAGGATCCGCAGTTCGTGTCGCTGCCGGGCCCTTCCGGCGCTATTGCGCCGCTGCCTGGCACATACGCGGAAGCGACCGCCGCGGCAACACCGGCGCAGCGCGCCCGCGCCGTGCGGGCCATCATCCGCCGGGCCAAAGATGACCGGCTGGTCGCGGCAGGGGCGTTCAGCACCTCGGAGATCGAGATGGCGGTGGCCAACAGCCTGGGGACGTTCGCTCACCACGCAGCCACCTCAGCCGAGGCGAACGTGGTGGTCATGGGCGACACCAGCACCGGCTATGGCGACCGGGCTGGGGTCGACGTGAAGGACGTCGACGTGGAAGCTCTGGCAGTGGAAGCCTGCGGTCGCGCCGTGCGCAGCGCCAATCCGCGACCAATCGAGCCGGGTGAGTACGCGGTGGTGTTGGAGCCCTACGCGGTGGCCGAGATGCTGGATTACCTCAGCTACGTGGGTTTCGGCGCGCTGCAGCTGGAGGAAGGGCGCAGTTTCATGGCCGAGAAGATGGGCCACAAGGTCGCCGGCGAGGGCATCACCATCTATGACGATGGGCTGGATCCTCGCTGCTTCGGCCTGCCGTTCGACTTCGAAGGCGTGCCGAAGCGTCGTGTTGACTTGATTGTGGATGGCGTCGCTCGGGGCGTGGTCTACGACAGCTACACCGCCGGCAAGCAGGGTGTGGCTTCGACCGGGCACGCGCTGCCAGCCCCCAACACGATGGGCCCTCTGCCTGGACACCTGCACCTGCAGCCGGGCGATCGGACATTGGAGCAGATGGTGGCTGAAATGGACCGGGGCGTCTTGGTGAGCCGCTTTCACTACGTCAACGTCATCCATCCGTTGGAGACGACCATCACCGGCATGACTCGCGACGGCACGTGGTGGGTGGAGAACGGGGAGATCCGCTATCCGATCCGTAATCTGCGTTTCAGCCAGAGCGTGCTGGGCGCGCTGTCCTCAGTCCGTTCCGTCGGCCGAGAAGTGAAGCTGCAGCGAGGCTGGTTCGGCGGCTCGCTGGTGCCTGCCTTGAGTTTGGATCGGTTCACCTTTACCGGCAAGACGGAGTTCTGACCCCGGCGCCCTGGGGGCTTTGGCAGGCGCGGCATGTGCGAAGCTTGCAGCAAAGCCGGCGGGAGGTAGTCAGGTGAACGAGCCGGGTCTCAGGCCCGAATCGGGAGAAGGCCGGGAGAACCAGCGACCGTCCTCAGCGCTGGAGCTGGAGACGCAGACGTGCCCGAGCTGCGGGCATATCATGCCTGCCCTCAAAGGGGCCAAGGCGTCGGTGTGCGCGACCTGCGGGTACAAGGAGAGCTGCTGCTACTAGCCTATCCTCGCGCTGGGCCGTCACCCACGGGCGGGGCACTCCGTTTCAGGGGACATGATGCCCGGCGTGCGCTTCGAAGCCCGGCGAACCCATCATGGGCCGGCCACGCTAGAGTTCGCTTGTGGCTGACAGCGTTTCCGCGGTCGCCAGCGTGCAGCTCAACGTGCTGCAATCGCCCGAGGTGGCGCGGCAAGATGCGCCTGTGCTGCGCGAGGCCGTCCTGGCCGGCGCGCAGACCCCGGCCATCATGGCCAGGATCGATCAAGAGGCCAAGGAGACGGTCCAGCAGCTGGAGGAGCTGCGCAATCCCACGGTGCCCGATACGCTGGCCGGGAGCCCCGAGCGTGAGCGTCCAAGCTATCGGCCGTCGGCTCGCAGGACCGCCAGAGGTGGGGTCCGCGTCGAGGAGCTGGCCGCTGCCAATCCCCGTGGCGTCGGCGTCCTCGTAGACGTCCGCGCCTAGCCGACTCGCCCCCGCACGACGTCCAGGAAGTCCGTGCGCGACATTGAAAGGTAGCCCTGCGCGCAAACGGGGAGCGGGCGCAAGGCCCCGCTGCAGGCGGGCCGACTAGGAGCGCAGCTGGGCGAGCAATGCGGCTGGGTCGGTCACGGGCATCTGGCAGGCGAAGTGCTCGCAGACGTAGGCGGCGGGCAGCCCGCCCACCAAATCCCTTCCGGCGAGCAGTGGGATGTCGGTGGCGGCGCCATGCTGCGCTGGCGCGCCGCCGGCCATGACCTTGTTGGGGACGTACGCGGTCCAGGCGGCCTGCCGCAGGGCCGCGGCGTCGGGCGCCTGTGGGTCGCCCGCGATGGCAATCTGGCGGGCGGGCCCGAAGTAGAGATCGTAGGCCCACAGCAGGCGGCCGTAGGCCATGGGATAGCGAGCTACCGACTCGCGCATGGAGGCGAGCACCGTCTGGGCGGAGTCGAAGTAGCGCCGGTCGTCGGTCAATAGCCATAGGCGCAGCAGCAGTTCCGTGGCCACGGAATTGCCGGCCGGAGTGGCGTTGTCATAGGTATCGCGGGGTCGGGTGATGAGCTGCTCGTGGTCGGTGGCGGTGTCGTAGAAGCAGCGGTGGGAGGGCTCCCAGAAGAGATCGAGCAGCGCATCGGCCAGCGATCGTCCGGCGGTGAACCAGCGGGGCTCGAAGGTGGCTTCATACAGGGTGAGGAGGCCGTCGGCCAGGTTGGCGTAGTCCTCCAGGTAGGCGTTGAGCTTGCTCTGGCCATCCTTGTGGGTGCGCAGAAGGCGTCCATCGCGCTGCAGCTCGGTGAGCAGGAAGGTGGCGCAGCGGCCGGCCGTCGAGGCATAGTCCGGCCTTACCAGGATCGCTGATGCCTCAGCGAAGGCCTTCAGCATCAGTCCGTTCCAGGACGTGAGGATCTTGTCGTCGCGGCCGGGATGGACGCGCTGCTCGCGCGCCGCCAGCAGTTTCTGCTGGCCCCGATCCAAGGACGCCTGCAGGTGATCCTCGGCGATGTTCAGCTGAGCGGCGACGACGTCGAGGTCGCGCGCCACGTGCAGGATGTTCCGGTGCTCGAAGTTGCCGGTTTCCGTGACGTCGTAGTAGCGCATGAACAGCCGAGCGTCTGCCTCGCCCAGCAGGTCTTCGATCTCCCCCGGCGTCCAGAGAAAGAACTTGCCCTCCTCGCCCTCGCTGTCGGCGTCCTGGGTCGAGTAGAAGCCGCCGGTCGGTGAGGTCATCTCGCGTGTGACGTAGTCCAGCGTTTCCTCGACGATCTGGCGGTAGAACGCTTTGCCCGTCAGCTGGAAGGCGTGCAGGTAGGCAAGGGCGAGCTGGGCGTTGTCGTACAGCATCTTCTCGAAGTGCGGCACCAGCCAGTGGCCATCGACGGAATAGCGGTGAAAGCCGCCGCCGAGCTGGTCGTACATGCCGCCCCGAGCCATTTTGGTGAGCGTGAGCTCGGCCATGCGCAAGGCGCCGCTGTCGGCATAGCGGCGATAGGCGCGCAGCAGGAACTCCAGCAGCATGGGCTGAGGGAACTTCGGCGCCCCGCCGAAGCCGCCTTCGGCGGCGTCGAATCCAGCGGCGAGGGTTCGCAGGGCGTCCGCGAGCAGGTCTTCGTGCAGTTCCGCGCCGTCTGCGCCGGCCGGCCGGCCGGCTTCATGCAGGTACTCGAGCACGCGCTGCCCGCTGCTCAGCACCTCGTCGCGCCGGTCCGCATACGCTTGGGCGACGCCCAGCAGCACGCGTGGGAATGCGGGCATGCCCATGCGGTCGTCGGGCGGAAAGTAGGTGCCGGCGAAGAACGGTACGCCATCGGGCGAGAGGAAGACCGTCATTGGCCAGCCGCCGTGCTGGGTCATGGCCTGCACCGCCGTCATGTAGATGGAGTCCAGGTCCGGACGTTCCTCGCGGTCCACTTTGACGTTGATGAAGCGCTCGTTCATCAGCCGCGCGATGTCTTCGTTCTCGAACGATTCGTGGGCCATGACGTGGCACCAGTGGCAGGCCGAATAGCCGATGCTCAGCAGGATCGGCTTGTCTTCAACGCGGGCACGTTCGAGCGCCTCCGCACCCCAGGGATACCAGTCGACCGGGTTGTGAGCGTGCTGCAGCAGGTAGGGACTGGTCTCGTGGATGAGTCGGTTAGGCACGGATAGCTTCCTTTCCGCGGCGGGCGCCGGCCGCGACACTTCAGTATGACGCCATGGCCGTTCGTGGGCGTTGGCGCTTGACAGGGTTCGTCGCCGTGGGCTATCCTGCGATATAGCAGATTGCAATATAAGGAGCGATGTGATGAGCCTTCTCGAGAGGGTGTCCAGCCTGGTGCGGGCCAACATCAACGACATGCTTGACCGCGCTGAGGACCCGGAGAAGATGATCAAGCAGTACTTGATCGACATGCACAATCAGCTGATTCAGGTGAAGACGCAGGTGGCCGCGGCGATGGCCGACGAGCAGAAGCTCTACCAGCGCTACCTGGATGCCCAGAACCAGGCGACCGACTGGCAGCGTAAGGCCGAGCTGGCGGTGCAAAAGGGCGAGGACGACCTGGCCAAGGAAGCGCTCGGCCGCCGCAACAGCTTCCAGGAGACCGCCGATGGCTTCAAGGCGCAGTACGACGAGCAGAAGAAGGAAGTGGACCTGCTCAAGGACAGCCTCAGCAAGCTGGAGGGCAAGATCCAGGAGGCCGAGACGAAGAAGGATCTGCTGCTGGCGCGGGCGCACGTGGCCGATACGCAGCAGATGGTCCATGCGGCCACCGACCATCTCAGCAATCAATCGGCATTCGAGGGCTTCGAGCGGATGGAAGACAAGGTGCGCCAGAAAGAGGCCATGGCCGCTGCCTCGGCCGAGCTGGAGAAGGATCCCCTGGAAGACCGGTTTGCCGACCTGGAGAAGGCCGACGATCTGGACCGCCAGCTGGCGGAGCTGAAGGAAAAGGTCAAGGGGCCATCCGGCGGATCTGCATCCTGAACGGGCGGCCTACCGCGGACGGGCCTGAGCGGCCGGGCATCCGGCTGCTCAGGCGTACGGTGCGTTTGGTGGCGTGGCCGGCCTAGCGCTCGCCTCCCTATGGCTGGCCTTTGGCCTGGCCTGCCTCGTGGCCTATTTTGGCTTCAAGAACGTGGCCGAGCGGGCGCGCGGCGAACGCCGTTTTTACGTACTGGGCTTCTACCGTTCGGTGCTGCTCGCCTTCGGGGTGGTTTCGCTGATGCTCGGCGTATCGCGCGTGCTGGACGCGCTCGGCGCCTGAGCGGGCTCCCTGGCTAGCGCTTAGCGCCCGTCCCCCTGCTTGCGTTTGAGGTCGCGGTAGTACGTGTGGCTGTGCTTGGGGCCGGTTTCCACGCCCTCCTCCAGCTCGCTGCGGCGTGCCGGACCCTCATCGGGCATCAGGTTGAGGAGGTCGATCTCGATGTCCGTGCCGCGTACGTCGGTCCGGCGGACGAGGTGGCGGAGGATCATGTTCTCAGAGACGTAGATGTTGTTGCCGATTTCGGGCTCAGCCTCACGGATGCGCAGGTCGATGAAGTTCAGGCTGTCTTCGCCCGCATTATTGGCCTCGAGCTTGGCCCGAATGTTCAGCAGGGTGTCGTAAACGGCCACAAGTACCCTCCACCGACCATTCTCCCCTGCTCCAGGGGTAAGGGAAAGTCTAGCACGGGGGCCCCGGCCGGCCGGCAGGCAGCTATAGTGACTGGTCCGCTCCTCGTATACTCCCGGCGTGGTGGCGAAGGGCTTGGTGGCGCTGAGTTGCGGGCTGTTGGCCTATGCCCTGGCAGGCTCGGTCGTGGCTGCCGAGGTGCGCCGCCGTAGCTTGGCCGACGATCCCCAGCACCCGCTGGATCTGCATGCGCTGCTCAGCATCGTGTTGTGCTGGCCGCACGACGTGCAGGAGCTGCGCCGAGGCAGCTAGCCCGGCCGCTACAACCCCTCCCGCAGGTCGAGGACGGCTTCCTGCTCGTCCGACGGAGCGTTCAGCGCCTGCTCCAATGTGGCAACTAACCGGCCGGCGAGAGACGGATCGCTGCGCAGCTGACGGGCCGACTGTGCGCCCAGCAGCAGGCGAATCATCGCCAGCGGCCGTCCCGGCACGTTCTGAACGTCGATCTCGGCCTCCGCGGCGGCGGTGGAGTTCTGGAAGACGGTGACAGTGGGCAGCTGCTGCTTGATGTAACTTTCGATGTGTGCAACGTCGTCGATCATTGGTCTGTTCCCTGCTCGGTGGCCGGCCTGCCGCCGCGATGAAATAGGACCAAGCGTGCAGGCTAGCATAGGTCAGGCCGCGCCGGCACGTTTCACGTGAAACGTCGCCAGGATCGGGCTCCGCTGGAATGGACTGCCGATCGGCTGTACGCCTACGGGCTGCGACTGCTGACCTTCAGGCCCAGAACGGAGAAGGAGCTGCGCGAGCGCTTTCGCCCGCGCGCATCATCGATCGAAGCAATCGACGAGGCGGTGGAGCGGCTGAGTGCGGCGGGACTCGTCGACGACCAGCGCTTCGCGCAGGCCTGGGTCGAGAGCCGGCGCCGGTCCTCGCCGCGGGGCGACCGGCTGCTGCGCTGGGAGCTGGCGGCTAAAGGCGTGGCCCGGCGGGAGGTCGAAGCAGCGTTGGCGGAGCCGGCGGACCCCTTCGAGCTGGCGGTTGACGCTGGCCGGAAGAAGGCGAGGCTGCTGGCGGGTGAGGATGGCGCGGTCTTCTCCCGGCGCCTGCATGACTTCCTGACGCGGCGCGGATTCGACTACGAGGTGGTGGCGCGGGCGGTGGTGACGCTGCGGGAAGAGGTAGGCGTGCCGGACGGCGAATCGGCCATTTAGGGCGCTTGTCTTGGCCCGCCTCTCCGGCTACCGTTGACCCTGCATGGGGAATCCGAGCTTGCCCGCCTTCCACCCGGTGGTGGCGCGCTGGTTCAGGTCGGCTTTCGACGGTCCGACGGCTGCCCAAGAGCGGGGCTGGAATGAGATCGCCGCCGGCCACCATACGCTGATCGAAGCGCCGACCGGCTCGGGCAAGACGCTGGCCGCGTTTCTGTGGTGCCTCAACGACCTGGTATGCCGCCCGCCCGGCAGCCCGGGCGTGCAGGTGCTGTACCTGTCTCCGCTGAAGGCGTTGAACAACGACATCCAACGCAACCTGCGTGGACCGTTGGAGGGCCTGGGCGCGGCGGCGGTCGAGCTGGGGCTGGCGATCCCCGAGATCTCGGTGGACGTGCGGACCGGCGACACGCCCCAGGCGTTGCGGGCGCGGCAGGTGCGCCGGCCACCGGAGGTCCTGATCACCACACCGGAGTCGCTGTACCTGCTGCTGACGGCGCGCAAGAGCCGGGGCATGTTCGCCGCGCTGCGCTACGTCGTTGTGGATGAGATCCACGCCGTCGCCGGCAACAAGCGCGGCACGCACCTGGCGCTGTCGTTGGAACGTCTGGAAGAGGTCTGCGCCTCCGATCGGGAGACGTCCGGCGGTGGCAGGTTTGTGCGCATCGGCTTATCCGCCACGCAGCGGCCGCTCGAGACCGTGGCGCGACTCCTGGGGGGCTACGACGACGATGGGCGCCCGCGCCCCGTGTCGCTGGTCCGCGCTCACGAGGATAAGCGCATCGAGGTCGACGTCACCTTCCCTTATTCGTTGGACGACGACGGCGATGACAACTTCATGACCCGAGCGGCGCGGTTCATCCTGGATCAGTCTTCCGGCTGCCGCTCGACGCTGGTCTTCTGCAACGCCCGGCACGTGACGGAGCGATTGTCCGAAGTGCTGAATGCGACCGCCGGCAGCCAGGTCGCCGTGGCGCATCATGGTTCCATTGCCCGGGAGCGCCGTTTGGAGATCGAACAGGCGCTCAAGGAGGGCCGGCTGCCGCTGCTGATCGCCACCTCCAGCCTGGAGCTGGGAATCGACGTCGGCAGTGTGGACCTGGTGATCCAGATCGGTTCGACCAAGAGCGTGAGCCGCGCTCTGCAGCGTATCGGCCGAGCGGGGCATCAGGTTGGCGCGGTGAGCCGCGGCCGCATCGTGGCAATGCACGCCGCGGACCTGCTGGACGCGGCGGCCTGCGTCCGCGGCCTCCGCCGCGCGAACATCGAGATCACGCATATTCCGCATCTGTGCCTCGACGTGCTGGCGCAGCAGATCGTGGCGATGGCGGCCGAGCGGCCGCGCGGCGTGGACGAGATCCTGCGCCTGGCGCGGCGCTCGGAGCCCTTCCATGCGCTGTCGCGGCCGCAGCTCGAGAACGTGCTGGCCATGCTGTCCGGCAGCTTCGCCGACGTGCGCTTCGAAGGACTGCGCGCCCGCCTGGAATGGGATCGCGAGGCGGCGGAGGTGCGCGCGCTACCGGGGGCGCTGCGGCTGGCGGTGGTGAATGCCGGCACGATCCCCGACCGAGGTTATCTGTCCGTGGAGCTCGCCGGCGACGCCGAGGGACAGCCGGGCAAGAAGCTGGGCGAGCTGGACGAAGAGTTCGCGGCCGAGCTGTACGTCGGCGGCCGCCCGGCCTTCTCATTAGGCACGAGCGTGTGGGGCGTGGAAGCGGTGGAGCGCGATCGCGTGCTGGTGCGGCCGGCCCCGGGCGAGCCATATCAGATCCCCTTCTGGCGGGGCGATCGCCTGGGACGCACGCTGGACTATGGCGCCGCGCGCCTGGTGCGGGAGATTGGCGCTCGTCTCGACCGGCCCGAAGAGGACCTGACCGCTTGGCTGGGCAGCGAATGCGGCCTGACCTCCTCGGCCGCGGCCGCCCTGGCCGACCACGTGCGTCGCCAGGAGGAGGCCACCGGCCAGCTGCCTCACGACCAGACTATCGTGGTCGAGAGCTTCCAGGATGAGATTGGCGATGGCCGTGTGGTCATCCATTCGCTGTTCGGTGCGGCGGTCAACGGCGCCTGGGCCTTCGCCCTCAAGCCCAGGCTGCGCGAGGCGCTGGGCGGGATCGATCCGCTGGTGCTGCACAACGACGACGGGATCATCATGCGGCTGCCGCCCATGGAATCGCCTTCCGGCGTGCCGATGGAACGCGGCGAGCGGTTGGCGGCGCGACTTCTGGAGGAGGTGCGCGCGGACAACGTGGAAGAGCTGCTGATCGGCGAGCTGGCCGATGCGCCGATGCTGGCGCTGCGCTTCCGTGAGGCCGCCCAGCGCGCGCTGCTGCTGCCCAAGCTGCAGCCCAACCGCCGTACGCCGCTGTGGCTCCGCCGCCAACGATCGGCCGATCTGCTGTCGGTCGTGCGCCGGCAGCAGGGCTTTCCGGTGCTCCAGGAGGCCGTGCGTGAGTGCCTGCACGATACCTGGGACCTCAATGGCCTGCGCTCCGTGCTGCGCGGCATCGAGGCCGGCGACCTCTCGCTCAAGTTCATCCGCAGCCACAGCCCGTCGCCCTTCGCCGCGACCCTGGTGTGGGACTTTGGATTGGCCTTCGGCGAAGCCGGTGACGCGCCGCGGGGTGAGTGCCGGGCGGCTTACCTGGCGCTGAACCGCGAGCTGCTGCGAGAGACACTGGAAGCGGAGGACCTGCGCCGGCTGCTGGACGTTGACGTCATCCGTGCCGTCGAGCAGGAGCTCGCGCAGCAGGCAGGGGAGCCCCGAGCGGCTGGAGAGCTCGATCGCCTGCGCGCGGCCGTGGCGAGTGCGACGGGGTCCAAGGGCGACCAGGCGCTGCTGCTGCTCGTGCAGGCGAGCATGCAGTACTCCGGTCCCGTCAGCGCGACGGCCCTTGCCGAGCAGCTTGGGCTGCCGCTGGCCGACGTCCGCCGTCAGCTCAATCTGCTGGTGGAGTCGAGCCAGCTTTCGTGCGGCGAGTACCACCCGGAGGGTAACGAGCTCGAGTACTGCACGCCGCTGGTGCTGGCGCGGCTGCATCGCGAGAGCCTGCGGCAGGCCCGCGAGCGGATCGCGCCGGTGGATGGCGGCCGCTTCGCGAGCTTCCTGCTGCGCTGGCAGGGCGTGCGCGGGCTGGCCGAGATAGGTGCGGCGCCAGGTGGCTGGCGCGGCGACCGGCGGCGGGACTCATCCGCGAGGCACGCGCTGGAGACGCTCACGCAGCTCCCGCTGTCCCGAGAGCTGTGGCCGGCGGTGCTCGCGGCTCGCTTGGCTGACGACTTCAGCCCCATAGTCGACGATCTCACGAGCCGCGGGCTGCTGCGCTGGCGCGGGGCCGGACATGGGCGGCTCGAGCTGGTGCATGGCGATGCGCCGCGGGCCGGCCGGTCCAGCCAGCCACCGCAAGATGGCCCCGGCGCCCAGGTCCTCGAGGTGCTCCGGGAGCAGGGCGCGCTGTTCTCGGCCGACGTTGCGCGCCGCCTGGGCCAGCGTGGCCAGGCCCTTGCTGTGCCGCTGGTGGAGGAGGCGCTCGCCAAGCTGGAGGATGCGGGCCTTGTCTGCAACGATCTGTTTTCAGGCGCCGGGCGGTGGTCGTTGGCGGCCGAAGATCAGGCCCCGGCTGGCTTCGAAGGGAAGCCCGCGGACGTGACCGGGAGCGCGCTGGGCGACCGGGATCCGGCTCTGGCGGCGTACGTGGAAGCCCTGCTGAGACGCTACGGAGTCGTCTGCCGCACTACCATGCAGGCAGAGATCTCGTCCTTCCGCTGGAGCCAGGTGGAGCACCTTCTGCGCCTATGGGAGTGGCGGGGACGGGTGCTGCGGGGGGATTTCGTGCGGGATCTTCCCGGACCGCAGTTCGCGGTGCGTGAAGCCGTGGACCGGCTGAGGGAGGAGCCCGAAATCGCCGCGCCGGTACTGCTGGCCTGGGAGGATCCGGCCAATGCCTGGCGCAAGCTGCTGCCACTGCCTGCGCCCAGGGGCAAGGGCAGGTTCGTGGTGCTGCTTGGGGGCCTGCCAGTGGTCACGGTTGGCGGCTGGGGGCGCGACGTCGAGCCCGCTTCGGGTTGGGCCGACGAGCATGCGTCGGCTGTCGCGGAGGCACTCTCCGGACTGGCAGCTTGCAGCCCGTTAGGGTGGGTGGCTGTAGAGCGCTGGCGCCGCGGCTCGGTGCTGGTGTCGCCGCTGGCCGGCCCTCTGCGGGAGCGCGGCTTTGCCCGCATGGGACTGCGTCTGGTCCGCCGGCCGCCGCTGTCCACGAGCGCGCTCGAACGGGCGGTGTAGTCCACGGCCGTGCGGGGCGCTTCCAGGTCCTGAGCCCAGGGCTCTCGACTGTAAGGTCCAAGCGTAGGAGTGCGTCGGCTTCCGGACGCAAGGTCAGAAGCAGCGGCCCGGGTGGCCGGCTTTCGAAGGCGCATCGTTGGCGTGGTCCTTGTCGTGGGTTCGGCCTGACCGTTACGCTTTCGGAAGCAGTGTTAGTCGACGAGCAGGCGATGCCTCAGGCGCCGGCGCTCACGTCCATCGAGTCTGGCCGTTGGGGCTGGCTTGCGGGAGCGGTCCGGCGAGAGTGGGTGACCATCCTTTTGCTGGCTGCGTGGACGGCGTTCCTGTTTGGCTGGCGGCTTCAGGAGCCGGGTAAGTACATCTACGACGAGGTCTATCACGCCTACACCGGCAGCCTCATGGTGCAGAACGACCCTCGTGTGTACGAGTGGTGGGAGTCGGCGCCGCAGCAGCCAATCGAAGGCGTGCAGTACGAGTGGACGCATCCACCGTTGGGCAAGCTCATCATCGGCGGCAGCATCTGGCTGTTCGGCAACAACTCCCTGGGCTGGCGCTCTGCAAACGCCCTCTTCGGGCTCATTTCCATCCTGCTGCTGTACACGTTCGCCCGCGTGCTGTTTCGCGACCGCTGGCTGGCCACGCTGGCGGCGGCGATCGGCACGGTCGAGGGGCTGCTGTTCGCCGAGTCGCGCATCGGCACGAACGACATCTTCCAGCTGGCGTTTTTGCTGGCGGCCTACACCAGCTTCACCCTCTTTCTCCGCCGCCCGGCGCGGCAAGGCGTCGGCTGGCTGTTCGTCACCGGGCTGTTCCTGGGCCTCGGGGTGGCCACCAAGTGGCCGTCGATGTACTCGATTGGACTGCTCACCGCGGTGGCCCTGCTGCGGGCCGTCTGGCCCGAGCGCTGGACCCGGCGCTTCCTTCGGAGGATCGAAAGCAAGCCCTCGCCGCTGCCGGCTCTCGAGGGAGGCGCCGTTTCAGCCGCGCCTGACGCCGCCGCCCCCGAGGCCGGGGCCCTCATGGTCGAGTCCAACGGCACCGAGCCGGTCGCGGTTGAGCTCGCAGCGCCGGGCGGGATTGCTGCGGCATCTGCAGATCCCGAAGGTTGGAGCGTGCTCGGACGCATCGGCTATGTGGCAAGCGCGCTCGTGGCGCTGATCGTGCTGCCCACCGCGCTGTACATCGGCTCCTACCTGCAGATGTTCTTGCAGAAGCACCAGATCGCTCCCTCCTACAACGAAGTGGGGCCGTTCACCCTTGGTCCGCTTTCGATTGGCCCCAAAACGCTGACCGACAGCGGCTGGTGGAGCATGTTCGTTGGCGAGCAGTGGCAGATGTGGCACTACCACACCACGCTGAACTCGCCGCACCCCTATTACTCGCTGTGGTGGCAGTGGCTGCTCGACATCCGGCCGGTCTTTTACTACGTGGATCGGACCGACGATTACGTGGCCAACACCTACAACCTGGGCAATCCCTTGCTGTACTGGGGATTCCCGATTGCCATCGTGCTGGGCGCATTCCTGTTGTGGAAGCGGCGCGATCTCGGCCTGGCGCTGCTGCTGGCGGGCTTCGCCGCCAATTGGCTGCCGTGGGCTAAGTCCCCGCGCGGCCTGTTCTTCTATCACTTCCTGCCCAGCGTGCCCTTCCTGGTGTTGCTGGTGGCGTATTGCCTGGTGTGGCTGTGGCGCCAGCCCAACGCGCGCTGGCGCAAGGTGGCCACGATCTACACGGCCGTCATCTTCGTGTCATTCGCCTTCTTCTACACCCAGCTTTCGGCCTGGCCAGTCCCCTCCTGGTACGCCGACATCCACTACTGGCTGCCCAGCTGGGAGTAGCGGCGAAGCAAGCGCCCAGCGAGCCGGAATCGAATGCTAGACTAAACGTCCACCGGGCGCCTAGCTCAACTGGCAGAGCAGCTGACTCTTAATCAGCCGGTTCAGGGTTCGAGTCCCTGGGCGCTCACAACGGGCTCTTCTGAGCTCAGAATGGCGCATTCCAGCCGTGCGCAAGCGCGCGCCGCGATGGCTTCGATTTGCCACCAGGCAAGGGATGGCTGAAAGTGCTCCCGTGGCCCTCCATCCCTCACCGGAACAGGCGGGCCAGCAGGTTGAGCAGCGCCGTCAGCGCGATCGAGACGAGGATGCAGGTGACGATGGGGAAGTAGAAGGAGACGTTGCCGCGGCGGAAGAGGAGGTCTCCGGGCAGGCGGCCGAGGAGCGGGAGACGGCCGAGCGCGAGGAAGATCACGCCGGCCAGCACCAGGATGACGCCGACCACAATCAGCAGCTTGGCCAGCTCGGCCACTCGGGCAGTATAGCGACGGGCTTTCGAGCGATCGCCCGGGCCGGTCGCTGAGCCTGGCACTGCTTATGCAATTACGGCCGGCATGGATGCAATCACACTGCTCACCAATGACCACCGCAAGGTGGAGGCGCTGTTCAAGGACTATGAGTTCGCAACCGAACGCCAGGTCAGGCGGGACCTGGTGGATCAGATGGTCAAGGAGCTCTCGACCCACGCGGCCATCGAGGAGGCGATCTTCTATCCCAAGGTGCGGGATCAGGTGCCCGAAGGCAAGAGCCTCGTGGATGAGAGCCTGGCGGAGCATCAGCAGATGAAGAAAACCCTGGCCAAGCTCGATGAGATGGAAGTCAACGACCCTAACCTGGACGCTTCGGTTCAATCCCTCATGGGCGAGGTCAAGCATCACGTGAGCGAGGAGGAGGCTGAGCTCTTCCCGAAGGTTCGGGCCTCGATGCCGGTCGATCGGCTGGCCGAGATGGGCGACGAGATGGAGAAGATGAAGTCCAGCGCGCCCACGCATCCGCACCCCAAGGCCCCGAACCTCGGCGCGCCGGCCAAGGCCGCGGGTATGGCCGCCGGTGTGGCCGATCGGGCTCGCGACGCCGCGACGGGCCGCAAGGATGAACGCGAAGTCCGGCAGGAGGTGATGGCGGACCGCGACTACGAGCACCCGCCCAGCCAGCGCCTTCCCTGAACGTCGCACTCAATCGGCGCGGACAGACCGCGATTCGATTGAGGCGTGGAGTCAAGGCGGAGTAGGCGGGATCCGTTTCGGAGGTCTCGCCTACTCCCAGATGCGCTCCAGCGCGTCTTCGGCTTTGCCGGCAAAGGAACGCATGGCCGTTTGCTGCTCTGGGGTGATGGCGTCAGAGTGGAAGCCGATGGCCCCGAAGCGCGTGCCGCGTACGACCAGAGGGTGCAGGTAGGACCAGTGCAGCTTTGCCAGGCCGATGGACAGGGCCAGGATGCGGTTGTCCACGGCGCCCAGGGCCACCTCATCGAACGGCGCCAGTGCCGGCTCCCCGTGCAGATACACCCGGATGTTCCAGTGATTGATGGTCACGTGCGGCTTCACCCGGTAGGGATCGAAGCCGGGCACGATCCGCTGCGCCATGGCGATCGCAGCCGTCACAAGGCCGCCGCCGAAGCCGGACCACACCAGTGACTCGATGAGCTGCGTGTCCGGCTCGAAATGGGTGATCTGGACCATGCGCGAGTGCGTTCCTCGGCGAGCCTCATCGGCGAGCTCCTGCAACCCTGCCCGGCTTGGCGCCTGCACGGTCATGGCAAGCGCGTCTTCTGCACGTGGCGATCGAGCGTCTGGTGGCTGGGTGTGTGCAGCCCGCCGGCACCGTAGCTCGACTGCGCGGGTTTGCCGCGCGGTCTCACACCTCGTATTACGCTGCTCGTCGCGTTTCGGTTCACGTTATGCGGCTGGTTGAGCCGCTCCCCCAAGGCGCTGTGCGCCACATATCCATCTTATATGAAGAAACGCGCCAGTGCGCCCTTCTAAGATGAAAGCCATGGATCTCGAGCTGCGGCGGACTGTCGAAGCGCGCATTGCTCGTGCCCGTGGTCTGCTCCAGGCGCGTGGCTGGCAGGCGTTGTGGGTGGGGGCGTCCACGAACCTGCGCTACCTGTCCGGTGTTGTCGAGAAGCCGAGCGAGCGGCTCTTCGGAGCCTTCATTCCCCTCGAAGGCGATCCCTTCATGCTCGTACCCCGCCTGTACCACGATGAGATGGCCGATCTCTCCGCCATCGCAGACGTGAAGTCGTGGAGCGACGAAGAGGGCATGGCCGCGGCCCTGCGGCGCGCCTGTCCTCTAGAGCCGGGGTCGACCCTGGCGATCGACCCGCTGCTGCAGGCTAGCTTCGTCTTTCTGTTCCAGGAGCAGCTGTCCGGCGTTCGGCTCGTGTCGGCCGGCGATCTGCTGGGCGAGCTGCGGCTGCGCAAGGATGATTACGAGAAGGATTGCCTGCGCCGCGTCGCCGGCCTGGCGGACGCGGTGATGAGCGAGGTGACCCGTGCTTCACTCGTCGGCCGGACAGAGCGCCAGGTGGCCGAGCGCATCGAGCAGCTGTTCCGTGAGCTCGGCAGTGAAGGCGTGTCGTTCTCACCCATCGTGTCCGCCGGCCCGAACGCCGCGTACCCGCATCACCAGCCGGATGACACCGTCATTGCCGAAGGGCAAGGAGTGGTGCTCGACTTCGGAGGCGTCTATCGCGGCTACGCATCCGACATCACGCGCACCGTCTTCATGGGTCAGCCGCCGGCCGAGCTGCGCCGGATCTATTCGGTTGTGCGTGAGGCGCAGCAGCTGGCGGTGGAGCGTCTCCGTCCCGGCATGGCCGCGTCGGCGGCCGATGCGGTCGCTCGCGAGCACATTGCAGAGGCAGGGTATGGGCCAGCATTCGTTCACCGGCTAGGCCATGGCATCGGCCTGGACGTGCACGAGCCGCCGTATCTCGTCGAGGGCAATGCAGCTCGCTTGGATCCCGGCTGCGCGTTCAGCGTGGAACCCGGTATCTACGTGCCCGGCTTGGGAGGGGTGCGGATTGAGGACATCGTGTTCATGAATGCTGACGGCGCCGAGCGTCTCAACAGCGTCAGCCGGGAGCTGCTCGGGCTATAACACGCCGTGTTGCGACCGGACAAGGCAGGGTCCTATGCTCTCCAACGGCCCTCATTGGCTATCAAGTGGCCGTTCCGAAAGAGGACAGCTACTGTGTAGAGCGAGAACGTGGAGCCGCTGAGCAGATTTCCACCCGGCAACCAGCCGCCGGGTAATGGACTCGATGACCTGAGCTCCATTGTCTCGGCGGCCCAGGAAACCGCTGAAGGCGAAGCTCTCGATGACCTGTCGGCGGTCATCTCCTCCAGCGAGGAGGACCTGCGCGCGGCCGCCCGCGTCCTTCCGCAAGCGTCGGAGGCCTCCGCGGCCACCATGGCTCAGGTTGCGGGAGAAGGAGCCGAGCAAGCGGGCTTCGGGAAGATCATGGGCTGGCTGTTCGGGGGCTGGCGCGGCACCGCCGCGTCGGTCGTCGGAACTTCTCTCGTCGTAGGGGGAGGGATCGTGGTCTTGACCTTCACCGGGGCAACGGACATGGCGCTGCGAGCCTTCACGTCGATCCCGTTCAGCTTCCAGCCCGACAGACTTGGCCAGCGTGTTCAGGATCTGTACCTGGACAAAGTGGCCACACAGGCAGCCGCGCTGGTTGCCAACGGTGTGCAGCTGGCGCCACTATCCGCTTCGGAGCTGGCCAAGGTCAGCAGCGTAAGCAGCAACATCGTGGCGGAAGCCCTCCAGGATAAGGCGCGCATCAGCGACCTGGCTCAAGGCGCAAGTAAGATCACCGCCTTCCGGCCATCCGACCTGAGCAAGGACTTCTTCGAGCCCAAGCCTTCCGCGTCACCGACGCCCTCCCCCGGCCGTCCGCCCGTGCCCCCGGGAGGGGGACCGTTGAGTGTGGTTAACCGGCAGGGCGACACGGTGGTGCTCAGTGTGCCTTCATCGTCGGCTCCCGCGCGATCCCCGTCGCCTTCCTCATCGGCGGCGCCGTCGGCACCTCCCAGCTCGCCACCGCCAAGCTCGCCAGCTCCCTCTTCGCCGCCGCCCAGCTTGCCGGCTGCGAGCTCCCCGCCACCGGCGCCGACGTCGGTCCCGCCACCCGCTCCGCCTACGGCCGCGCCTACGTCCGCCCCGACTACGGTGCCAACCTCCGCACCGACCAGCGCTCCAACGACCGCGCCGACGTCGGTGCCGACGACCGCGCCAACCTCGGCTCCGACGTCGGCGCCAGGACCGACTGACACTCCCGTGCCGGCGGCCACGCCGGCGACGAATCCGATCAGCGTTACCACGACGAATGCGGGCTTCGGGCTGTTTACTGTCTCCGGCATGATCGCCGGCGACAGTTTCAGTCAGTCCTCGACCGTGACGAACAGCGGCACCGGGGCGTTCACCTATAAGCTCAGCACCAGCTGCACCGCGGGCTGCGGCGCGCTGTGGACCGACGCCACGAACGGTCTGCAGCTGGCCATCTCGAGAGGGGGATCGACGATCTACAGCGGGCCTGTTCAGGTAAGCAATCAGTCCATGGGCGTGGTGCTCAATCCGGGACAAACGGATACGCTCAGCCTGGTGGTGTCGCTTCCTTCCGGCGCAGGCAACTCGTTCAGCACCCTTTCGACCACGGTATCGCTCATCTGGACGGCGACGTCTTTCCCATGACGCCGGCTGCGGGCGAGCAGGTGCGCGCTCCGGCAGGACGTTCGAAAGCCTCTCGAGTTGCACAGGTGCGGCTGGGTGGTCCGCGCGCGTCGCGCTCCACGGCTCGCGCAGCGGCGAGAGTCGTAGCCGCCTGTGATGCGCTGCTGGAAGCGGGCTGGCTGGCGGCGGCGATTGTGGTGCCGCTGTTCTTCAATCAATACTCGACGCGCATCTTCGAGCCGGACAAGCTCGCGCTGCTGCGCAGCATCGCCCTGGTGATGCTGTTCGCCTGGGGACTGAAGCTGTGGGCGCTGCGGAATGCCGGGCTGGCGCCAGCCGTGGACCCTCGAGTGATTGGCCGGTCGCTTTGGCGCGAGCCACTGCTGCTGGCCGTGGTCGCCCTCGTGGCAGCCTACCTGCTCAGCACCGCGCTGTCCGTGAACCCGCGCATGAGCTTCTGGGGTTCGTATCTGCGCTCGCAGGGGACCATCAGCATGCTGAGCTACGTCACGATTTTCGCGGCCATAGCGGCGAATCTTCGGCGGCCCGCTCAGCTGTGGCGCCTGGTCCACACGATGATCCTGGTGGGCGCCGTTGTGGGGCTGTATGGCATCGTGCAGGGGCTTGGCCAGGATCCGCTGCCATGGCGTGGGGGGCTCGGTCGAGTGCTGTCGACGTTCGGCAACGCCCTGTTCGCCGGTGCCTATCTGGTGATGGTCCTTCCCCTTACCGGCGTTTGTCTGGCCAGAGAGGTGCGTGACCGCCGCGCGCAAGGTGGCTGGCGCGCTCCGGCCACGGCACGCACCGTGGGTCTTGCTTGCGCGGGTATCGTCCAGCTCGTTGGGCTGTGGTTGACAGCCAGCAGGGGGCCGCTGGTCGGTCTGATCCTGGGCCTGTGGTTCCTGTGCCTGCTGCTGGCGGCTGGCCGCCGGCTGATTCTGACGGCGCTGCTGAGAAGCGCGGGCTTGGCCCTGGCGACGTTCCTGTTCCTGAATATTCCGGGCAGCCCGGCAGCCCGATTGGGTGACCTGCCGGGGACCGGCCGTCTGGGCAACCTGATCCTCAGCCATGACGAGAGCGTCCTGCTGCGTCTCGAGCTGTGGAGCGGGACGATGCGCATGATGACCGCGGACACGCTGGTCTATCCGGGCGGAGCCCCCGACCCTCTGGCGGGCCTGCGCCTGCTGGTCGGCTATGGCCCCGAGACGATGGCCGATACCTTCAGCCCGTTCTACTCGGCAGCGATTGGCGTGCACGATCACGCCAACGTGTGGGACCGGCCGCACAACGAAACGCTCGACGCGCTGGTCATTGGTGGGATTCCCGGAATCGTGACGTATTTGATGCTGTTCGCTGCTCTGTTGTGCACGGGTCTGTTGGCCCTGGAGTCACGTGCCATCAAGCGGCGCCGCGTTCTGTCGTTGGCCTGCATGGGAGGAGGAGCGGCGCTGGGTGGTCTGGCCGCGCTCTTGCTGGGCGGGCCGTCGCTCATCGGGATCGGCCTGCCCGCTGGCCTCGTGCTGGGCCTGCTGGTGCGCCTCGGTGTGTTGCTCGCTCGAGCAAGGCGCGACAGCTGGACTCCATGGCAGCGGGGAGAGAGCCTGCTGGCCGCTGGGCTTCTGGCTGGCTGTCTGGCGCATTTTGCCGAAAGCCAATTCGGAGTCGCTATCGGCGCGACCTGGCTGTACCTGTGGACATATGCCGCGCTGCTGTTCGTCATCCCACGGCTCCATGAAGACGCTCGACCATCCGTCAGGACGGACGAGACGCTCGTTCCTTCCTTCATCTCTGCCGCGCTGGCGGTTGTCCTGGCCTACGACTTCGTGGGAAGTGGCGGCGTCACAACCATAGCTGTCGCCGGCCTGCTCGTGGGATCGTTCGCGTTCGGCGCGGCGCTTCTCACTACCGCCGCCCGACCGGCAATCGTCTTGCTCGGTTCAGGGCTGTCCACCGGCGCCGTCTTTTCGGCTGGGCTGCTGTGGGTTCTGGGGCGTGGAAGCGGGGCTTCCCAAGAAGCAGCGGATGTCGTCAGCCGAGCCGACTGGCATGGTCTGGGATATCCAACCGCTGCCGTCGCCTTGCTTGCCTTAATCGTCCTCATCGCGCTCGGAGCGGGCAAGATCGCGGTGCTGGAACAGGGGCGGCTGAAGCTGAGGGTTGGATGGAGCTGGCTGGGGTTGGGTGGTTCGGCCATTGTGCTTGCCGCGAATCTGTCCTACGCCTGGTTCCTCCGGCCGATTCAAGGCGACATGCTCATCAACGCGGCCAGCGGCGTCAGTGCTCAAGGAGGCTACCAGGCCGCCGCCGCGCTGCAGCAGCAGGCCGTGCAGCTGGTGCCCAGCGAGGACGCCTGGCGGGGCGACTTAGCCCAGTCCTACCTGCGGATCCTTCCTCAGGTACGGGACGCGGGCCAGGCCGATGCCTTGTATCGCCAGGCGCTGGCTCAGGTCACGGCGGCGCAACAGCTTCACCCGCTCAGCGCCGACACATCTGTAAATCTGGCCCGCGTGGAGGAGTTCGCGGCGATTTCTCTGTCAGATCCGGCCCAGGCGGCGGGCTTCGCCCGTAGCGCGGACCAGAGCTTTGCCGCCGCCGCGGCGCTTGCGCCCAATCGCGAGCGCCTGTGGGCGGAATGGGCCGCGCTGAGCATGCAGACAGGCGATGCCGCCGGGGCGCTGGCGAAGATCGAGCGGGCCCTCAAGACCGGAGAGAATTGGGATGCGCCGCAGACCTACGCCGTCCTGGGCGACGTCTGGGCCAGGCAAGCGCAAGCGAGCACTGACCAGGAGCAGCGCCGGCGGGATTTCGAGCAGGCTGTTACGGCCTACGAGCGGGCAGGATCGCTGCAAGGATGGACGGGCGCCGCCAAGGCGAGGCAGGCCTTGGGAGAGCCAGAGCAAGCGGCCGATGCTTACAGGCACGCCCTGGCGCTGGCCACGACGAGCAGCGATCGGCTGCCGCTGCTGTCCGGCTTGGTCGCAGCCTATCAGGCCCTGGGCGATTCGGATGCCGCTGTAGACAGCGCGGCCCAAGGCTTGAGCCTAGCTCCTCCGGCAGAGCAAGCTCTGTGGCGTGACGTCATTCGTCAGGTGGCCACGGGGACCGCGGCGCGAAGCAACCCATCCTAGTACCGCTTTGCACCCAAATGGGCTAGGCTGTATGACGCTTGTTGCGCGAGGGTTTTGCTCACATGTATAGTCCGCAGGAATGTAAGGTGGCACCGCCAACCGGCGCGGCTTGTTCGTCGTATTTGGCTGGTGGAAGTAGGGAGAAGAAGCAGGTCAAAGATGCAAGCATCGACAATCCGGAACCTCATGCTCAGCTTGCTGGTCCTGGGAGTTGCCGGGTCCGTGGTAAGCCTGGGCACCTTTGCACAGTTCAACGCGGTGACGACAAACCCGAATAACACCTTTAGTACAGGCTTTGTCGAAGTAACGAACACCGTTAATAGCGGTACCGGTTGCAACTCGTTCAGCGGTGGTGGCGGAGCAAGCAACTCACCGCAAACGTGTTCGACGTTCTTGACGCTGTCCAACATGATTGCCGGAGACAGCAAGGTTGGCACACTGACCATCCAGAACAGTTCGACCAGCAATGGCCCGGTCCAGCTGGCGCTGAGCCTATCTTCCAGTACCAGCAATACCATCGTCAGCAACACTCCCAACGCCACCAGCTCATCCGGCGCGGCGCTGCTCCTGTTCCGCTGCGTTGGAACCGGTAACTACAACCAGCCTGCTTCGTGCAACACGTCCAGTGGCAAACTCTTTCCGCTCTACGGCACCTGCACCGGCACGCCGACCATGGGCGCATCCGGCTTCGGAAGCTCGCAGGTGGCGAGCGCCAATTCAGCCGATGCCAACATCGTGATCGGCGGCGTGACCTGCACCCCGACGGCTACGGCTCTGAACGCGGTGACTGGAATCTCGATAAACGGGCCGGACTCCGTGCCTTCACCCGGCTCCACCGGCACGCCTGCCCTGGGTATGAACGCCGGCACTTCGGAGAACATGGCGGGCGTGGTGTACCTACCAGGCACCGCGGGCAACACCCAATCGTCCAACGGCACGAACACCGCCACGCTCACCTTCAACTGGACAGCCACGGGTATCGGCAGCGCCCACTGATAACCGGTCCTGAGTAGCAAACACGCCGGAATCCGGTCATGACCCTCGAGCATATTGCAGGGACGGGCCGGTTCCGGCGTGAAGCTTGCCAGCCAGGCAATGGCCGCAGGCAGGTGCCTGCGCGTAGGTCGACTCCGGCTGAGGCGGTTCGTCTCGTCCGAGGGAGTCGTCTTTGACTCGCGAGACCATTCGTAACTTCATGCTCACGCTGCTGGCGCTCGGCGTGGCCGGCGCGGCCGGCAGCTTCGGTACGTTTGCCCAGTTCAACGCGGTGACGACGAATCCCAGCAACACCTTCAGCACGGGCTTCATCCAGGTGACCAATACCGCCAATGGTGGGGCGGCGTGCACTTCGCAGAGCAGTGGCGGCGGAGCCAATAACTCACCGGCCACCTGCTCGAGCCTCCTCACGCTATCCAACATGGTCGCGGGTGACAGCAAGGTCGGCACGCTGACGGTGTCGAACACCAGCAGCAGCAACGGACCCGTGCAGCTGAGCCTGAGCGTCTCGTCGAGCACCAGCAATTCGATCGTGGCCAACGTCCCCACGGCCTCCGCCTCAGCCGGACTGGGAATGCTTCTCTTCCGCTGTGTGGGAGCAAGTCCGGGCGGAAGCTACAACTCGCCAGTCACGTGCAATACCAGCAGCGGGCAGCTCTATCCGCTGTACGGCAGCTGCACCGGCACGCCCACGATGGGCTCCAGTGGATTCAACACGACGCAGGTGGCCAGCGCGAACACGACCGATCAGAACATCGTGGTCGGCGGTGTCACCTGCACCCCGACTGCCACAGCGCTCAACGCGATCAGCAACCTGTCCCTTACCGGGTTCGACGCCGTCCCTTCGCCCGGCTCGACGGGAACGCCCGCGCTTGGGATCTCGGCAGGCCATTCCGATTTCTACGCGGGCATCGTGTATTTGCCCGGCATCGCCGGCAATACGCAGTCATCCGCCGGTACCAACACGGCCACCCTTACCTTCAACTGGACGGCTGCCGGAATCGGCAGTACCCATTAGATGGGCGCAAATAGTGAGCGAGTGATGAAAGCGATGAAAAGCTCAGAGAGTGGTTCATTAGCCCCGCGGCTGGACAGCCTTCGCAACCTGATGATCAGCCTGCTGCTGCTGGGTACCGCGGGCACCGTGATCGCCTTGAGCACGTTCGCGCAGTTCAATGCTGTCACAACCAACGGCGGCAACACCTTCAGCACCGGTCTCATCGAATTCACCAACGTTCCCAATGGGGGCACGGTCTGCACAGCGGACAGCAACGGCACGAGTCCGGCAACCTGCAACGCGCTGATTTCGCTTAGCAACATGATTGCCGGGGACAGTGCCGTCGGGACGCTGACCGTAACTAACACCACCAACAGCAACGGGCCCGTGCAGCTCGCCTTGAGCATCTCGTCCAGCTCGTCGAATAGCATCGCGGCGAACGCCCCTTCGGGGTCGTCGGCGGGGCTAGGGCTGCTGCTCTTCCGCTGCATTGGCGCGGGCAATTTCGATCAGCCAAGCCCGTGCAACACCAATGCCGGGCAGCTCTACCCGCTGTACGGAACCTGCACGGGGACGCCCACCATGGGTTCGAGCGGTTTCGGAAGCTCGCAGGTGGCCAGCGCTGATACGGCCGACGCGAACATCGTGGTCGGTGGAGTTGCCTGCACGCCCGGCAACTCTGCAACGGCCTTGAATTCGGTGAGCAGCGTGTCGATTACGGGTTTCGACGCGATTCCTCAGCCTGGCTCAACCGGCACGCCGGCGCTCGGCATAGCTCAGGGGCATTCCGACGACTACGCCGCGGTGATGTACCTCCCGGGACAGGCCGGCAACAATCAATCTTCGGCGGGCACCAACACCACGACCCTCACGTTTGCCTGGACTGCCACGGGTGTGGGTAGCGCTCACTAGCGGGAAGCGCGCCCAAGCTCGTAGGAAGGTACCGGCCTTGTTGGCCGATGGTGAAGCAGCAGTTATGGTGATCGGGTGAGCCATCCGGGCCGCGTTCAAGCCGTGCCGCGGATAGCCGTCCGCAATCTGATGCTCAGCCTGCTGGCACTGGGCGTGGCCGGCGCGATCGTCGGGGGTGGCACCTTCGCCTCGTTCAGCGCGATAACAAGCAGCGGGTCCAACACGTTCAGTACCGCGGGGATCAACTTCCAGGATGCGATTGGCGTCAATCTCTGCACGTCGACCCTCGGCGGCACGGCTTCGGGCACGGGATGCAGCACGGCGGTGGGGACGTTTACTTCGATGATTCCCGGCGAGCAGCAGTTCGGCACCGTGAAGCTCACCAACCAAACCTCGAGCACGGCGACGGTCACGGTTGCGCTGGGCATTGCCGACGCCGGAGGGTCGAACGGCTTGACCAATACGGGATCCGGGGCCGTTGGGTCCGCGTCCAGCACAGTGGGCCTGGGGCTGCTGGTGTTCGAGTGCACGAACTCCGCGGGGACCGTGGATGAAGACTGCACGACCACCGACGCCACCGGGAAGCTGCAGCTGGTGTACGGCTCGTGCGGAGGTACGACCTCCTTCACACCGCAACATTACCTGGGCACGCCCCCGGTGCTGACGAACGGACTCCCGGTAGGCACGATTACGTTTACGACGTCAGGTGTGACCGACAATGGGGTCAAGGTGGGCTCGGGGGCCACGTCGTGCTATGGGGGCAACGGCTCTACCGGGCTGGATGGGTTGAGCAGTGTCTCCATCGTGGCGTCGTCCGGAACCCCGACCGTGGCCGGGGTCAATTCTCTGGGCATTGGCAAAACCGACAGCCTGACGATGCTGGTGTATTTGCCGGCTACCTCGGACAGCACCAAGGCCAACATCACCAACTCCAATCTGACCTACACCTGGACGGCGAGTCAGCTGGCCGGGTCCGCTCACTAGGTGGAGGTGGATTGGTGAAGCCAACCGCCTCCGGCCGGATAGAGCTGGTGGTCAAAGGCCTGACCCTGGTGCTGGGCTGTGTGGCCGCGATCCTCATCCTGGGGTTGACACTGCTCCCATCTGTGGCCGGATACCGGACCTACATCGTGCTCAGCGGCAGCATGTCACCGGCCATCCCTACGGGAGCGGTGGTCGTGGCCGTGCCGGTGGACCCCACGACCTTGAAGGTCGGCGACGTCATCACCTACAACCGCTCGGATATCGCGGAAACCATCACTCATCGCATCGTCGCCGTCTCCGAGGATGGGGCCACGCCCTCCTTTTCGACGAGAGGGGATGCCAACGCGGTGAACGATCCGTGGACGGTGCAGTTCGGTGCCACGGCCGGCAAGGTCGTGCTGTCGGTCCCGTTTGTCGGGTACCTGTACCACGCCTTGGGCACGCGGCAGGGACACCTGTTCCTGGTCATCATTCCGGTCAGTGTGCTGTTGGCGCTGTGGCTGCTGCAGATCTGGCGTCCCAGCGACCGGCCGGCGGCGCCTAGGACGGCAGACGAGACGCAGCCCAACGCCAGGCCAGCCACGATTGCGGCGGCGCGTTCTGCCACGGGCTCCCAGCCGCCAAATGGCAAGCAGACGCAGCCCTTGCGGCGGCAGTAGCGAAGGCTAGCCAATAAAGGCCATGCAGCAGCCGGCGAGTGATACTCTGTCAAGGTCCAGCAGTGCAACCTGCCCCCATGGATGGCAGGCATCCACTCCCTGGAAATGACGAACATGCGCGCTGACCGAATTCTGCAAGTGGGTGTGCGGCTGATCACCTACGTGATTGCCGGCTTTGCCGTGGCCCTGCTTGCCAGCATGTCGCTGCTGCCTCAGGTCGTCAACTACAAGCCTTACATCGTGCTGAGCGGTAGCATGGCGCCCTCGATCCCGACCGGCGCGGTGGTGTTCGACGTTGCGGTCCAGCCCTCCCAGCTGAAGGTTGGCGACGTCATCACGTACAACCGATCCGACGTGCCGGAAACAGTTACTCACCGCATCATCGACAAGGGGGGAGATGAGTCCAGCCCCAACTTCGTCACCAAGGGCGATGCCAATCCCGAACGTGACGTATGGTCGGTCCAATTCGCACCCGGGACGCAGGCAGGCAAAGTCGTGCTTTCGGTGCCCTACGTCGGGTATCTGTACGCCGAGCTGGGGAGTCCGATAGGACGAATCGTGCTGCTGGTCGTGCCGGTGGTGGTCTTGACGCTCATGTACCTGGGTCAGCAGTGGCGCGCGCGGTTCAATTCGCGGAGGAAGGAAAGCGAGCTGCCTCAAGCCATGACTCCGGCGTCCGACGCGAGCAGCCCTGCCAGATCGGTTGCTCCGCCCTACGCCGACCCGCCATCCGGGCCGGAATCAGTTCGAACCCTGCCGTTGAGGCGATAGGTCGATGGCGCCACAAACATCACTGACTCCGGGCCGGCGCCCACGAGGGGGCTTGGTCGCGCCAGCCGGAAGCGCCTTTCCGGGCTGGCGTTTTTGCGCCCTGCGCGAGGCGCGGGCATGACTGAAGCTCCTCAGGCGCTCGCCCCCGACACTCGCGACCTCCTCAAGCTCATGGGCATGACGGCCCAGCAGGAGCCCTCGCTGTTCCTCCATCCCCGAGCGTCTGATGGCTACGGCCCTTCGCGGGATGTGTGGCCTCGCCAACGCGTCAGGCTGCCCAGATCGGTTGCCGCTCTCACCCCCGACGCTGGCTTGCGTGTGCAGCTGGGCGACGACGTTCAGCTCGACGTCACTGAGAGCAAGCCAGTATTCTGCTATCCCGATTGGCGCACCGTGATCGAAGCGCACGCTTCTCACCTCTCAGCTGACGAGCGCAAGGCGCTTTCCGGTCCAACCGCCCGGACATTCGCGGCCACCCTTCGGCCGGCTTCAAGTGCCGCGACAATCGCCAACCTTGCCGAGCCATTGGGCGGTCTCGAGCTGACGCCGGTAACGCTGTCGGTGTTGAGAGCGTCCGCGATTAAGGGAACGCTGCGGCTGCTGGGCTGGCTGGCCACCCGCACCGTCGCGGGGCTGGCTATCGGCGTCGTGACCTTGACGTTCCTGCTGCTGTCGATTCTGCCTCGCCTGGGCGTGTACACCACGCTCACGGTCCTCAGCGGCAGCATGGAGCCAGCCATCAAGACCGGCTCCGTGGTGGTGGCGCTGCCTGTGGCGCCGGAGACGGTCGTCGTCGGCGACGTCATCACTGTCACCTCGGCCGAGCCTCCTTACGCTACCGTGACGCACCGAGTCTACGAGGTGTCGAGGGACGGCGAGGGGGTGCTGTTCAAGACCAAGGGCGACGCCAATCAGCTGCCGGATCCGTGGAACTTCTATTACACGGGTCCGGCCGGGAAGATCGTCTTGGCGATCCCGTACCTGGGCTACGTGCTGGCCTACAGCAATTCCCCGCTCGTGCGCGTCGTGATTGTCCTAGCGGTGGCCGGCCTGTTCCTCCGAATGTTGCTTCCGCTGCTGTGGCGTCGAGGCTCGTCTCAGCTAACCGGGGTGCCGGTGTGACGAGGGGCGCCGGCCGGCTGCTCGGCGTCGTTGTCAAGGTTGCTAGCTACGCGGTGCTGTTCGTGGCCGCGGTGCTCATGTTGGCTACGGCGGTGCTGCCGCCGCTGCTCCACTACCAGCCCTACATTGTGCTGAGCGGCAGCATGGCGCCTGCCATTCCGACGGGATCGGTGGTATTTGCCAAAGCGGTGCCGCCCGGCGCGATCCAGGTCGGCGACGTCATCACCTATAACCGGTCAGACGTAGGGGAGACGATCACTCATCGTGTTGTGGAGCGGTTCGGCAGCGACGATCAGCCGACGTTCGTCACCCGTGGCGACGCAAACCCCGTGGCCGACAGCTGGACTGTCAACTACCTGGTCAATCCGGCTGGGAAGGTGGTGCTCGCCATCCCCGGGCTGGGCTATCTGCATGAGGCCGTCCGCAGCCCGCTGGGCAGATTCGGGCTGATCATCATGCCATCGCTGGTGCTGGCCATCATGTGGCTGGCGCACGTGTGGCGACAGCGCATCGAGGTCTCACGCCGCGAGGACGAGGCTGGGGCAAATGCCGCCCCGGCCTCGAGCCGGTCGTCGATTGGCTCTGACAGCCGGTTATCCTCGTTCGCCGATTCCGCGCAGCAGATTCCGTTGAGGCGCTAGATGGTGGTGGGAGATCTTGGTGTGAGGAGCGAGAGCGGGCTTGGCTCGCCAGATCTCCTAGCTGCGCATACCCAACTGGCGGACACGCTTGGTCGGTCTCTCGCCATTTCCCGCACACATAGAGCGGGTGTGGCGAAGCAAGGGCAAAGGCAGTCGTGGCCTGCGCATCTGGCCCGCTTCGAGGCGCGACCGTGATCCAGGTCTCGAGAGCCGGATTAACCGCGGCGCCCAATTCGCAGGCCGCGAAGGCCGATCGGCTGAGACGCTACCTGCTGGCGATCGCCACCCTGGTGAG